>TARA_B110000503_G_scaffold56344_1_pt1 | contig 44024 bp, 46 predicted proteins | sample TARA_B110000503 | Tara Oceans TARA_B110000503 (sample SAMEA4397472) | marine metagenome | biome: Polar Biome; feature: [SRF] surface water layer (ENVO:00010504); material: water (ENVO:00002006), including particulate matter (ENVO:01000060) such as... | depth 5 m | reverse complement strand
AATACTTCCGAACTCACTGGAATACTCGGTCGACCGGTTGCGTCTGTCGCTACCTGCACTTCACAGGCTCGTTGTATAGCCCATAGGTTAATAAAGGTCTCTGGAATACTGCGGCCCCCGGCTAGTAAGCCGTGATTACGTAATATCAGTAGGTTCTTTTCACCCATGTTGGCAACCAGACGTGGTTTCTCATCGTCCATAACCGTGATGCCCTCGAAATCATGGTAGGCGACACGATTGTGCAATAGAGCCGAATAGAAATTATCATTGCGCAAACCTTCTTGGCTACAAGCAACAGCCATGCCTGCATCCGTGTGGGTGTGGGCAATGCAATGAACGTCCGATCGCGCGGCATGAATAGCGGTGTGTATAACAATCCCCGCCGGGTTAACGGCGTACTCGGTCTGTTCAACAATATTGCCATCGATATCAACCTTGACCAGATTAGAGGCTTTAACTTCGCTGTAGTGTAGGCCGTAGGGATTGATTAGAAAATGATGTTCGGGTCCCGGTACCTTAACGGTAATATGGTTAAAGATCATTTCACTCCAACCCATGTAGTCAAATATTCTATAGCAGGCGGCTAGCTGTACCCGCAGTTCCTGTTCTGTCTGTGCCATTAATTAGCCCTCTTGACAAATTTAGTCAGTATCACAATCTGTGTGCCGTTTACTCGGCCTTCTATATGCTCTTTATTACTTGAAACCAGTGAAATATTACGCACCGCAGTGCCGCGTTTGGCGCTGAAGTTGGTCCCTTTTACATCTAAATCTTTAATCAAAGTAACTGTGTCACCTACACTGAGTATGGCACCATTACTGTCTTTGTGCACAACGGAGTCGTCACTATCGGCAACATCTGACTGCGCCCATAGCAGCGTTTCATCATCCAGATATAGCATGTCCAGCAAGTCTTGTGGCCACCCTTCGGCACTTAATTGAGTCAGCATACGCCAGGCTATAACCTGAACTGCGGGAATTTGAGACCACATACTATCGTTCAGGCAGCGCCAATGATTGGCGTCGATCTTTTCAGGATTATTGATCTGATCGTCGCAGGTGTCACAGACTAACAACATCTGCTCCGTGCTGTTATCGCTATTAGGTGGAATCGCATAGGCCCTCAGGTTGTCGCGATTGGTGCAGAGTTCGCAGGAGGAGCCACTACGGGTATGAAGGTCAGTCATTCAGTTGGCTACCTATACGTTTAGGAAAGAGGCGATTATAGCGGCCTTTTGTCAGTGAGTACTCATTAGCCTTTCTGCTGCTGCCCAGCCCGACTGGACCGCACCCTCAAATCGAGGCCCAGCAAAGGCATCCCCCGCTAGGGCCAGTGGAGGCAAATCGGTTGCCTCGCTTACCAGCATGCAGGGGGCATCGTCCACGACAGTCGGTTTACTGTAGCGCCATCCATGTACCTGATATTGAGTGACCTTGGCGGTACCCAGAAAAGGAGTTGCGGCATCAATCAGCCGCTGGCCAGCTTCCATGCGATCTCGCTCAAATTGATGCGCGCTAAATTCGGCGCTACCGTGAATAGTCACGGCCGGAATTTTTGAGACGCCTTTTTGCAGGTTATCGCTAAGCCAAGAAATGGGACCCTTTTCTAGGGATAGGGCACCAGGTGCCTCGATGGCTGTGGGGCCATCGAGAACCGCCATGACGGCTATACAGGCCTCATATTGAATACGATTGAGACGTGCCTGTTTATCCGTAGGCAGCACAATATTACCTGTAGCCAAAAGATCGATTGTCTGAGGAACAGGCGAGGTGATCAACATCTTTTTTGCAATCACTGTTTCGCCATTGTCTAGCACAGCCATCCACTTATTTCCCTGCTGACTGATACTGTCCACTGTAGTCCCGTGCATGACCGTAATATCTATAGCCAAATGTTTGGCTATAGCGGTCATGGTGGGCACGCCACGATACCTAGGGTGACTGTTGGGCTGTCCCGGATAGCTACGGTACCATTCCTCTGCGACACCGGCCTGCATCCACTCAGCTACGACCCCTTTAAAACGAGCTTCTCTGGCGGTCATAAATTGGGCGCCGTGGTCGAACGTCGCCTCACCAATTCTACGTCCCGCTAATCTGCCGCCAAGGCCCCTGCCCTTGTCGACAACCAGCACATTAAAGCCTGCCTGAATGAGATCGTTGGCTGCACTGAGTCCGGCAAGGCCGGCACCAATAATCAGGACGTCAGTTTTGTGGGACAAAGGCATAGCTTTAGGGCTCATTTTTTGTAGCATTGGATTTACAGCGAACAGAACAGAAGCGCACTTCGTCCCAGACTTTTTCCCATTTTTTACGCCAGGTAAAGGGACGCTCACACACAGGACATATTTTACTAGGCAAGTTAGACTTTTTACGCGTTGCGGGCATGCTTGAATTATTCCCTATTTAGCTATCGAAACGGCAATCTATTTAGGCTGCAGCTAGACCGGCACCTGCTAGGGTGATGCGGTGCATAAGGCGCATCTGCCCCTGATAATCATTGTCCGCCATATGCCAGGTGCGTCGATTATCCCAGAATGTCACAGAGCCCGGAAGCCAGTTAAAGTTACTGGTAAACTGAAACTGATTAACATGAGCGTAGAGTTCATCTAGTAGAGAACGACTCCGGTCAAAATCCCAGTCTTCAAACTGAATAGTGTGCCCTGGATTAACATACAACACCTTGCGCCCGCTTTCGGGATGTCGAATAACCACCGGGTGGGTGGCGTCCCCGACACGATCCATGCCCCCTAATTGATCCGCAAGGTCGGTCAATCGGTAGAGACCATTTTCACCGTAAAGATGAGTGTTAGAATGGACGGCGCGCAGGCCGGCAATGCGCTTTTTGAGCGGCTCTGGCAAAGCATCATAAGCCGCAGCTAAATCGGAAAAATGGGTGTTGCCACCTGTCTCAGGTAACGTACGTGCTACTAAGATAGAGCCCAATGCTGGTTCGTCATCATAGGAATGATCAGTGTGCCAGCCGCCACCAATATTGGTCTGCTGAGTTTTTTCTTTACGCACTTCAGCAATCTCTGGGTCCAAGGTAGTGGTTTTGAAAAACTTATTAACCACAATTTTCCCAAAGCGACGCGCAAAGCGCAGGTGCTCTTTTGGCGGTAAAGTTTGATCGCGGAAAAACAGCACTCCGTGCTGACTAAAAGCAGCGCGCAGTTCAGTTAGGTCCGCGTCGGTCATGGTGGCTAACTGCAGATCGCTGACAATCGCACCGCAGCTTTCGAAGGGGGATACTTGCATAGCTATCTCTAATATTCTTGTCGACGGCTATTGGATCATTTTATCGACTGGGTGTCATTAGCTTTAATTCCCGTTTAAGCCAACACTGGGAGCGATGTCTTGTCTACGGATTTGCTGAACACTGCTTTCCATGTGACGCCCGAATAGATTAAGCCGCTTTAAGTGCTTGAACATAGGCTTTGCCATGCCCGTGTTCAGCCGCTATATCGATAAGGGTTTTGCCGTCCGGATTGATGGCTTTCAAGTCTCGGCCAGCCTCTTTGAAAAATGCCAAAAAGGTCCTAAAATTATCAATATTCATACCGCGATAGGCTTTCTCGAGAAGGTGAAAGTCAGCGCTCACTCCGGATGGGGGTTCGTAATTTAAAAAGCTTTTTATCCGGGCATCATCAAATACTTCGCTGAGGACTTTTTCTTTATCTTTTTTTAGTGACATATCCTACCCTAATTTTTCACAGTAATTCGTTAAGCTTTTTAGCCAGTATTTGATTCACTTGCTGAGGGTTGGCCTGGCCTTTTGATGCCTTCATGATCTGGCCCATAAAACCGCCCAGCTTTTTCTTGCGCTTGGCCTCATCGGTATTGATATAGTCATCAACCATCGCTTGATTGGCCGCCAACACCTCAGCAACTATCTGCTCAAGTGCGCCGCTATCAGATACCTGTTTTAGGTCGCGCGCTTCAATAATATCATCGGCATTTCCTTCCCCATCCCAGATACCTTCGAAGACTTCTTTAGCCATTTTCCCGCTAATGCTATTGTCGGCGATTCTAGTTATGAGACCGGCGAGCTGCTCGGCGGTGACGGGACTTTTCACAATACTAATATCTTCGCTATTTAAACGTGCGGCGAGTTCACCCATGGTCCAGTTAGCAACCAGCTTAGCGCTGCCTGATTTTGCTGCGGCGATTTCAAAATATGCAGCCATAGCGGAGTCGTAGGCTAAAATGCCTGCGTCATAATCTGATAGTCCGTACTGCGCGACAAAGCGTGCCTGTCTGGCATCTGGTAGTTCCGGAAGATTGCGGCGCAGCTCTTCTATCGTTTCATCAGTTAGGATGACGGGCAGTAGGTCGGGGCAGGGGAAGTAGCGGTAATCGTTAGCTTCTTCTTTACTGCGCATGGACCGTGCTACTTTCGTATCTCCATTATACAGTCGAGTTTCTTGCAATACGGTACCGCCGTCTTCGATAAGGTCGATTTGACGCTCGACTTCTTTGGCGATGCACTCTTCCATAAACTTAAATGAATTTAAGTTTTTAGTTTCGGTTCTGGTACCTAGCTCTGCCGCGCCAGTTCGGCGCACAGATACGTTCACGTCAAAGCGCATACTGCCCTGAGACATCTCGCCGTCACAGATCCCAATAGAGGTTACGATGCTGTGTAACTTTTTGGCAAATGCGATGGCTTCTTCGGCGTTGCTCATATCGGGTTCTGACACAATTTCGATGAGCGGAGTACCAGCCCGATTTAAGTCGATACCCGACACTCCATGACGAAAATCACCTTCGTGTAATGACTTGCCGGCATCCTCTTCTAAGTGGGCGTGGTGGATGCGTACATTTTTGGTGCGACCATCGGCTAACTGAATCTCGACATTGCCGCGACCAACAATCGGTTTTTCTAACTGTGTCGTCTGATAACCCTTGGGCAAATCGGGATAGAAATAGTTTTTGCGCTCGAAAGCCGATTCTTTAGCTATTTCAGCATCAATAGCCAAGCCAAACATTACCGCGTAGTGAACAGCCTGTTTATTCAATACGGGCAGCGTGCCGGGCATAGCCAAGTCGATAGCGCAGGCTTGCGTGTTGGGTTCGGCACCAAATGTGGTGCTGGCACCCGAGAAAATTTTGGTTTTGGTGGCTAACTGCACATGCACTTCTAATCCGATGACCGTTTCCCAACTGCTCATAGGATGCCCTTCGGTAGCGCATTGTGCCAGTTGGTGGTCTGCTGATACTGGTGGGCAATGTTCAACATAAGCGCTTCTTCAAAGTAGTTGCCAATGATTTGCAGGCCAACCGGCTTGTCGTCAACCATACCGCAGGGCACCGACATACCTGGAAGTCCCGCTAGATTAGTGGCAATGGTGTAAATATCCTCCAGATACATGGCCACGGGATCATCGCCTTTTGAGCCAAATTTAAAGGCGGGCGATGGGCAGGTAGGGCCCATAATCACATCGATCTCTTTAAAGGCCGACGTGAAGTCCTGCTTTATAAGTTGCCGAACCTGCTGGGCCTTGCCGTAGTAAGCATCGTAATAGCCAGCGGACAGGCAGTAGGTGCCAATCAGAATGCGACGCTGAACTTCTTCACCAAAGCCTTCGGCCCGCGTGCGACTGTAAAGGTCCTGCAGATCTTTGGGGTCCTCACAGCGATAGCCATATTTAACGCCATCAAAGCGCGAGAGGTTTGCCGATGCTTCGGCGGGAGCGATGACATAGTAAGCCGGTACCGATAAGCCTGTATTGGGCAGACTGATTTCAACAAGTTTAGCACCCTGAGCTTCCAGCACCGCTAGAGCGACGCGGACGGCCTGTTCTGTTCCGACGTCAAGACCCTCGGAGAAGTACTCTTTTGGCACGCCGATGCGTAAGCCGCTAATCGAATTTCCGAGAGTAGCGCGGTAATCTGGCACTTCGTGGTCAATGCAGGTTGAATCTTTTTCATCGAAGCCGGCCATGGAGTGCAGTAGCAATGCGCAGTCTTCTGCAGTTCGTGCCATTGGTCCACCCTGATCAAGGCTTGAGGCAAAGGCGATCATGCCCCAGCGGGAAACGCGCCCATAGGTGGGTTTTAAACCGGTGATGCCGCAGAGTGCAGCCGGCTGCCGGATAGAGCCGCCAGTGTCTGTTGCCGTAGCGCCTGGGGCCAGTCTGGCGGCTATTGCTGCAGCGGAGCCACCAGAGGAGCCGCCAGGAACACAGTCTGCCGCCCAGGGATTGATGACAGCACCATAAAAGCTGGTCTCATTAGAGGAGCCCATGGCGAATTCATCCATATTGGTTTTCCCTAGAACGACGACGCCATCGCGTTCAAAATTTTCGACTACGGTGGCATTGTAGGGGGGGATGAAGTTGTCCAGCATTTTTGAACCACAGCTTGTGCGGACGCCGCGGGTGCAGAATATATCTTTGTGCAGTATCGGTACGCCGCACAGCGCGGGTGCATTACCTGCTGCCAGCCTTTTGTCGGCTACAGCGGCGGTTTTTAATGCATTTTCCGCGGTGATTGTGATCACTGCGTTATAGACCGGATTTAGAGTCATTATACGATCTAAAAAATGCTGTGTGAGCTCAATACTAGAGAATTCTTTGCTCTGAAGCCCCTTAACAAGCTCGGCAATGGTGAGGTTGTGCATGGTATTGGATCGCTTTTTATTCGATGACTTTTTATTCGATGACTTTTGGTACTAGAAATAGACCTTCTTCAATATCGGGTGCGACAGCCTGAAGTGCTTCACGCTGGTTGAGTTCTGTGACCTCATCCTCGCGCAGGCGCTGAGTCGATTGCATTGGGTGCGACATGGGCGCGACGCCATCGGTGTCGATAGCTTGCAGCTGATCTACAAGGTCCAAAACACTACTAAGACGGGCAGTGACATCGCTTATTGTGTCTTCGTTAATCGCAATGCGTGCAAGCGTTGCGAGCTTCTCAATTTCATGTCGTTCAATATGCATGTTTTACCTGTTGATTCGATGTCCATAGGTCGGTTCAGTGGCTTTTGAGAGGTAAAACCTGAGCCCCGACCTGAGAAACCTAATAGTACAGCAAGTGGATGCGGTTGGCGAAGGCTGCCGGTCGGCAAATTCCACGATTAAGCGTAAATTGTTGACTTATTTCGTTGATTTAACAGAGATATAGGGACTTTTCCTGTAGATCAGCTAAACTGCTCGCCAAATAGGCTAAAACAGAGTTGCAGAACTTGCTCTGTCTGCAATGAGCTGTTAAATTTCAGTCACAAATTTCGTTCTGCCTCTGCTGCAAAGCTTTGGTAATCAATGAGGGACAGGTTTTAATGTTAAAGAAAATCCGCGGCTTATTTTCCAGCGATCTTTCCATCGATCTGGGTACTGCAAATACTCTGATTTATGTTCGAGACAAAGGCATTGTTCTGAATGAACCATCGGTTGTCGCTATTCGCCACCATTTGGGGCAAAAAATTGTCGAAGCCGTGGGTGTTGATGCTAAGCGAATGCTGGGGCGCACGCCAGGTAATATTACCGCTATCCGTCCGCTCAAAGACGGTGTTATCGCTGATTTCCAGGTCACCGAGAAAATGCTGCAGCACTTTATTAAAAAGGTGCATGCTAAGAGCTTCATTCCACCGAGCCCCAGAGTGCTGATCTGTGTACCTTGTATGGCCACGGAGGTTGAAAAGCGAGCGATTAAAGAATCTGCTTATAGCGCGGGTGCCCGTGAGGTGTTTTTAATTGAAGAGCCAATGGCGGCTGCTATTGGAGCAGGGCTGCCGGTTGAGGAAGCGGTGGGTTCTATGGTTGTGGATATCGGGGGTGGTACCACTGAAATTGCTATTCTGTCTCTCAACGGTGTGGTATTTTCTGATTCTGTGAGAATCGGTGGCGACCGCTTTGATGAAGCGATTGTGAACTTTGTGCGCCGCAAGTACGGCAGCGTCATTGGTGATAGTACCGCCGAGCGAATTAAGATGGAAATCGGTGCTGCCTATCTGGCCAAAGAGGTCCGTGAAATTGATGTTCGTGGGCGTAACTTGGCGGAGGGGGTGCCCAAAAGCTTTACGCTCACCAGTGATGAAATTCTTGAAGCATTGCAGGAGCCGCTCGCAGGGATAGTGCAGGCCGTAAAGCGTGTACTCGAGCAGTCGCCGCCCGAGCTGGCCTCGGATATTGCAGAAACAGGAATTGTCTTGACCGGTGGTGGTGCTCTGCTCAGAGATCTTGATCGCCTGCTAACCCATGAAACGGGCTTGCCGGTTATTCTCGCTGAAGAGCCTCTGACCTGCGTGGCTCGCGGCGGCGGTGAGGCGCTCGAGATGATGGACAGTCGACGACTGGATTCTCTGACTTTCTGAATTTGATGGTCTTTAGGGAGTGGCGTTATTAAAATCGTGTTTGGCAAAACCTCTTCCCCGATTCGAAAGCTTCTGATCGTCGGGCTCGCCGCGGTCAGCCTAATGATCGTCGACAGCTACACTACCTGGCTGAGCCCTCTACACAAAGTTGCTGATAATGTCGTTCGCCCTCTCTATTGGATAACCAATATTCCAGCAGGCATTCAGGATTGGGGCAAAATCAGCGTTATCTCCCGAGGCGTTCTTGAGCAAGATAACCTGCGGATGCAGCAGGAGAGCCTTATTCATCTTGGCCAGTTACAGCGTATGTCTGAGCTAGCCGCTGAAAATGTTCGTCTTCGCCAATTACTCAATGCTACCGAGCTATTAATGGACAGTGTTTTGGTGACTGAAGTCATTGGGGTGTCACCCAATCCACAAGGCCACACCGTAACTATCGACCGTGGCCGTGATGATGGCGTCTATGTGGGGCAGCCGCTGCTCGATGCCGAGGGTTTGATGGGTCAGATTACCACCGTTTATAGCGGACACAGCATCGCACTTTTAATCACCGATAGTACCCATGCACTGCCGGTGCAGGTACTGCGCAATGGCGTGCGTTCCATTGCTGAGGGCGTCTCCGATTTTAATCGAATGACACTGAGATTTGTTTCGCCAACCGCCGATATAATCGAGGGTGATCAGCTGGTGAGTTCCGGGTTGGGTGGGCTTTTTCCAGTGGGTTATCCCGTGGGAGTTGTCACTAGTATCAAGCAGAAGCCTGGTGCTATATTCGTTGATGTTGAGGTCGACCCCTCAGCTCAGCTTGATAGAAGTCGACATCTGCTACTGGTGTTTACAACTGGCGATTTGGGTCGGGGACGCAGCGACCGATGAGGGTAGAGAGCCTAACCGGCCCGGTACTTTTATCGCTGATTATTGCAACTATTTTTCAGCTTATACCCGCCTCTGGCGTTTGGATATTCTGGCGTCCCAATTTTCTTCTATTAGTGGTTATCGCTTGGATTCTCTACACACCTGATCGTTTCGGTATTGGCTTTGCTGCTATGGTAGGTTTGCTAGCTGATACTTTGTTTCGTACCACCCTTGGGCATTATGTTTTGGTATTTGCGGTTTGTGGGACTATCGCCTATTTACTCAGTCGTTGGCTGATGTATTTATCAATGTTTCATCGTGCCATCCTTATATTCATAATAACTATCTGTGCAGAATTGATTCAGGCAATGCTCTTTTCAATCTGGGATGTGCCGTTTGCCCTGAACTATAGTCCAACCGTGGCAGCCTTTGCTGCGCTAAGTTGGCCGATTGTCGATTTACTCATCTCCCGGGTACAAGTTAGACGCCCTTGAGACGCGCAAAAAGGAGAATGTAGCCGTAATAGCAAGGAGTTAAAGTTTGGCCGTCAACCCCAAATCCGTTGTATCCCCTAGTCCCGATCTTATTTTGGCCTCAGCATCACCACGTCGCAGTGATTTGCTAACACAGATTGGCGTTCGATTTGTGGTCCAAGCCGCAGATATCGATGAGCGTCAACGCAAGGCTGAGTCCCCCGTTTATTATGTCTCTCGACTAGCACTTGAAAAGGCGCAGACGGGATTTAGTCGTCAGACTGGAATCTTACCCGTACTCGGTGCTGATACCACGGTAGTCTATAATGGCGAAATATTTGGCAAACCGGAAAGTTGCGCCGAGTCTTTGGCCATGCTGCAGGCGCTATCAGGATCGACACACGAGGTGCTGTCTGCAGTGGCGCTAACCGATGGTCAGGATAGCGAGGTACTATTGGCAACAACTGAGGTGACATTTCGGGTCATTTCTGCGGAGGACTGTCTTAAATACTGGCAAAGTGGTGAGCCAAAAGGCAAGGCTGGAGGTTATGCGATTCAGGGCCTCGGTGCTATTTTTGTTGAGAGATTAGAAGGTAGTTATAGTGGTGTAGTTGGCTTGCCACTAATGGAAACAGAGACGCTTTTGCGGCGATTTAATGTCTCGCGTTGGCACGGGTAGGCGTTGTTAGTAATGGCTACCAATGCAATAGGAAAAACTCCATGACTCGAGAGATCCTGATTAATTACACGCCGATGGAAACTCGAGTAGCTCTGGTGGAAAACGGTGTTTCCCAAGAAATCGCTATTGAGCGGAATCTAAGAGTCAGTTTAGTGGGTAATATCTATCGCGGAAAGGTTGTGCGTATACTGCCTGGCATGCAGGCGGCCTTTATAGAGATTGGGATTGATAGAACCGGGTTTTTACATGTTGACGATCTGTTACCCCCCGGCAAAATTTCTCAGCCAGGAGTGACTGGAAATGATCGGCCAGTCATTCAAAATCTGCTGCATGATGGCCAAAAAATCGTTGTTCAGGTCATCAAGGACCCGATAAATGCTAAGGGTGCGAGACTTACCGCCCAACTTTCTTTAGCCTCTCGTTATCTGGTTTATACGGATGGCCGCGATCAAGTTGGCGTGTCACAGCTTATCAAGGATGAAAGCGAGCGGGCCCGCCTAAAAAATACTATCCTGAGTATTATTGGCGACCTTGCAGCTGAGGCTCCATCCGATAAGACAGCTAAAAATGCTGTTAACATCCCTGTGCCCAAAGCCGGGTATATTTTGCGTACAGCGGCTGATGGTGCCGGCGAGGAAGAGCTGCGATCGGATGTCCGATTTCTGCAGCGTCAGTGGCAGCATCTTTTAGATACTAAGCTTGCAGCCAAAGTGCCTTGCTGTCTCTACGAGGAACTGCCACTGTATAAGCGGGTACTGCGTGATATGGCGAGCACTGGGGTTGAAAAGATTCTCGTCGACTCGCGAGAGATTTTCGACTTACTGACGACTTTTGCCGCTAGATTTAGCCCTGAAATCGTTAACTTACTGGAGCACTACCCAGGCGAGCGACCACTTTTTTATCTCTACGGAATCGAGGATGAAATCGCTAAAGCGCTAGAACGGAATGTAGCGTTAAAGTCTGGTGGGTACCTGGTGATTGATCAAACTGAGGCTATGACTACAGTGGATGTTAACACTGGAGGGTTTGTGGGGTATCGAAATCTAGAAGAGACGGTATTTAAGACAAACCTTGAGGCTGCCGTCGCCACAGCTAGACAGATGCGCATGCGCAACCTCGGCGGCATCATCATTGTTGATTTTATAGACATGCATAATGGTGAACATCGGCGTCAGCTCCTGAGAACGTTCGAAAAAGCGCTTAGTAGGGATGGTACTAAAACCATGATTTCAGGTGTGACTGAGTTGGGTTTAGTGCAAACTACCCGAAAGCGTACCAGCGAAAGTTTGGCCCATGTACTCTGCGAGATTTGCCCAGTCTGTGTGGGTCGAGGTTCGATTAAGTCGGCAGAAACTGTCAGCTATGAAGTACTCCGAGATATACTCCGAGTCGCGCGCGCTTGCGACTGTGAGCAGTTACTTGTGATGGCTTCGACTGCGGTGATCGAGCGTCTATTAGATGAAGATTCTGCTCAGGTGGCCGATCTTGAAGAGTTCATTGGGCGCTCCATTCAGTTTCGTGCTGAAGATTTGTTTGCCCGAGAACAGTTCGACATTATTTCCCTTTGAGTTTACAGCATGATTAACAGTGTTTCAGCAGTGAAGAGAGTAGGCCGATGGCTGTGGTTAACTGCCGCGCTGCTGATTATCGGCACTGTTATTTTGGTGGTGATTGGACGACAAATCATTCCGCGCATCGATGAGCTGCGCGTCGCCATTGAAACTGCTATTAGTGATAGTGTTGGCATGGATACCCAGCTAGGGGAGTTGCGGGGTGACTGGCCTGGTCTAATTCCCATTGTTGAAGTTGCGCATATAGAGATTAGTGCGCCGGGCAAAGGTTACGCGATTCAAATGGGACATGCTCGTGCCGACTTGGATCTATTTAATACTATTAAATATAGGTCTCCGATTTGGCGTGAGTTAGTGGTGGACAGCGTCACTATTACCCTATCCGAAGATAGTGGCGGGCGCTGGGGATTAAAAGGCTTCGCTAACAATACCGATGGTGATCTGAAGATTATTCTTGACCCATTGATTTACAGCCGCATGATTCGCCTGGAAAACGTGCGGGTCAACTTAGAATTTTTCTCAGGAAAGTTTCTTCAAGTCAGTGGGAATGGAGTCCGTCTGGAAAACGACAATGATTTTCACCGTGCGGAGCTGTCGGTAAGGCTATCTGATCAGAATAACTCGGCATATCTGGTAGTAGAAGGTGTTGGTGATCCGGCAGATTTAGAAGCATTTTATGCCAACGGCTATTTCCGTCTCGATGATCTGAATGTCTCAGAACCGTTAGTTGATTTGGCCCAGTCATTTCTTCCAGAAGTATTCAGCGAGCTGTCTAGCGTTAAGGTGAAAACCAGCGGCCAGATCTGGTTTGATATCCATCCAGGAGGTTCACTAGATTTTGCAGGATCTGTGCAAGTGAGTGAGGTGCCGCTAAATTGGCTCGCGGACTTGTCGCCTATCACCAATATCAATACAGAATTGACAGGCTGGATCACTCCAGGCTCCGATTGGGGTGCTAGATTGCAGGGCTTTAATTTTGAATGGTCGGATAGCAAGACTGAGCCGCTTGATTTGGTATTTACCCGGCGCCTCGGATCCCAATGGCAAGATTTTGACATCACAGTCAATCATCTCGATTTAACTCTACTCTCTAGCCTGTTACTAAAGACTCGTATCGCCTCGCCAAAAATATTAGCGGTGCTCGATCTGTTGAGGCCGCAGGGTGATTTAAATGCTTTGACGTTGGGTCGCAATCAAACAGGTTACTACGTGGCCGCTAATCTCGATGACATCACGTTAAAACCCTACAAAGGGGTGCCGGGTATTAAAGGGATTGATGGTTACTTAGAAATGCAGGCTGCTGGTGGTTTATTCTATATCAACGATGTTGATGGTTTCGATGTTTTATTTCCAATGGTCTACAAAGATTATCTGGCTGTTGAGGCGGCTGAGGGCACAATTTTTTTAAACTGGGGGGCCGATAGGGACAAGCTCAATATCCGTAGCGCCGGGGTTACCGCCAAGGTGGATGCTGGAGAGGTTGATATTCTATTTTCTGTCGCGCAGACAATACCTTCGAACGGTCGTGCTGCTGAGTTCAATATCATCATCGGGGGAAGAGATCTGGACGCCAGTTATGCCGATAAATATCTCCCCTACAAACTTCCCGCTGACGTTTCCCGCTGGCTAAAAACATCAATTATAGGTGCCAGCGTCAAAGAGGTAGGTATGCTTTTCCGCGGCGGTCCGCCTAAAAAGGATCGCACCGCAAAAACAACGCAGTTGATGTTTAAAACTGAAGATACGTATTTGGACTATCATCCTGATTGGCTGGGACTGCGTGATGTTGACGCGCTAGTACTGGTCGACGATCGCTATATTGAGGGTGTGGCCACTGGGGGTCAAATCGGAGGCGTGGAGATTATTAGCGCTGAGGTTCTGTTTGGTAATACCTTATCCGCCCCGAATCTATTAACTGTGGATGCTGAGGTCAACAGCGGATTTTCTGATGCAATTGATCTATTAGCCCAGTCACCCATCGGCCCAAGCCTAGGACCATTGCCCAGTTGGGATTATACCGGCACCGCCAATGCGCGACTGCACCTAGAAGTTCCAGTTAAGCAGTTGTCTGGACAACAAAATAAAGGAGACTACCAGGTTAAGGCTGAACTTAACAATGGCAGCTTATCGATTCCCAACACAGCTATAGCCGTCACTAATATTACTGGGGAGCTCGGCTTCTCGCTTGAGCGAGGCCTATTTGCCGAGAATATTCACGGGGAGATGTGGCAGCAGCCTCTAACGGCGTCATTTTTTAAAACCGACGCTGATCAGTTTATTGCTCTAAGTACTACGATTGTACCTAAAAGTCTAAACCAGCTGATTGATTTTCCATGGGATGAGGTCTTGGTAGGGGATATTCCGATTAAGGGTTTGGCTACTATTAAACAGGGAGGGACGACGTCGAGTCCGGTTACCCTCCAGCTTACTAGCCAGATGCAGGCGACCGAAATTAAGTTGCCGCAGCCGCTGGGTAAATCGGTTGGGGATAAACTCCCTCTAGACTTAACTCTGTTTTTTGATCCAGACTTTAAGCGTTTGGCGGGTACTATAGGCTCGGAGTTGGTGGCCGATCTGAGGTTTTCTGAGTTCAGCTTGACTCACGGGTTGGTGAGCTATGATCGCTCGATATCTATGCCAACTAAGGGTGAGCTCTTGGTAGCTTCATTTTTACCTACGACTGATTTAAAGCTATGGCAGCCGGTCGGTGCACTATTTTCGAATGGATTATCGGGCAATAATAAGCGCTTAAATACTGTATTCGACTTGGAGTTTGACCAGCTTGAAGTGGCTACCTTTACACTGCGTGATATAGCAGCCCAAGTTAGGCTATCCGATGAAATTATCAAAGTTGAGTTTAGTACTGACCTTGCTGATGGTGGCCTATTACTCCCTGTTAACGATCAATCTGTACCAAATTTATCTCTCAGCCGCCTTTCTCTGCCGCTCGCATTACTTGAGGGCAGAATGGGTGGCGCACCAATCGACCCGCGTAAATTCTTAGCTGCTGACATTGCAGTTAACCAGCTCATGCTGGGTGACACAGGTTGGGGTTCTGTCTCCTTTCAATTGCGCCCAGAGATTTCAGGCGCGGCCTTTAACGCGATAAAGGGTAACCTAGGAGGCCTTCGGCCAGGGTTGTTAGATAAGGATCCTACGACTGAATTCTTTTGGCGCTTTGATGGGGAAAGTCATTCCAGCCGGTTGGTGGGCCCTGTACCCGTGGATAATATTGCTCTGCTGATGGATAGTTTTGATATTCCCACCATAGTTGACAGTCAGTCTGGGAAATTAGTGTTTGACTTGGCCTGGCCGGACCAGCCGTGGAATATCAGTCGCGAAAATATCGACGGTACTTTCAAGATTGAATTAAACGAGGGCAGTTTTTATAAATCACCTAGCGGAGCGGGCGCCGCATTAAAAGTGGTTAGTCTGTTTAATTTCGCCAACTGGTTGAAGCGGTTGCAACTCGACTTCTCTGATGTGACTAACCAGAATCTAGCTTACCATCACCTTAATGCCGAGGTTAGGTTTGGACAGGGAGTGGCTAGTTTCAGTCAGCCACTACAGATGAAAATGCCCTCCGGCCGCATGAGTATGGCAGGTAACTTTGATATGGTGAATGAAACCGTCGATGGTAAATTGGTGGCAACACTTCCGGTGGCTACTAATTTGCCTTGGGTCGTTGCGTTGCTAGGTGGCTTACCTGCTGCGGCTGGTGTTTATATCACGGGAAAATTGGTTGAGAAACAGGTCGATCAAATGTCGAGTATCAGCTACAACTTGGCGGGCCCCTGGGCAGATATTGAGGTAACCGTTGATAAAATATTTGCCGAGGAGCTCAAAACGGTCGAAATCGATAAGGTAGAGACCACCGGATCTAAGAATGAGTAATAAAATAACCGTGGCTGCCATTCAGCTAAAGCCGGCTCCGACGGTGGCCGTGAATTTAACCAATGCCGAGACGCTGTTGATTGAAGCAGCCGATGCCGGAGCTCAGTTGGCCGTATTGCCGGAAAACTTCGCTCATTATGGCCAGTCAGATTTCTTGCAGGTAGGTCATGATGAATCAGAGCCGATAGGGCCAGTACGGCAGTTTTTGGCTGATCAGGCCAGAAGACATGGTCTATGGCTAGTGGGCGGAACCATACCGGTTGCGGGCCCCAATCCAAAACCCTTTGCCCGGTCATTACTGTTTGATCCCAAAGGCAATTGTGTCGACCACTACGATAAGATTCACCTGTTCGATGTTGAAGTGAGCGCTGAGTCTGAGCAAAAAAAACGTTACTGTGAATCTGATAATTTCTCGGCTGGAAAGCGCGTAACTGCCGTTTCAACGTCGATAGCTAAGTTAGGGTTATCCGTTTGTTATGACCTTCGCTTTGCTGAATTATATGGGCAGTTGGCGGCTTTGGATGCTCAGGTTATCGTAGTGCCTTCGGCATTTACTGCGGCTACTGGCAAGGACCATTGGCAAGTTTTATTGCGCGCCCGGGCTATAGAGAACCAGCTCTTTATGATTGGCGCTAACCTAGTGGATCGGAACCATGCTACTCGAGGACTCTGGGGTGGAAGCGTCATTATCGATCCCTGGGGTACAGTGCTTGCATCAGTCGAAGGCGACTGTTCTGGCGTTGCCGTGGCTGAAATTGATTTGGCGCTGATTAATAAGCTGCAACTGAAGATGCCAGTCAGGGATCACCGCAGGCTACCCTTCTAACGCGCCTCTATTAACTGCCTTACGGTGTGAGACAGTGCCCGTGCTCTATTCGCTCAGCGAGCGGATATAGACAAATAATTTACGGCTAGCCGTTGGTGCTTTACTCAGTTCAATTTCACGGTTGGCCTGACGCTGTAGATTCCTGAGTTGTTGGCGGTCAGCGGCAGGATGGGCCTTGATAAAGGCATGGATCCCATCTGAACCCTCGTTGATAAGTCGATCACGCCAGTCTTCCAGTTCTTTGAAATGCTGCCGGTAAGTCTGAGATTGATGGTCCATCATATCTAAAGTTTCTTGTATGACATCGGTATCGGAGATACGCATGAGCTTGCCAATATATTGCAGATGTCGGCGCTTGGCCTCTCGACCTTTCAATCGTCGGGCCTCATAGATGGCTTCTTGTAAATTCTCCGGCAGGTCAAACTTCTGCAACATTCCCTCCGGCATGTCTACCAGCTCTTGACCCATTTTTTGCAACATATGGCTGTCTCGCTTTAGCTGAGACTTACTTGGCCCGTCGTAGTCGGGATGTTCCGGTTGGTCAGTCATGAGATGAGAAACATAGTGGCGAGTCCTAAGAAAGACACAAAACCGACAATATCAGTGACGGTAGTAAGAATAACCGTGCCTGCTAAAGCAGGGTCAATTTTCATGGCTCTTAATACAATAGGCAGTAATGTGCCTGCCAGGGCTGCCGCCATGAGGTTGATCGCCATGGCCAAGCCAATAATAAAAGCCATGACCCAGTCGTTAAACCAGAGCGAAACAATAGCCCCGAGGATGAGGGCGTAAAGTAGGCCATTTAATGCGCCCACCACAAATTCTTTACTGACTAACCAGCTGACATTACTGCGCTCAATTTGGCCAAGCGCCATACCACGGATAACCACAGTAAGGGTCTGGCTGCCCGCCACTCCCCCCATACTGGCGACAATAGGCATCAGAATAGCAAGGGCAACGATTTTATCTAGAGCTTCGGCATACAGACTGATTGCAGATGAGGCAAGGATTGCGGTGACTAAATTGACACCTAACCAAACTGCCCGCCGAGGTGCCGCACGGCTAATCGAGGAAAAAGTATCCTCCGTATGGCTGAGGCCAGCCATGGCCAATAAGGAATGATCAGCATCCTCGACAATGACATCAACCACATCATCAATAGTGATGCGACCGAGAAGATGATTTGCGTCGTCTATTACGGGTGCCGAGACTAAATCATGGCGTTGGAATAACTGGGCGACATCTGAATCTGTCAGATCTACATGAATAGCCTGTACGTCGACATTCATCACTTCTCGAACGGTAGTTGTTGGGCTCGATGTCAGTAGCTTGCCAAGGGACAATGTACCCAAGAAGAGATCATTGCGGCTGACCACAAATAGGTTGTCGGTAATATCTGGAATCTCTTCAAATCGACGCAGGTACCGCAGCACAACGTCCACCGTAATGTCAGGACGAACAGTGATAACTTGGGTGTCCATTAGCCCGCCAGCGGTATCTTCCCTGTAGGTAAGGACGGACTCTACACGAAGACGATCCTGACCCGACATGGCGTTGAGTACCTCGGGAATCATCTGATCGGGTAGCTGCTGAAGAATATCGACAATGTCATCGACATCTAAACCTTCGGTGAGAGAGGCAACTTCTGCTCCGTCCATCCTGTTGAGAAATTCTATCTGAATTTCATCAGACAGTTCCTGAAGGACTTCGCCCGTAATTTCTGGATCAACGAGTTCCCAAAGGATGTGACGAAACTTGTGAGGAGCGGTTTCAAGTTGGTGAGCAATGTCTGGAGGACGGAGATTGTTAAGAATATGCCGAACCTGATTCAGAGTGACTGAATCAATGGCAGAGTCGAGCTTTGTCAATAGATTATTCTGATCTTTGGTTTCGGTCATGAATTATGTCTCTAACTAAATCCTGAAGCTCTTTTTGATCCGGTATTTTAACGGGCTACGCAGTTGACTGATAGGTTTTACTGGTACCGGCGTAAATTTATTCCTCCTCGCCAAAATAATCTGCCAATAACTGCGCTATTTCTTGCTGAGCCTGCAGTTCATCTGGGCCGTCAAACTCAAAGCTGAGATCGGTGCCCTGACTCGCGGCCAAAAGCATCAGCGACATAATACTTTTAGCATCGACACTTTGATCCGGTTCACCTATACGGATGCTGCATTGATAGTGGCCTGCGGCACTGGCTAGCTTAGTTGCGGCACGAGCATGCAAGCCAAGTTTATTAATAATTTTGAGGTCACAGTGAAGCATTTTTAATCCACCGAATTAGAGTGCGAGTTGCCTATGCACAGCGTGCACCTGTGCATGCTGACTGGCGAAGTGCTCGCACAGGCGATTGGCCAAATAGACGGAGCGATGCTGGCCGCCAGTACAACCAATGGCGATGGTTAGATAGCTGCGGTTATCATTTTGATGTTTGGGTATCCAGCGGGTCAAGAATCCAATAATATCGGAAAGCATTATGGTAACGTCTTCCTGGCTTTCAAGGTATTGCATAACGTCTGGGTCATTGCCTGACATCAATCGGAGTTCAGGACACCAGTATGGGTTGGGGAGGCAGCGCACATCAAATACAAAGTCTGCATCGATTGGCACGCCGCGCTTAAAACCAAATGATTCGAAAAGAATCGACATATGGTTGGCATCGTGCGGAACCACAGTATTCTTGATCAAATCTCTAAGTTGATGAAGAGACAGTCCGGAGGTTTCAATAGTGCGGTCAGCGATATTAGCTATGGGTGCCAGCATGTCGGTCTCTAAGATAATGGCTTCTTTAAGGCTGACAGTGTTAGTGCTCAGTGGATGTTTCCGCCTTGTTTCGCTGTAACGGCGAATCAAATCAGTCTGGCGTGCATGAAGGAATATAACGCTGACGGAGGTTCCGCGAGACTCGATAGACCTCAGTGTCGCCGGTATTTGATTGAGATCGCCCGCCAGATTGCGCGCATCAATACCCACCGCTAATTTGGTATCTTCGGAGTGGCCTTCGCTACTAAGTTTGGAGATAAGCTTGGGCAGAAGGCTTACTGGGAGATTATCAATGCAGGTAAACCCAACATCCTCAAGGATATTAAGTGCAGAGGTTTTACCCGACCCAGAAAGGCCGCTAATCACAACTAAACGCATATCTAGGCTGATCGCTCCAGTGTTACTGCGGTGTTAAAAAGTTCTTCGTGGCTTCTGCATTTTCGCAGAGAGGCCCGCGACGTCTCATCTTGGAGCAATGCCGCTATTCTTGCCAGTGTAGCCAGATGCTCATCATTTTGTTCCTCTGGTACCACCAGTGCAAAAATGAGATCAACGGGTTGATCATCTGGCGCATCAAATTCCACGGGAGATGTCAGCTTGGCCAGACAGCCATGAATGCGCTTGATACCCGGTGTTCGGCAATGGGGAATGGCGATGCCTTCACCTATTCCCGTGCTACCCAGACGTTCTCGAGCAACCAGGCTATTAAATAAGCTATCGGCCTGCTCAGTGTCGCCGCCAAGTTGCTCGGTAATAAAAGCTGACAGGTTTTCCAAGACGCGTTTTTTACTGCCGCCCAGCAAATTGCAATGGGTCATTGCAGGCGTAAGGATGTCGGTAATTTTCATGTAAGGAGCTAATGACCTCTGTGTTTCTCTTTGTGTTTGATGAGTTGGCGGTCTAACTTATCGCTGAGAGCGTCGATAGCCGCATACAGATCATCATGCTCAGCATTGGCAAACAGATCACCGCCAGTAACATGGACGGTGGCCTCAGCTTTTTGTGAGAGTTTATCCACTGTTAGTATGACGGCCACACTTGTGATCTCTTCGCAGTGCCGTTCCAACTTTGAGAGCTTGGTGGTGACGTAGTCGCGAATTGGGTCTGTGACATCTAAATGATGTCCACTGATGGTCATTTGCATCCGATTTTCCTCTTAAGTAGCATTTTCAAATCTTTTACGCTGGCTTGAAGAGGGAATTCCCATACTCTCTCGATATTTAGCGACCGTTCGTCGCGCAACCTGAATTCCCTGTTCTTCCAGTAGTGACGTGAGCTTATTATCGCTTAAGGGTTTTGCCTGTTGCTCAGCGCCGATCATTGTTTTTAGAATAGCGCAAACAGCGGTCGAAGAACACTCTCCACCGCCAGATGTGCCCACATGACTGGAAAAGAAGTATTTGAGTTCGAAGATACCCTGAGGTGTGGCGAGGTATTTAGTGGTGGTCACTCGGGAGATCGTAGATTCGTGGAGCTCAAGTTTTGTGGCAATGTCCGCCAGAACCATGGGTTTCATGGCCACTGGACCATGATCAAGAAAGCCCTGTTGTAGGTCAATGATTGTCATGGCTACTCGCATCAGTGTCTCGTTGCGGCTTTCGATGCTGCGTAAAAACCAACGCGCTTCAGCCAAGTTGGTCTTTAGAAACTGGTTGTCCTCGCTATTATCGGCGCGTTTTATAAGACTGCTATAAGCGTCATTGATACGGAGTCGCGGCATACTGCTGTCGTTGAGTCGCACACGCCAGCGACCAGCGACTTTTTCTACATAGACATCGGGAACAATATATTCGGCCTCATTGCTAGCCAGCGTTTCACCCGGGCGGGGATTCAGGCTGCGAATTAATAGTAAAGCCCCTTGAATATTATCCGTACTGTAACCGGTTTTTTTAGTTAACCGGACCATGTCCATCGAAGCAATATCATTGAGAAAATCTGCCACAAGACATTTTGCGACGATGAGATACTCAGTCTCTAGGCTGAGTTGATTGAGTTGAATTAGCAGCGATTCTCTGATATCACGCCCGAAGATACCCGGCGGATCGAACTGCTGCAGGCGGTGTAACACGGCGACTAACTCGTCCTCGAGAAGCCCATCTTCCTGCTCCTCATAGTCGATATGAGCAACAATATCAGTCAGGTGTGGGCTAATCATACCTGTCTGATCGATGGCGTCAATAAAGGCTTCGGCGATCTCTCGATCTCGGTCTGAAAATGGTGTCAGATTGAGCTGCCAGTGAAGATGGTCTTGCAGTGATTCTGTCACCTGATAAACCTGCTCCAGATTAACTTCCCCACCGCTACTGGCTGTTGGGGCTGGGACGTTGTAAACCTCATCCCAGCTGGCGTCGACCGGAAGATCCTGAAGTCCTTCATGATCCCAGGTATTGTCCGCTTCAGATTCGGTTACTGCTGGCTCAGAGGCTTCAGCAGCGGTGACATAGAGGCTGGGATCATCGGAATTAAAATCGACATCAGTGGATTCATCAATGCTATCAGCAGAGTTGCTGTGCTCTCTGGCACTGTCATCTGTTGCAGCGGCCGAGTTCTGCGTTTCCTCATCAACTTCTAAAAGGGGGTTACTGTAGAGCTGCTCGACAATCTCTTGGCGCAACTCAAGAGTCGACAGTTGCAGTAACCGAATGGCCTGTTGCAACTGCGGCGTCATAGTGAGCTGTTGGCTGATTTTTAGCTGTAAGCCTGGGCGCATAGGTGATTTATCTTTCCCGCTAATCTAGATGCAATTTTAGTGCCGACATGCCGTGAATGGCAATCACCAATTACATTATATTGCGCAATTACAGTCTAAAATCCTCTCCAAGATAGGTTTTTCGCACTTTATGGTCATTAAGGATGTGTTCGGTGGTCCCCTCAGCAATAACGTGCCCTTCACCAACTATGTAGGCATGCTCGCAGATGTCTAATGTCTCACGGACATTGTGGTCTGTAATCAGAACGCCAATGCCCTTATCACGAAGGTGGCGAATGATATTTTTGATATCATTAACGGATATTGGGTCGACACCCGCAAAGGGCTCATCCAGTAAGATAAATTGCGGATCAGTACTCAGGGCGCGCGCTATTTCCACTCGCCGTCGCTCTCCTCCAGACAGGCTAATCCCGATATTTTTGGCTAGATGGGAAATATGGAATTCGTCCATCAATTCTTCAAGCTTGCGGTTGCGCTGTTGGCGACTCAGATCTTTCCTTGTTTCCAAAATGGCCAGAATATTATCTTCTACGCTCAGTTTTCGAAAAACGGAGGGTTCCTGAGGTAAGTAACCCAGTCCGCGACGAGCTCGTCCATGCATGGGTAGGGTGGTGATATCCTCATCATCAATAAAAACTGTTCCGCCATCCTGGGCGACTAAGCCGATAATCATATAAAAACAGGTGGTTTTTCCTGCGCCATTAGGGCCTAAAAGACCAACAATTTCGCCCTGTTTTACCGATAGAGAGACATCTTTAACCACTATTTTTTTGCCATAGGACTTGGCTAAATTATGGGCCTCTAAGACTGCCATCAGGGGGTAACCTCCGTACTTTCTAAATCTGTATTCTCGTTGTTAGGCGATTCATCTTCTTGATTGGCAGCCGGGATTATCAGTTGTATGCGTGTTTTTCCACCGGCATTGCCGCTGGTGTCACCTTTAGCTTTCCATGTTTCATTTTTCAAGTCGTAATCAATTACGTCACCTTTGATCAGCGCACCTTTTTGACTAATGGATGCATTTTTTTCCAATTTAATTTTCCCAGCGACCGGTAGATACTCAATGCTTTCGCCGTACGCTATGACCATCTCACCACTGCGGCTAGTTTCCTGCTCAAAGTGCGCGGGAAATCCTACGCAAAGGATTCGGCTGACCTGGTTGTTTTCATAGAAAATGGTTATTGCATCGCCCTCGATAATAAGGCTACCCTGACGGGCAGCCACATTGCCGCGATAGACGGTCAGGCCTGTTTTTTCGTCCCGTTCAGCAGAGTCCGAATCAATCGTTATGGACTGCTGGCGATCTGTCATGTTTGCCGATGCCATTACACAGCAGAGCAAAAGCACTAACCCCAAAATCGGTTTAAATGGGCTCATGTACGGCGTGGACCTCTGATTTAATTGTATATTTTTGATTGGAGAAATCGGCCTCTAGGCCCTTTCCTGATATTTTAACCTCTGGGTTTCGAAGGTCAAACGGGACCACCGTTGACGCGGTTTCACTGGCGGGCAAATACACGAGGTGCTCTGTATTAAGTTGTGTATTGCCTTCGGCGGCCTCAATGGTCACCACAACATCATTGGTTAGCGTCAGAATTTCGCCATTATTGGTTAAAATACCGTTTTTAGCCTTGATTCTGACGGTGTTCGTATCAACTTGGCCGGCTTTGATGCCAAATGATATCAGCTTAGGCTCCGTCAGTAGTGTCTCCGAGGCGTCTGAAAATAACTCTACTTTGGGCGCAAAGAGAATAAATTTCTCTTTGCCAGTATCAGAGAATTGGCGACTAGTTATCTCCGTCATATAGCTGTCGGCACGGGGGGGGCGGTCAACTTGTGGGGTTTGATTGCGCTTAAAGGCATCTGGGGGTGAGTCCCACACTAGTAAAAATCCACCAACAAAAAAAACTAAGAATGCGCCAAAGAGACCTTGTTTGATCATTGATAGGCAGCCAATATGGATGGCAGCTTATTTTGCGCACACAGAATCATTTCGGCGACTTCGCGGACCGCTCCATCACCGCCTCGCTTGCTGGTTTGCCAGTGCGCCTGAGAAGACAACGCGCTGTTACCATTGGCTGGCGTTATACCTAGCCCCACTCGCCGAATGACCGCTAAATCGGGCAAATCGTCGCCTACAAAGGCTATTTCATCCAGATTAATATCCATAGTTTGCATTAATTCTTGGAGAGCGGTGAGTTTGTCCTCACGACCCTGCACTACGGGGTGAATGCCCAGTTCGGTTGCTCGGCGTTCCAGTAGTGTCGATACACGGCCAGTAATGATACCTACCTGCACCTCAGCGCGCTGAAGTAGCTTAATACCTAGTCCATCTTGGATATTAAAGGCTTTCATCTCTTCGCCATTGTTGCCGTAATAGAGTCGACCGTCGGTCAGAACGCCATCGACATCGAGCAGGAGGAGTTTAATTTTTTTAGCGGCTTTAATGACCGAAGAGGGAACTTTGTCAGTCATTTACACTACCCCTGCGCGCAAAATATCATGCATATGCAGCACGCCTACGGGGCGATGCCTGTCATCTTCGACAACTAATGCTGTAATGGCAGATTTTTCCATAATGGTGAGTGCTTCAGCCGCTAGAATATCACGACTAATCGTTCTCGGGTTGCTGGACATTACATCGGCCATAAGTGCGTTACTAAGGTCAATTTTTTGGTCGATTACACGACGCAAATCGCCGTCAGTAAAGACGCCAAGTAATCTATTGTCGTCAGCAACGACCGTGGTCATACCAAATCCTTTTTGAGTCATTTCTAACAGTGCGTGAAGCAATGGTTGGTCTGGTGCCACTCTGGGCATCTCTGCGTCTTTATGCATAATATCACCGACGCGCAGCAATAACTTTCGACCCAGTGTCCCACCCGGGTGCGAGAAGGCAAAATCCTCAGCGCTAAACCCGCGCGACTCCAGTAAGGCAATTGCCAAAGCATCTCCCATCACCAGAGTAACTGTAGTGCTGGTAGTGGGTGCAAGGTTGAGTGGGCAGGCCTCGCAGCTTACGCTCACGTCGAGATTGGCGTCGGCGGTCTGTGAAAGTAAGGATTTTGTATCGCCCGTCATGCTGATCAAGGGGATGCCCAGACGCTTAATAAGCGGTAAAAGGGTGACGACTTCAGTTGTCTTGCCGGAGTTTGATATAGCAATCACCGCATCACTCTTGGTGATCATACCCAGATCGCCGTGACTGGCCTCTCCTGGATGAACAAAAAATGCAGGTGTACCAGTACTGGCCAATGTCGAGGCAATTTTATTACCAATATGGCCCGACTTCCCCATGCCTGTGACAACAACGCGGCCCTCACAGGCAAGAATAATCTGACAGGCAAGGGAAAAGTCACCATTAATACCCGGCGTCATGGCGCTGACCGCGAGGGCTTCCATCTCCACCGTACGGAGGCCGGACTTAATAAAATCTGATGTCGACATAGTCTAATTGTTATCTTCGGTTACCCGCAACGGTAATCATTATAGTTGAAAATGCCCGACGCTGTGCATGTTTGGGTTCGTGTTTATTTTAGCCTCAAAGACCTTATATAGAGGACATGGATGGCCAAAGTGCCACATAATAAAGTCCGTAGGATGCCAATAAAACAATACCCACAAATCTAGACAGGCGGGCCTGAGAGTCGCTTTTAGTTGTTTTATAAATAGCAAATGCGACGAGTGCCACCATTAATGTCGTCATCAACGCCATGGCAGCAAAATCGCGGCTGAAAACATCAGCGGACAAGGGAATTGGTGAAATGGCCCCAGCAGCGGTCATAACTAGCATCAGATTGAAGAGGTTGGAGCCAAAGATGTTACCAATCGCGATATCATGATGGCCGCGGAGGGCGCTCATTACCGAGGCGGCTAATTCCGGCAGGCTAGTGCCAATGGCGACTATTGTCAGCCCGATAATTAACTCGCTTAACCCAAGATAAACCGCGACGGATTTAGCTCCCCAGACTGTGATGTCAGCACTGACTAACAGAACGCCCAAGCCTAAGGCGAGCCGCAATAGCGCTTTGGCCCTAGGCATATCGGGTATTTCCTCAGCGCTATCAGCCGCCTCAGGATTGGGGGCGCTCTTTTTGAACTTGACCACTAAGACCAGCAGAGGAATAACCAAAAGCATCAGCGCGACACTTTCGCCGCGATGTAAAAAACCATCGTAAAGACATAATCCAGCTAGCGCTGTGATCACTAATAACACAGGGCCCTCTTCGACAAGCAGGTGTTTTTGAACGGGAAGTGGTGCTACCAGCGCAGTAATGCCGAGGACTAAACCTATGTTGGCCAGGTTGGAGCCCAGCGCATTACCCACAGCTAGTTGTCCTGCGCCATTAATTGCGGCATTGATTGAAACAATAATCTCTGGCGCCGAGGTGCCCACCGAGACAACGGTTAATCCGATGATCATCGGAGAAATACCTAAGTTTCGCGCGACAGCTGCGCTGCCTTCTACAAACCGGTCGGCGCCAAGGAGCAGCCCGAGCATACCAATTAACAGGGCAAAAAAAGGTAAGTATATAGTGGTCATATTCTCTCCAAAGACAGGCTAGCTTTTGTTTATTCAGCAAAGCGGGAATGGTATAGTGCGCGACAGAGAAAGTCAGTAGCGACGCTTTAGATTAACCAATTACTGTCAATGACGAACATTGACTTATGGAATGAGACTATGAAAAGAGTAAAGAGCGGCTTGATCGCCAGTCTTTTGGCTGTCAGCTTTGTTGTTTTCCCCGCATTGGTAGCCGCGGAGACCCCTGTTCAGGCTGCAAAGGGCCCCTATGAAAAGATTGAGCAGATTACTATTGATCTGCAGGACGCCATTGAAAAGCACAAAGAAGGCTATCCGGCCAATGAGCTGGCATTTTTTGTCGCGCTAAATAGCATTCTAGATGTCAGCGTCGACTTCAAGTACATTGCTAAGCAAGTGATGGGGCCCTATGCAAAGACGGCCAGTACTGAGCAGCGCGGATTGTTTGCGCAGACCTTTCGCGATGGACTGGTGGAAACCTATGGGCGCGGCCTAATGGGTTACAGTGGTCAGGAAATGGTCTTGTTGAGTCACGCAGATTTAAAGCCGGGTCAGCGCAAGGTGGTGGTTAAACAGGAAATTCGCGGTGCTGATGGCGGTTATCCATTAGCCTACACTATGGCTTTTAAAAAGAGCACAGGTCAGTGGATGATTCTAAACATGACTATCAACGGGATTAGTCTCCGTAAAACATTCCAGTCTCAATTTGTGCAGTTAGCTAAAAAATTGGGTGGTGATATAGATCAGGTGATCGCTGGATGGAAGTGAGATCCAGCGCAAGCCAACAGAAGAGTTGAATAAATGAGTCCAGAAGACGTCAAAACCTTGCTAGAAAAAGCGCTGCCCGATTGTGAATGTCAGGTGGCGACTGATGGCGGTCATTTTAATATAGTGGCCATCGGCGAGATATTTTCAAATAAGCGCCCAGTGCAGCGTCAACAGGTTATCTATGGGGCGCTTAAGGAGCAGATCTCCTCGGGTGAGATTCACGCTGTCAATATGAAAACGTTCACGCCTGATGAGTGGAATAGCCGCAATTAGATGTTATTTTCTGAGACGATCCGATGGATAAACTAATCATTCAGGGGGGGGCAGTGCTCCGTGGCGACGTATGGATTTCCGGATCTAAAAATGCCGCGCTGCCGATCTTGTCCGCCGCTCTTTTATCTGAGGGCCTTGTGACGATAGCCAATCTGCCTCATTTGCAAGATGTGACAACCACTATCGAGCTTTTGGGTACTTTGGGTGTCACGGTGAGTTTAGACGAAAAAAGGCGTCTTGAAGTTAACACGTCAACGCTTAAGAGTTTGACCGCGCCCTATGAGTTGGTGAAAACCATGCGCGCCTCTATTTTGGTATTGGGTCCCATGCTGGCCCGCTATGGTGAGGCCAATGTGTCATTTCCTGGCGGCTGTGCCATTGGTAGCAGACCGGTCGATTTGCACCTGCGTGGTCTCGAGGCCATGGGTGCAACGATTGAAATTGAAGATGGTTATATAAAAGCCCGCAGTGATGGCCGTCTTAAAGGCGCCCATATTTTAATGGATGTAGTTTCTGTCGGTGCCACCGAAAATATCATGATGGCCGCGGCGCTGGCGCAGGGTACAACCGTCATTGAGAATGCTGCTCGGGAGCCTGAGATTATTGACTTAGCTGAATGTATGAATACCTGGGGCGCTGATGTACAGGGTGCAGGCTCCTACACCATTACCATTAACGGGGTGGATAAAATGCACGGGGGCTATTACAAAGTGATGCCGGACCGTATCGAAACTGGCACCTATTTGGCGGCTGCTGCGGCCACTGGCGGCAAAGTAAGGACCACGCAAACAGATCCTTCCGCTATGGGAGCAGTCTTACTTAAGCTTGAGGAAACGGGTGCAATTATTACCCAGGGTGACGATTGGATTGAGCTGGACATGCAGGGCAAGCGGCCGAAGGCTATCAGCTTAACTACTGCGCCGTATCCCGCTTTTCCAACCGACATGCAGGCACAGTTGACGGCGGTTAATGCGGTTGCTGATGGCGTCGGTACCATCACAGAGACCATATTTGAAAACCGTCTTATGCAGGTTCAAGAATTGAATCGTATGGGTGCTAATATCGTTGTTCAGGGCAATACCGCTGTCGTCACTGGTGTTGATAAGTTAAAAGGTGCTCCGGTTATGGCCTCAGATCTACGCGCTTCGGCGGCGCTGGTAATAGCGGGATTAGTCGCTGAGGGTGAAACAGCGGTTGATCGGATCTACCATATTGACCGGGGTTATGAATGTATAGAGGAAAAGCTGCAGCTGTTGGGTGGCAAAATTAAGCGAGTACCAGGTTAAATAATCATGACACAGATTACCCTAGCTCTGACTAAGGGGCGCATACTCAAAGAAACCCTTCCGCTGCTAAAGGCGGCGGGTATAGCGCCGGACGAGGATATCTTTTCCAGCCGAAAACTAGTATTTTCGACTAACCAAGAAGGCCTGCGGATATTGATTCTTCGAGGCTCAGATGTGCCCACCTACGTGCAATTTGGGGCTGCAGATATAGGCATTGTGGGGAAAGATGCCCTGCTTGAGCATCAGGGCGATGGTTACTACGAGCCACTAGATCTGGGTATTGCTCGCTGTCAATTGATGACAGCTATTCCTGTGGGAGCCCCCCCGCAAAAGGGTCGCCTGCGGGTAGCTACGAAATACATCAATATTGCCCGGCAGTACTATGCCGAGCAAGGCCGGCAGGCCGATCTCATTAAGCTTTACGGGGCTATGGAATTAGCCCCACTGCTCGATCTCGCGCACGAGATTGTGGATATTGTAGATACTGGCAATACGCTTAAAGCCAATGGCCTGGAAGCCCGCGACATGATCGCGGAGATTAGTTCGCGTCTGATCGTTAACAAAGCGGCGATGAAGACCAAGCGTGCTGAGGTTCAAACAATCGTTGATGCGCTTGCCAAAGTGGTTGCGACAGATTTGTGAGTGTCAGTATTGCCAGACTCAATGCCAGTGATGGTGATTTTTTGGAGACACTGGATAAGCTAATTGCCTGGGATATGGTCTCTAATAATGACGTCGAGCAAACAGTTACCGATATCTTGCAGCAGGTGCGATCTCGCGGTGACAGCGCCTTAATCGAATATAGTAACCGCTTTGACCGCCGTGACTTGGCTAGCGTGGAGTCGTTCTGTCTCAGTGCTGAGGACCTTCATGTCGCACTTGACACTATCGCGCCAGAAACCCGCGAAGCCTTAGAAATCGCGGCGGACAGAATTCGTGACTACCACCGCCATCAACTACAGGAGTCCTGGCAGTATCAAGAGGCGGACGGCACTGTACTGGGTCAGCAAATAACCCCGTTGGAGCGAGTTGGCATCTATGTGCCTGGTGGTAAGGCTAGCTATCCGTCCTCAGTCTTAATGAACTGTATTCCTGCGCGCGTGGCGGGAGTTAAAGACGTGATTATGATGGTGCCGGCACCGGACAGCGAACTGAGTCCCATAGTTCTGGCTGCAGCGGCTATTGCCGGCGTTGATCGGGTCTTTACTTTCGGTGGGGCTCAGGCAATCGCTGCGTTGGCATACGGTACAGAAACTGTCCCTCGGGTAGATAAAATTGTCGGCCCGGGCAATATTTATGTGGCGACCGCCAAACGCATGGTATTTGGATCAGTAGGCCTAGACATGGTGGCCGGGCCCAGCGAAATACTAGTGGTCTGTGACGGTAAAACTGATCCTGACTGGATTGCGATGGACTTGTTTTCCCAAGCTGAGCACGATGAAGACGCTCAGTCGATTTTAATCGCCTGGGATGCAGACTATATAGAGGCTGTTCAACAGAGTATCGACCGCCTTCTGCCGGGCATGGAGAGGCGCGACATTATCTCCCAGTCGTTGGCTAACCGTGGTGCGCTGATAAAGGTTGCTGGTATTGACGAGGCTATCGATCTTTGTAATCGAATAGCGCCTGAGCACCTAGAACTTTCCGTCGAAGACCCCGAGGCCTGGCTGCCAAAAATTCGTCATGCGGGTGCTATTTTCATGGGCCGCCACACCGCTGAAGCGCTTGGAGATTACTGTGCTGGGCCAAACCATGTATTGCCGACTTCGGCTACGGCGAGATTTTCATCGCCTCTGGGCGTTTACGACTTCCAGAAACGCAGTTCGTTGATCTACTGTTCTGAGCAGGGTGCATCAGACCTAGGTAGAGTGGCCTCGGTATTGGGGCGCGGGGAATCCTTGACCGCTCATGCGCGATCGGCAGAGTATCGCATTAAAGATTAAGGTTTAGATGTTAGTCTTAGCTATTGGATAGAGAGTCTTTACATGAGTAAATATTGGAGTGATTTTGTCAGTCAGCTTGAGCCCTATGTCCCGGGTGAACAGCCAAAAATTAGTAATGTTGCCAAGTTAAATGCCAATGAAAATCCCTATGGCCCCTCGCCACAGGCATTGGAGGCTATGCAGTTGCTTGCTAACGATGATTTGCGTCTCTATCCACCGATGAATGCAGATGACCTCAAGCAGACCATTGCCAATCATTATAGTCTTGTAAAGGAGCAGATATTTGTCAGCAACGGCTCAGATGAAGTCCTTGCCCATGCATTTAATGGCTTATTAAAGCAGTCAAAGCCGCTGCTGTTCCCCGATATAAGCTACAGTTTTTACCCTGTTTTATGCCAGCTTTATGGTATTGAATATGAGCAGATTCCGCTGACTGACGATTTTTCGATTAATATTGAAGATTATCAGCGTACCAATGGCGGTATTATCTTCCCTAACCCTAATGCACCGACCGGACGTGTGCTTGGTCTAGAGGCCATTGAACAGCTGCTGCGAGTAAATCCTGACACTGTGGTCGTGGTCGACGAAGCCTATATAGACTTTGGTGGTCAGAGTGCCGTGGCATTGATTAACCAGCACTCCAATTTGCTAGTAGTGCACACAATGTCTAAATCTCGGTCTTTAGCTGGCATGCGTATTGGTTATGGTATGGGTTCGGTTGAGCTAATTGAAGGGCTGGAACGCATCAAAAATAGCTTCAATCCGTTCCCTCTAGGCCAGTTGCAAATTGCCGCAGCCATAGCCTCATTCAACGATACCGAGTATTTTCAGCAAACCTGTGAGCGCATTATCAATAGCCGCGACCAGGTGACAGAGCGGCTGCAGGCTCTCGGGTTTGAGGTACTGCCATCGGCAGCCAATTTTATATTTGCGCGTCACAAAGACACTCACGCGGAGGCGTTGGCACTGGCGCTTCGCGAGCAGGGTCTAATTGTGCGTCACTTCAAGCGGCCGAGGATCGATCAGTTTCTACGAATTACCATTGGCAATGAGCAACAGAATGCCCGCTTACTTAGCACCCTGCAGGCGATTCTTGCCGCTTAATTCGTAGGCCTGGTACCAGCAACCGCGTCTATTTCAAAAGTTTTACCTTGACGAAACACTCCTAATTTAATGGTTTCGCCTGGCTTCATATCGGCAATTTGACTAATATTGCTTTGTGGATCCGTTACGGCTGAGCCATCAAAGCCAATAACGATATCGTTGAGCTCAATACCGGCTAGCTGCGAAGGCCCATTAGCTGCTACGGCTGTAATGAGAAAACCTCTGGAAAACGGTAGATTTAATTGCTTTGTCTGACGCGAGCTTAAATATGTGGCGCTCAGCCCCAGCCAGCCACGAATGACACGGCCGTACTGAATAATATCTTTGAGGACTTTTTCAGCCGCATCTGCAGGAATTGCAAAGCCAATACCGGAAGTGCCAGATTGATTAAGCGTGGCAGTATTGATGCCTAGCAGGTTGCCATAGGTGTCGATCAGCGCACCACCGGAGTTCCCTGGATTGATATCGGCGTCAGTTTGAATAAAATTCTCAAATACATTCAGGCCAAGGCCATTGCGATGCGTGGCGCTAACAATACCCTGAGTCACTGTCTGGCCGACGCCAAGAGGGTTACCTATAGCTAAAACTACATCGCCAATACGCGCCTGCGACGGTTCGCCCACCGAGATGGGGTATAGTTGGTCGGTATTGATTTTCAATACAGCCAAATCAGTGTCCGGATCGGAACCTACCAGCATTGCCGAGGCCTCCCGGCCGTCGTAGAGCATCACTAAAATACGGTCGGCACCGTTGATTACGTGGTGATTGGTCAAAATAAAACCGTCGGCCTGCATAATAACGCCGGAGCCTAATGACGACTGGCTGCGCGGCTTCTGTCGATTATAGAGGCGGTCAAACATAGGGTCCTTTGACGGCGGTTGCTGGACTGTCTTAGCGACAGTAAGTGTGTAAATATTGACTACTGAGGGTGCAGCGCGACTTACTGCTGAGGCGTAGGAAACTGGGCCAGACCAGCCTGCGGCGACATTGTCATGACGCAGATCCATTGATTCTGTGCTGTTATTATCATTTATGTGGCTGCGGAACTCTGGAAATATCCCGAGTAAAACAGCCGCCACAAACAAACCAATTAAAACGGGCTTGCCAATAAAGGTGATAATGGAGCTTAGCTTTTGATCATCTATCAAGAAAAATCCTCTGCAATTCCTGCGGATTATGGCACAACGGCAATGTTGCCGCGGCCACAAGCACTGTCTTACTGGCGTAACAGGTTAGAAAGTTTTGGGTTAGGCTTTTTGGCTTTGCGAAACAACAGCACAATATGGCCAATTGCCTGAACCACTGCCGCGCCGCTGGTAGTGCATATTTCGTCAGTAACCGCTTTTTTGGCTGCGCGATCGCCCACGGCTAATTTTATTTTGATCAGTTCGTGGTCAGTAAGGGCGCGTTCAATCTCCGCGCATACAGGTTCAGTCAGGCCTTTTGCCGCAATAGTGACTACGGGCTTAAGATTATGACCCAATCGGCGTAAATATTTTTTATCTTCGTTAGAAGTTGTCATACTGCGTAGCTCTAGTAAATAAGTCAGCCATTCTAGCGAAAACTATCTCATGACGAAATCTAAAAATCGGGATTGGATCAAACAACATATTAAGGATCCCTATGTTAAACAGTCACAAAAGGACGGTTACCGTTCCCGAGCCAGTTACAAGCTGCTCGAAATAGTCGAAAAAGAACGCATGATCCGACCGGGCATGACCGTCGTAGATTTAGGATCGGCTCCTGGAGGCTGGTCTCAGGTGGCCTCGCGCTTAGTCGGGCATGAGGGTAGAGTGCATGCGTTGGATATTCTGCCCATGGATCCGATAGCAGGGGTCGACTTTATTCAGGGTGATTTCACTGAGCAGGACATCACTGACGACTTGCTTTTACTTATCGGAAATCGACCCGTAGACCTTGTAATTTCCGATATGGCCCCCAATTTAACGGGAGCTAAGGCTGTAGATCAGCCAGCAATGATGTATTTAGCTGAATTGGCGATTGATTTAACCACTCAGGTGTTAAAGCCCGACGGGGTCTTTATCTCCAAAGTGTTTCAGGGTGAAGGCTTTGATCAGTTTGTGCGTCATGTCAGAACATTGTTTAATAGTGTCAGTATGAAGAAGCCGGAGGCCTCGCGCGCCAAATCCCGTGAAGTCTATCTGGTAGCCAAAGGCCTAAAGAGTAATTGAGAGGATGAAACTTTGAACGATCTGGCAAAAAATTTAGTCGTATGGCTTGTCTTAGCCGCTATTTTATTATCGGTTTTTAATAGCTTTACACCGCAAGCCGAAGAGCAGGAGCTCGGCTATTCGCAGTTTCTTCAGGAAGTGCAGAACGATCGCGTCGCCAAAGTTGAGACCCAGCAGTTGCTTATTTTAGGCGAGCGTAAAGACGGGAGCACCTTTCGTACGGTTCGACCGAACATTACAGACCCCGGTTTGATGGCTGATCTGGTCAACCATAATGTAGAGATCGTCGGCAAAGAGGCGGAATCGCCGAATATATTCACCCAACTGCTAGTGGCAGCATTCCCTATTCTGTTGATCCTTGCAATCTTCGTGTTCTTTATGCGACAGATGCAGGGTGGTGGTGGCGGTAAAGGCGGACCCATGAGTTTTGGTAAGAGCAAAGCCAAATTACTCACTGGAGATCAAATTAAGACCACCTTTGCCGATGTGGCCGGTGTCGATGAGGCCAAAGAAGATGTGGCCGAGCTAGTTGAATTTCTTAGTGACCCCAGCAAGTTTCAACGTCTTGGTGGGCGCATTCCCAAAGGTGTACTAATGGTTGGCCCTCCGGGTACCGGTAAAACGCTGCTGGCCAAGGCTATTTCTGGTGAAGCAAAGGTACCGTTTTTCTCCATCTCCGGCTCTGACTTTGTGGAGATGTTTGTGGGTGTTGGTGCCTCCCGTGTGCGTGACATGTTTGAACAGGCTAAAAAGCAGGCACCCTGTATTATCTTTATTGATGAAATTGATGCCGTTGGCCGTCACCGTGGCGGAGGTTATGGTGGTGGTAACGACGAGCGAGAACAGACGTTGAATCAACTGCTGGTTGAGATGGATGGCTTTGAAGGCAATGAGGGCGTTATTGTTATAGCGGCGACTAATCGGCCCGACGTATTGGACAAGGCGCTATTAAGACCGGGCCGATTTGATCGTCAAGTCTATGTGAGTCTGCCAGACATCCGTGGGCGGGAACAAATTCTCAAGGTCCATGCCCGAAAAGTACCGCTGGATGAATCGGTGAACCTGGCGATATTGGCCCGTGGCACTCCAGGGTTTTCGGGGGCTGATCTGGCCAACTTAGTCAATGAGGCCGCGCTATTTTCAGCGCGCGCGAATCGTCGTACGGTAACGATGGAAGAGTTCGAGAACGCCCGTGACAAAATTATGATGGGGGCAGAAAGACGCTCCATGGTCATGTCGGAAAAAGAAAAGACCAACACCGCCTACCATGAATCGGGCCATGCCATTATTGGCCGCCTAGTGCCTGAACATGATCCGGTACACAAAGTCACCATTATCCCGCGCGGACGTGCACTGGGAGTTACCCAGTACCTTCCCGAAGAGGACCGTTATAGCCTCAATCGTCGTCAGATCACCAGTCAACTGTGCAGCCTGTTTGGTGGACGAATAGCTGAAGAGCTGGTTGGCGGCCTCGATGGCGTGACGACAGGCGCATCCAATGATATCGAGCGCGCCACTCAAATGGCGCGTAATATGGTGACCAAGTGGGGTCTTAACGAAAAGATGGGCCCGATACTCTATGGCGAAGATGAGTCGCAGGCACCTGGTGGAGGCAACACCCATTATTCCGAAGATACCTCTCGCGAGATCGATCAGGAAGTACGTCGCATCCTAAATGACGCCTACGGCATGGCGAAGAAGTTACTCGAAGATAATCGCGATATTCTTGAGGCCATGAAAGATGCATTGATGGAATATGAAACCATTGATGCCGATCAGGTCGACGACTTGATGAAACGCATTAAAGTGCGTCCACCTCATCAGTGGGACGATAATGATTTTGACGGTAGCGCTGGCGGTAACAAGGCAGAGAAAGAACAGATCCGTGACGAAGAGACGAAACAAGATGATCCAATCGGCGGTCCCGTTGAGGACGCTTGATTTTTAATCTGACTAATAGGAATAAACCTCGAAGCCCAACCAGCTTCGAGGTTTTTTTGCATCTATGCGCGCATTAAAATGTGGTAACAAAATGCTCGACCTATCCTGTCCTGCAGTGATGGGTATATTAAATGTTACCCCAGATTCATTTTCGGACGCCGGACGGCTGTATACCCGAGGACAGTTGGATCAGAGCAAAACCCTGCAAGCGGTCGAAGCGATGCTTGCTGATGGGGCTGATATTATTGATATCGGTGGCGAATCGACGCGGCCGGGCGCAACAGCAGTCTCAATTCAACAGGAGCTAGATCGGGTTATTCCTGTGCTGCAGGCTGTAAAAGTACGTTTTGATTGTCTGGTATCGATCGATACTAGCAGCCCACAGGTCATTAAAGCGGCCGCAGGTGCTGGGGCCAACATTATTAATGACGTACGCGCGTTACAGCGTAAAGGCGCATTGCGTGCCGCTGCTGACACTCAGTTACCCGTCTGCCTAATGCATATGCAGAATCAACCGAGTTCTATGCAAAATCGTCCCGACTATATTGATGTGGTTGCCGAGGTACTGGTTTTTTTAGAGCAACGTCAACAAGATTGCCTTGCGGCAGGTATTGCCGCTGATCAAATCCTGCTTGATCCCGGTTTTGGCTTTGGTAAAACACTCGACCATAATCTGAGCCTGTTTAATAGTCTCGATCAGCTCGCCGCTAGGGGCCAGCCACTGCTGGTTGGCGTGTCGCGCAAGAGCATGATCGGAGAGCTATTAGGTTCGGCAGTGGATGAAAGGCTAATGGGAAGTGTTACCATGGCGGTATTAGCCGCACAAAAAATTAATGCTGTTCGGGGCGCGTTAATACTAAGAGTTCACGATGTGAAAGAAACGGTTCAGGCCCTCAGGGTTTGGCAAAATAGCGCACCGGCGCGCGGAGAATAAACGACTAATGGCGACAAAATATTTTGGTACAGACGGTATTCGGGGCAAAGTAGGAGAGCACCCCATCACTGCTGACTTTATGCTTAAGTTGGGCTGGGCTGCTGGTATTGTATTGACCCGCCATGCCGAAGGTAAAAAGCGCGTATTAATTGGTAAAGATACTAGAGTATCAGGCTACATGTTCGAATCCGCCCTCGAAGCAGGCTTAATTGCCGCAGGCGTCGACGTCGATATGCTAGGTCCCATGCCGACGCCCGCCATCGCTTACCTTACTAGAGCATTTCGTGCATCCGCCGGTATCGTTATCAGCGCGTCCCACAACCCTGTGTGTGACAACGGTATCAAGTTTTTTGCTGCCGATGGCTGTAAATTGCCCGATCATGTGGAATTGGAGATTGAAGCGCTTATAGACCAGCCATTAGTCACTAATGGCTCTGATCATCTGGGCAAGGCGCGTCGCATCAGCGATGCTACCGGCCGTTATATAGAGTTTTGTAAAGCTAGTCTGCCCACCGGATTAAACCTGAGAGGACTCAAGGTCGTCTTAGATTGTGCTCATGGCGCCACCTATAACGCCGCACCAAAGGTATTTAAAGAACTGGGAGCCAGCACGATTACCATGGGTGTTGAACCCAATGGTTTTAACATTAATGATCAGTGCGGCTCTACCCACATGGCCCCATTACAGGCAGCGGTGTTGGCCGAAAAGGCCGATCTGGGCGTGGCTCTTGATGGCGACGGTGATCGTGTCCTAATGGTTGACGAAAACGGCGTCATTGTTGACGGCGACGAACTAATTTATATGATTGCGCAGTATCGTCATGCTTTACCAAAGGGCTGTAATGGTGTGGCAGGTACGCAGATGAGTAATCTGGGGCTAGAGTTGGCGCTAACTGAATTAGGCATCCCTTTTACCCGCACCAAGGTAGGCGATCGCTATGTGGTTCAAGCCCTCAAAGCCAATAACTGGAGTCTGGGCGGCGAAGCCTCAGGTCATGTCCTCTGCGGCGGTCATAGCACCACAGGTGATGGCATAGTCGCGGCACTGCAGGTGATCTTAGCGGTTATCGAAAGCGGTAAAACACTGTCGCAACTTAAAAGCGGTATGAGCAAATTCCCTCAGACCATGATTAATGTTCGTTTATCAAAGAAAGTAGATATAAGTGATAACGCGGTGATCAATCAGGCGGTTGTAGATGCTGAGAAAAAACTCGATGGCAGAGGTCGCGTTTTACTGAGACCTTCAGGCACAGAGCCATTAATTAGAGTCATGGTAGAAGGTGAGGACTCGGTGTTGGTAAGTGAACTGGTGGAAGGTATGGCAAAAATTGTCGAACAGCAGGTTGGCTGAGTATTTTTCGACGATAAAGGGTGTTTCTCGGTTGTATAATCATGCTTTGTCGGGTAGCATTTGCGCCCTTTCGAAGGGCAGCCCTTAAGAGGTTAGAAAGAATGATTAAACCGCTTGTGGCGGGCAACTGGAAAATGCATGGCAACACTGAAACCGCCAGTCATTTGGCCGCTCAGTTAGTCGCGCAATGGAGCGACCGTCCAGTAGCCGAGCGTTCGGTTGAAATGGTGTTATTTCCCCCCTCTGTACATCTCAGCTTAGTGAAAGGGGCAGTTGCGGGTAGCGGTATCGCAGTGGGAGCACAGAACCTGTCTCAACATGGTTCGGGCGCATACACAGGCGAGATCTCCGGGGACATGCTAGTCGATCAGGGTTGCGACTATGTATTGGTAGGGCATTCTGAGCGGCGAGATTTGTTTGGAGAGAGCAGTGCCACAGTGGCAGAGAAATTTAAGGCAGCGCAAAGTAGTGGCTTAATCCCCATCCTCTGTGTTGGGGAAACGTTGCGGCAGCGTCAGCAGGAGCAGACTGTCGCAGTAGTCACAGCGCAAATCAAGGCGGTCATTGATTGCGTAGGCCTGCACAATGTTTGTCGCGCGGTTGTTGCCTATGAACCAGTTTGGGCCATAGGAACAGGTGAAACTGCCAGCCCCGAGCAAGCGCAGCAGGTGCACAGAGCCATACGCAACCAGCTGGGTGAAGTTGGTTTAAGCACAAGGCTACTTTATGGCGGCAGCGTCAAGGCTAGCAACGCAGCAGAGTTATTTGGCCAACCCGATATCAATGGCGGGCTGGTTGGTGGGGCCTCACTAGAGGCAATTGAATTTTTTAATATAGTAAAACGAGCAGAATAGGCAGATAGAAACGATGGAAAAATTTATCTTAATCTTTCACTTTGTTATAGCGGTTGGCCTTATTGGTCTTATCCTTTTACAACAGGGTAAAGGCGCAGAAGCAGGAGCATCATTTGGCTCTGGCGCTTCACAAACAGTGTTTGGTAGTGGCGGTGGCTGGAATTTCTTCAGTAAAATGACTGCCATTCTTGCGACAATATTTTTTGTCACCAGCGTAAGCTTGGCGGTTATAGCTAAAGATAAGACCATTATTCAAGAAATTTTGCTGCCCGAGTTGGAATCGATTTCCCTCCGACCAGAGGCTATGGATATTCCCGGTCTGGATGGTCGTGAAACCACGTCGTCAGAGGACAGTTCTGATATTCCTCAGTAATCCGCTGTTAAGATTGAAAGCCCAAGTGGCGACATTGCTAGACAGGCTGTCTTGAGGGGTTGTGGGTTTACGTATTAAATAAGATGATTTACCTCAAAATGGACAAGATAGTTCAGTATCAAACACAGTATAGATTTAGTTTTGCGCGGATGTGGCGGAATTGGTAGACGCGTCAGCTTGAGGGGCTGGTGACTTAGGTCGTGGGGGTTCAAGTCCCCCCATCCGCACCACTAAATTTATACAAATGGACGTTTAAAGGCCGATTCGCGATGAATTGGCCTTTTTTTATGCATTGTAAGGACAGATGAAGCCCGGTTCCAATGCGGCCAGCAGGCAATCAAACTACTGGATCCAATTTTAAAATTTAGATGGTCTTAACTTGCGGAATCGGAGGAGGTCGCTGACTGTGTCCTATTTTTGGCCTCTGACGCGGCCAGTTATGCGGGTATAGAGCTAGTCATCGAAGGCGGTCCAAGTTGGGTTAGTGAAAAATACCGCAATAAAAAAATCCATGTCTGTGCGATAAAAAGTATTATAGTGAAGGAAATCGTTATTCTTCGTACCCTATAGCGGAATCGGAGGTGTGAGATGAAAACGCTTAATGTAGAGATGACAGTTACTCCAAAGACACCAAAAAAGATTCGTAAAGGTGTTAAATTATTATTATCAGCATTGAAAATAACTGACGCTAAACCTGTTTATTTAAGTTTTACACATCGCTCAGACACATACCTTAATTCCTTTTGCTTTAAAAATTGTGAGGATGAAAAAAAGAAAACGGGCTGCGAAATTATATATGGCTGGTCTCTTTGGGAAGACAAAAAACTAGGATTTTATGAAGCTGAATTTCACTCCGTCATAAAAGATAATGGTGATCTTATCGATATTACCCCGAGACGGAAAAACGAAGACAGCATCCTCTTTGTAGCTGATATGTCGAAAACTTCCGGTCGTAAGTCAGTAAATAGCTGGTATTCGTGGTCAAACTGTAAAATAGTTAATGGCCATGTTGCCGAAGTCTCCGTTGAGCTTGAAATAGTGCAAGCAGACGGCGAGCTGAGTGAATTTCACACTGCACACGCCATCGCGGGTAAAAAGTAATCGCTAAGAGTTCTGAATGATGATATTTCCGTCTAAGACTAAGCAATTTTCGCTTAGCCTGTTGCAAACGAAAAGTTCAGATCTTGAAAACCTCTAGTGGCAAAGGTTGGCGCATAAGTTGGTCTATAGTTAGATGCCATTTTCATGCCAGTAAGTCGATCAATAATTGCAGTAATTGCGATACGTGCTTCGCGATGGTATCTAGATCTTACTATGCCAAGTGCAATCGATGATGGAGACTTGATGGCAGCGGTGAGGAGCCCTATCATACACGTCCCAGAGTGGTTCAATATAATAGGGTCAGCACAATCTCGATGAGTGAGTTAATCAGCCAGCTAGAGTCCGCGCTAGATGCCTCCAGTCTTTTACTTGGCGACGCTATCAGTGACAAATATTACGCCGATTGGAGTGGAGCCGAACCCTGTCCTCCAGCGGCCTTACTGAAGCCAAGAACCACGGGTGAGCTCTCTACGATAATGGCTCTTTGTCATCAATATAATCAGTCTGTGGTTGTGCAGGGTGGTTTGACGGGTCTGGCTGGAGGCGCAACGCCAAAGCTTGGAGAGTTTGCTATTTCACTTGAGCGTATGAGCGGTGTTACAGAGGTCGATATCACGGGTATGACCCTGACTGCAGAGGCAGGTACGCCATTGCAGCTCATACAGGAGGCAGCCGAAAAACATGATTTATTTTTGCCACTAGACCTAGGTGCACGCGGTAGCTGCATGATTGGCGGTAATATTGCCACCAATGCTGGAGGCACAGAAGTGCTTCGCTACGGTATGACCCGCGCGATGGTAATGGGGCTCGAGGTGGTGCTGGCCGATGGTACGATTATTAGCAGTATGAATAAGCTGATTAAAAATAATTCAGGCTATGATCTAAAACATCTTTTTATTGGCTCCGAAGGTACCCTAGGAATCGTCACGCGGGTCGTACTGCAGCTGCAGCCAAAGTCTCTCGGTTCACATACTGCCCTTTGCGCGCTGAATAGTTATGAGTCAGTGACTAAACTTTTAATTACCTTAAAACGCAGCTTGGGTTCGGGTCTTACTGGCTTTGAATTGATGTGGGATAACTATTACGACAAGGTAATGGAGGTGATCCCTGATTTGACGAGTCCATTTTCTGAGTCCCACTCTTATTATTTGTTGGTTGAATATAAAGATAATGACCTTGTTTCGGGTGCCGAGCGTTTTGAATCTGCGCTGTTTGAGCAGCTTGAATTAGGGTTATTGACCGATGCACTCATCGCCCAGTCCAATCAGGATGCGGCAACTTTTTGGCAGATACGCGACGGTATTGGTGAACTCTTTCAGGTGCTTGGGCCCGTTTCGAACCAAGATATCAGTCTGCCTATTGTCGAGATTGGCGGGTTTGCGGTGGACATGGATAGGCGTCTGAAGGAAAAATATGAAAACATAAATGTGCTTTTATGGGGCCACATTGGCGATAATAACCTACATGTCTGTGCCTACACTGGGCTCGTTGAGGATAAAGTCAGAATTAATCGAGATATTATGCTCATGATTGGTGAATACGGCGGTGCTATTACCGCAGAGCACGGAGTTGGCGTGCTGAAGCGCGAATTTTTGTCGTTATCGAGAAGTGACAGTGAGATTGCACTGATGAGAACTATAAAGCTAGCCATGGATCCCAAAAACATCCTCAACCCAGGCCGAGTAATCTAGACCTTTGTGTCACTTGCGTTTAGGCTCGCGCTGGGCGTGAGGGCTTGTGGCACTCGATGGTGGAGGTTTCAGGTAGCATTGTTTTTTGGCACCACATGGAGAGGGTGTTTTAAAACAGAAGCTGATGATATGCGTAATCCATCTCGGCACAAGGATGATCCGTTGAATGTGGTGATGCAATGCCCCGATATTTTTCTCAGTGACAGGCTTTAACTGGCTTATATTTTGCTCTGTGCTCAATCTATGTTCTTTAAAGACGCTATCTTCTGCACGTAAGCAGATTGAGAACAACGTGGTGCATAAGTTCGCGCGCTGCCACAAACTGGTTGGTCTTTAAGCACATCAAAACTTTCGAGCGTCACCATTGAGGGAAAACCATCGGGTTCATAACATCCTTTTTAGGAAGGCTATTCAGCTTTTTGCTTAAAGTCGTGCTGCGCGGCGCAATATTAGTCGTGTCCTACTAGGATTATTATTGCCATGATAGGTGCTTTTATCTGTGATTGAGAAACCAAAGAGTACCAAAACTTATCGCCCAGGCTGTTGTGGTGAGGAGTATTTCATGGCTGGCTATAGGGGTATTGTCTGCGTTGGCTGATCTGAATGCCGGCGTCGCAACAACAGATACCTCTATCCTGTCAGAAACCCTTACAATAGCCCTACTTGTTAACAGAGTTAATCTCGGAGCCGTGGAATGATTACAGGGAAACTTATCGCAGGAACACTGGGCTTTATAGTAGGTGGGCCTCTTGGTGCTGGTTTAGGTGTTTATATTGGCCACCAGTTCGATAAGGGACTGGGTGGGTTTTTAAATCCCATCTCTGCGGCAGAGCAGGAGCGAATCCGTGACTCGTTTTTTACCGCGGTATTTAGTTTACTTGGGCATTTGGCTAAATCGGATGGCCGTATATCGAAGTCTGAGATTGCACAGGCCGAGGCGCTCATGGACAAAATGGGCCTGAGTGTTGACCATCGCCGTGAGGCCATTGAGCTTTTCCAAGTTGGAGCGAAGGCGCAGTACTCATTGGACAAGGCTATGGAACGCTTTATGGCTGTCTGCGGTCGCCATAACAATCTGAAGCGTCAGTTGCTTAATTACCTGATTTCATTGGCGCTAGCTGATGGTGAGTTACACGACAGGGAACACGCGGTACTGCGAAAAGTTGCTATGCACCTTGGCTTCTCCATCAACATGTTCGATCAGTTCATCGAGATGGTCAAGGCTCAGTCGCAGTTTAGGGGGTCTAGTTCACCAGGTGGTGCCTCAAAGGGTCAGATTAGTTCCGCCTTTGCTGCGCTCGGCGTTTCAGAGAGTAACTCAGACAGTGAGATTAAAAAGGCTTACCGCAAATTGATAAGTCAGAACCACCCGGACAAACTCATTGGTCAGGGCATGCCTGCCGACATGGTCAAGTTGGCTACCGAGCGGACACAGGAAATACAAACGGCATATGAGCTGATCGTTAGCAGTAGGAAATAAAAGCGTTTGCTAGGTAATGCCTTGTTGACCTTGCCCCATCAGCTACCTATAATGCGCGTCCTCTTAGGAGGCGGTTTGATTGATTAAACCGTTGTGTCGGTGCGGGATGGAG
>TARA_B110000503_G_scaffold57324_1_pt1 | contig 44335 bp, 35 predicted proteins | sample TARA_B110000503 | Tara Oceans TARA_B110000503 (sample SAMEA4397472) | marine metagenome | biome: Polar Biome; feature: [SRF] surface water layer (ENVO:00010504); material: water (ENVO:00002006), including particulate matter (ENVO:01000060) such as... | depth 5 m | reverse complement strand
CCAACATAGCTTAACGTATCATCCAACGCATAAGGTTTCATATTTGAGCCTCGAAAACCACCACGAATGATACTTTTCGGCCCTACCAGTCAGCCAGGTTTGCCCCAAACTCAAGTTCTCACTGATAAAACATTTCTTTGCCGTAACGTCGAAATCGACGTCACCAGAGAAGCAACCTCCGCACTAACAGCTGATCTAACTGTGAAAGAACCCGATACCATTGCTCAATAACGAATAATATGGCAAAGCGATGGGCTAGCTCATACAATAGCACGGGCGGCAGATCAAGACCCCCTCGGCGTCACGTGCCTTGGTGCCTGGCCACAATAAAGATAGCAAGACAATACGACAGACAAAGAGGAAAGCCCTGTGTTCCGATGCGTGAGAATATGGACTGGCAATGATGAGAACTCCCAGTTTGAAGAAGGCATGATCGACCTCGGTCCCGCGACTGGCGGCGACCTTTTCAGCGACGAGTCGTTGGTGACAACCACGTCGTTTCGCGAGACGAAGTCGGGCGGCACGCTGGCATGGCACACGGCCCCAGTGCGGCAGCTAGTCATCACGTTGAGCGGGACGCTGGAATTCGAAACGCGAGAGGGACAGCATTTTCAGCTCGCGACTGGCGATATACTTCTAGCGGAGGACACTGTCGGTGGCGGTCATTCCTGGAGGATCATCGACGATCAACCTTGGCGCCGTGTTTATATCGTATTGGCACCAGGAGCGCATGTACCGTTCAAGCCTTTGAAATGACTACCTGAATTTTATATGATCCACGCAACTAGGAGGAGCGGTTAATGAACGAGACCACGGCTGAAGAAGAGATCGATGTGGCCTTAATCGGCGCAGGTATCATGAGCACGACTCTTGGCGTATTTTTAAAAGAGTTACAGCCTCATCTAAAGCTTGAGATCCTCGAACAGTTGCCTGGGGAGGCTCAAGAAAGTTCAGGGGCGTGGAACAATGCTGGCACGGGGCACGCCGCGAACTGTGAGTTGAATTACACACCAATGGCCGCCGATGGCAGTATCGATATCGCAAGGGCGCTAGAGGTTAACGTCGAGTTCGATATGTCGCTGCAGTTCTGGTCATATCTGGTCAAGAAGGGTGCAATACCCTGCCCCAGCGAGTTCATCCAGCCCGTGCCTCATATGAGTTTCGTTATCGGTGAAGATAACCAGGGGTTTCTCAAGAAGCGTCATGCGGCGATGAGTAGCCATCATTGCTATCACGGTCAGGAGTATTCCGAAGATCACGCGAAAATCGCGGAATGGACACCGCTGATCATGGAGGGACGCGACCCACACCAGAAGGTGGCGGCAACCCGCACCATAACAGGTACCGACGTTAACTATGGCGCGCTCACTTCCAGCCTGTTGGCCTATCTCCAGAAGCAGGAGGATTTCACCGTTCGCTTCTCGCAGTCAGTTGTCGACCTAGAGCGTCGAGCAGACGGAGGGTGGCGGCTTTTTATTAAGGACGAGATAACGGGTGCGCGGCGTATCGTAAATGCGAAATACGTGTTCCTCGGAGCAGGCGGAGGCGCGCTCCCGCTGTTGCAAAAGTCCGGCATCCCAGAATCTAAAGGTTATGCAGGTTTCCCGGTGAGCGGACTTTGGCTACGCTGCGGCAACCCAGAAGTGGTTGATCGGCACAGCGCTAAGGTCTACGGCTTGGCGGCCAAGGGCTCTCCTCCGATGTCGGTCCCCCATCTCGACACTCGTATCATAGACGACAAGCGCTGGTTGCTGTTCGGGCCTTACGCAGGATTCTCGACCCGATTCCTCAAAAATGGCTCGCTCTTTGATTTGCCAAAGTCGGTACGGTTGAACAATATCCTGCCGCTCCTCGCGGTAGCACGCGACAATTTTCCGCTCGAGGAGTACCTGGTCGGACAGGTCTTACAAAGCGCCTCCCACCGCTACGATTCTCTGCGTGAGTTCTATCCACAGACGAATGTTGCAGACTGGGAAGTTGTGGTCGCTGGCCAGCGTGTACAGATCATTCGGAAGGATAAGGCGCATACTGGAAAACTCGAGTTCGGCACCGAAATCGTGCATTCCGCTGACTCTTCAATAGTCGCTGTATTAGGCGCATCGCCAGGGGCTTCGACCGCGGTCTCGATCATGGTCCACATGCTTGAAAACTGCTTTCACGAGCAACTCGTCGGTCATTGGGCACCCAAATTAAAAGAAATGATTCCCTCCTACGGCTACGATCTAAAAACCGATGCAGCCCTATCTGCCCGTGTTCGCGCGGATACCGCCGAAACCTTGAACCTGCACAAGTACTAGCTATAAGCGCGATTATAATCTCGTGATATAGTGGAACACGGGCTAAAAAATCGGCGGAAGCTAGGGATAAAAATATGATCCCGACAGAGATAAAAAAATCAAACAGCAGATAGTGTTTTTAACTTCATGTTGAGTCACACAGTGGCCGTCATTGTCACGGCGTGAGACGTTATTTGGCGTCCGCTCGAGACAAAAACTTACGCTCTTCCACACTGACCTTTATTTTATCGCCAACAGAGATATGCTCCGGCACTTGCACTGTCAAGCTGGTCGACAATAGCGCAGGCTTCGTTCTTGAGGTTGCAGAGCCGCCCTTGATTGATGGGTCAGTCTCAATCACTTCAAGCTCAACATTAGACGGCAAATCAAGTGCCACCGGAAGATCGTTAACCATAATCACATGGACACCGTTTGTCGTCTCATTAATAAAGAGAACTTGATCGGCAATGGACTCCTTATTCAGGCTATATGGCGTGTAATCGCCCGTATCCATAAAAATATATTCATTGCCGTCGACGTATGACAGCATGACAGGTTTTCGTATGAGGTCGGCCAAATTCAAAATATCTGAATCCTTAAACGTCTCATCAATTTTATTTTGAGTCACTACATCATACATACGCATACGGTAGATGCTTCCCCCTGCACGACCTTGCGGAACCGAACGCTCAATATCGCTGACCATGTAGGTTTTACCGTTATACTCGACTGCCGCGCCTTTCTTGATTTCACTTGCCTTTGGCATTTTCTCTCGTCCTGATTTTTTGGAAAAATTTAAATTTCTATACGCCTGCTGATATACGCATTCCCTCAAGCCCCTGCATCTGCAATGCGATCCTGCACACTCGTCAGCTGCGCTCGATCTGCACGCTGCTTCTCGACCGACACTTGTTCGACTACGTCACCCTCCATAAGCGGCTGCCGAAAGCCCGTGTAGACAACCTTCCGGGGGCGCTCGATGGGCGGATAGGCGCGATGAAGCGTATCACTGCAATGCACTGTTACGTCGCCCGTTCGCGTGACCAACTTTACCATCGGCAAATCGAGACTGTCGTCTTTACCCGCGGTCTGAACATTGGCACGATGGGAGCCAGGGACAACCCCAAGCGCTCCGCTGCGTTCGTCCGCGCCGGTAACAGAGAGACCGATCGAAAGGCCGTTACAATAGTAGGAGTGCTGTCCTTGTCCACAGTCCTTATGCCAAGGGAGATCCGAAAGGCCGCTTTTGATATCGAGCGGCTTGATCAGACCCTCGGCGCCCAGCCAGCCAGCGCCCTTGGCACTGCCACAGAGGTCGTCTCCTGTGATCTTGGCGAGCCATGATAGCCGGTCGTCCTGAAGCAGTGCACGCAGCGCGGCGGATTGTTCTTGGAAAAACAGCACACGCACTGCCTGCTGCACACCTTTCGAATCTCCCGCCCACCATGATGCACCATCGTCGGGACGCGCGCGCTCAAGGGCAACGTCGAGGTCGGCCGATACAGCAGCCATCTCCGCTTCTGTGAACACACCGCGCAGATGTAAAAACCCAGCTTGGTGAAGAAAGTGGGAGATCTCATCGCGATCATCGTCGCGTTCGAACGCGCGACTGAGATCCAGGTCGCTACCGTCTCGATCGGTGACCGTGATGGCGCCAGCTTCATGAACAGGGCGACCATCGAATAGTGTACGGAGCACTGGTTCCCAGCCGATCCAGTGCTCAAAGCCGCCCTGAGTCATCTTAACGCGCGAATTCATTGCCAGTCCCATTGTTGTCGTCCAGTCTTGGACAAGATCCGAGAGAGCATCGCAATCGAGTTTTGCGGTCGCACTGTCGGATGCGTGGCCCGCTTCGATACGCAGTGCGCCGCGCCGTTCGCATAAGGTGACGGTGCGATCACCGACGCTGAGCGTGAGGGCTGGCAGGTTTTTGTAGCGCAAGCCTCGAGCGGCGAGCTCCGCATTACGAGACAATGCTTCAGGAATCAGCGAGTCGAAAATGGCGTCTCGGTCCAGTAGCCTTCGATCACGGTGACGACGGGTACGGCAATCAATAGACATGGAGTGACTCCTTATTGTGTCATAGCACGAGGATACCACGAGAGGCGTCGACAAGAGATACGCGTCGTTGGCTGTAGTTGTTATAGATTATTTATAACTTTATCCCAAAATAATTTAATGCTGCCAGCATTAATAAGTAACAAAAAATAGTGGCACAGATTGATATTGCTATGGCCCAGTAGAAATAAACTTCTAGTCTCAACAAAACAGGCAGCGTTAAGAAAAGTGTTAATGAAGGTAAAACCAACCAAAAAATGCTGGATGATAAGTTACTGACCTTGGTTGAATCATTGGTATCGATGTACAACCAGAACATCGCCAATACTGAAACAAACGGAACAGATGCCAAGACTGCACCGGCAAGAGAGCTTCTCTTGGAGATCTCAGAAATCGCTACAATCAGAATAGTTGTTATCGCAATTTTTATAGCGTAATAAATCAATTCATAGTCTCCACAGCTAAGGCCTAAAGTCTAGTCAGGTCGACCCAGCCAACGGTTTGAGCGACCGGTGAATACTCAAAGAGCCGAAGTCTACTTCGGCACATTCTATAACCGAGACGACTCCATCAGTTAGACTACTACAGGACTCTCGCAAAGACATCGGATGAGTTCCTAACATCACGTTCACCGGTTTGTCCGATGCAACGCTTTATTAGGCCGTTGATTGACCTTCCCCCTGAAAGCAGGGACCCGCGCGGGATAAACTGCCACAAGCTGTTTAATTAACGGTGCTATCTATTTGACAGATTCAATAATACTGTATATTTATACAGTATTATGTCAGCCTACGCCGAACTTCACTGCCTCAGCTGTTACAGCTTCCTGCGCAGCGCCTCTCATCCCCACGAACTGGTGGAGCGCGCCGCCGCGCTCGGCTATCGCGCACTAGCCATCACGGACGAATGTTCCTTTGCAGGGATAGTCAAAGCCCATGTCGCGGCGAAGGAAGCCGGTATCCAGCTCATCATCGGCAGTGAGCTGATACTGGAGGAAGGCATTCGACTGGTAGCACTAGTGCCTACTCGGGATGCCTACAGCGAACTGTCCGGCCTGATCAGCATGGCTCGCCGGCGCAGTCCCAAGGGAGAATACCGGGTGACCCTACGCGACGTGATATTTCACCTCAAACGCTGCCTTCTGATCTGGCTGCCCCAAATGAACGACGAAAACAGTCACGCCTATGGTCTGCAACTCAAGCGGTTATGCAAAGATCGTCTGTGGCTCGGCGTCAATCATCTACTGGGTAACAATGAAGTACAGCGCTACCTCAGGCTGCAGCAGTTGGCCCAGGAATTGAATATTCCGATGCTAGCCTGCGGCGATGTGCGCATGCATACCGCCAAACGTAAACCCCTGCATGATGTGTTTACCGCCCTCTATCACAGCACCAGCATCGCTCAATTGGGCCGGCGACGCCTTGGCAATAGCCAGCAACACCTTCGCACTATCGACAAATTACAATGGCTCTATCCCCCTGCACTACTGGAGCAAACTCTACACATTGCCAGCCTCTGCAATTTCAGTCTGGATGAGCTGCGTTATGAATATCCCGAAGAGGTGGTGCCATCGGGTTACCACGCCAATCAGTACCTGCGGGAGCTGGTGACGACAGGCTCAGATGCCCGCTGGCCCCGAGGTATTCCCATAAAGATACGGCAGAGCATTGATAAGGAGCTGGCGCTAATAGAGGAACTCCACTACGAGTACTATTTTCTCACCGTGTACGACATCGTGCGCTTTGCCCGCTCACGCGACATTCTGTGCCAGGGCCGCGGCTCAGCGGCCAACTCGGTGGTGTGCTACTGCCTATTTATTACGGAAGTGTCGCCCGAGCAGATATCGTTGCTGTTCGAGCGCTTTATCTCCAAAGAACGAGCCGAGCCACCGGATATCGACGTGGACTTTGAACACGAACGACGAGAGGAAGTGATCCAGTATATCTATGACAAATACTCCCGCAAGCGCGCTGCCCTGGCCGCCACGGTCATCACCTACCGCTCACGCAGCGCGGTGCGCGATGTGGGCAAGGCTCTGGGGCTGGATCCGGTGTTCGTCGACGACCTGGCGAAATCTATGGCGTGGTGGGATCGCTCGGCAGATCTCAACAAACGATTTGAAGAGCAAGGTGTCGCCAGCCACAGCCAGCAGGCAGAACTGTTTTATTCACTGGTACAACAAATCCTGGGCTTTCCCAGGCACCTGTCACAGCATGTGGGTGGCTTTGTTATCACCCGTAGCCCCATCTCAACGCTGGTACCCGTGGAAAATGCCAGCATGGCAGAACGTACTATTATCCAGTGGGACAAGGAAGACATCGAGTCTATGGGACTGCTCAAGGTGGATATTCTGGCCTTGGGCATGTTGTCTGCCATTCGCAAGAGCCTACAGATGGTACAGCGCTACTGCCCCACCATCAAAACGCTCAGCGACATCCCCAAAGACGACCCGTCCACTTACCGCATGCTGCAAATTGCCGATACCATTGGCGTATTCCAGATCGAGTCACGAGCGCAGATGTCTATGCTACCGAGGCTCAAACCTGAGTGTTTCTACGATCTGGTCATTCAAGTCGCTATTGTGCGCCCTGGTCCTATTCAGGGCGATATGGTGCACCCGTACCTACGACGCAAACAGGGGCTGGAACTGGCGACCTACCCCGATGACGCCATCAAAGAAGTGCTAGAGCGAACACTCGGCGTGCCTATTTTTCAGGAGCAGGTGATCAAACTCGCCATGGTAGCGGCAGGTTTTTCCGGCGGCGAAGCAGACCAGTTGCGCCGCGCCATTACCAGCTGGGGCAGAAACAGCAAACTGCTGACCTTCGAGGAAAAGCTCACCCAAGGCATGATCGAACGCGGCTACAACGAGGATTTTGCTCGACGCCTGTTCGAGCAGATCAAGGGCTTCGGGGGTTACGGTTTTCCGGAATCACACTCCGCCAGCTTTGCTCTTCTGGCGTATATTTCCGCATGGCTCAAGCGCCATCACCCGGCCGCGTTTATTGCGGGGCTACTGAACAGTCAGCCCATGGGATTTTACAGCCCCTCGCAGTTAATTCAGGACGCCCGCCGCCACGGTGTCACCGTATTATCTATCGACGTCAACCATAGCGACTGGGATCACCAGTTATTGGACAGCCGCTCTGCACAACAGAACCAACCAGCGCTACGACTGGGCCTGCGCTTGGTCAGGGGCCTAAGCCGGCAAGGCGCGCAGAGAGTGGTAGAAGCGCGACAACGCAACCCTTTTCGCCAGATCAGCCATTTGCGTCAGTGGGCCGCCTTGAACAAACGCGACATGGAAGCACTAGCAGATGCGGACGCTCTGCAATCGCTGAGCGGACATCGACATCAGTCGCAGTGGCAAATCATGGCACTGGAACAACCCAAACCCTTGTTACGCGATGAACAGTACCAGAACGCCAGTTATTTCGACGATGGCGTGCAGTTGCCCGCACCACAGATAGCGGAAGAAGTCCTCTCAGACTACCGCGCCACCGGTCTCACCTTGCGCGCCCATCCATTGAGCTTGTTGCGCGCCCGCGCCCCTTTCAACCGCTGCAAGCGCCACACCGATCTGGCATCCATTGGGCATAAACGTTTCGTGCGCATTGCGGGGCTAGTCACCTGTCGCCAACGCCCGGGAACAGCCTCGGGCGTTTTATTTCTTACTCTGGAAGATGAAACTGGCAACAGCAATATCGTAGTGTGGGAGCGAACACAACAACACTTTCGCCAGGCGTTGATGAACGGAAAACTGTTACTGGTGAACGGCATTGTAGACACCAAAGATAACGTCACCCATGTGATCGCCGGCGCTCTGTATGATTATTCTCATGAGTTGGACAACTTATCCGTACAGTCGCATGAATTTTATTAATGCATTGGATGCTGCCAAGTTAACGAGCGATATCATTGGAATTCCTATCTGGCACGCGCCTTATCAATTTTTCTTTGAATGAACCCTCTGCGTCCGCCTGACGAAATATAGACACTCATTCATCCAACGGCGTTATTGCGTTAGCGGTTAGCAGAACAACTTACTAATCAACGCTACACTCTTCTGCGACCAAAAAGCTATCAATGCGTCACACATTGAACATCGACGGGCCAAGTTCTCCTAGGTAATCCCGTAGCGGTGTACCCGGTGCTATAGGTGCTATGCCGCGGCGAACTTCGCAAATGCCTCTGGCTGCACGCACCAGAGGAATCCAGTCGGGATTTCGAGCGGAAGCTACCACCAACTGAGCTATCAACATACTGAACGGGATTTTCTGAACCACATCCCCCGCTGCCGCAACTCGTCGCGCAAAATCTTCGGGGTCACTCGCCGCCTCTTCCATCAACCTGCGTTCTATCAGGTGATCCGCTGACCAATCTTCAATAATATAAACACCTGCCTGACGCAGACGGGGAAAAAGCATCTCAAACGTCGCAACCGAAGGGCCGTAGAGATGGCTCGCATCATCCACCACTACATCAAGGTATTCATCACCAAATACTTCCTGTACGAGTTCCGGCACTTTCTGGGTGTCCGACTGATCTACTCCCCAGCGAACATCAACACACTTTTTCTTGTCGTGTTCTTCCAAAAAAGACTGCAACGAGCAGACCGGCTCAGAGGAAAGCTCAATACCCAGCAGCGCTTTAGGTCGCAGCAGCTTAGTGAAATACGCAGTGCCGCCGCCTTGATCTATACCTACCTCCACCATATTGCAGCCTTGCAGCTCCGGTGCGAGGGCATTGTACCGCTCGATTAATTTTGGTGTTTTGCGCAAACAAACGCGTCCAGCCTGAGTGGGGTGTCGCAGGTTCGGCCGCAACTCAAAAGTGACACCGTCGACTTCTTCCATTCTCAAACTCTTGCTCATACGACTATTCCACCCTCGATAATGTCACTAGGGGTGCGCCATCTGCGCGCTTGTTATGGTAAAGCCGGTCTACTGCGGCGAACGTCCTTTGTCTGCAGCAATGCGCATTCGCAGTGCGTTCAGTTTAATAAAACCCTCCGCATCTGCCTGATTGTAAGCCCCGGCATCTTCCTCAAACGTGGCAATGCTCTCATCAAACAGGCTATCTTCAGACTGACGTCCCACAACCATCACATTACCCTTATAAAGTTTTAGCCGCACCGTACCGTTAACAACCGTCTGGGAATGATCGATCGCCGCTTGCAACATCTTGCGTTCCGGCGACCACCAATAGCCGTTATAAATCATTAGCGCATAACGCGGCATGAGTTCATCCTTGAGATGTGCAACCTCACGATCTAACGTAATAGATTCGATTGCACGATGGGCCTTGAGCATAATTGTACCGCCAGGCGTTTCATAGCAACCGCGAGATTTCATACCCACGTAACGGTTTTCAACAATATCATCGCGGCCTATGCCATTCGCGCCGCCGACTTTATTTAGCTGCTCCAGGACGGTCGCTGGAGTCATCGTCTGACCATCGATAGCGACAATGTCGCCGCGTTCAAATTCAAGTTCTATATAGGTCGCACTGTCCGGTGCGGCTTCCGGGTTGACACTCCAGCGCCACATGGACTCTTCGGGCTCGTTCCAGGGATCCTCCAGCAGATCGCCCTCGTAGGAGATATGCAGCAGGTTAGCATCCATCGAATAGGGAGATTTTTTCTTCGCATTGGCATAATCCACCGGGATGCCATGCGTTTCACAATACGCCATTAGCGATTCACGTGAGCTCAGATCCCATTCTCGCCAAGGGGCAATAACCTGAATGCCGGGCTTCAATGCGTAGGCGCCCAACTCAAAACGCACCTGGTCATTACCTTTGCCCGTGGCACCGTGCGAAATTGCATCCGCACCGGTTTCATTGGCAATTTCAATCAGTCTTTTAGCTATCAGCGGGCGCGCAATAGAGGTACCGAGCAGGTACTCTCCTTCATAGATAGTATTGGCACGAAACATGGGAAAAACGAAGTCGCGTACGAACTCTTCGCGTAGGTCATCAATGTAAATTTCCTTGACACCCATGGCTTCTGCCTTGGCACGGGCCGGTTCAACCTCCTCGCCCTGGCCAATATCTGCGGTAAAAGTCACCACTTCACAGTCATAATTGTCCTGTAACCAGCGCACAATGACTGACGTGTCGAGACCCCCGGAATAGGCCAACACAACCTTGTTTATATCTGACATTTGAGGCTCCTCGGAGCTAGGATCAAAGTGGCTGTATATTCTAACGCTGGGGAGGCTCAATTCCCAGTCCCTAATCCCTCAATGGAGACCACACGGTGAAGAGTCTGCCCTCTTTGTGGTAGTATCTTCGCCTGCGTTTTAAGCCATAAGGTTCCTCGTGATCGAACTGACCGTTACCCGCCCCGATGACTGGCATGTGCACCTGAGAGACGGGGCGGCCCTGCAGCGAACCTGTGCAGACCTGGCTCGCTATTTCGGCCGAGCAGTCATTATGCCTAACATAGTGCCCCCGGCAGCGACGGTTGCACAGGCACTCGCATATCGTGATCGCATCACGGACGCCATGAGCACGCTGCCACGCCAGTTTGAACCGCTGATGGTACTTTACCTGACCGACCAGACCACGACAGCCGAGATTCGCTTGGCCGCCGCCACAGCGAGTGTGCATGCCGTCAAATTGTACCCGGCGGGCGCCACCACTAACTCTGCTGCAGGCGTGGCTGAACTGGAAAAACTCTTTCCGACTCTGGCCGCTATGGAAGAAGCTGACCTACCCTTATTGATTCACGGCGAGGTCACTGATCGCGATATCGACATTTTCGATCGGGAAAAGGTCTTCATTGATCGACATCTGGCGCCAATCGCAGCACGTTTCCCGTCCCTGCGTATCGTGCTGGAACATATCACCACTGCCGATGCCGTGCAGTTTGTCAGCGCTGCGGGCACGAATGTCGCCGCTACCATTACGCCGCACCATTTAATGTTCAACCGCAACGATATGCTGGTAGGCGGCATCCGACCCCACTATTATTGTCTGCCCGTACTCAAACGTAATATTCATCAGCAAGCGCTGCAGGCGGCCGCTATTTCGGGTCATCCCAAATTCTTTTTGGGATCAGATTCCGCGCCTCATAGCACCGCTAGCAAGGAGAACGGCTGTGGCTGCGCCGGAATATACTCCGCCCATGCGGCACTCGAATTTTACACTGAAGTGTTTGAAAACCTCGATTCGCTGGAGAAGCTGGAGCCTTTCGCATCTCACTTTGGAGCAGACTTCTACCGCCTACCCCGCAACAAGGATACGATCACCCTGCGCAAACAGAGCTGGGAAATTCCGGCAAAAATTCCTTTGGGAACAAACACCCTAACGCCGCTGCGCGCGTCGGAATCAGTAGCCTGGCAGGTCGTTAATTCCGGAGCTGACGCGTGAAAATAATTAGTGAACACGAGATCAGCGATCGCTTTCGCGGGTTCCTACCCGTGGTAATTGATGTGGAAACCGGTGGCTTCGTTGCCGGCACCGATGCCTTGCTGGAAGTGGGCGCAACCACCTTGCGTATGGATGAAGACGGACAGTTGGCAGTGCACCGCACCTATAATTACCATGTCCAGCCCTTTGAAGGCGCAAATATCGAGCAAGCGGCGCTGGATTTCACCGGCATAGACCCTTACCACCCCTTTAGAGAGGCTGTCACGGAAGAAGAAGCTCTGGGAGAATTATTTAACGTCGTGCGTAAAGAGATCCGCGACCAACAATGTACGCGCGCGATCCTCGTCGGACACAATGCGCACTTTGATGCGGGTTTCATCACTGCGGCGGCGGAGCGCTGCGGTATCAAGCGCAACCCATTCCACCCCTTTTCATTTTTCGATACCGCTACTTTGGCAGGCCTGGCCTTCGGACAAACCGTATTGGCGAAAGCCTGCGCCGAAGCCGGCATTGCTTTTGACAACAACGAAGCACACTCCGCTGCCTATGATGCGGAACGCACAGCAGAATTGTTTTGTGACATCGTCAATCGCTGGAAAGAATCAGGCGGGTGGTTACCCGAGTTTAGCTAAAGCAAGGAGCACAAGCCCCGACTAGTCCTCACCACTAATCTGGTTCAGCAGCAGATGCAACTCCAACATTAACCCCTCAATGTTGTCGATGCCCAGTAACTCGTACTTCAGAGACTCCTCCAGCGGCAACAGCTGCAACAGGGTATAACCAACCTGCCAGGCATCATTGTAATCCACGCGCAGATTCATACGCTGCACATGCGGATGTGTTTCGAGGCTGCGTAAGACGTCCAGCAATGACAACCACTCTTCAGCTAAAGGTGTCGCAACGGTAGGCTGCTGCAAGTCAACTTGCCCCACCACCAATCCATTAGAGCGCGTGTGCGTCTTGCGCAACTCAAAGCGCTGGGCTCCTTCAATGGTAATTCCGAGCAGGCCATTGGACAGTTGATCCCAGTCCACGATGCGGGCACAGGTGCCGTAGTCCCCCAACTCAGGTGTCGCACGACCACGTTGCCCAACTTCGCCGCCATGGCGTATCCACACCACACCGAAGGGAGTATCGGTCTTCATGCTTTCGCGCACCAAATCGAGATAACGCTGTTCAAAAATTTTTAGCGGCATACGGCCGAAGGGCAGCAACACCCCCGACAGCGGAAACAACGATAGCTCAGTCATACGTCACCTTCGAGAGCCAGCACATCTGGCAAACTTTGCAGCTCAAGCTGGGCCAGCCGGACCAAAGCCTGCTCACGGTTATCACCGCAGAATTCGCGTTCCGCTTTAAAAGCATCACACAAATCAGGACGTCGCGCATCGCCAAACAAGATACAGCGCATGCTCGGGCTTAAGTGAACACAGGACACCCCAGCCGGCTTACCGTTTGGCATGGCGTAAAAAGGCTGATGAATTGAAATGGCGATACAACAGGCGCCGCAGTCTGCTCGACACTCCATCAGACGCGGAGCCGCTGCGCTCGTGCGAATTTAACGCCAAGGCAATTCACGCGATGCCCTCAGGACCTAAGGGCTTAAATACGAGAATTAAACGTGGCAGGAGTAACAACGCACCCAATACCGCAGCCGCCATGGCCAGCACGGTGAGCAGTCCAAAATAAATACTGGGATTAAAATTGGATAGCGTCAGAGTCGAAAATCCGACCACTACCGTCAGAGTGGTGTAGTACATCGCACGACCGATGCTATTGTGACAGCGATACATGGCGGCGCAGTAGTCCCGATCCACCGCGAACTCTTTAATAAAACGATGAACGTAATGAATGCAGTCATCGACACCGATGCCCACAACGATAGCGGCGATAGTAATCGTCATGATATCCAAAGGAATACCCAAAAGGCCCATAGCGCCCAATACTAGGCCCGCGGCCAGCATATTGGGCGCCAACGTGATCAAAGCCAGAGACAGTGATCGGAACAACAACAAGAACATAATGAGAATGGCGCCAAAGACGGCACCAAGCGTGAGTATTTGTGACTGAAATAGACTTTGTAACACATTATTATAAAGAACCAACATGCCGGTGAACTGTATTCGCTCCGGCGCCAAGCCGAGTGGCCCTTCAAGGTGCTCACGCACGCCGCGCAGAAACTCATCTCGGCGCAGGTCTTTACTGGTTTCTCTTACACGCACCGTCAATCTCACCTGTTCATTCTGTTTAGAGAAATAAGGAGAAACCATCAGTTCTTTCAGATCATCGGGGAAGCTCTTTTGTACGATCGCCAGTTCAACGCCACCGATATCTTGCCCCATCAAATCTTTCACCACCGCAAACACAGTTGACAACGACAGCACTTTACCTGTCTCAGGCAATGAGTCGATGTAGTTGTGCACCCGATCAAGCTCGCGCATACCCGCCAAACTAAACCAGTAGCTGGGCTGAAAATTGTCTGCTGAACTGGCGAACTCATCCGTGTCATTTGCGAACTCATCGTCCCAGTCATCGTCACCGAACGCATCGTCTAAGGCGAAGGGATCATCGGCGGATATTGGTATCGGTTCCGAGCTGGACGCGACCACCTCTAAGCCCGGTAATGGCGCATCCCTGTCGGGGGGCAAAATAATAATGTCCAGAGGGATAGTGCCGCCTAGCATGGTGTCCAGCAATTCCATACCCTGATAGATCTCCGTCGTTTTTTTGAAATAATCAATGAAGCGGTTTTCTACCTGAAGGCGACTGATGCCGACGACGACAAGAACAACCAACAGACCACTGACCAACAAAACACTGTTTCCATGCCGGTCGGTCAGACGAGCGAAAAACGCAGTGAGCGCGGGATCGCTTCCCGAATGGTGATGCGGTTTACCCTCTGGCCAGACCAGCATCAGGCAGGGCACCACAACAAACGACATCAGCAAAGCCACGCACACACCCACCGTCATCATCCAACCAAAATCGATGACCGGCTGTATGCCCGACACCACCAGAGACATAAAGGCTACTATCGTCGTAAGACCGGTGTAAAAACACGGTACCGCCATGAGCTTCATGCTCTGCAGCACGCGCTCGTGAAAATCTCCGTCTGGATCCTCAGCATGTAACTCTCGGTAACGCACTATCAGGTGGATAGCCATGGCCAGAGAAATGATGAGTAACACCGCAACAAAATTAGACGAGATGACCGTCATGCGCCAGTCCAGTGCACCGAGCAGACCGAGCATGATCAGCACCGTCCCTGCACAGGTAACCAGTGGAATCACAACCCAACGCACACGACGAAAAATAATAGCCAGCGCCACCATCATGATGCCCAAAATCGCACTGCCAAAAACCACTAGATCGTTACTGACGAAGCTCACCATGTCCGCAGCAATCATCGGCACCCCGCCGACAAACAATCGAGCGTGACCCGTAAACTGTGCAGCAATTTCCCGCACGTTTTGCACCAATAGCTGGTCACGCTCCAGCACGACCGCTGAGCGAATTTTGAACGCTGCCTCGATAGACTCCAACTCCCTGCGCTGTGGTGCGGAGAAATTTTCACTATTACGCTTGGACCGCAAGGCTTCACGCGCATCCAGCAATTCGAAATAGAGCTCGTCACGATAGAGGTTGATCTGTACAGCACTGATGAGACCGTCACGACTCACCAGCAGATCGGCATAAATCGGACTGGTCGTAAATTCTCGCAGCACCAGATCCAGATCCAGATCCGGTTGCTCCAGCGTAGGCAGGGGATCAACGGATATCATATCCGACAGCGTAACGGGCGGACTCTCCAACAGCGGCACATCCAAAATGGTGACAACGGAAGATACGCCGTCTAGCCGCCTCAATGCCTCCGCCATCTCGCCTAGTGGTTCCAGCGACTGCGGCGACAACAGCGGTGCATTGGGCTGCCAAGTAATTAGCACAAAGTCTTCAGCGCTATACTCTTTGGAGACCTGCCGGTAGAACTCCAAAGAGGGATCACCCTGCAACATTAGGGAGTCGGCAGAAGCATCGATTTTGATTTTGTCCAGTTGCGTCGACATTGCTGCCAGCAACAGCACCACTAGAAGCAGGGATCGCCACGGACGGCGTAGCACCAGCACATCGTAAAAAGACGAAAGTGATGAATTCATAGGGATGCTACATCCTGCAAGTGATTCAGAAGTTTTTGGTGAATACCACCAAAGCCACCATTGCTCATAATGACAACCTGATCACCGGCAACGACCTCAGCCGCAACCCGTGTCACCAGAGCGTCCACATCGTCTATCACCGTCGCAGGCACCGGACTGTCCGCTACCACCGATTCCAGCGACCAGTCCATGCCCCCAGGCTGGAACCAATAGACCGAATCGGCCTCCGCAGTGGCCGCCGCCAGCTGTTGTCGATGCTCACCCATGCGCATGGTATTGGAGCGGGGCTCTATCAGTGCAATGACGCGACCACTTCCAGCGCGCGCACGCAGCCCCTGCAAAGTCGTCGCAATAGCCGTCGGGTGATGAGCAAAATCATCGTACAACGCCACATCGCCGGGCCTACCCAACAATTCAAGTCGACGTTTGACACCCTGAAATTCTTCAAGGGCTGCCGCGGCGACATCCGGTGTAACACCAGCATGTCGCGCCGCCACGAGAGCGGCAAGCCCATTTTCAACATTGTGACGGCCACAGTGTGACCAATGGACATCTCTGGTCTCGCCGCCACTAAACGCCACACGAAATGCCGAACCGTCTTCTGCCAGCAGTTGTGCACTCCAGTCAGCAGTGCCGTTCTCGCCGATGCCAAAAGAAGTTGTGGGCGTCCAGCAACCCATGGCCAGCATGTCCTCTATGGCCTGAACGGCATGGCGACACACAATCAGTCCCTCAGCGGGGACGCAGCGCACGACATGGTGAAACTGGCGCTGAATTGCCGCCAAGTTATCGAAAATGTCGGCATGATCGAACTCCAGATTATTAATCGTCAAGGTGCGCGGACGATAGTGAACAAATTTGGACCGTTTATCAAAAAATGCAGTGTCGTACTCATCGGCCTCAACCACAAAAAAATCCGAATCACCACAGCGCGCCGAGACGCCAAAATTCGCAGGCACTCCACCAATAAGAAAGCCAGGCGCCATCCCTGCATATTCCAGTATCCAAGCCAGCATGCTACTAGTGGTGGTTTTGCCATGAGTGCCAGACACTGCCAACACCCATTTGCCTTGTAGCACATGCTCTGCCAGCCACTGAGGCCCTGATGTATAGGGAAGGCCCGTATTCAGCAAATACTCAACTAATGGGTTGCCCCGTGTCATAGCGTTGCCGACCACCACGCAATTCGGGCGTGGTTGCAAATGCTCGAGGGAATAACCTTCCATCAGGTCGATACCGGCAGCACACAGCTGAGTACTCATGGGAGGATAGACACTGGCATCAGAACCCGTCACCCGATAACCCAACTCCCTCGCCAGCAATGCGATGCCACCCATGAACGTGCCACAAATGCCGAGAATATGAATGTGCCCTTTCAACCACTGCCCCTGATATAAAAGACGCATAATAGCATGTGCTTGTCGAACGCTACAGTCAGCGAAGCAAAACCACCGCGGCAGTGCACAAGTTGTGCCAATTGCCGTACACTCTAAGCCTAAACCAAACAACATTATTAACGTAGCCGGAGCATACGCGCTCCCTCCATCAGGAACCGACAATACATGCCAAAGAGAAATGCCTTCTACGCCCAGTCTGGCGGCGTCACGGCTGTGATTAATGCTTCTGCCTGTGGCGTCATTGAGACCGCCAGAAAGCATCGCTCACAGATCGGCAAGGTCTACGCTGGCCGCAACGGCATCATTGGCGCGCTGCAAGAGGACCTGATCGACACCAGCAAGGAAAGCGCCGCTGCCATTCATGGGCTGCTGACAACGCCCGCAGGTGCTTTCGGCTCCTGCCGCCACAAACTGAAAAGTCTGCAGGAAAACCCTGCCGAGTATGAACGGCTTCTTGAGGTGTTCAAGGCGCACAACATCGGCTACTTCTTTTATAACGGGGGGGGAGACTCCGCTGACACCTGCCTAAAGGTCTCTCAGTTGGGCCAAGCCACCGGTTATCCACTGCAAGCGATACACATACCAAAAACTATCGATAATGACCTTCCGCTGACCGACAACTGTCCAGGATTTGGTTCTGTAGCGAAGTACATCGCCATCTCCACGCGCGAAGCGGCGATGGATGTAGCCTCAATGTGTGAGACCTCCACCAAAGTCTTCATCCTGGAGGTCATGGGGCGCCATGCCGGCTGGATTGCTGCAGCCAGTGGTTTGGCCGCGACGCAAAAAGGCGATGCCCCGCACATAATTCTGTTTCCAGAAATCGCTTTTGACCGAGACAAGTTCATGGCGAAAGTGCAGCGCACCGTCAAACGTCACGGCTACTGTGTCATCGTCGCCTCGGAGGGAGCCCAATACCAGGACGGCACCTTCCTGGCAGAGTCCGGGCTCAAAGATGCCTTTGGCCACAGCCAACTGGGCGGGCTAGCCCCGCAGTTAGCGCAGATGATTAAATTAGAGTTCGGTTACAAATATCACTGGGCGGTGGCGGATTATCTGCAACGCTCGGCACGGCATATTGCCTCCCAGACTGATGTGGATCAAGCTTATGCAGTGGGCGCGGCTGCTGTTACGTTTGCCCTGCGTGGCGACAATGCCATCATGCCCTGCATCGTGCGCGGCAAAGGAAAACGCTACACCTGGTCCATCGGTGAGGCATCCCTGGAGAATGTGGCCAATCGCGAGAAAAAAATGCCACGCAACTACATCAGCCGCGACGGTTTTGGCATTACCGATGCAGCAAAAGCCTATCTGACGCCTCTCATCGCGGGAGAGGCCTATCCAAAATACCGCAACGGTTTGCCAAACTATGTCCGGTTGAAAAACATATCTGTGCCGCGAAAACTAAAAACCCCGTTCAAATTGTAGCGATAAACCCTGTATAACCACTAATTTTTCTCGACTCGGGCAAGATTTTGCCTGCTGTTATCTGTACAATGCGCGCCTTCTGAATCTTGCAACCAACCCAATGAATTCGAGGTAAAACCATGTACAGCAACAGTGAGTTTAATCGATGGCGCCGCCACCCTTGGCATGGTCTGCACGTGCGGGCGGATGACGCGCCCAAAGATATCGTCCAGGTTTACATCGAGATGACACCTTCTGACGTCGTCAAATATGAGCTGGATAAAGCATCGGGTTTCCTGATGGTAGACCGGCCTCAGCGCACGACATCAAGCCCACCGGCTCTCTATGGTTTCATTCCGCGGACTTACTGTGCGGAAGAAGTCGCCAAGCGTTGCTCGGGAGTGGATGTTGCGGACGGCGACCCACTGGACATCTGCGTGTTTTCCGAGCGTCACATCACCCGCGCAGACATTCTGCTAAAAGCCCGAGTGGTGGGTGGTATTCAAATGATTGATGGCGGCGAAGCCGACGACAAAATTGTGGCGGTGCTTGAAGGAGACAATATCTGGGGCGATGTACACGACATTGCTGACCTGCCAGCGATCAAAACCGAGCGCCTGCAGCATTACTTCTCTACCTACAAAATGGTTCCAGGCAAAGAGAACAACGTTAAGGTGGACCTTGTCTATGGTCGCGAGGAAGCCCTAAAAGTCATTGCCGCTGCCGAACTAGATTACAATCACCACTTCGGACACCTACACACTGAAGCGAAGACGAGCGAGTAACGTCCCGCACACAGCCCCCCTCTCGATATCACATCACGATTCACAGAGGGGTGTTTACAACAAGATAGTGGGACACCAATCTTCGGGCACAGCAACATACTGCGCCAAGATTTGCGGCAAATCTGCGTCAACCTCCGTTTTTAATAGCATCTCCTCTTTAACCTCATCACAGCCCCAACAAAAAGCCAGCGTTGCACTGTTAAACTGCGCAGCACATGCAACTGACAACGGCGCGTAGCTCAGGTGCCAGCGCTCGGGCGCAACACCGCCGCGATCTTTCCCATAGGGTCGAAAAAATCCGTGTGACTCGCCAGCGGCCAATCTCGCATCCAGCCAACAATGCAGCCCATCGAATACACCGCCTGTAGCAACTTCATCGGGGGATAGCTGCAACGGATACTCTAAAGGCACGGCCGCAGAGTCGTACACATCTAAATCCGTACCCCAGTGATGCCGCGACGTACCCGGCATTGCCGAGTAACGCAGGATCGCATGGAGCTGTTCCGTGCGGGACAATCGTTCGATCGATATAGGGCGACCCTGATCATCGTGTATCGGTCGGCTGCCGGCGGCCTTGCCGTTCCAAATGGCGAGTTGGCGGTAGAAAGGTCGAAAACTACTGGCTATCGACAGTTCGAAGCCAGCGTTGCGGGCATCTGACTGGAGCGCCGTAAAGGCTCGAGCTACCTCGCTTTGTAAACGATGGCCGTCAGCGAGCATGACAAGATGCGTTTCATCCAGCCCCGTTAACTGCCTTCGATTGAGCGCCCTGGCCATAGGTGGTATCTCCGCTGAAGTTGCTTAATTCTGGCACCGGAATTGCCACGATACCGCCTTCTCTTGAGCATCCTAACGCGAACCTGAGAAAAGCAACACTTGTGTGCCACCATCAGCCCAACACCTTCGCCAGCCGCTCCACAGCAAGCTCCAGGCGATCCATGCTAGTGGTGTAGGAGAAACGCACATGCTGACCGGCTAGGTGATGACCGAAATCCACACCCGGTGTCAGAGCGATGCCGTGCTCCTCAAGTAAATTCAGGCAAAATTGCTGACTATCGTCGGTAAAACGGCTGGCATCAGCATAGATATAGAAAGCGCCCTGTGGATGACAGGGTACCAAAAAGCCCAGTTCCTGCACCGCTGATAACAGATAGTCCCTGCGCTGACCAAATATCTCCCGGCGCTGCTCCAGTATCTCCCGTGTCCCCGGCTCGAAGCCTGCCAACGCTGCATACTGGGCCATGGTAGACATCGAAATAAATAAATTCTGAGACAGCTTCTCCATCTCGGCCGTCGCCGCCTCTGGCGCTACCAGCCAACCCAGACGCCAACCCGTCATGCCGAAGTATTTCGAAAAGCTGTTAATAACGAAGGCATCGGGATCGACCTCCAACACCGATGGAGCCGATCCGTCATAAACTAGCCCATGATAAATCTCATCTACCAGTAGATAGCCATTACGCGATCGCACGGCCCCCGACAGGCCCGTCAATTCCTCCCGGGACAGCGCAGTGCCTGTGGGGTTTGCCGGTGAAGCCACCATGGCCCCGATGGTATTGTCCTGCCAGTGGGCCTGGACCAGTTCGGCGTTCAATTGGTAGTTGCTGCCAGCACCTACCGGCACCAACTGCCCACGCCCTTCCACCAGGCGCATAAAGTGTCGATTGCAGGGATAACCAGGATCGGTCATAAGCATCCCGTCACCGGGGTTCATTAACAGAGCCGCAATCAATAACAGGGCACCGGACGCACCAGGCGTAATAAGGATACGCGAAGGCGCAACGTCTAAACCATAGACGTCAGCGTAATGCTGTGATAACGCCTCACGTAGTTGTGGAATGCCGGCAGCCTGGGAATAGTGCGTCGCACCGCGCGCGAGAGCGGCCTGACCCGCTTCTACGATGGGCGCCGCGGTAACAAAATCGGGCTCGCCAGCCGCCATGTGCACAATGTCGGCACCGCTCGCTGCCAACTGCGTTGCTCGAGCCAACACTTCCACCACTCTGAATGGCTCAATTTCAGCCATGCGCTGGGAAAAGCCCCCTGGCCTATAAATGGATTTTCTCGGACCCAACATAGATAACCTCCACTGTGGCAAGCCGGCTATACTAGCAACTGCCGATTGGGGGTGATAGCAAACGCGAAAAAGCGCAAGGAAGTACTGGCAGGACCCGCTGTTATCTGGTAGTTTCTCCGCCCTTGGATTTGGGCTCCTCTTGGCAGCCCTTTCTCGAAGAATTGTAGACATTGTCAAGTTACCTTTGCCGTATGGAAAAATAACCATGCCTCGAGCAGCCAAAACACCGAAAACGACCAAAACGACTAAAGTTGCCACTGCGACTAAAACAGTCAAAAGACCCAAAGCGCCCAAGAACTCAGTCGGCCTTGAGTTCAACAACTTCGAGCCCTACAAACCGAAACGGGGCGAAAAGTACATGAATGAGCAACAGCGTGCGCATTTTAAGACGATCTTGCTGAATTGGAAGAGCGATTTGATGCAAGAAGTGGATCGCACTGTAAACCATATGAAAGATGAAGCTGCCAACTTCCCTGATCCAGCCGATCGAGCCACTCAGGAAGAAGAATTCAGTCTGGAATTGCGTACGCGAGACAGAGAGCGCAAGCTGATCAAGAAGATCGATTCCACTGTGGAGCTCATTGATATTGACGACTACGGATACTGTGAGGCCTGCGGCGTGGATATAGGCATCAAGCGTCTCGAAGCCAGGCCGACTGCGACCCAATGTATCGATTGCAAGACGCTGGCCGAGATCAAAGAAAAACAGGAAATGGGCTAAGCCCTGCGGGCGCTAACGGTGCCCCGCTCCAACATACAGTACCGAGGGCGTTTTGCGCCCTCACCCACTGGGCCGCTGCACCTAGGCTCTTTGATTGCTGCCCTAGCAAGCTATTTAGACGCTCGTCACTGCACTGGCAGTTGGCTGGTCCGCATGGAAGACCTTGACCCTCCCCGCGAGGAACCTGGCGCCGCCGACAGCATCCTCCACAGCCTGCAATGCCACGGCTTGCATTGGGACGAAAATATCCTGTACCAGAGTACACGGACCTCAGCATACGCCGCTGCCCTCACTAATCTAGCGGATCGCGGCAACCTTTTTCCCTGTGACTGCACCCGCGCAATACTGAGCACAAGCGGCGCCTGTCAGGGTAATTGCCGAACATCTCAGACAAAAATATCCGGGCCTGCTGCTGTCAGAGTAAATATCCCTTGTGAACAGGACATTCTGTTCACAGATAGGCTGCAAGGACCAAAGCACACATTGCTGGGTCAATCTCTGAAAGATTTCGTGGTAAAACGAACGGACAAACTGTTTGCCTATCAGCTAGCAGTGGTCGTCGACGATGCCGAGCAGGGTATCACCCACGTCGTGCGCGGGTCGGACCTGCTGGACTCAACACCACGCCAGATCTTTCTGCAGCAGCGCTTGGATTACCCTACTCCTCGCTATTGCCACCTTCCTGTCATAACAACCCGGCAGGGACAAAAATTTAGCAAACAGAACCACGCGCCGGCACTAGACAACAGCATGGCTCACAGCAACCTGCTCTGTGCCTTACGTTTCCTGCACCAATGCGAACCTCCGGCGGCGCTGGCGAGTGTAGAACAATTGCTAGCCTATGCTATCGAACACTGGTCACTCGAGCAGATCCCAGCCGTGTCGTCCATCCCTGCCGCCAGTATTGGCCTGAGTGTATGAACTTTACGCACAGCAGTCGCTTCCGTAGTATCCAATGCCAGACAGCGTTTCAGCAATATTGTCATCAATACAGTAACTGCTATTAATGGGGGAACTTAGGTCATGTATATCAACCGCTTCCTGTTGTTAATTGTCGGCGTTGTGCTGATTTTTTTCCCCGCGATCGAGAGTTGGATGGTGAGTTCAGAAGTCGCATGGTACCGGCCCTACCAGTTATGGCTGTTGATCGTGGCAGCTGCCTACTGGAACCAGCGCAAGAGATATCCAGATGATCTTTAGCCTTAGTCAAATACTGCTGGTTATTATTGCTTATCTTACCGGCCTGTTTGCAGTGGCTTATCTGGCCGACCGCGGCATCATCCCGAAACGCATTACCCATCACCCCGCCGTCTATGTCCTTTCTCTGGGTGTATTCGCTGGAGCAATGGCCAGCAATGGCGTGATCGCCATGGCCCACCAGTTCGGCTACAACTTTTTATTGTACTACCTCGGCGTGGTCTTAATGTTTGTATTGCCCCTTGTACTGTTGATGCCTCTCTTGCGACTGTGCAGGGTCTATCAACTCGCTTCTCTGGCAGACGTTCTGACGTTCCGTTTTCGCAGCCCTTGGGTTGGGTCTGCGGTGACCGTTGCTATGTGCATCACGCTGCTTCCGCTGCTCGCGCTCCAAATCCAGGCAGTAGCCGAGAGCATCCATATCCTCGCTGGTAACAGTGCGACCGAGTCGTTCAGTGGAAATGGGAATAACCTGCTGGCATTTCTTTTTTGCGTCATCATCACAGTATTTTCCATCCTGTTCGGTACTCGCCATGTATCATCTCAGCACCGTAACACCGGTTTAGTGACTGCCATCGCATTTGAATCACTAGTCAAGTTAGGTGCTATGTTGATTCTTTTCCTCGCAGCGGTTTACACCGTATTCGGGGGCATTGCGGGGTTGGAACAGTGGCTACTTGAAAACCCGCAGATGAGCAATCAGCTAGCCCAGCCTATTCAGGGCGACGATGCCCGCGCCCTGCTGCTGATATTTTTCGCGGGCGCAGTGTGTATGCCGCACATCTTTCATATGGCTTTTGCCGAAAACAACGACAGCCGCGGCTTGCGCATTGCCACTTGGGGGCTTCCGCTCTATTTGCTGTTACTGAGTCTGCCCATCCTCCCGGTGACCTGGGCGGGGGTCAAGCTGGGCCACGAGTTACCGATGGACTACACTGGGCTGGCTATTGGCATGGCCCTACAGTCCGGTGCGATCAGTACCGCCGCCTTTGTAGCCGGCCTATCAGCCTCCAGTGCCACTATCATCATCACGACACTGGCACTGTCCAATATGTGCCTCAATCACCTGGTGCTGCCTTTTAGTCCGCTGCAAATCAATCGAAGACAAGATATCTATGTTCAGCTCAAATGGCTGCGCCGGGGTCTAATTACGATTCTTATACTGGCCGGGTATATCTTTTTTACGACACTAAACGGTCGGCAAAGCCTCTCGCAGCTGGCGCTGGTGGCGTTCATTGGCACACTACAGTTTCTGCCAGGCATCATTGCTACTCCCTATTGGCCCCGAGCCAACCGCACAGGCCTCCTCGTTGGACTCAGCGGCGGACTGGGCATCTGGTTCTTCTCAATGCTGTTGCCTCTGTTCGGCGGACAAAACCCGGAGCTGCTCACCTCGCTCTACGCCATGGCGCTAGGGCACAGCAATAAGTTGTCGACAGCCACTGCTCTGGTTTCATTGGGAATCAATACCGCCTTGTTCATTGTCATTTCGCTTGTGACCAGAAGGAGCTCAGACGAGGAAAAAATTGCCGCTGAGATTTGCTCTATGGACGACGTCGCCCGCCCCACACGTCGGATATTGTCCGTCTATAGCCCTGCAGAATTCAGCCAGCGGCTGGCGTTGTCTCTGGGAGAAAACACTGCAAAATCCGAAGTCGAGAGAGCGCTAAGTGAACTACAATTTTCGTCCTCTGAGACCAGGCCCTATGCTCTGAGGCGCCTGCGAGCGAGGCTAGAAGCCAATCTGTCGGGGCTACTGGGTCCCGCCGTCGCCCACCGCATCATCGAAGGCCGCATTCCCTTCCTGCCTGGCGCCCACACCGACACCGAAGACATCCACCTGATGGAGCGAACCCTCGATCAGACCAAACCCCATTTTACAGGATTGGCGGCGGATCTGGATAATTTGCGTAGGCACCACAGAGAAACACTGGACAAACTGCCTATAGGCGCTTGCTCGATTAGTGCCGACGGCGAGCTACTCATGTGGAATCAAAGTATGCAGCGGATCACCGGAATCGCGCCAACTGATGTTCTGGGATCTTTATTGGGCAACATCCCCCATCCATGGGGCTCTATTCTTGAAGGGTTTCTGCGAGGGGATACTGAAACGGTGATAAAAAAAGAAGTCGCGATGGAGAACAGTCCTTCACGCTGGGTTGATCTGCACAAAACACTGATCATGGAAAATCATCATAGCAATACAGTCATCATGGTGGAGGACATTACCGACATCGAATTACTGGAAGAAGAGCTGCTACAAAATGAACGCTTGGCGTCAATTGGTCGTCTCGCCGCCGGTGTCGCTCATGAAATCGGCAACCCAGTCACTGGCATCGCGTGTCTTGCACAAAATCTCGAGTACGAATCAGACCCGAAGGAAATCCGCACCATGGCGCAGGATATCCTTAAGCAAACCAGTCGGGTCACGCGGATAGTAGAATCACTGATGAACTTTTCACACGCGGGCTCATCTTTGGAAAAGACTAAACTGACGCCCGCCAACCTAGCAGACTGTGTGGACGAGGCCATTCATTTGTTGGCCTTAGACAGAGAAGCCAAGCCGGTGCAGTTTGACAATCAGTGCGACCGGGAATTACTGGTACTGGCAGATAGCCAGCGCCTGTTACAGGTGTTTATCAATCTGCTGGGTAACGCCAGAGACGCTTGTGACAACAACGGGGAGGTGCATATACGGGCCAGTACAAGTGGTGATCAAGTACAAATTGATGTGGAAGACAATGGCAGCGGCATTCCACTGGCACTACAAGCCCAGGTCTTCGAGCCTTTCTTTACCACCAAGGATCCCGGTGTCGGCACCGGACTGGGGCTGGCACTGGTATTTAGCATCATGGATGACATGAATGGCAAAGTTCATCTCACGAGTCCGGTAAGCCCGGATGTTCAATGCGGCACCCGAGTTACCCTGTCTTTATCGTCCGGCTGTTACGGGCCGGACTATGAAATGTAACCTTAAGTATGAGGCATCTGCTCGCCTAGGCTGGAATATTCCACTGGGGAGTAGTATGTTGAGTAGGAATGACTCATAGGTAACACCGTATGCAAAAGATCCTCATTGTCGAAGATGAGTCCGTTATTAGGACTGCTTTGCGTCGCCTACTGGAACGACACAGCTTTCAGGTTAGCGAGGCCGGCTCAGTACAGGAAGCGGAAAAAGATCACACTTTTACCAATTTTGACCTGGTCATCAGTGACTTACGCCTTCCTGGCGCACCAGGTACCGACCTGATTAAAAAAGCGGGGGATGTACCGGTATTAATTATGACCAGCTATGCCAGCCTGCGATCAGCCGTAGATTCTATGCGTATGGGCGCAGTGGACTATATCGCCAAACCCTTTGATCACGGCGATATGGTCATCGCCGTTCAACGCATCATTGCCGATCATCCCACCTCTCGCCCTGCGCAAAAGCCCGCAACGATCAGCGGAACGTTTTCTGCTATGGACGGCATAATAGGCAATTGTCCCGCGATGCGGTTGCTCTTTGAGCATATCAAAAAAATGGCGCCGACTGACTCTACAGTGCTGGTGCTAGGTGAAACAGGGACGGGTAAAGAGTTGGTGGCGCGCAGCGTACACGAGAGTAGTCTGCGAGCCGATAAGATCATGATTTCGGTCAACTGTGCAGCAATCCCCGATACGCTTATCGAGTCTGAACTGTTTGGCTACGAAAAAGGCGCCTTTACGGGTGCCAATGCAAGTCGTATGGGGCTGATTGAAGCCGCTGATGGGGGCACGCTGTTTCTCGATGAGATTGGCGAACTGCCCATAGAGGCGCAGGCACGACTGCTGCGCTTTATTCAGGAGGGAGAAATTCGTCGCATAGGGTCGGTGCATTCACGTAAGGTCAATGTTCGACTGATCTGCGCTACCCACCGCAATTTGCAAAGTCTGGCAGCAGACGGATTGTTCCGCAAAGACTTATTCTATCGGATAAATGTCCTTTGCTTGGCGCTACCACCCCTGAGAGAACGGGGAAAAGACATCCTGTATCTGGCCGAACGTATGCTGGAAACTCAGACAGGACGTTCCGGGAAAAGCCTTATGCGCTTGTCTCCGCGAGCCATTCAAGCTATTACAACCTACCAATGGCCGGGAAATGTCAGAGAGCTGGAGCACGCCATTGAACGGGCAGTAGTCTTGTCCAATGGCGAAGAAATCGACAATCAAGCACTCGGCATTGATCTCGAACTGGTCAACATCAACCGTATTCGCGGTCAGGAGAGCCCCAATGCTTCGATAGGCCCGAGGACCGTCACGACCAATCATGACCCCGAAGAAAACCTGTCACTGGAGGATTATTTTCAACGCTTCGTGCTGGAACACCAGGATTCCATGAGCGAAACGGAGCTAGCGCAAAAGTTAGGTGTCAGCCGCAAATGCCTGTGGGAGCGCCGCCAACGATTTGGTATGCCCAGAAATAAGGGCAATGTGAATAACCGAACCAAAATCACCGCTACTGAGGACAAATAACCGTTACCCAAGCGCGAAAGCACACCTCAAACGGGAGTATTTTAGTAACAAAAAAGGTTTTTTCTCCTGTGATCTGCATACGCTACAGAAAATAACCTATTGATTAATATCAATTAATTTAATTTGGCATGAAATTTGCTATTTAACACGCAGTAGATCAATAAAAATAATAGCTGCTGCAATAAAAATAACAAAATCTGATATAGATCTGGATGGGGGAAGATATCTTCCCTTCATTTTTCTTTTCTTGCGTATTATGCGAAGCCCAAAGGCGATGGCCGAAGGTCAATTTGGCGACTGGCGAAGCGACTTTTTAGGCCCCTGGAGGCAGTAACGCATTCAAAACTGACGTTGTTTTGATCATCTCAATAAAAATAACAACACACAGAAATAAAAATAATTCCTAAAGGAAGATCTGGACGGGGGAAACGTTGTTTCCCCTTTCTTTTACCTTTTTTTACCCTCACTTTGCTCGCCCATCCAGCGGCACAGTGGTTACTTCTGTGGTAGACTCGAGGCAGGTAGAAAACCCTCAATAGGCTCTTATTCGTTTGGACATAATCCCTAGGGATCAACACTGTATATCCCGCAAAAATATCAGCGACGGTGCGCTCAAGGTCATGTCGCGATTACGCAGCAGTGGATTCCAGGCCTATCTCGTTGGGGGCGCAGTTCGCGACCTGTTACTCGGCGGGCGTCCCAAGGACTTTGATATCGCAACGGATGCGACACCAGAAGCTGTAACGGCACTGTTTCGCAATTCCCGCATCATTGGTCGGCGCTTTCGAATTGTACACGTACGTTTTGGTCGCGAAATCATAGAAGTAACCACCTTCCGAGGCCATCACGACACCAGACTCAATGAGAGCCAACAAGACGAGAAGGGGGGCAACCACTCTCGACAGTCTGCTAGTGGCCTTCTGCTTCGAGATAATGTCTACGGCACACTGGAAGAAGATGCTGCGCGACGCGATCTCAGCGTAAATGCCCTGTACTACGATTCCGGCAAGTTCGAAGTGTTCGATCACCTACACGGTCTTAAAGATCTCGAAAACCGCACTATTTGTATTATCGGCATTCCAGAGCAGCGCTACACAGAAGACCCCGTGCGAATGTTACGTGTGGTTCGTTTCGCAGCCAAACTTGATTTCAGCATTGATCAACAGACAGCCGGGGCTATTCCTCGCTGTGCGCACCTGCTCGCAGAGATCCCCGCTGCGCGACTGTTTGACGAATTCCTGAAACTTTTCCTCGCAGGAAGCGCTGCAAAAACACTGGACAACCTTCTGGAATACGACCTACTGCGCTACCTATTTCCGGGCACCAGCACATGCATCCAACAGGACGACAAAGCACTGACATTGGTTCAGGCGGCCATGGGGAATACCGACGAGCGTATTGCCGAGGGCAAGCATGTGACACCGGCTTTTATCCTCGCGGCCCTCTTGTGGCCAATTGTCAGCAAGCAATTTGAAGTCCTTGAGAGCAGCGGTGAGGCACCGATGGTGGCCATGCACAGTGCGGCACACAGCGCAATTACAGAAGCCGTTAAGCATATTTCTATTCCCCGTCGCTTCAGTCAGCCAATGCGAGAAATTTGGGAGTTTCAACTGCGTCTGCAACGACGGACAGGACGTAAGGCCGTGGAACTGATCGAGCACCGTCGCTTCAGGGCTGCTTATGATTTTCTACTACTGCGAGAGCAAGCCGGAGAAGACACCGGCGAACTGGGCAGCTGGTGGACGGAGATTCAGGAATTGCCGCCAGAGCAGCGTTTGGAAAAAGCGGCATCTATGGAGGACAGCCACAAGCGACCCAAAAGAATTCGGAAGCGTCGCCCCAACCCCGCACCGTGACGCCCGCCTACATTGGTCTGGGCAGCAATCTGTGCGACCCAAAAAATCAATTGCGCAAAGCTTTGGCCGCACTGGAACAACTGCGGGACACACGTATTGAACGGATATCGAGCCTTTATCGCAGTGTAGCGGTCGGGCCAGGCATCCAACCCAATTACCTCAATGCTGTACTGCTGCTTGCTACGAATCTGTCCCCGATAGCACTACTGGACGCCGTACAACAGATAGAACTGGATCAAGGCCGTGTACGAGATATTCGGTGGGGGGCTCGCACCCTCGATATCGACCTGCTGTTATACGGCGACCTACAGATAGATTCGCTGAGATTAACCGTGCCGCACCCGCGCATGCAGCAACGCAATTTCGTGCTGTATCCCCTGCGTGAAATCAGCGACACTAATCTGGTATTGCCAGACGGAAGTGATCTGGATACGTTATTGCAACAGTGTACAGATGTAGACCTGATCAGGACTGAATACCCGCTACTAGTCAACTAACACTCGCCAAGCGGGTAGCACAAAAGAGGCCACGCCTAATGCCGGACACAAGGGCTATCAAGATAGATTTGAAGGGGCGCACCCCGCCTGCCTTCATTGCCGTGGAAGGCTCCATAGGGGTAGGCAAGACAACCCTCGCCAAAAAACTGGCCGCCAGCTTCAACTATGCTGTGCTGCTTGAGGAAGCTGAAGAGAATCCATTTCTAGAAAAATTCTACCAGCGTCGCAAGCAGGCAGCCTTAGCGACCCAATTGTTTTTCCTCTTTCAACGGGCCCAAAAGATCCAGGATATCCGTCAGGCTGACATTTTTGAGCCCGCGCGCGTGACCGACTTCCTAATCGAGAAAGACCCGCTGTTTGCGAGGATTAACCTAGACAGAGATGAGTATCAGCTCTATGACAAAGTCTATAAACAGCTCACCATAGATGCGCCTAAGCCTGACCTTGTCGTTTACTTGCAGGCATCCACCGATGTCTTGCTATCTCGCATCGAAAACCGGGGTTTAGCCATCGAGAGAAACATAGACAGGGGCTATCTTGAACGACTGAACGAAGTGTACAGTGAGTTCTTTCTATATTACGATGACGCTCCACTGCTCATCGTCAACGCCAGCGAAATCGACCTGGCAAACAACGCAGCAGATTACAAAGATCTGGTAAATTATTTGCTTGATATTCGCAGTGGGCGCCACTACTTCAATCCCACATTTTTCAAATAGTGTTGCTACCGTGCAGAACCTGAAGTAGTGACAAAGAATCAGACAGGACTCTAGCCATGGGTAAAATTACGATTAGCACCCTGGACAAGATGAAAGCCAGCGGTGAAAAGTTTGTCTGTATCACTGCTTATGACGCCACCTTCTCCCGGATTATCAGCGAGGTAGGCGCAGAGGCAATTCTGGTGGGCGATTCTCTGGGCATGGTGCTACAGGGCCACGACAGTACTATACCAGTGACGATCGCCGACATGGCCTACCATACACAGTGCGTATGCCGAGCAGAGCCGAAATCACTGGTTATCGCAGACCTCCCATTTATGAGTTATACAACTACGCAACAGGCTATGGAGAGCGCCACTCAACTTATGCAAGCAGGTGCGCATATGGTGAAAATGGAAGGCGGCACTTGGCTGAGCGACACCATCAGCAGTTTGGTAGAGCGTGGAATTCCTGTATGCGCCCACCTCGGCCTCACGCCCCAATCTGTCAATACGTTTGGAGGCTTCAAAGTACAGGGGCGGACACCCAAGGAAGCCAAGTCTATTTTGGCAGATGCTGTGGAAATTCAAGACGCCGGCGCGAGCTTGGTGGTACTGGAGTGCGTGCCCTCACACCTAGCCGCCGATATCACTCGGAAGCTGGATATTCCCGTCATTGGTATCGGCGCAGGACGCGATACCGATGGGCAGGTTTTAGTCATGCACGACTTGCTCGGACTTTCGCAGCACACTGCACGATTCGTACAAAACTTCATGGAAGACCAATCCAGTATTGCCGGCGGTCTCCGCGCCTTTGTCGACGCGGTCAAATCGGGCCGTTACCCGCAGGAAGAGCATACTTACAACTGATCACCGCTGAGCACGGCTGCAGTGCTATCGCAGGACAAGTGAGGACTCACACACTCAGTGTGTTGTAAGAACACGGTTACGGCTCTTTTGCTGCTTCTTTTCGTAACAAATAATGTGAATTGTCCCTAAAAACACGTTGCTGGGTGAGATATGTTGAGGCATACTTCCGAATGATCAAAGAGTAGAATCGAGTTTAGGGTAAGAGTTAAAACCAGTGTTGTTTTGCTGGTTTAGCGTCGTCATTCCGGACCTCAGGGATACACTAGATATGCGAACTTATAGCAGCAATGCTCAGTTGCAATCCGCTCTTCGCGGTTTTCGCCACAGTGGTCAGAGCATTGGTTTTGTCCCGACGATGGGAAATCTGCACGAGGGCCATTTGGACCTCGTCCGCAAAGCTCGTCAGCTATGTGACATAGTTGTCGTCAGCATTTTCGTCAACCCCTTGCAATTTGGTCCTAGCGACGACCTTGACGCCTACCCTCGCACACTGGCCGCTGACAAAGAAAAATTATTTAGCGAAGGCGTTCAAGTTTTGTATACGCCTGGTGTAAAAGACATTTACCCAGAGGGGATGCAGGCTCAAACTCTCGTGCACGTTCCTGACTTAGGTGAAACGCTCTGTGGTAGTAGTCGACCAGGCCATTTTGACGGCGTTACCACCGTCGTTAGCAAATTATTCAATATCGTACAGCCCGACATAGCGGTTTTCGGTGAGAAGGATTTCCAGCAGCTATCTATTGTCCGAAAAATGGTTAAAGACCTGTGTATACCGATCAACATCGTCGGTGTCGCCACCACCCGTGACGAGGATGGCTTGGCCAAAAGTTCTCGTAACGGTTACCTTTCCTTTGAGCAGAGGCGTATCGCGCCCACATTAAACCAAACCCTTAATAGTTGCCGCGAAGCTATTGCGTGTGGCTTTGATAACTTTTTTGAATTGGAATCACACGCACGTATCAAGTTACTGCAGGCGGGGTTTGATGCAGACTACTTTGCCGTTCGCGATGCCCACACTCTTCTTGCCGTTACAGAAGACACTGAGGAAATTGCTATTCTAGCGGCGGCTTGTCTGGGCTCCACGCGTCTTATTGACAACGTGAGACTGTCACTCAACCCAGTATCCGACTGGGGCATGCTGGCCAGCGGCCACTAAATCCGCATTCTTTTTATCCCGTTGTCAGCGGCCGGCTTGCACAACACAGCCGGGCACGTATTGTCTTTCGCTGCGCAAATGTATTAGGGGAAAACCACATGCCTATCTCTCTCACCCGTCCAGTTCCTGCCAATTTCAACGACGCCCATATAGATGCTCAACGCTATCGGGATATGTATCAGCAGTCATTGGATAATCCTGAAACCTTCTGGGCAGAAAAAGCTAATGAATTTTTGGCTTGGGATCACACGTGGGACACCGTTGTCCGCTATGATTTCCGCAAGGGTGATGCCGAATGGTTCTCCGGAGGCAGGCTCAATGTATCCTACAATTGCATTGACCGGCACCTACCCCAACGAGCTGACCAAACAGCACTGATCTGGGAAGGCGATGATCCTGCCGACTGCAAACACATTACCTATGGTGAATTGAAAGATCACGTCTGCAGATTGGCCAACACTCTAAAAGCTCGCGGTGTGCGCAAGGGCGACCGGGTCTGTATCTATATGCCGATGATTCCTGAAGCGGCCTTTGCGATGTTAGCCTGCACCCGCATTGGCGCTGTGCACTCGGTGGTGTTTGGCGGATTTTCTCCAGAAGCCCTTAAAGATCGAATATTGGACTCAAACTGTCAGACTCTGATCACTGCGGATGAAGGTGTTCGCGGAGGTAAGAAGGTCTCACTCAAAGCCAATGCAGACAAGGCGCTGGCTGCCTGCCCCAATATTCATACCTGTCTGGTTGTAAAACACACCGGCGCGGATATCGCATGGCACGAAGACCGGGACATCTGGTACCACGACACAGTTGACAGCGCAGACAGCGATTGCACACCCGAGTCTATGGATGCAGAGGACCCTCTCTTCATACTCTATACATCAGGTTCCACTGGCAAACCCAAAGGAGTTCTACACACCACTGGCGGCTACCTCCTGCAATCCGCCATGTCATTCAAGTATGTGTTTGACTATCGCGAAGGTGACGTTTTCTGGTGTACGGCTGATGTAGGGTGGATCACTGGGCACACTTATATTATCTATGGCCCGCTCGCCAATGGCGCAATTTCTCTGATGTTTGAGGGTGTCCCTACCTATCCTGACGCAGGCCGCTGCTGGGAGGTTATCGACAAACACCAGGTCAATACGTTTTACACTGCACCTACAGCAATCCGCGCCCTTCACGCGATGGGCGATGAGCCAGTCACTCGCAGCTCACGCGCAAGCCTGAGGCTATTGGGTACGGTGGGGGAGCCCATCAACCCGGAAGCCTGGGAGTGGTATTACAAAGTGATTGGCGACTCTCGCTGCCCTATCGTAGACACCTGGTGGCAAACGGAAACAGGTGCACACATGATCACTCCGCTACCCGGAGCCATGGCCCTGAAGCCCGGTTCCGCCAGTCTACCCTTCTTCGGCGTCGACCTAGCATTGTTAACTGAACAAGGCGTGGAAATCGAAGGGCCTGGCGCAGGCTACCTTGTCATTAAATCGTCCTGGCCTGGCCAAATCCGCAGTGTGTATGGCGACCATCAGCGCATGATTGATACTTATTTTAAACCCTACCCAGGCTACTACTTCACCGGAGACGGAGCCAGTCGTGATGAGGATGGCTATTATAGAATCACCGGTCGCGTGGATGACGTACTCAATGTCTCTGGTCACCGCTTGGGTACTGCCGAAATCGAAAGCGCCCTCGTGCTGCACGCGCTAATCTCTGAGGCTGCAGTGGTGGGCTACCCTCACGACATCAAAGGCCAAGGCATCTACGCCTACGTCACACCCATGCAGGGTGTCGAGCCATCCGAAAAATTACGGGAAGAATTGATAGCCTCATGCTCGGCAGAAATTGGAACCATCGCTAAACCCGATATAATTCAGTGGGCGTCCGGTCTACCTAAAACCCGTTCAGGAAAAATTATGCGCAGAATCCTGCGTAAAATCGCTGAAAACGAGCTGGATAACCTAGGCGATATCAGTACGCTAGCAGATCCATCTGTAGTGGAGAACCTGGTAAAGAATCGACCGTCCTGAGGCGCCGCGGTATCACATGGCAACCTCATTCAGCTTGAAGCTAACAAGAAATCTCGATAAAAAAAAGGGACGTGCCTAACAGCACATCCCTTTGTCAGCCCCAAAAAGGCTTAGACGATAATTTACTCAGACGCTTCCTGTGCAGGCGCTTCCTCAGCAGTAGCAGCCTCGTCCTCAAGTAACTCCTTGATAGAAAGCTTGATACGGCCACGCTGATCTACATCCAGCACTTTGACTCGCACAACTTCGCCTTCCTTAAGATGATCAGACACATTCTCTACACGCTCATTCGCAATCTGCGAAATGTGTACTAGCCCATCCTTACCTGGCAGGATATTAATGAAGGCGCCAAAGTCTACGATACGTGCAACCGTTCCTTCATACACTGCCCCAATTTCTGCTTCAGCTGTAATCTCTTCAACCAAAGCCACTGCAGCATCTCGCGAAGCCTGATCCTGACCAAAGATACGCACAGTACCATCGTCATCAATATCGACCGTCGCACCGGACTGCTCAGTGATTGATCGGATCATCGCTCCACCTTTGCCGATGATATCCCGGATTTTATCGGAATCAACTTTGAGTGTGGTCATGCTAGGAGCATTTTCAGATGTTACGGTCCGAGCTGCTGGCAGCACTTCATTCATCTGTCCCAAGATGTGCAAACGGGCAACCTGTGCCTGTTCCAATGCGACTTCCATGATCTGCTCATTGATGCCTTCAATCTTGATGTCCATCTGCAGCGCAGTCACACCCTCTGCAGTTCCTGCCACTTTAAAATCCATATCACCAAGGTGATCTTCATCACCTAATATATCGGTAAGCACAGCAAACTGGTTGCCTTCTTTTACCAGGCCCATCGCGATGCCGGCAACGGGCGCTTTCAAAGGTACACCTGCAGCCATCAATGCCAGGGAACCAACACAAACCGAGGCCATGGAGCTGGAGCCATTAGACTCCGTAATCTCTGAGACGACACGAATAGTGTAGGGAAAATCCTCGTTGGTCGGCAGAACAGCGGTCAGACCACGACGCGCCAAACGACCATGACCCACTTCGCGACGATTTGTAAAGCCAACACGACCTGCTTCTCCGACAGAATACGGAGGGAAATTGTAGTGCAGCATAAAGGGATCTCTACGCTCGCCTTCCAACGCATCGATTATCTGAGAATCACGCGTAGAACCGAGTGTTACCGCGCCAATAGCCTGTGTCTCGCCACGTGTAAACAGAGCACTACCGTGAACCTTGGAGAGTACGTCAACCTCACACGCGATGGGACGCACAGTGCGCGTATCACGGCCGTCAATACGCGGTTCGCCAGACAAAATGCGTTTGCGTACCAAACTCTTTTCAATTTTCTTGAAGATGTTCTTCACTTCGTCTGTAGAAGGGCCTCCCTCCACAGCCAGCGCCGCTATTGCCGCAGCACGAATTCCACTGACACGCTCGTAACGAACTGCCTTCTCGGTGATACGGTATGCTTCACCCAAATCAACCTTGACCTGATCTTCAACAGCCGTCATTAGTGCTTCATCGACATCTGGGAGTTTCCACTCCCAGCGAGGTTTGCCAGCTTCAGCAACCAATTCATTGATAGCCTGAATAACCGCCTGCATTTCCTGATGTGCAAACAGTACCGCGCCCAACATTTGGTCTTCGCTCAATTCCTGAGCCTGAGACTCAACCATCAGTACCGCATCCTTCGTGCCAGCGACAATCATGTCTAACTTGCTATCTGCCAACTGTGCGTAGGTGGGGTTGAGGAAGTAGCCTTGGGCTTCATTAAAGCCAACCCGAGCTCCGCCGATTGGACCATTGAATGGGCAGCCGGAAATTGCCAACGCGGCAGACGTACCAATCATCGCAGGGATATCAGGATCGATATGCTTATCCGCAGACATAACAGTACAGATAACTTGCACTTCGTTCATGAAGCCTTTTGGAAACAAGGGACGGATCGGACGATCGATCAGACGAGACGTCAGTGTCTCTTTTTCACTAGGACGGGCTTCACGCTTAAAGAAGCCACCGGGTATTCTACCCACAGCATAGGCTTTTTCTTGATAATGAACTGCCAACGGGAAGAAATCGCGGCCTGGTCGCTCGGTTTTTTCCGCAACCACGGTGCACAACACAGACGTGTTCTCAACGGTCACCAAGACGGCTCCACTCGCTTGCCGAGCAATACGACCAGTCTCCAAAGTGACAGTCTGGCCACCGTACTGGAATGTTTTAGTTACTGGATTCACTTTAATTCTCCAATTCTCAAAATGACACCGGGACGTTCCCATGAGCGCCCCGGCAAGGGTGTGGCCTATCTACGTAGGCCAAGTCGCTTAATCAGATCACTGTAACGCGGAACACTCTTGCGCTTGAGGTAGTCCAGCAACTTGCGACGCTGGTTAACCATCCTGATCAGACCTCGGCGGGAGTGGTGGTCATGTGAATGCGTTTTGAAGTGCCCCTGCAACTGCTCAATATTCGCGGTCAGCAGTGCTACCTGTACCTCTGGGGAACCAGTATCGCCTTCGGCCACCTGATATTCTTTTACAATCTCTGCTTTCTTTTCTACATGTAATGCCATTGTTCTTTCCTCTTGCTTAATCTGCCTTAGGTGGCGTACCACCCTTCATTAATAAAAGAGCCTGTCCGTGCAGATTTACAGACAGGTTCGCGTCACCTCCCGGTGACAATGAGACGACGTGGCGCTACTCGCCCGTCATCCAACATTTCTCCAACCCCCAAAAACTCTCCCGAGTCGAGGGCGACGCGCACAATACCATCTCGGGGCCCATTTGACACCATTACCGGCTGACCCTGGCGCATGTAAAAACCGCTGGATTCACTGAGACGAACCAGCGGTAGTGCGCCCAAGGCGGCATCCGTGGGCAATAAAAGCGTGTCCAGCTGGCCAGACTCACCGGCACCCTTCAGTGCCTCAAGGGCGCTCAGGGTCATACTGTCTTCAATTCCAAACGGTCCAGCCCTGGTTCGCCGCAGCGCGCTAACAAAGGCACCGCAGCCGATTGCGCGACCGAGATCCTCCGCCAGCGATCTCACATAGGTACCCTTGCTGCACTCCAGGTAAATATCCGCCTCAGGCCTTTCACCGCCGCGGAAAGCGCGCATCTGTAGCGTCTTTATGACCACAGAGCGCGGTTTGCGCTCCACCTCCAGACCCTTACGCGCTAACTTGTAAAGGGGCTGCCCGCCCTGCTTGATGGCAGAAAACATCGAGGGAATCTGTTCTATGTCGCCCTCGAAGGCTTGCAATGCTGTAATAACGTTACTCTCTGTCACGCCGCTGGCATCTTTATCCTCCAGCACTCGCCCTTCTGCATCACCCGTATCGGTGACGGTACCGAACACGAATGTACTCTCGTAGGCTTTGTCTGCATCCAGCAAATACTGAGAAAACTTGGTTGCCTCACCGAAGCACAGTGGCAACACACCAGTGGCTAGCGGATCAAGACTACCGGTGTGGCCCGCCTTGGCAGCCTCATACAGTCGCTTAACGCTCTGCAATGCATGATTTGAACTAACCCCTAGGGGTTTGTCCAGCAGTAGAATGCCATCCACCGGGCGCCCACGGCGAACCCTGGCCATCCGCTAGCTCTTCGACCCGTCATCATTGTGCAGGCCTAACTCGCGGTCTGCATCTGTCGCGCGCTGGATCAAGTCTTCCAAACTACGGCCGCGACCCACACTGCCGTCAAAATAAAACCGCAGATTCGGTACAGTACGCATATTGCTGTCCTTGGACAGCTGACTGCGTAAGAAGCCAGAAGCCCTGTTTAGCACCTCGGTAGACTCACTCGCATCCTCGCTCGAATTACTGTCCAGCGCCGTGTAAAAGACCTTGGCATGGCCGAGGTCCCGACTCACGTCGACGCCAGTAATGCTGACCATACCAACACGAGGGTCTCGCACTTGGTGCTGAATCAGCAAAGCCAACTCACGCTGCAGATAGTCGGCAACGCGTTGTGTGCGGGCGTATTCTTTAGCCATTAATCATACCCATTACAGCGCCGCTTAAAGAGAGCGGGCTATCTCCTTGACTTCATACACTTCGATGAGATCACCCGCTTTGACATCAGTGTAGTTCTTCACACCGATGCCACATTCCGTACCATTACGCACTTCATTTGCGTCATCCTTGAAGCGCCGCAATGATTCCAACTCGCCCTGATAAATCACCACACTGTCGCGCAGCACGCGGATGGGCTTGGAACGATGAACGGTTCCCTCAATCACCATACAACCCGCAATCTGCCCAAACTTGGGCGAACTGAATACGTCTCGGACCTCGGCGATACCCACTATATTTTCTCTTAATTCAGGCGCTAACATGCCTGTCAGAGCTGCCTTCACATCGTCGATCAAGTCGTAAATGACATTGTAATAACGCATGTCAATGACTTCAGTTTCCACCAACCTTCGCGCTGCATTGTCCGCTCGCACATTGAAACCGAACACAACCGCACTGGAAGTCACTGCCAAATTGACGTCTGTCTCAGTGATGCCGCCGACACCGCCAGTGATAATATTCACTTGAACCTCGTCGTTCCCGATCTCGACGAGAGCCGACTGAATGGCCTCCAGCGAACCCCTTACATCTGCCTTGACCACAACATTGAGCGTTTTCCTACCAACTGCCGTCATGCTATCAAACATGTTATCCAGTTTGGCGGCCTGCTGACGCTGTATTTTCATATTGCGCGTCTTTTCCTGTCGGAAATCGGCGACCTCACGAGCATGCTTTTCACTCTCGACAACAGCAAACAAATCACCTGCCGCAGGAGCAGCATCCAGACCCAAAATTTCTACAGGTATGCTGGGGCCAGCCTCATCGATTACCTGACCATTTTCATCCATCATGGCGCGCACTCGTCCGAACTGCAGGCCAGCAAGAACGATGTCGCCCTTGCGCAGTGTGCCACTTTGAATCAATAGCGATGCGACAGGTCCACGCCCTTTGTCCAGACGGGATTCGATCACAATACCTTGTGCAGGTATATCGCGTGCAGCGGTCAGTTCCAACAGTTCCGACTGTAGCAATATCGCATCAAGCAGACCGTCCACGCCCTCACCGGTTTGAGCCGAGACATGAATAAATTGTGTATCTCCTCCCCACTCTTCGGGTATGACATCTTTGGCGGCCAATTCACTCTTGATGCGCTCGGGATCCACACCCTCTTTGTCAATTTTGTTAACCGCTACAATAATAGGCACATTAGCGGCCTTGGCGTGTTTGACTGCTTCTTCAGTCTGAGGCATAACACCATCATCTGCAGCGACAACCAGAATCACAATATCTGTACTTTTGGCTCCACGCGCACGCATCGCAGTAAACGCGGCGTGCCCCGGTGTATCGAGAAACGAAATCATGCCGCGGTCGGTTTCCACGTGGTAGGCGCCGATATGCTGAGTAATACCCCCTGCCTCGCCTGACGCTACCTGACTCTTGCGGATGTAGTCGAGCAACGACGTTTTACCGTGGTCCACATGCCCCATTACCGTAACCACTGGCGCGCGAGTTTCTTGAGTACCTTCAAGCTTTGACAGGGTTTCCTCAAGCTTTTCCTCCAACGCATCAGCGCTGACAAGTTTGAAGCCGTGACCAAATTCTTCCACCAACAACGTCGCAGTATCCTGATCAATCATCTGGTTGATATTTGCCATCACACCGAGTTTCATCAACTCTTTGATGACTGCTCCGGTCTTAACTGACATCTGCTGCGCAAGATCGGCAATGGAATTCATATCCATAATTTCGACTTGCTGCATTTTTCTTTCCGTTGGCATTTCAAACCCGTGCTTGGAATGTTCTTCGTGCGAGGTTCTGATTTTCTTACGACCACCGCGACGACGACCCGCTCCCTGTTCAGAATCCAAATCTGCCAGAGATAAATTGTGATTACGCTGCTTACCCCGACCAGCGGGTGAATTACGAGCCAGCTTATTGCGAGGCTTGCGGCTATCATTATCCCCGCCAGGTGCGACAGATGGCACCTCATGAAGACGCTTCGGTCGCTTGCCACCCTCTTTCGCTTTCTCCTCGCTAGCAGCCTGCGTTTCAGCCTTGATCTGATCTTCAGCTGCCTTGCGGGCATCAGCTGCATCGCGGCGGGACACCGCTTCATTGGCTTCCTTGAGCTTGCGGCGCGCCGCTGCCCGTTGTCGCAGTACCTCTGGATCCAAATTAGCCGGATCTTCCTGCGCGCTGGCCTCTAACTCGGTCACCACCGCCGCGAGTTTCTCACGCTCAGCTGCCGCCGCTTCCTGAGCCTCTAATTCCGCCACTGCCTGGGCAGACACGTCTTCTACTTTTACTATGATTTCCTGATCATGTTCTGCCAAATCACCATCAACTGGCACCTCTGCATCGACCAACTCGTCCGCATCGCGTTTTACATAGGTACGTTTCTTTCGCACTTCAACATTGACGGTTTTTCTACCCTGCGACGCGGAGGTACGTAAGGTACTAATAGTCTTTCGCTTTAATGTAATTCGCTTGGGGGCGTCCGCTGGCTCCCCATGACTTTGCTTCAGGTAAGTCAGCAGTGTCTGCTTATCCTCATCAGACACAGCTTGTTCTGCCCCCGTGTGAGGCAATCCCGCTTCTCTCATCTGTGCCAAAAGGCGCTCCGAGGAGGCGCCGACCACTTCAGCGAGCTGCTTTACTGTCACCTGACCCATTCAATACTCTCCTTGGTATCCTGTCGTAGCGCAATTAATCGTGCAATCTCAGGTTACTCTTCTGCCTCTGCAAACCAGGGTGCCCTTGCAGTCATAATCAATTCACCGGCACGTTCTTCAGTCATCTCCGGGATGTCCATGAGATCATCAACCGCCTGCTCTGCCAAATCTTCCATGGTGACAATCGCACGACCAGCTAAGATGTAGGCCAAGTGGCGATCCATACCCTCCATGGTTAAGAGATCCTCGGCCGGCTCATGCGAGCCTACCTCCTCCTCAGACGCAATGGCCTGGGTCAACAACGCGCCCTTGGCTCGTGCACGCAGTTCTTCTGCGATATCTTCATCGAACCCTTCAATAGCAGTCAGTTCTGCCAGAGGCACATAGGCCACTTCTTCCAGTGTGGCAAAGCCTTCTTCGACCAAAATTCCGGCCACATCCTCGTCAATATCAAGGGCATCGACAAACACCTGAATAACTTCAGTGGACTCCGCTTCCTGCTTCTCAGCAGCATCCTCAAGACTCATGACATTAATAGTCCATTCGGTTAGCTGAGCCGCCAGACGCACATTTTGGCCAGAACGACCGATCGCCTGCGCCAGATTGTCTTTGGATACGGCAACATCCATGGTGCGGTTGTCCTCATCCACCACAATGGACTCAACTTCCGCAGGCGCCATGGCATTGATCACCAATTGTGCGGGGTTGTCATCCCACAGCACGATATCGACACGCTCGTTGTCGAGCTCGCTGGAGACCGCTTGTACACGCGATCCGCGCATACCGACACACGCACCCACTGGATCAATACGCTGGTCGTTAGTTTTTACAGCGATCTTCGCACGCGAGCCCGGATCGCGCGCTGCGGCACGAATCTGAATGACTTCCTCAGCAATCTCTGGCACCTCGATTTTGAACAACTCTATCAACATTTCTGTACATGAACGGCTCAAAATTAACTGCGGGCCCCGAGCTTCTGTACTGATTTCCTTAAGAATAGCGCGCACCCGATCATTAACTCGGAATGTCTCGCGACCCACCAATTGATCCCGCGGCAGCAGACCTTCGGCGTTGCTGCCCATATCAATAATCACATTGTCTCGCGTTACCTTTTTTACCGTACCGGCAATAAGCTCACCCACACGACTCAAATACTGGTCAACAACCTGTGCGCGCTCAGCGTCACGAACTCGCTGAATAATCACTTGCTTGGCAGTCTGTGCGGCGATGCGGCCAAATGCGATGCTCTCCACCTCCTCCTCGTAAATGTCCCCGGGCTTCAGATTTGGATCCTGCTCTATGGCTTCCTCGGTAGTGAACTGAGTCCCCAGCAGCGCCATTTCATCATCTGGCACAACCAGCCAGCGACGCTTGGAAACATAATCGCCCGTAGTACGATCAATAGTGACCAAAATGTCCGCATCTTCGTCGTAACGCTTTTGGGTCGCCGTCGCCAACGCCAGCTCTATCGCTTCGAAGATTATGTCCTCAGACACGCCCTTCTCATTAGAGACAGCCTCAGCTACCAACAGAATTTCTTTCGTCATCTCAAGCCTCGCCAATTCACTTGCCGCGTTTAAATGCGGGGTTGTACCCGCGCTTTTTCAATCGCGCCGAAAGGCAACAATAAGTCGTGATCATCTATCTGAATCACAACCTCATCACCCTCAATACCTTTCAAAATACCCTTGAACCTGCGCCGCCCCTCAAAGGCACTGCGTAAACGCAACTCCACCGTCTCACCCACATAACCGGAATACTGCTCCAGCTTGAACAACAGTCGATCCATGCCGGGGGAGGAAACTTCTAGCGTATATTCCCCCGTAATCGGATCTTCAACATCCAGAATGCTACTCACCTGTGCACTGACACCAGCGCAGTCATCAACCGAGATGCCTGCAGGGCTGTCTATAAAAACTCGCACAATACTGTGCCTGCCCTGTGGCGTGTACTCCACGCCCCATAACTGGTAACCCAATGCAACCACAGTGGATTGCAACATCTCCGCAATTTGCTGATCTTTGCTCGCCACTGCCGGTTCTTTTCTCCATGTACAAAAAAGCCCCTAAAAAGGGGCTTTTAATTTCACACTATAGCTCCAAAGCTAACAGTGCTAATTGGTAGCGGGGGCCGGATTTGAACCGACGACCTTCGGGTTATGAGCCCGACGAGCTACCAGACTGCTCCACCCCGCATCAAAACTTTCTCGATTGTGACAGGCCCCTCGGCACTGACACGCGAAGCCCTACTGATCTGGGCTCTAATTTCGAGGAGGTGCATTATAGGTAGGCTCACTACCCCGGTCAACCTTGAGAAGAGCGAAAAATAGACTAATTTTGCAGGCGGCGGCTGATTATCGCCAGCAATAGCGCAGCGCCCATTAGCGGGCAGCTTGATTGACTAGCCTGAGTTGCTCACGATACAGGGTGGGTCGATGCGATAGTCTCCGCCGCCGCTGCAGCGTCCCCTCTGGCATCTACAATAGCGCCTATGACATCGAGCATCTATGGCCTCCACGGCAGGATCGTGACCTTGCCACCTATGCTGTATTGAGCGAGAAGGCATATGGGGTAAAGGGCAAGCTTGA
>TARA_B110000503_G_scaffold41288_1_pt1 | contig 44420 bp, 36 predicted proteins | sample TARA_B110000503 | Tara Oceans TARA_B110000503 (sample SAMEA4397472) | marine metagenome | biome: Polar Biome; feature: [SRF] surface water layer (ENVO:00010504); material: water (ENVO:00002006), including particulate matter (ENVO:01000060) such as... | depth 5 m | reverse complement strand
AGCGTAAACTCACGGCCGTTCGACTCGTAAGCATAAGGGTTATCCCATGGATCATTCGGTACGCCGCGGCGCAGGTAAGGACCGTTCCAGCGCGCGCCATTCGTGTCGTCTTCTTCCAGACCCTCGAGAGAATCGGGGTATTCGCCGACGTCGAGGCGATAGGTATCTAACGCGCCTTCTAATGTCGAAATTTCGGACAGCGCGACGTCGCGCATAGCCCCCGCCTGCTGATTAAAAATATTGGGCGCGACCATAATCGCGAGCATAGCGATAATCGCCATCACGACAAGTATTTCGATCAGCGTGAAACCCTGCTGGCGCCGCCGCATAGGTCGAGCTGCGTGAGTGAAGCGAGTACCTGTAGCAAAGCAACGGGGGTAATTTGTCATCGATATGTCCTCTGCGTCTTTGACACGCGTTAGTTTAATACACTTGCGCTGGATAGGAGTTTCACCCTGCTCGCGCCGCGCCGGCTCACAAACTGTCAGACAACCGCGCTAGATTCCGGCCTCTTCTATGAGCTGTGTCGCCAGCTCGAAGCGTTCGAGAATATCGCGGTACTGCACGCTCGTCTCCGAATTCAGATTAATTATTTCAGGCCTGAGCACGATGAATAGCTCGCGGCGCTGAATTGAATTCTGCTGATAGGAGAAAAGCCTGCCAAGAAGCGGCACTCGGTTAAGCCCTGGCACGCCTGTATTTAGATTTTCCGTGTCGGCCTGAATTAATCCACCGAGCACAACGTTTTCGCCATCGCGTACGACAACCGTTGTGTTAATTTCTTGATTATTAAACACCGGATTATTGTTAACCCCTTCGGAGCTATTATCAACCGACGACAGCTCTTGGCGAATGATCAGATTCACGATGCCGTCGTCATTAATTTGCGGTGTGATCGATAGCACGATGCCGGTGTCACGGTATTGTATATTGGTGGTCGACACGCCTGCGCCGCCGATTGCTTGTCCCTGTTCGACCGGCACCTGCGAGCCGATCTGAATCTCGCCCTCTTGATTATTAATCACCGTCAGCGAGGGGCGCGCGAGCAGCTGAACATCGTTGTTAACCGAAATCGCCTCCAGCGTCGCGTCTACTTGTGCCGCGCCATCGATAAACGATTTGCTAAACATCAAGCCGCCGCGGCCACTTGGCGTGTAGTTTGTCGTCGTCTCTGTCGAGATAGGGTTAAGCGTACTGTCGGCAGCGATACGGCTCCAGTCGACACCAAATTCATTTCCTTCGGTGAGTGTAATCTGGGCAATCACGGCGTTAATCATGACCTGCAGTGGCACTGCGTCTAATTGATTAATCGTCGTAAGTAGCTGCCTATAGTCTCGAGCCGTACTGCGAATCAACAGGCTATTAGTTGCCTCGTCTGCAACGATTTTTACTGCAAGATTAGCAGCGATCGCATTCCCTGCACCGTTCGATCGTGCTCCCTCGCTCGAGCTGGGTGCAGAGGTCTGTGCCAACTCTTGCTGATTGTCTGGATTGCCACTCGGAGGCTCGAAAACAACGGACTGCTCATCGCGTGTGCCACGCAGACGAGGGTTTGCGTCCTCATCATCGCGATTGTCATTGCTCTCGAACACTCTAGACAGCGTATCGCCTAGCTCTTTAGCACTGAGATTTTTAACCCGGTAATGGAATAGCTGTTCTACTTGCTCTTGACTCGCGGCGTCGAGAATTTCTATCCAGCGCTCGATTTCATCGAACCCCCGTCGCGCAGGCGCGGTCACCAAAATCGCATTGATGCGTTCGATGCCCTTAACCTGATACGACGGCGTCGCGCCTTCGATCAAGCTTAAAATTTCTTCGAGCTCGGTTGCCACCTCTGTCGCGCTTGCATTGCTCAGCGGGTACAAACTAATGCCCTGATTGGCGAAGGGATCGGTGTCGATCACATAAAGCAATTCGTTAATACGTCTTAGCTGGGCCTCGCCCGAGGTAATCGCCAGAGTGTTGCCCGAAAGCAAACGCCTGATGCTGCCCTCGCCTTCGATGAGCGGGCGTATAACCTCAATCGCGGCGTCGGCTGCGACATGAACTAGCGGCGTTATCTGCATAATCGTCGGCGCTGTCCCTTCGCCGAGCGTGTCGGGCGTCGCGATTTCGAGAGGGACATTAGAAACACCGCGGCGAATGTTAAACACATTGCCTACGCGATCTATCACGATTCCCGCGTCGCGGGCGAGCAGGCGCATCACCGGCCAGACATCGTCGAGTGCTAACGGCTCGTTACTGGAGGTGCGCACGCTAACCTTCATGTCGATACTCGGATCCATCACAACCGACATATTGAGCGAATCGGCGAGCTGTTCGAGTACCAAGCGCAGTTCGGCTTGCTCATAGTTGAGCTCGACGCGCTCCTCTTCGGCGAGGGTAGTCGGCGTGCCGCTTGGTGCGGGAACCTGTTCGCGGTAGCCCGCAAGCGCTGGCTGATCGCCCGCCCGATTGATCTCGGCGATTAAGCGTTGCTGCTGCTCGCTGCCAGGGCTTGCGATTTCGGCTATCTCATCCGCCGCAACCTCTGCCGCACTCCGGCGCGATGCATTGCCTGTGCTTGCCTCACGACCGCTAAAAGGCCCAGGCGGCCGCTCTCCCTGATCGAAGGCCGAACAGGCGCTGAGCAACACCAGCGCCGCTAACGCTGCCGGTGTCCGCTTTACTAGGCGACAGGCCAGGGTCGTGGACGCCGACGATTCTGATGCCACGGTCTGTATTCCTGATTTCACTTTACTCTCCTTAAAACTCTACGGCGTTCATACTGAACACGGCCGAAAGCATGGTAATCGTTATTCCGCCGACTGCGAGCGCAAGCACTAAAATGAGTGCCGGTTGCAAGGCAGCTACGAGGCTCGCCATCTGATTGCGAACGAGGGTATCGAATGTCGCAGCCGACTTAACCAGAATAGTCGCCGTGCGCCCCGACTCCTCACCAACAGCGACGAGCTGATGCAATAGGGTTGGAAATTGCTGAGTTTTTTCGAGCGCAGAACCAAGACCGGTTCCGCCGCGAACATCTTCTTCTACTTGCACAAGCTGCGCTGATAGCTGAGTGTTGGCAACGACTTCGCGCGACACCCGCAGCGCACGGATAAGTGGAATTCCCGCACCCAGAAGAGAGCCTAGGGTTCGAGCGAACACCGCGCTTTCGCGCGTGAGTATGAGCTTTCCAAAAAGCGGCAAGGACAAGAGAAAACGATCGCGTCGCAGCCGAGTAGACGGGGCGGCGTCGAGCTGACGCCAGCCAACGTAGGCAGCTACAACGCTAAGCGGAATAAGAAAACCAAACCGTTGTAACCAGCCGCTAAGATTGAGCAAAAACTGCGCGGCTGGAGGGATCTGCGTGCCGGCGTCTTCGAACATGGTCGCGAACTGCGGAACAACAAAGACCAATAGCAAAAGAACCGAGGCGATTCCGGTCACCAGCAAAACCGCAGGGTAGATCATCGCGGACACAATAGTTTGCCGTGTGACCGCGCTGGTTTCAAGAAACTCGGCGAGCTCGGGCAGCAATTCGTGGAGTATTCCGCCTTCTTCACCTGCGCGCACGATATTGACATACATCTTCGAGAAGACGCGTGGATAGCCTTCCATTGCCGCCGCCAGCGAACGTCCCTCTTTGATTTCGCGCAGTAACTCCAAGGTAAGCTCGCGCATAGCGGCAGACTCTGTAATGCCTTCGAGAAGTCTTAGCGCTCGGTCGATCGGAACCCGCGACTCAACTAAGGTACAGAGACCGTTGGTAAACGCGAGCACGTCGTTGGCTTTTATCTTTCGGCTGCCGCTGCCCGACACCGACTGTGTAGGCGTGAGCTGCGTTGGGGTTAAGTGTCGTCCGCGTAGCAGACGCATCGCCTCGCGTTCGGAGTCTGCATCAATGACGCCGGTTTGCGACTTACCCACAGCATCGATCGCACGGTATTTGAATTTACCATGGTGGCTGACTGTGTCTGTCGACTTGGCGTTCACTGCGCTGTGTTTCCTCTTTATTCTCGTCGTGCTCTTTATTCTTGTCCTTTTGGCGATTAGACAGCGCGCGTCACACGCACCACTTCTTCGGGCGTAGTTAATCCGGCGCGCAGCTTTTCTAACGCGTCTTGGCGCAAGGTGCGCATGCCACCCTTTATCGCAGTGTCTCTGATGCTGTTGGCATCGGCGCCGCTCGCGATCTGATGCCGAATCTCGTCGCTCATTAAAAGCAGTTCGTAAAGGCCGACACGGCCACGATAGCCGGTTTGGCCACAGCGCTCACAGCCTTTGCCGCGTCTTATCTCGGCGCACTCGGCACTGTCTATATCGAGTACGCGCGCCTCGTCGAGACTCAGCGGATGGGTCTCTGCGCATTCGGTACACACGCGGCGCACCAAGCGCTGCGCCTGAATCGCGAGCAGGCTCGAACTAATTAGATAGCCTTCGACACCCATGTCTTGCAGACGTGTGACTGCCCCGGCCGCGTCGTTGGTATGCAGTGTTGAAAACACAAGGTGACCGGTAAGCGCCGACTCAATCGCAATTTCGGCGGTCTCGTGATCGCGTATTTCGCCGATCATTAAGATGTCTGGATCTTGCCGCACTATCGACCTCAGCCCTTCGGCAAAGCCTAGGCCGATGCTCGCGTTTGCCTGTATCTGTGTAATGCCATCGAGCTGATATTCAACGGGGTCTTCGACCGTAATAATTTTTTGCTTCTCGTTGCTAATTTTTTCGAGAGTCGCATACAGCGTTGTTGTTTTTCCGCTGCCGGTTGGCCCTGTGATCAGCACCAGGCCGTGCGGCTGCGTCACCACATGCTCATAGCTCGCCAGCAGGTCTTGCGGCATGCCAAGCTCGACCAATGCGACAGCGGTATCGCTTCTATCGAGTATGCGCAACACGATCGATTCGCCATGTACTCCAGGCAGCGTGGACACGCGCATATCGAGCTGTTTAGCACCTATTTTGTAATCGATACGACCGTCTTGCGGCAGGCGTTTTTCACCGATATCAAGTCGCGCCATCAGCTTAAGCCGCGAGGCAACCGCAGTATGTATTTTGATAGGCAGCCGCTCGATACGCGTCATAATCCCGTCGACTCGGCAGCGAACATCGAGTGTGTTTTCGCTCGGTTCGAAGTGAATGTCGCTTGCATCGAGATCAAGCGCACGCGCGAACAGATGATTAACCAGACGAATGATCGGCGCTTCAGAGGCAAGGTCTTTTAGGGACTCATCGTCATCGAAGCCGGACACGAAAAGCTCTTCGTCGCCGCTTTCGAGCGTCGGAGAAAGTTCGGCACGCCAGTGACGCAGCAAACGCCTCACTTCGTCTTCGCTACCGCGTCTAAAGACCACCGGCGTGCCTATAGCAAAGCGTATCTGCGCCCGTGTCTCAAGACTCGGCGCACTTGCATACACCAGGCGGTTGGTCTCAGCATAATCTAACGCTGGCGCGATTCCTGCGGGCTCTAACAGCTGGCTAAAGGCTGTGAGCTCAACCGGGTCATACCCAACTGGATTTTCCGCCACTATTGCAGCCTCTGCTGCTGTCTGATTTGCCATTAGCGCGACCGTCCGAGTTTAGCCGATTCGGCTCGAGAGCTACGCGCGAATCCGACCACGGTAATTGCGCCAGTGAACTGATTTCTTGACCGATCGAGTGAGAATTCGGCGACTTCGAGCCGCGGAATTGAGGTATCTATTTGAGAGAGAAACTCGACTGTCGCTGCTGCATCGTTAGTACGAAACGACATCTCCTGACTTACCTGTGTCCATCCGCCTTGCTCTATTGTGTCGGCAAGACGTGTCGAAATAACCTCAATGCCGGCTTTCGCGGCGTGCTGCGATAAAATCTGTTGGATGCTCGCTTCGACGATCGCGTTTGTTGATCCGGTGAAAAGCCCTGCCTCGGCAGTAGCGAGCGCACGTTCGGTCTCATCACGTCTACTTGACCAAAGAGCCGCGCTGTCTTGCAATCTTAATTCGCGCTCTATATCGAGCTTAACCGACTCGATGCTCCCAGCTCTTTCAGAATAGACGGTGGTTACGATTGGCGCACCGCGTGTGACCAGAAACACGACGGCAACCGCGGCGGCGAGTAACAGGATAATTCGCTCGCGCATCGACAGTGTTTGCAGAGTTAAGTCGCTTGCGTTTTTCATCGGCGAGTTGCCTCCACATAACGGGCGCGATAGCCTTCGAAACTGACATCGCTCAGCCTGAGGCCAATCGTATAACGCGAGTTGCTGGTAGCGCGTGAGAAAGAGACTTCGGTAAAGAGTGGATCTTGTTCGAGTCGTTGCAAAATCGCTTGCGGATTGCTGCTAGTCCCTTCGATGGTAACCACGCCTTCTTCTATTTCTAATCCGGTTAGAGTGTCGGGACTAATCACTCGTTGAAGGGTAAAGAGCGTCGCGATTATGTCTTGCTGCGGGTATTCGTTTATCGTGCCCCAGCGGCTGTCTAAATCGGCGACGAACGCCTGATTTTGCCGCGCGCTATCGTTAAGCGCTCGCAGGTCGGCAAGTTCGCTCGCTGCGAGACGGAACTGGACCGATTGCATTGCGAAAGGGATGAGAGTGATCAGTGCTGCAAGCAACAGACCTGCAGCGATGGCAACTACGGTGGTTCTATTTTTAAGCGCCTGTCGCCGCTTCAGTTCACCCGGAGGAACAAACGTGAACCCCGAAGCAAGCGCCAGTTGCAAAGAGGATGTTGCACGGCGCTGCGAAAGCCAAGTAGGATCAGAATGGGTTGTGAGTAGGCCTTCGTGCGCAAGCTCAGTCGACTTGAGTTCGGCTTGCCACTGTTCGAGCAGCTCGGGCTCCTCTAGATCGCTCAGCAGCAGGGTTTCCCATTTGATCGGCGCGCCGGCGCGCATAACGACCAGGGTAATTTGATGCGGATCTTGATCTATTTGTCTGCTCGTTTGGAGAAAATCCGCCCAGTCTCCTTCGGATCGAGTGCCCTGCCCGCCAGTATCGCCACCAGTGGCGGCCGCGTTTGTTTCGACAAGCAGCGCGCGGGGCAAGACGGCGGCCAGTTCGATTCCCTCTTTTTCGAACGCGTCAGACAACGCCGCTAGCCGCGCCTGAGTCATCCAGAGACAGAGATAGTCGTCTGTTCCGGCGATTCGATTGGGTTTGTCGACAAGCGCAAGGAGCTCGTCGTAGCTAGGGATGAGCGTGGTCGCCTGAAGCCGGAGCGCCTGCAGCGCTGCCGCACCCGCCAAGCCCGGTAACGGGGTGAGCGTTGACACAAATTCTTCAGCGGGCAGCAAGAGTGCGATTCGCGTCACGCCAAACGTCTTGGCCGCCGCTGCGAGTGTCGCCGCATCGCCCGTAGTCACTGCACTCGCCGTGCTGCCGAGGTGTAACAGTTGATCAGACCACAGTGCTAAGCCGTCGCAGCCCCCAAAATCGGGTTTGCTGACGGTCGCTATACCAAGCCGCGCAGCTAATTCGGGCAGGAAGCCGGCCACGCGCTCGCTCGCTTGGGCTGCGAGGCTGAATTGCTTGGCTTTTAAGACGTTTGGGACGTTCATGGCGTGAGTACGGCGTATCCTGTGGCTGATTCGAGCAGTCGAGTCTGTTTATTCGCTCTGTTTATTCGCTTCTGTTTATTCACTTCTGTCTATTCGGTCGGGTCCTGAAAACGGTTCTGACATCGAAAGTTGGCAGCAGCAGATAGAGTAAGACTGCGTAGCTGCGTGAAAAGTTTGCTCCAATGGCCACAAAAAAAGCCATGCCGCGTAAACGACATGGCTTGCTTTTGAGTATAGACCAGCTGAGGAAGTTCTGCCTCGCCAGCAGCTCTATTCATCGATTAACTATTCGCCTATTAACTATACGCTATTGGACTATTCGCCGGCTTGGCCCATAGCGCGACGCTCTTTATCGACAAGGAATTCAACCACTTCGAGCATGTCGGCCTGTGTGCGCACGGCCTCGCCTGTCGCGATGAGGTATTTCCCGTTTACGATCATATTAGGCGTGCTACGAATCTCGTAGTCTTGCATGCGCTTCTCGGCTTGGTTGACCTTGGTGCGGACCGAAAACGAGTTAAACGCCGCTTCGAAGTCTGCTCGCGCGATGCCGTTCTCCTCGAACAGATCACCAATCAGCTTCTCATTCTGGAGGCGATTGCCTTCGACATTGATCGCGTTAAACACAGGCTCGTGCACTAGGTGGATCGCATCCATCGCCTCGGCGGTGAAATAGATCTGAGCATGCACTTTCATGAGTGCATTCCACATCGCTGGGAAGCGGCGGAAGTCGACATCGTCTGCTGCCTTGGATTCCCAGTCGGCGACTAATGGCTCGAAGCGGAAACAATGCGAACAGCCGTACCAGAACGCTTCTAGTACTTCGATTTTGTTGTCGTCTGGCGTATTTACCGGCGCACGAAGCTCGGTGTAATGCGTGCCTGCAACGAACTTTTCGATCTGACCAAAGCTCGTAGACGCGAAGGGCAGCGTCGCCACCAGTGCGAATACGGCACTAAGAAATGTCTTCGGTAATAAAGAGCGTGTGTTCATGATTCAACTCCGAGTAGTTAGCTTGCTAAACCTAAGTCGCTGCCTATCGATGGCTAGTTAAGGCCTTCGAGGTAGCTTGCGAGTGCTTCGATCTCTTTGTCGGTAAGGCGTTCGACGGTGCTGCGCATCATCGAACCCGAGTCGTTATTTCGCATGCCCGAGCGGAATGCCTTGAGCTGCGCGACGGTGTATTCGGCGTGCTGGCCGCCCACCGCTGGGAATTTCGCCGGTGCGTTTCCTTTGCCATCTGTTGAGTGGCATGAGGTACAGGCGGCAACACCTAGCTCTTTGTTGCCACCGCGGTAGATCGACTCGCCGAGTTCGATAAGCGCGGGATCGGCACCACCGATTGTGACCTGCTGAGAAGCGTAGTAGGCCGAGAGATCAAGCATATCTTGATCAGACAGGCTCATTACCATCGCCGCCATTGTCGCGTTTTGACGCACACCAGACTTGAATTCAACCAGTTGCTTGTAAAGATAGCCTGCGCCTTGGCCTGCTAGCTTTGGGTTCATCGCAAGGGCACTATTGCCGTCGACACCGTGGCAAGAGCCACACAGTGCTGATTTAGCTTTGCCTGCTGCAGCGTCGCTTTGGGCGAAAACGAGGGCTGGCGCCATGGCGCTGATAAGTAAAGACACTAGAGCTATCGCAAATTTGTTCATTATCATTCCTAAAGTGACCTGAAAAACCTAAATACCGAAAAGTGAGCCGGCTCTTCACCAGAGAATTACCTGAGAATTACCTGAAATTACTTAAGAGTTACCTGAAAGTTACCTCCCAGAGGGCTTTGACAGCGTACTCCGAGCGTTCGCGGCGTAAGATTATAGCCCATTTCATCGATTGACTCTAATAGTGGTGTGATCGTGTTGTAATAGTGCTGTCGCCAAGGTGGGCTAAACCGTTATCATGCGCGCCATGCACTATAATCAAGCCACATTCGTTACCAGCGCCGCTAATCTCGCGGCTTGCCCACCCGAGAGCCTAGCCGAAGTTGCCTTCGCGGGCCGCTCCAACGCAGGAAAGTCGAGCGCGATAAACGCGATTACTAATCAAACCCGACTCGCTCGTATCTCTAAAACGCCAGGACGCACGCAACTGATCAATTTTTTCGGCCTGGCCGAGGGTCGCTTTCTCGTTGACCTGCCGGGCTACGGCTTCGCCAAAGTGCCTCTGAGCGTCAAAAATAAGTGGCAGGAAGAGCTCGAAAAATACCTCCGCAGGCGCCAAGTGCTGTGCGGCCTTATTTTGCTTAGCGATATCCGACATCCACTCAAAGAATTCGACCGCATGATGATCGATTGGGCTGTGCAGAGTGGCCTGCCGCTGCATTTGCTTCTTACAAAATCAGACAAGCTCAAGCGCGGCGGCGCACAGAACACGCTACTCGCGGTGCAGAAAGAGCTGAAGCCGTTTAGCAACGTGACCGTCCAGCTGTTCTCGTCGCTCAAAAATGACGGAGTGACCGAGGTTCGCGCCAAGCTCGACGAGTGGCTCGGGGACGAAGAGCCCGCCTAATGCGCCTCGTCCCAATTCTTGCCCGTGCCAATATCAACGACTAGCGGCACATCTAAGGCAGCGGCAGACACCATACGGAAACGCACGCCATCGGCGAGTAAGGGCAGGTCGCGCTCGCTGACCTCGAACACTAATTCATCGTGCACTTGCAGCAGCATACGCGCATCTACCGACCCTTCGTTTAACCAATTCTGGATATCGATCATCGCGCGCTTGATGATGTCGGCGGCGGTGCCTTGCATCGGCGCATTGATGGCCGTGCGCTGCGCAGCCTTGCGCAGCATGCCATTACCGGCGTGAATGTCGGGCAGGTAGAGCCTGCGACCAAACAGTGTTTCGACATAGCCTTTCTCGTCGGCAAGCGCTTGGGTTTCATCCATATACGTGCGAACGCCCGGATATTTTTCGAAGTAGCGCTCGATATACTCGCCTGCTTCGCCGCGGCTCACGCCGATCTGATTCGCCAAACCAAACGCCGACATTCCGTAAATGAGGCCGAAGTTAATCGCCTTAGCGCTGCGCCGCTGCTCACCCGTGACTTCGTCTAAGGCCACACCGAACACATCGGCGGCGGTAGCGCGGTGAACGTCCTGCGCCGACGAAAATGCCTTAAGCAGACCCGGGTCTTGCGACAAATGCGCCATAATTCTGAGCTCAACCTGCGAATAGTCGGCCGCGAGCAGAAGCATATCTGGCGCGCTCACAAACGCTTGGCGTACGCGGCGTCCCTCGGCTGTGCGAATCGGAATATTTTGTAGATTGGGATCGGTCGAAGACAACCTGCCCGTTGCGGCAACTGCCTGCTGAAAAGTGGAATGAATGCGGCCTGTGTTTGCGTTGACTTGCAGTGGCAGTTTGTCGGTGTAGGTCGATTTAAGTTTGGCGAGCGAGCGCTGCTCGAGAATCACCCGCGGTAGCTCGTAGTCTTGCGCAAGTTCGGCGAGCACCGGTTCGGCAGTGGAGGGCTGGCCAGTTTTTGTCTTCTTGAGCATGGGCAGCTCAAGCTTTTCATAGAAGATCGCTTGCAGCTGTTTCGGCGATCCTAAATTGAATGCCTCACCGGCGAGCGCATGCGCTTTTAGTTCGAGCTTATTGAGCTGTGTGCCGAGTTCATCGCTCTGCCGTGCAAGCGCGATTCTGTCGAGGGTAATGCCGTTTTGCTCCATTGTTCTTAACACATTCACGAGTGGCAACTCGAAAAGTCGGTAGATACCTTCGAGGCGCGAGTCTGCGGCAAGCTCGTGCTCCAAATAAAGCGACGCGCGCAATATTAAATCGGCGCGCTGCGCTGCGTAGTCAAGCATTGCCTCGGGCGCAATGGCTTTCTTGGTTAGCTTGCCCCGACCCTTGCCGGTAAGACTTTCGAGTTCAATCGGCGACTGGTCTAAATAGTGTCGTGCAATGTCTTCGAGCGCGTGACGACTAGTCACCGAGTTCAAGACATAGGACGCGAGATGTACATCGGCTTTTATCGGCTGCAGATCGATATTCCTATTAGCGAGGACATGCGCAGTCGCTTTGAGGTCATGCCCGGCTTTAATGCGCAGGCGATCCTCCAAATAGGGTTTGAGCAGGTCAAGTGCGTGGTCTTTATCGAGCTGCTGCCAAGGCTCGGAAACAAGTCCTCCCTCTTCGGTATTCACATGACCTAACGGTATATAATAACTAATGCCGAGTGCGGTACTGATCGCGACGCCTAGAATATCGGCGTCAAAAAAATGTTCGCCCTGAGTCTCAAGGCTAATCGAGAAACGTGGCGAAGATTCTATTTTGCTTAAAAGAGTTTGCAGTTTTTCTTCTGTGTCGACGAGGCTGTATTGGATTTCTTTCGGCGTTACATTGAGCGCCGTATGCGTAGTTGTAGTGCTCGCGATGGTTTCTGAATCAGCCGACGCATTGATTGGCTGTTTCGCGTTGGCAGTCGAAGCGCCTTTTATCCCCTGCGATTCGAGTTCTTTGACCCACGACTTAAATTCGAGCTCGGAAAATAGATTGAGTAGCGCCTCGCCATCTTCGGCGCCCGGCACTAATTCGTCGATTGTTAAATCGAGTTCGCAGTCGAGCTTAATAGTCGCAAGCTCGTAAGACAGCCTAAGAAGATCGATGTTTTCGCGCAGCCGTTCGCCTATTTTTCCGCCGATCGCGTCGGCATTTTGGATAACGCCGTCCATCGATTGGTGCTCCAAAAGCCATTTGACCGCAGTCTTTGGTCCGACCCCTGGGACGCCAGGAATGTTGTCGGCTTTGTCGCCGGTAAGGGCGAGAAAATCGATAATTTGATTAGGCGCAATACCGAACTTTGCCTCGACGCCGGCGACGTCAAGTCTCTCATTATTCATCGTGTTCATGAGTGTCACATGCTCGTCAACGAGCTGGGCAAGGTCTTTATCGCCGGTGGAGATGAGCGTCTTTATACCCTGCGCTGTCGCCTGCTTGGCGAGCGTGCCGATTACGTCATCGGCCTCGACACCTGGAATGACCAGCATGGGTAAACCCATCGCCTGAACAATTTGATGAATGGGTTCGATCTGCGATCTGAGCTCGTCGGGCATTGGTGGGCGAGTTGCTTTGTATTCCGAATACAGATCGCTACGAAAAGTTTTCCCTTTGGCATCGAAGACGATTGCAACGTTACTGTCGGGGTGACCTTTTATCAGACTGCGGATCATGTTGATCACGCCTTTGACGGCGCCCGTTGGCTGCTGCTTGCTATTCACTAGCGGGGGCAGGGCATGGAACGCGCGGAACAAATAGGAAGAACCGTCTACTAGAATGAGTTGCTTGCTTGTTGTCACGTCGGTTTTCTCTATATGGCTATTTATGTGGCTATTTCTACGGCTACTTAATACGGCTATCTGTACGCTTTCTAGCGTCGCTGTTTATCCTGTGACTAATCGACGGAGCTGAGCGCTATTCTAAGCACTCGACAAAATCAGCAACGACTGCGCGCATGAGCCGCGTGTAACCTTCTTGCCCTTCGTCTATTTTTCGACCAAGGATGTCGACTTCGACACGGCGCAGTGTCGTTTCTTGCGTCAGTCCTTTCATCGCCGTAGCGATAAGGCCTGCGTCCGAATCGGGCTCAGTAAGAAAACACTGTGGCTGCGCTGAGGCAAGCGATGCTCTCACCTCACTCAGTTCACGAATACTCGGAGCGCGCTCGGGATCGACTAGAAGCGCAACGCGATGGCTTAAGCCAAACTCGCTTTCAAAATAGCGATACGCATCATGATAGACCGCGTAGGGCGGGGTGTCTTGTAAGCCTGAGTCTTGCGAGTCTGACTTAGTGCGCTTGAGCGCGGCGAATTCGGCTTCGAACGCCTCTCTATTCTGCGCCTGCTGTGCGGTGAAGCGAGTGAGACTAGCGCGATAGTGTAGAGCGTTGCTCGGGTCTAAATTGCTGGCAGCGCGGGAAATAGCCTGCGCAATTATTTCGGCATTGGTGGTGCTGAGCCAGAGGTGAAGGTCGATAGAATGCGGCTCAGCGTGCGCTTGATCATCATGCGCCTCGACGAGTCCTCCGCGGTCTAACTCATAGAGTCTGATGTCGCTGAGCAACGAGACAGTCACCGTGCGCGGGTCTTCGCCGAATAGTGCCCCAAGGGTAACCTCGAAGTCATGACCAACCCACAGGAGTAAGTCAGCCCTCGCCGCTTTGAGGCGCGCCGATGGGCTGAGCGTTGTGTGATGCGGCGAGTCACCTGCTGCGATTAAAGCAACGGCGTTTCCGTGTCCCGCCAGAATATCATTGGCGATGAGCGCGAGAGGGTAAATGCTGGTGGCGACCGACAGGCCAGCACCGGTAACTGAGTGCTGCTCGCTGCCGGGCTGCGCCTGAAGCGGTTGCAAAAACGCACAGGCAAGCGCCGTTGCACACCACAGTGCTTTTTGTGCCTTTTGCGCTAGTCGTACTAGCGGCTTAATTGGCCAGGCTAGGTTTTTCATGCAGACCCTTGGCGCGGGTATTTCTACGCGAGCGAGTGAGATAACTGAGTGGTGTATCATACCGAATGCGCGAAGCTAGCCATAGCAGGACCGCGACTTAACAGCGCTTTTGCAGCGAACATAAGCGAATGCGATTATACTCACCGCCTTATCTTAGTAGAGAAATGCATCCATACGGGATCGAACATGGCTTCGCACGAAGGGACGACGACAGACAGCCACGGTGGCAACGCGCAACAACCGCTTTTGAGCGCAGTTGGGATAGGTAGACACTTTGGCGATCGGCTTGTGCTTGAAGGTGTGAGCTTTGCGATTCACTCAGGCCAGATTGTCACGTTAATCGGCCCTAACGGGGCAGGGAAGACGACGCTCGTTCGGATCGCTCTGGGACTGCTCGAAGCGGACACAGGAACGATCACGCGTCGCGAAGGCCTGCGGCTTGGCTATATGCCACAATCGCTGCATGTAGAGCCGACCCTCCCGCTCACGGTATACCGCTTCCTACAGTTAGCGCTGCGGGGGTCGCCCAAGCCACTCGATAGCACTGAGATCGTGGCGACGCTGAGCCTCCTGCAGATTCCGCACCTTGAACAGGCCCAACTTACCGGCCTGTCGGGTGGTGAATTGCAGCGCGTATTACTCGCGCGAGCACTGCTACGTAAACCCCATTTGCTGGTGCTGGACGAACCTGCACAGGGCGTCGATATTGCGGGTCAAGCCGAGCTCTACTCATTGATCGATACGATTGCCGAGACCCAGGGCTGTGGTGTCCTGATGATTAGCCATGACCTGCATCTGGTCATGTCATCTACCGATGAGGTGATTTGCTTAAACCATCATGTGTGTTGTCACGGCAAGCCCGAAGCGGTGAGCACTGATCCCGCCTACCTGTCCCTTTTTGGCGCGGGTGTAACCGACAGCTTGGCGGTGTACACACACCACCACACACACGAACATGATATTCAGGGCAATATCGTTGGCGAAGGCGAGTGTAATCACCCATGAGCGATTTTCTCGGCCTTCTTACCACAGACTTTATTGTTTATGCCCTAGCGGCGGGGCTTTCACTGGCGCTCGTTGCAGGTCCACTCGGTTCGTTTATCGTGTGGCGACGCATGTCTTATTTTGGCGACACGCTCGCCCATTCTGCACTGCTTGGAATCGCGATCGGCTTGCTCACAAATGCCAATCCTCAGCTCAGTATTATTGTCAGCTGTCTATTTTTTGCTTTTATATTGACCGTTCTAGATCGATCACCAAAAGTGTCTACCGACACACTTTTAGGTATTCTCGCTCACAGCAGCCTTGCTCTGGGTATTGTCGTTCTAGCACTCGCCGATTCGGTTCGAGTTAATCTAGAAGCCTATTTATTCGGTGCTTTGCTCACAATTAGCGAGTCCGATCTTGTCTGGATAGTTGTCGTCGCGCTAGGGGTTGGAGGAGTATTACTGAGGTTTTGGAACGAGTTCGTCGCCATTACCGTGCACCCGGATATTGCCGAAATCGAAGGCACCCGAGTCGATCGTTTCAATATTCTTCTGGTGCTTTTGATCGCCCTAACGATTGCTGTGGCGATGAAAATCGTGGGCGTTTTATTGATTACTTCGCTTTTAGTGATTCCGGCTGCGGCGGCACGACTGCTTTCAGCGACGCCCGAACAAATGGCGGTGCGCGCGAGCCTGATTGGCTGCGTGGCTGTGGTGATTGGTTTGTTTGGCGCGTTTGTTGTCGATGTCCCAGTAGGCCCAAGCATCGTTGTGTGCGCAACCGCGATATTTCTCGTCCTCACACTCGCGCGAGGCGGCAAACTCTAGGCCGACATGTTACTCGGTACCGAGCAACACTTTGACCACGGCGAGTAGGTCTCTATCGCGATGTGGCGGACGAATGACGCCGTGAAAGTCGCCTTGCGGATTGATTAAGGCAATATGCCCGCTATGGGTGATGAGATAGTCATCAGCCGCGCTTTCGCCTGCCCCTGTATGACTCGAATGCGCACCATCGCTCGAGGGCGCGTGCTGCGATGAACCGTCTGCTGTTTGCGCGGGGGCTTGGTCATCGTGATTGTCGTGGTTTACCAATTCAGCGGGGTCCGAATACGTCACATAGAGCTGTTTAGTTAACACGCTAAGCGCGACGCGCGAGCCGGTGAGGCCGACGAAGTCATCGCTGTATTTAGCAACATATTCCGCCATCGTCGCCGAATCGTCACGTTCTGGATCGACTGTGCCTAAAATAACCTGTAACTGCGCACGCTCGGCTTGGGTGAGCTGTGCCGCCATCTCTGCCAATTCTTTCATAGTCAGCGGGCAAATATCGGGGCAGTGGGTAAAGCCAAAAAACACGAGGCTCCACTTGCCCACTAGGTTCGCGCTAGTGAAATCGTTTCCCTGTGCGTCGATCAGTGAGAAGCTTGAGAGAGGTCTGGGTTCAGGAAAAAGCGTTGTCCCTTTTTCGCGCAATTCGCTTGTCTGTTCTGCCGCTTCCTCACCCGCGTTCCAGAGCTTGTAACCCCTGTACACCGCAAGGCCTAACAAAATATCGACAATAACAAAGGCGATAAGCAGACGCTTATTCATTCGATTCCTAAACTAGGTAGTGATCGATCACTAACGCCACGAACAGAATGGCTAGGTAGATAATCGAGAAGCGGAACGTGTCCATCGGCGTAGACGCCTTTGGCCGAAACATGAGTTTGCAGGCGTAGTACAGAAACCCAGCGCCGCTGAGCATCGCAATGGTGAGATAAAACGGGCCGCTGAGGCCAGAGAAAAACGGCAGTGCTGTCGTGCCGACCAGAATCACCGTGTAGACCAATATATGAATTTTGGTGACGTGCTCGCCATGTGTAACTGGCAGCATAGGGACGCCCGATTTGGCGTAATCGTCTTTTCTGTGAATCGCGAGCGCCCAGAAATGGGGGGGCGTCCAAGCAAAAATGATGAGAACGAGAATGAGCGCGTCGGGGTCAATCGTATTACTCACCGCAGACCAGCCCAAGAGCGGCGGCATTGCGCCTGCAAGCCCGCCGATAACGATGTTTTGCGGCGTTGCGTGCTTCAGATAGCCTGTATAGATAAAGGCGTATCCGATAAATGATGCCAGAGTTAGCCATGCACTCAAGGCGTTCACCCAAATCATCATAATCGCCATGCCAGCTACGCCGATAGTGAGCGCAAACATCGCCGCCTGCATAGGCTCTACGCGCCCCTGTGCAACGGGCCGATTGTGAGTGCGCGCCATTTTTATGTCGATTTTGCGGTCGATCAGATGGTTAACCACGGCACCTGATGACGCGACGAGCGCAATGCCGAGGTTGCCGAGAATAAGAATATCGACGGGAACCATGCCGGGCACGGCAAGGAACATTCCAACAAGTGAGGTCAGTATCATCAGATACACAACGCGCGGCTTACAAAGCTCGTAATAGTCGCGCCAACTTGCTGGGGTGCTGCTGGTCATTTCAGTCACTGTGGGGTTCTCGTTTGCGCTCTAAACTTCTTAGCGAATACGTGATGAATTTCGTCGCCACTCGGGCTCGTTTCGTGAGTCACTACGGGTAGTGAAATTTCGTCCGCAAAGCACAACATCTTGTTGTTGGAATTATCGTTTGAGCCAGCGCTTAAGCGCGCGCATTTGATCATATTTACGCGCGAATCTCAACTTAAACGGTCGCTAGCCGAGTTCGGATCGCACTCAAAAAAGAAACTCTTTCGGCCGAGTTTTTGCGAATCATTCTCAGTTAAAGTAGAACCGACAGAACGCTGTCAAAAACGGTTGATATTGCGCAAGTTTCAGGGTTTTTACAGGCTCATTTACTTGCGGCTTGACGGGTTTTTCTATAGCATTCCGGTGCGCTAGAGGGTCAGCAAAAATTCGATAATGTCACGTCAAGAAAGCGACACCATCGAGTCAATGTTTTCCTCGCCAGCATTACAAAACTTTAGATATCTTCTGATAGGCTCAGATCTCTTTCTAGCAATCATTAGCAGTTATTTAATCGAAATCGAAAAGAGGGTCGTATGCTCCTCGCGCCGATTTTGAACGCGCAGCTTTAGTTAATCTTTCGACAGGGATCTTAGTGAGTCGTTTGGCAAATGTTTGCCCTACTCGCTCGCCGTGTTTCGTGTCGAAAACGTTTGAAATCTCTACAAGGAAAACTGGGTATGATCTTAGCGGTCGTTATTTTCGCGCTGGTTATCGGATCGGTAATCTTTCACTTCGCGAGTCCATGGTGGTTCACCGACATAGTCTCTCAGTGGGACAGCATCGATGGTGTAATCAGTATCACGTTCTGGATAACAGGCGCGGTATTTGTTTTGTGCAACCTCTTCTTGGCCTACTGCGTTTACAAGTTCCGCCAGAAGCCAGGACATAAAGCGGTTTACGAGCCAGAAAATCACAAGCTCGAAAGCTGGCTGTCTGCGATCACCACAGTAGGTGTTATCGCGATGCTCGCACCTGGCCTCTTCGTTTGGGCAGACTTCGTGACTGTTCCTGAAGAAGCAACCGAATACGAAGTGATGGGGCAGCAGTGGCAGTGGAATTTCCGCTACCCAGGCGCCGACGGTAAACTCGGCACAGCTGACACCGAGTTCATAAGCGAACTCAATCCTTTCGGTATCAACCCAGAAGATCCAAACGGTATGGACGACATCGTCGTCAACGCGCCTGAGATGCATTTGCCGATCGGCAAGCCAGTAAAAGCGCTGCTGCGCTCGAACGACGTGCTGCATAACTACACGGTTCCCCAGTTCCGCGTGAAGATGGACATGGTTCCAGGTCTTGTTTCCTATCTCTGGTTCCAGCCAGAAGTTACTGGCCGCTACGACATCCTGTGTGAAGAACTCTGCGGAATAGGCCACTTCATTATGCGCGGCGCCGTCGTTATAGACACGCAAGAAGACTACGACGCATGGATTGCGAGCAAGCCTACTTTCGCTGAAACACAAGCGATGGCGGCGCCTGATCTCGCTGCTGGCCAAGCTCAGTACGCGGTGTGTGCGTCATGCCACGGTGCTGGCGGCGAAGGCAATCAAGCGCTTAACGCGCCGAAGCTCTCTGGTCTTCAAGACTGGTATATAGAACGTCAACTCAACCACTTTAAGACGGGCGTTCGCGGCCAGACTGAAGGCGACCAGTACGGTGCATCGATGGTAGGCATGGCAAACATGCTCGTCGACGACGCTGCAGTGCGCAATATGTCAGCCTACATCGCTTCTCTTCCAGATGTGCCGGCTCAGCCAACGATTCAAGGCGACATCGCCAATGGCGCCGACATCTACGACCGTAACTGCGCTGCTTGTCACCTCGATAACGGCAACGGTACTTGGTACACGGATGCACCGAAGCTTTCTGGCATGAACGACTGGTATTTCGTTACCCAGATTAAGAACTTCCGCAGTGGCATCCGCGGTTTGCACGCAGCAGACCCGTATGGCGAGCAGATGGTGTCTATGGCCACAGCGATGGCCGCCAAGAACACGGACGACACGAAAGAAATGGAAGATGTTGCTGCTTACCTAAACACTATTCGCTAGTGTCTAGGTAGTAGTTAGTCCCAAGTAGATGTGCGCTGCCGCTAGGACAGGGCGGCGCCAAGCAAGAATTAGAAGTTTAACAAGTTAGGAGGTTTACATGGCCTACGTACCACTGGCTGACCAAGATCACGAACAGGAACTTCACCATCCCCACAGTTGGGTTGAGAAGTATGTCTGGAGCCAAGACCATAAAGTTATCGCTATTCAATACGGCGGTACTGCGGTTCTCGTTGGATTGGTTGCTCTCGTTTTGTCGCTATTAATGCGCATGCAGCTCGGTTTCCCCGGGACTTTTGATCTTATCGATCCAAACGCTTACTACCAGTCGGTCACAATGCACGGCATGATCATGGTGGTTTATATGCTGACGGCGCTATTACTTGGCGGCTTCGGTAATTACATGATCCCGCTTATGATCGGTGCGCGTGACATGGTGTTCCCATTCCTCAACATGTTGAGCTTCTGGTTCTACCTGTTGTCGGTGCTCATTCTTTTAGCGAGTTTCTTCGTTACAGGCGGCCCTACCGGTGCTGGCTGGACGTTGTATCCACCGCAAACCACAATGGCCGGTACGCCGGGCCACGACATGGGTATCGTACTGATGCTCGTCTCGCTGGCAGTATTCGTTGTTGCGTTTACGATGGGTGGCCTTAACTACGTCACGACAATCCTCCAGTTCCGTACACGCGGCATGACGCTAATGCGCCTTCCGCTGACTGTCTGGGGCATCTTCGTTGCCACGGTTCTTGGTCTCTTCGCCTTCCCAGCGCTACTCGTCTCTTGCATTATGATGATGTTTGATACGCTGCTTGGTACAAGCTTCTTTATGCCAGCGGTTATCGAGTCAGGTACAGCTCTCGACTACCAAGGCGGCAGCCCGATTTTGTTCCAGCACTTGTTCTGGTTCTTCGGTCACCCAGAAGTGTATATCGTTGCACTCCCAGCGTTCGGTCTAGTCTCAGACGTTCTCAGCACGCATGCGCGCAAGAACATCTTCGGCTACCGCATGATGGTTTGGGCGATTATCGCGATCGGCGGACTCAGCTTCATCGTGTGGGCTCACCACATGTATGTTAGCGGCATGAACCCGTACTTCGGCTTCTTCTTCGCCACGACAACGCTAATCATTGCGGTCCCTACAGCACTTAAAGTGTACAACTGGGTACTCACACTGTGGGAAGGCGACATTCGCCTCAACGCCCCAATGTATTTCGCGATTGGCTTTATCTTCACGTTCATCCACGGCGGCCTAACTGGTTTGTTCTTGGGCAACGTGGTTATCGATTTGCCGCTGTCAGACACCTACTTCGTGGTCGCTCACTTCCACATGGTAATGGGCGTCTCGCCAGTTCTCGTGATCTTCGCTTCTATCTACCACTGGTTCCCGAAAGTGTCTGGCCGTATGTACAACGAAACACTGGCCAAAGCGCATTTCTGGATTACCTTCCTTGGTACTTATGCGATTTACCTCCCAATGCATTACCTGGGCTTCCTCGGTGTTCCCCGTCGTTACTACGCGATCGGTGAGACTGACTTCATCCCAGCAAGCGCACAGACACTGAACGAAAGCATCACTATCGCGGCCCTGATCGTAGGCGCGGCGCAGTTGATCTTCCTGTTCAACATTCTGTGGAGCCTACGCAACGGTGAGAAAGCAGATCCAAACCCTTGGGGTTCGGCTTCACTCGAGTGGCAGACACCTGATACACCACCGGTTCACGGCAACTGGGGCGACAAGCTTCCTACTGTCTACCGTTGGGCCTACGACTACAGCGTTCCGGGTGCGAAGTCTGACTTCATTCCACAGAACATGGCTGAAGAAGACGTAGAAATGGAAGCTTCAGCAGCGAAAGGCGCGTAATCAATGAGCTTATTCAAACAGATTACCGAGAAGCCTTGGGAACGCAAAGGCATCATCGGCGGCCTAAAACCAGAAGGCACGTTTAAGTCACCCGCGGAGCGGGTGGCATTAAACTTCTTCTTAACCGCCGCCTCTATCGTGTTTTCTCTGTTTGGGGTTAGCTACTACATCCGCATGGAATTGCCGGATTGGTTGCCGATCGCTGAGCCAACATCACTCTGGTTCAACACGGGTTTACTCGTGATGAGCAGCGTGCTGTTTCAGTGGGCGCGTAACGTCGTAGGTAACGGCGGTTCGAAGAACGTGAAGATCGCGTTCTTCGGCGGTGGCGTTTTCGCCATCTTATTTATCGCGGCCCAGCTGCAAACTTGGGAAGAGCTCCAGCTAGCTGGCGTCTATCTCTCGAGCAATCCAGCGGCTGACTTCTACTTCTTACTTACTGGTCTTCACGCGATTCACATCGCAGGCGGCCTGTACGTATGGATTAAGTGTGTATTCCGAATGGTTACCGGAGCAGAAGCGAAGGAACAACGCCTGAGCATCGAGCTTTGTACGGTCTATTGGCACTTCTTATTGGTTGTTTGGCTTGTGATCTTCGCGGTCGTTGCCAACACCTAATTTGGCAGGGCGGGAGACCGCCCTTCTAGGGACAGAATTTAAAAATAGAGTTAATGGGAAATAAGGATGAGTGAAACTGCAGCAATTCAAGGAAGCCCAGAAGGGGTGGAAGGTCTAGTCGAAGACTGGGCCAGCGATAAGCAGACCTATAATGTGCCTTGGGGCAAGGCGATGATGTGGATATTCTTAGTATCAGATACCTTCATCTTTACCTGCTTTCTTACCGGCTACCTCAACGTGCGCCTCACGACGACTGAGCCTTGGCCTCTGCAGACAGAGATCTTCGCACTGACGTTGTTCGGCCAGTCTATTCCGCTCGTATTGATCGCGATCATGACGTTTATCTTGATCACGAGCTCGGGTTCGATGGCTCTCGCCGTTAACTTTGGCTACCGCCGCGACAAGCAGAAGACGTTTATCTTAATGCTGATCACAGCGCTGCTAGGCCTCTCTTTCGTAGGCATGCAGGCTTTCGAATGGACTAAGCTAATTGTCGACGAGGGCATCCGTCCTTGGAGTAATCCTTATGGCGCAGCTCAGTTCGGTTCAGTGTTCTTCATGATTACTGGCTTTCACGGTTTGCACGTAACGGGGGGTGTTATTTATCTCCTCGTCGTCGCTAACAAAGTGCGTAAAGGCCACTACGAAAAAAAAGGTTATGAGATCGTCGAGATCGCCGGATTGTACTGGCACTTCGTCGACCTTGTATGGGTATTCATCTTCGCATTTTTCTACTTGCTATAAAGAGAGGGGATAACAATGTCATCTGAAGTAGGTCAACAACATCCTCTTGGGATTTATTACAAAATCTGGATCTTACTCTTCGTTTTGAGTGGATTCTCTTACGCAGTAGACTATTTCCATGTCGAAGGCGGATTGCGCTGGTTCTTGGTAATCACGTTAATGTTCCTGAAAGCTGGTTTCATTATCGCGATCTTCATGCACGTCGTCTGGGAGCGCCTTGCGCTAGTTCTGACGATATTAGTACCGCCGGTTGCGTTACTGTTCTTGATTGGTTTTATGACAATCGAGGGCAACTACACCGAAGGTACTCGCTACCAGTATCGTGGCGATGACCCCACATTGACTCCTTTGTCGCCCAGCGACTTTCATGGCGGCGGTCACGGTGAGGAAACGGCACATTAATAGCTAATGCATTAATGTCGTTGTGATGAGAGAGGCCTGACGAGAAATCGCAGGCCTTTTTTTATGGTCGGCAATAAAGGTTTTTACCAGCAGACTTATGCCTTTGGGCGCAAAGCCAGAGTGACTTCGGCGGTTTCTGGCTCGACACCGCGCCAAAGTGAAAACGCGACGGCTGCCTGTCCTATCAGCATGCCCAACCCGTCTATTGCTTTAGCCGCGCCATGCTCTTTTCCCCACCTAAGGAACAAGGTCGGCTCAGCAGAATACATCATGTCGTAGCAACAGCAGTCGGGCGCGAGCAGCGACGGCACCAAAGCCGGAAGCTCGCCCCCAAGGCTTGCCGACGTGCCATTAATAATGACATCGTATTCATGCTGTTGGAGATCGTCGTAGCTTGCCGCAATAATCTCTAGCCGACCTTCGAAATCGGACGCCAATACCTGCGCCCTCGACAGCGTTCGGTTCGCGACAGTTATTGAGGCGGGCTTATCAGGTAAATCAGCCATTGCAGCCAGCACTCCGCGAGTAGCACCGCCCGCGCCAAGCAAGAGTAAGCGCTTACCTCCGATGGGAGTATCGTGGTTATCTATCAGATCATTTAGGAGCCCGGCGCCGTCGGTGTTGTCACCTACTAATCGCCCTGCGCTATCGAGACTAAGGGTGTTCACTGCGCGCGCTAATGTCGCCCTCGGAGTCGTTACCTCGGCAAGAGCAAAAGCGCGCTCTTTATGCGGAACAGTGACGTTTAATCCTCCACCACCGGAAGCAAACCACGACCCAACGAAGCGCTCAAAATCTTCCTCCAAAACCTCGATTGCTTCGTAGGTGATTGCCTGCTCAGTCTGCGCTGCAAAAAGCGCGTGAATGAGAGGAGATTTGCTGTGTGAAATCGGCGAACCGATCACTGCATAGCGAGTCGGGGCACTGGGTTGTTTATCGGTTTCCACGTCACTTATCTCCTTATCGCTGAATTTTGCGCTTTGATCTCGGCTTTTAGCGGTTTCGCCGCAGCACGCGGATTAGCCCGCGCTAGGCGCTGAGCTGAAGCCAATCGCGGTGGGGGAGAAAGTCGGTGTAGAGTTTTTCCTCTGCACTGCCAGGTGTTGGTGTCCAATCGTATACCCAGCGCACAGTGGGTGGCAGAGACATAAGGATAGACTCGACACGTCCAACGCCCGACTGCAGACCGAAAAGCGTACCTCGGTCGAACACGAGGTTAAATTCGACGTAACGTCCACGCCTGTATTCCTGAAACTCTCGTTGTTCCTGCGTGTATTCAGTGTCTTTTCGTTTCTCGACAATAGGGATATAGGCGTCGAGATAGCTGTTTGCAAGCGACTGTACAAAGTCGAAACACCGCTCGAAGCCCATCTCGTTAAAGTCATCAAAGAACAAGCCGCCTATCCCTCGTGCCTCGCCGCGATGCTTGAGAAAGAAATACTCGTCACAGCGCTTTTTGAGGGCAGGATAGTAATCGTCGCCAAAGGGTGCGCAGGCTCGTTCGGCTGTGCGGTGCCAGTGTACGCAGTCTTCTTCGAAGCCGTAGTAGGGCGTTAGATCATAGCCTCCACCAAACCACCAGACACTCTCTTCACCCTCTTTTTCGGCAACGAAAAGCCTGAAATTCGCATGCGACGTTGGCACCATAGGATTAAGCGGGTGGATGACTAACGACACGCCCATTGCTTGAAAAGCCCTGCCCGCAAGCTCTGGGCGCTCGGCGGTAGCCGATGCGGGCATGGCCTTACCAAACACATGTGAGAAGTTAACGCCGCCTTTCTCAATTACTTTACCGCCGCTCATGACCCGGCTCACCCCTGAGCCGCCCGAGTCTCGATCCCATTGGTCTGTGACAATCTCAGCGTCGGGGTCTATCTCGGCAAGGCGGTCTACGATCGACTCCTGAAGCTTAAGTAAGAAGTCTTTTACCGCAAGGATATCTATACTGGTCAAAATGCGTTCCCCGTTCGTGTTTAGGAGCGCCGGCACTGCGTTACCTACCGCAGTCGATTACCACTAATTAAGTCGCGTATCTGTGAAGGTTCGGCGCTGTCGCCTAGCTCACCGGCTATTACAGCGTCAATTCTACCGCCAAACTCCTCGACGAGTCTTGATTGAGATCGAATTTCCGGCTCGCCCGCATCATTAGCTGACGTGGAGACCAGCGCACCGCCGTGGCGGTTGCATAATTCACGCACGAGAGGATGTGCGCTGACTCTTACCGCCACGCTTGCGTGCTCGCCTTTTATCCATTGAGGAATGCAGCCATCGACGTCGGGTATCAACCATGTAACAGGCCCGGGCCAGGTCGCCTGCATTGTGTCGCGCTGCGCATCAGTGAGTGAGGCGGCAAGAGCGGGCAGCTGCTCTAGGCTCGAGGCAACAAGAATAAGCCCTTTTTCAACCGGTCGATTTTTTATCTTCAGGAGTTTCGTGACAGCCGCGTTAGAAAATGGGTCGCAGCCTAAACCCCATACAGCCTCGGTAGGGTAGGCAATTACGCCGCCCGCAGCGACGGCTTCTAGGCCAGCAACGATAGAAGGCTCGTCGAGTAAATATTCTGCCTGTATCTGTGATGCATCAGCGCTTTGCATAGACGGCTCCATAATGGGATTGCTGAAGTGCTCGCGGCCTTCAAAATAGAACCGCTAGGAATGGGGTCACATTTTACTTAATTTTGGGGGAGCTAGTAGCGCCAAGTAATGCCGTGCTTATGCGATTTTTTATCACCTCATGCAATCGTATTGCGCCCAATCGCCACGTGCAGTTTCGGAAGTAACACGCTATCGGTGCTTGTGCCGAAAGGTTCGGATGTAAGCTGAGGAAGACGCGTTATTATCTCCTGCGTAAGAGCGAAAGGCGAATACGACAGGGCTACGATAAGCAGGGCGAGGGGTAGCAGCGCCCTCAGCACGGGCGAGTAGCAAGCTAACGCTTGGACTTGGCTTTCTTTCTGCATAGTCTTAAACCCTTTGTTTGCGTTTTGTTTGTGTTTTGTTAGTTCGCTACTCGGCAAGTGGCCTGAAACCCCCAAAACGGAGCCTGTAAAGCAAACAACGGAGGCGCAATCTGTGGAATAATACGCACTATGACCCCATCTTATGGGTATGACCCTATTCGAGGACGCAACAATGGCCGTTTTGCCAATATTAGAATTTCCGGATCCGCGGCTACGCACCGTAGCAAAGCCGGTCACTCTTTTTGACGCGGAGTTAAAAGCCTTAGTCGCCGATATGCGCGAAACAATGTACGCCGCCGAAGGCATCGGGCTTGCGGCGTCGCAGATTGACGTACATCAGCGTATCCTTGTCATTGATGTCTCTGAAACTAAAGATAGTCCACGCGCCTACATCAATCCAACTTTCGAGGTAATCGACGAAGAGCTCCAAGATTACGACGAAGGCTGTCTGTCGGTACCCGGATTCTACGAGACGGTCTCGCGTCCGCGGCGTGTCATCATTAAGGCCCAAGACGAAGAGGGCGCACCGTTCGTATTAGAGGCAGACGGCTTGCTCGCCATCTGTATACAGCACGAGATCGACCATTTGGATGGCAAACTATTCGTCGACTATATTAGTAAATTGAAACGCGACCGAATTCGCAGCAAGCTTACCAAGGCCCATAAGAGAACGGCCTAATTCAGTCGGCTAGGTCCAATCCCATCCTCTTAACCTAAATCGAAGCCTCCATGAATAAACTGCGAGTCTGTTTCGCCGGCACACCCGAATTCGCCGCCGCTCATCTCAACGCGTTAATCGCGGCGCAAGCCGAAGACGCGTCACGTTTCGAGTTAGTGGCCGTTTACACTCAGCCCGATCGTCCGGCGGGTCGCGGCAAGAAACTCTCGCCTAGCCCGGTTAAGCGGACGGCCATGGAGGCGGGTCTTCGGAGACTGCAGCCATCGACGCTTCGCAGCGACGAGGCGGTCGCCGAACTCAACGCACTCGCCTGTGACGTATTAATCGTCGTCGCCTATGGGTTAATTCTGCCGCAGTCGATTCTCGACACGCCGCGGCTAGGCTGCGTGAATGTCCACGCTTCACTGCTGCCGCGGTGGCGAGGCGCAGCGCCTATCGAGCGCGCACTTCTCGCAGGCGATGATTCCACCGGCGTGACAATAATGCAGATGGACGCAGGCTTAGATACGGGCGCCATGCTCGAGAAAGCAGCTGTTGTCATCGACGGGCGTGAAACACGCGTCAGCCTCGAAGCAAAACTCGTCGCTGTTGGGACTAAGTCGCTAGTTGCGGTAATGAACAATCTCGAAGCATTTCAAGACAGCGCGCAAGTTCAGGACGATGCTCTTAGTACCTATGCCAATAAAATAGACAAAGCAGAATCGCTTATCGATTGGGCACTGCCTGCCGCGAAAATCGATCTCCTTGTGAGAGCGAGTATTGGCCGCGCGCCTGCGTTTGCGCTCCTAGACGGCGAGCGTGTCCGCATCCTCGAATCTAGAGTGCCGAACACGCGTGCGAGCGCCGAAGTAGGCACTGTCACCGAAGTCGACAAAAGCGGTTTCAGTGTGTGCTGTGGTGACGGGAGCGTGTTGCAGGTAAGCCGCGTGCAGATGCCCGGTAAAGGCGAAGTGAGCGTCAACCAACTGCGTAACGGCAAACCCGATGCGTTCGCGGTTAACACGTGCTTTGACAAACCAACGACGGACGAGGGGTCTTAAATGTTCGGATTCAACTACCACCCCGCGCGCGTGAGCCTCTAGATGGCAGCCAAGGGCGCCCGCGCGATCGCGGCTAAGGTACTCGCCGCACTGCAAGTAGGCACCAACGGCTCGCTTGGAAACCTGTTAGACGACTACCGCGAGCGCCCCGACTTTCCCCTTATTCAAGAACTCTGCTTTGGCGCTTGCCGCTGGTATCCTGCACTGCACTCGCTGCTCGATCAGCTATTAAGCAAACCCTTAAAGGCCAAAGAGAACGATGTGCGCTGGCTACTCCTTGTTGGTCTCTATCAACTGCGCGAGTTATCTATTGCCGATTATGCCGTGATCAATGAAAGCGTCGAGGCCAGCCGAAGCCTCAAAAAACCGTGGGCCGCGGCGCTGGTTAATGCGGTACTGCGTAATTATCTCAGGCGCAAAGAAGCGCTAGAAGCGGCTCTGGCCATCACACAAAATCCTGGAGCGGCGTCGAGCGATGCGACCCTCGCGGCCGCTGCCCTCGCCCATCCACAATGGCTTTTCGACGCATTAAAAGCGCAGAGGCCCGAAAGCGTCGAAGCAATTTGCGAAGGCAATAACGCGCGTCCGCCGATGACGCTGAGAGTTAATCTGAGCAAAGTAAGCCGCGACGACTACCTCGAACAGCTTGGCGAGCGTGGTATCGAGGCGACTCGCGGCGGCTATGCCGAGACAGCGCTGGTGTTAAGAGACGCGTGCCATGTTGATGACCTTCCTGGTTTTCGAGACGGACTGGTTAGCATTCAAGACGAGGCCTCGCAAATCGTTCCTAGCTTATTGGCCCTCGGTCCCGGCTTGTCACTAGTGGATGCGTGCGCAGCACCGGGCGGCAAAACCGCCGCTATCCTCGAGCGTGAACAGGATTTAGGCCGCGTCTTCGCGATCGACTCAAGTAGGAAACGTCTTGAGCGCGTAACCGATAATCTTGCCAGATTGAAGCTCACCCAACAGCCTGTGACACTCTGCGCCGCGAGTGCCGAAAAGTTAGACGCTTGGTGGGACGGCAAGCCCGTCGACCGCATTTTGCTCGATGCACCGTGCAGCGCCACCGGCGTCATCCGCCGCCACCCCGATATCAAGGTACTGCGCTCGCCCGCCGAGGTCGCAAGCTGCTGCGAAAGTCAGCAAACACTGCTTACCGCGCTGTGGCCTTGTCTCGCCGAAGGCGGAATATTCCTCTACACAACCTGTAGCGTGCTAGACGAAGAAAACCAGCGCGCGATTGCACGCTTCTTAGAAGCGACAGATAACGCTAAATGTGAGCGCATCGCGGCCGATTGGGGAGTAGAATGCGTAGCAGCCGATGGTGGCAGCCTCGGCCGGCAATTGTTACCGATCGATCCGCGAGGACCCGATGGATTCTTCTTTGCGATACTGCGCAAAACGAGCACGCCTGAGAGCAAGTCTGGATGAAAATAATAATCCTAGGTGCCAACCAAGTTGGCAGCACCCTAGCTGAAACGCTGGCAAACGAAGCCAACGACATCACGATCGTCGATTCCTGCCCCGATCGTCTTCGCGAACTCAAAGACCATATCGACATTGGTGTAGTGCCCGGACACGCCTCGCACCCCGACGTGCTCGAGCGCGCAGGTGGCCAAGACGCCGATATGATTATTGCGGTAACCGAAAGCGACGAGGTTAATATGGTTGCCTGCCGCGTCGCCCACTCGTTATTTCATACCCCTAAGAAAATATGCCGCATCCGCGCGTCGTCTTATCTCGCCAGCGAGAAGCTGCTCGGCAAGAACGGCATTGCCGTTGACGTTGTGATTTCGCCGGAACTGATTGTGTCGAAGGCGATTTCGCGCCTTCTGCGCTTACCGGGATCGCTACAGGTGCTCGATTTTGCCGAAGGTAAAGTTCAGCTAGTGGCGGTAAAGGCTTTTTATGGAGGGCCTTTGGTCGGCCAAGAGATTCGGCTTCTGCGTCAGCACATGCCGTCGGTCGATACCCGTGTCGCCGCGATTTTCCGCAAAGACCGTCCGATAATCCCCGAAGGTTCGACCGTTATCGAGGCAGACGACGAGGTGTTTTTCGTCGCCGCTAAAAAAGACATTCGCGCCTGTATGAGCGAACTGCGCCGCATGGACAAGCCCTATAAGCGCATCATGATTGCGGGTGGCGGTAATATCGGACTCCGACTCGCGGAGTCAATCGAACAGCATTACCAGGTTAAAGTTATTGAGCGCGACGCAGACCGCTGCAAAGTATTAAGCGAAAGCTTAGACAGAGCGATCGTATTAAACGGCGAAGCGTCTCAGCGCGAACTGCTTATCGAGGAGAATATCGCCGACACCGACGTCTTCTTAGCGCTCACGAATGACGATGAGGCCAATATTATGTCGTCACTTCTCGCCAAACGCCTCGGGGCGAAGAAAGTGATGACGCTAATTAACAATCCCGCCTATGTCGACCTCGTGCAGGGCGGCGAAATCGATATCGCGATCTCACCACAGCAGGCGACTATTGGAAGCCTATTAACTCATGTGAGACGCGGCGACGTAGTGCAGGTTCACTCTCTACGCCGTGGCGCTGCCGAGGCAATAGAAGCAATTGCTCACGGTGATGCGGGTTCGTCGCGCGTAGTTGGCAAAGCAATCGAAGACATCGAATTGCCTCAAGGAACGACAATCGGTGCGATAGTACGGGGCGATGAAGTCTTAATCGCACACGATGCGACGGTCATACAATCCGAAGACCACGTTATTCTCTTCTTGGTGGACCGCAAGCGGATACCCGAAGTAGAACGTTTATTCCAAGTTGGCCTCAGCTTTTTCTAGGCGGGTAAATGCATTTTTCGTTGATAGTCAAAATACTCGGCTTGCTGCTCATGCTGTTCAGCGCGATCGGCAACCTGCCGCCCGTGTTGGTGTCGCTTTTTTATGACGACGGAATGATGTCGCCTTTCATCGAGTCATTTTTCACCGTATTTATCACCGGCTTCGTCATGTGGCTACTGACGTTTCGGGCGAGAAGCGAGCTCGGCACGCGCGACGGCTTTCTTATTGTCACCCTGTTTTGGACAGTACTAGGTACGGCGGGTAGCCTGCCGTTTATTTTATCGAGTTCGGTTGAGCTGTCAGTTACCGACGCCATTTTCGAATCGTTGTCGGGTCTTACCACAACCGGCGCCACCGTTATCTCAGGATTAGATTCACTGCCCAAATCGATTCTTTTCTATCGTCAGCAACTTCAGTGGCTTGGGGGAATGGGCATCATCGTGTTAGCGATGGCGTTGCTACCGATGCTTGGTATAGGCGGCATGCAGCTCTATCGCGCCGAAAGCCCGGGGCCCGTAAAAGACAATAAACTAGTGCCTAGACTCGCCGAAACGGCAAAGGCACTCTGGACAATCTACGTAAGCCTCACCCTCGCCTGTGCCGCTGCCTACTGGGCCGCGGGCATGTCGGGCTTTGATGCAATTACCCACAGCTTTTCGACAATAGCGATTGGCGGCTTTTCGACCCATGACGCGAGCATGGCTTATTTCGACAGTTCGGCTATCGAAATTATTGCCATACTCTTTATGTTTATCGCTGGAATTAATTTTGCGCTGCATTTTACTGCGTGGCAGCGCAGTAGAATCGACCATTATTTTCGCGACCCAGAATTCCTCTTCTACGGGTTTATCTTGCTCGCTGTCTCGCTTGTCACCATCGCGGTGTTGCTGCGTTTCGAGGTTTATCCCACGGTACCCGAAACGATCGTGAACGGAATTTTTCAGGTCGTGTCCTTTGCAACTACCACCGGCTTTGCTACAAGCCAATTTCATGAGTGGCCTATTTTTCTGCCTTACCTATTAATGTACGCAGCGATAATTGGTGCGTGTGCCGGCTCGACAGGTGGGGGCATGAAAGTCATTCGAATCCTGCTTATTTTTAAACAGGGTTTTCGTGAGGTGCAGCGCCTTATTCACCCGCGTGCGGTGATTCCGATTAAGCTCGGCCGCAGCCCAGTACAAGACAGAGTTGTGGAGGCGGTGTGGGGGTTTTTCGCGGTTTATGTAATGGCGTTTATGTTGATGCTGCTCGCGCTCCTCGCCACGGGTCTGGATATCGTGACAGCGTTTAGCGCGGTTGGTGCCTGTATCAATAATCTCGGGCCTGGTCTTGGCGCCGTGACACAAACCTATGGCAGTCTCTCCGATGCGGCGAAGTGGATTCTGTGTTTTGCGATGCTCCTCGGGCGTCTCGAGGTCTTTACGCTACTGGTGCTGTTTACCCCCATGTTCTGGCGGCGCTAAAAGCGACACTTAATAGAATTCACTGTCGTCCGGCTGGCGGCGGAATCGTTTGTATTCCCACTGGTACTGTTCCGGCGCAAGTCTCACACAGCGCTCAACGCTGCGATTAATCGCGGCTGCCGATGCGCCTAGGTCTTTGTCGTAAATACCGGCATCTGCCTCGTGTACGATAACCTTAAATCCTTTGCCTTTGGGAAGGCGCTGCGCAAAGCCGCAGAATACGCGCGGCGTGCCGCGTTGCGCGAGCCGGCTTGTTAGCGTCATAGTGAACGCTGACTCACCAAAAAAGTCAGCATAGACTCCACCTTCGTCATTAGGCACTTGATCAGGCAAGACACCAACCAGCTCTCCTTTCTGGAGCGCACCCAACAAAATTGCCACACCTTTGCGATTAGTCGGCGCGAGTTGGATCCCACTTTTTGCCCTGACACCGCGCAGGAGGGCGTCCATCTGCGGGTTTTTAGGCGGCTGATACATGAAATTTGACGCGATTCCCTCACAGGCGAAATAGCCAAAGATTTCCCAATTACCAAGATGCGGCGCAAGCAGAATAACGCCTTCGCCTGCTTTAGCCGCCGCCTGCAGCGCCGCTAAGCCTTCCACCTCGGTAACCTGAGCAAGCGTTCCTTCGATAGGCAGTATCCATGCCTTGCCCATTTCGAGTCCTGTGCAAACCATACCCTTAAGACTCTGCCGCGCGAGCGACTCTTGCTCTGCGCTGGATAATGCGGGAAAACACGCCGCAATATTGCGCCGAGTCGTCGCCGCAGAGCGGTTTGGGATCACCGCGAAAAGCCAGCCAAGACCGCCTCCGATCCAGTGCAACAATCGCAGCGGAAGCACTGACGTAAGCCTTAGAAAGCCGAGAGCAACGAGGAAGCCTAGCCGGCTCAGAAGCGTCGGAGAGGCCTCTTTTGGAGAAATCGAATCAGTAATTTGGGGCTCGCTTGCGTTATCACGTCGACGAATTAGGGTGTTGATGCAGGTGGATTGTCGCATCTACCGTATAGGCTCACCAAGTGCTTGTCTTGGTTTTTACCGTTGGCACCGCATAAATCTTGCCATGGTACTCGGGCCTCGTTGGTAGATAACTCCCTGCGAATCAAGGATAATTAGCGCCCTCTAAATGACTGACAACATGGCGTTAACGTGAATAAAGCATCCGATCTCAACACCTTCCAAGGCCTCATCTTCGCATTACAGCAGTTTTGGGCGGAGCAGGGCTGTGTCGTCCTGCAGCCGTTAGACATGGAGGTCGGCGCGGGGACGTTCCATCCGGCCACTTTTCTACGCTCGATAGGCCCGGAGTCTTGGAGTGCGGCCTATGTTCAGCCCTGCCGTCGTCCTACCGATGGCCGCTATGGCGAAAACCCCAACAGGCTTCAACATTATTACCAGTTTCAGGTCGTGCTAAAGCCCTCGCCAAAAAATATCCAAGAGCTTTACCTCAAATCCCTCGAAAGCCTCGGCATAGACATGTCTGTGCATGATATCCGCTTCGTCGAAGACAATTGGGAATCGCCAACGCTCGGCGCTTGGGGACTCGGCTGGGAGGTATGGCTAAACGGCATGGAGGTGACTCAGTTCACCTATTTCCAACAGGTAGGCGGACTCGAGTGTTATCCGGTTACCGGCGAGATCACCTATGGCATCGAGCGCATTGCGATGTATCTGCAGGGCGTCGATAGCATCTACGACATCGTCTGGACCGACGGGCCAAATGGCAAGGTAACCTACGGCGATGTATTCAAGCAAAACGAAGTCGAAATGTCGGCGTATAACTTTGAACACGCAGCGACCGACCTGCTGTTTGGTTATTTCGATGACTGCGAGCAGCAATGCAAAAAACTGATTGAGAGCAAGCTTGCACTGCCCGCCTACGAACAGGTGCTTAAGGCCTCACATTATTTCAACCTTCTCGACGCGCGCCATGCCATTTCCGTCACCGAGCGCCAGCGCTTTATTTTGCGCGTTAGAACATTGTCTAGGCTTGTTGCCGAAACGTATTACGCAACGCGCGAAGCGCTTGGCTTCCCGCTTATCGCCGACGACTTTAGAGAGGAGTTTATGCAGCATCAAAAGGCTAGCGCAAGCTCAGGTGAAGGCGAGACGAAATCAAGCGAGTCTAAGAAGAAAGCAAAAAACAAGGAGAAGTCGTCATGAGTACCCGCGACTTTTTAGTAGAGATCGGCACCGAAGAGTTACCGCCTAAGGCGCTAGCGAGTTTATCGAAAGCGTTTACGAGCGAGATTCTCGCAGGGCTCAAGAAACTGCAGCTTGGCTTCGCCGATTCAGAGAGTTTCGCCACACCGCGCAGACTCGCGCTGCTTGTTAGCGGCTTAGACGAGTCGCAGGCAGACAAAGCAGTCGAACGCTTCGGCCCCGCAGTGCAGGCTGCTTTTGATGCAGACGGTAACGCGACGCCCGCAGCACTAGGCTTTGCAAAATCGTGCAACGTAGCAATCGATCAGCTCCAACGAGCAGAAAAAGACGGCGTCGAGAAACTTTTCTATAGTGCATCGCAGCCACGTCAACCGACGAGCGCGCTACTTAGTGCAATCGTCAGTGAGGCGCTCGACAAGCTGCCTATTCCTAAGCGTATGCGCTGGGGTAATTCGCGCGCAGAGTTTGTACGTCCGGTGCATTGGGTTATACAACTGTTTGGCGACGAGGTCGTGGCAGGTGAGTTTTTTGGCGTTACCGCCGGAAGAGAGTCACGCGGCCATCGCTTTCATGCCGATCGAGCTATCGAAATAGATAGCCCAGCTAATTATGCGGCCCTGCTCGAGAACCAAGGACATATCATCCCTCAGTTCGACCGCCGCCGTGAAATGATTCGCGAACTGGTGATCGACGAAGGCGTTAAGGCTAACGCCACAAGCATTATTGACGAGGCGCTATTAAGCGAGGTCGCAAGCCTTGTCGAATATCCCGTCGCGCTCACCGGTAAGTTCGAAGAGCACTATCTTGAAGTGCCGCCAGAGGCGCTGATTCTCGCGATGAAGTCTCACCAGAAAACCTTTTACTGCGTCGATGCCGAGGGCAAACTTTTGCCACTGTTTATCGCAGTGAGCAATATCATAAGCAAAGACCCGGCACAGGTAATCGAGGGCAACGAACGCGTTATCCGCCCGCGCTTAGCAGACGCGAGTTTCTTTTTCGAAACCGACAAGCAAGTGTCGCTTGAGAGTCATCTCGCCGCGCTTAAGAAGATTGTTTTTCAGGACAAGCTTGGCACCGTTTATGATCGATCGGTCAGAATCGCTAACTTAAGTCGTGCGCTCGCTCCGCTTTGTGGCGCTGATCCCGCACTGTGTGAGCGTGCGGCAATGCTCTCTAAATGTGATCTTATGACTAATATGGTTGGAGAGTTTGCCGACTTGCAGGGCTTGATGGGCCGCTATTATGCACTTAACGACGGCGAACCTGCTGAGGTTGCCGAAGCAATAGACGAGCAATACCGCCCTCGGTTTGCTGGCGACGACCTGCCAACCGGGCTAACCGGCGCGGTACTCGCAATCGCCGAAAAGCTCGACACGCTCTCTGGTTTGTTTGCTATTGGGCAACCTCCTACCGGTTCTAAAGACCCGTTCGCACTTCGTCGCGCGGCCATCGGCCTGCTACGAATTCTCATCGAGAAAGAACTAGACCTCGATCTTGCGACTTGCATTGAGCTCGCCTTTGCCGGCTTAAAAAACCTTGATGCGGCAAACGTTGACTGCAGCGATAAGGTTCAGCAACAAGCGCTAGAGTTTTTATTAGACCGACTTCAGGCGTGGTCGTCAGACAAGGGTATTAGTCCTGCGGTGTTCCAATCGGTTATGGCGCTCAAACCGACCCGACCCGTCGACTTCGATCGACGCGTGCAGGCTGTTTCTCATTTCCAATCACTCGAAGAATCTTCGGCGCTCGCCGCTGCGAATAAGCGCGTGTCTAACCTTTTGGCCAAACAGGAAGTCCTTGCAGACGCTGTCGTAGACAGTGCCTTGTTTGTTGAACCCGCCGAAAAAGCCCTTTTCGAAAAGCTTGTTACTGTGGAGGCTGAGGTGGAGCCGTTATTCGCCTGCGGTGACTATAAGAAGGGGCTTGCCTCACTTGCGCAGCTTAGACAGACAGTGGATACCTTCTTCGACGACGTATTAGTCGTCAGCGATGATGAGGCTCTACGCACTAATCGTTTAGCGTTACTGTCGCGTCTTCGTCGTGGGTTTCTGCAGGCAGCCGATATTTCGTATCTGTCGTCTTAAGTGTAGCGGAGAATCATACCGTGCCCGTTTTAGTCCTCGACCGCGACGGCGTCATCAATCACGACTCGGTCGATTTCATTAAATCTGCTGACGAATTCGTTCCGCTGCCTGGCAGCGTTTTAGCGATTGCGCGCGCCCATCATGCGGGTTGGAAAGTCGTCGTCGCGACTAATCAATCAGGTCTGGGCCGTGGATTATTCGACGAGTACGCGCTAGCGCATATGCACGAGAAGTTGATTACACTGATAGAAGACGCGGGCGGGGAGATTGAGGGAATCGTTTTCTGTCCGCATCTTCCAGAGGCGGGTTGTGACTGTCGAAAGCCGCGAGTCGGTCTGCTGACTGAAATAGAGTCGAGTTTCGGCCTTTCACTTGCGGGTGAGCCTTTTGTCGGCGATAGCTTGCGGGATTTGGAGGCTGCGATCGCATTCGGTTGTCAGCCGGTGCTGGTGCGCACAGGCAAAGGCAGGGAAACCGAGGCCAAGCTGGTCAGCGACCCAAACCTACTCGGCACCACAGACCTATCGATTTTCGATGACTTAGCCGCGGCCGTGGAGTCACTTTGCGGGCAAGTCTGATCGGGGCTCGGCTATTACAGCAAGCAAGCCAGACTCGCCCTCACCCCTAGATATCGAGATTTTCGGCAGCCATTGCGTTCTGCTCGATGAACTCTCGTCTTGGGTCGACCTGATCACCCATCAGGGTATTAAACAATTGGTCTGCGTTAATCGCGTCATCAATGGTTACCTGAAGCATACGGCGGGTCTCTGGATTCATCGTCGTATCCCAAAGCTGGTCTGGGTTCATTTCACCCAATCCCTTATACCGCTGCAGATAGTGACCCTTCATTGCATCTTGCGTGAGCCATTCGATTGCTTCAGCGAAGTTCTTAATCGGGTGCGTCTTCTCTCCACGCTTGGCGTACGCCCCTTCTTCGATCAACCCGTCCAGGGTCGCGCCAAGACCTGCGAGTGCGCGATACTCACCCGACTTAAAGAAGTCGAGGCTGAAGCTGTAGCTTCGTTCGAGCCCATGTAGGCTTAACCGAACCTCTGGCAGATAAACATTACGCTCGGTATCGTGTTTGATGACGAGGGTTAAGTTAGCACTTGCTCCGGCGTGGAGCTCTGCCAGCTTTGAGCGCACCAAGTCTAACCACGTGTTAGCCGAGGCTTCGCTCTGCAAATCTTCTACCGCCAGAGTAGGCGAAAAAATCATCGCTTCTAGCACTTCGGTCGGATAAAGCCGTGCGAGTCGACTAATGATCGCATAGGCATCGTTATAGCTCTTAACGAGTGACTCGAGCGCGTCTTCAGCAATACCCGGCGCCTCGGCGTTAACATGTAGGCTTGCACCCTCGAGTGCCACTTGGGTCTGGTACCCAGCCAACTCTGCTTCGTCTTTGAGATATTGCTCCTGCTTACCCTTGCGGATTTTATACAGCGGAGGCTGAGCGATAAAAATATGACCGCCGTCGACTAATTCACGCATTTGGCGGAAGAAGAAAGTGAGCAGTAGCGTACGGATATGCGAGCCGTCAACGTCGGCGTCGGTCATGATAATAATGCTGTGGTAGCGGAGTTTTTCGGGCTGAAATTCGTCTTTACCGATTCCGCAACCGAGCGCCTTGATTAAGGTGCCAATCTCAGCGGACCCGAGCATTTTGTCGAAGCGCGCCTTCTCAACATTAAGAATCTTGCCTTTAAGCGGCAGGATAGCCTGATTCTTTCGGTTGCGGCCTTGCTTCGCCGACCCTCCCGCAGAATCTCCCTCCACTATGTAGATTTCAGAGAGTGACGGGTCTTTTTCTTGGCAGTCTGCAAGCTTACCTGGCAGGCCAGCGATATCGAGAGCGCCTTTTCGTCTGGTCATCTCGCGGGCTTTACGAGCGGCTTCGCGCGCACGTGCAGCATCGAGCATTTTACCGACAATTAGCTTCGCATCGTGGGGATTTTCTAGGAGATAGTCGCTAAATTTGGCAGCCATCTCTTGCTCAACGACGGTTTTAACCTCTGAAGAGACAAGCTTATCTTTGGTTTGCGACGAGAATTTAGGGTCTGGCACTTTAACCGAGATAATTGCGGTGAGTCCTTCACGCGCATCATCACCGGATGTCGCTACCTCTTTGCCTTTTTTGGCAGCAAGCTCTTTATCAATATAGCCTTTGAGGACTCGCGTTAGCGCGGCACGAAAACCCGCGAGATGCGTGCCACCGTCTTTCTGGGGAATATTGTTGGTGTAGGGAAAGATGTTTTCTACGTAAGAATCATTCCACTGCAGGGCAACCTCAACAGTGATGCCGTCTTCGGGGCGCTCATGGGCGAAATGGAAAATCTTGTTTACCGTAGCTTTGTTCTTATTTAAGTATTCGACGAACGCCTGAACGCCGCCTTCGTATTTAAAATGTTCTTCTTTAGCGCTACGCTCATCAATCAAGCGGATCGATACGCCCGCGTTGAGAAAGGCGAGTTCGCGGAGTTTTTTGGCGAGAATATCGTAGTGAAACTCAACGCTACTAAAGGTCAGGTCTGAGGGCTTGAAATGGCATTCCGTGCCCGTTGTGCTGGTCTCACCGACAACAGCTAGGGGTGCTTGAGGCACGCCGTGCTTATAAAGTTGCTCCCAAAGTTTGCCGTCGCGGCGAATAGTCAACTTAAGCTCTTCGGAAAGGGCATTAACAACCGATACGCCAACACCGTGCAACCCACCGGAAACCTTGTAGCTATTGTCGTCAAATTTGCCGCCGGCGTGCAGCACCGTCATAATCACTTCCGCCGCAGAAACCCCTTCGCTGTGCATTTCGGTAGGTATGCCACGGCCGTTATCCGATACGCTGATGGTCTCGCCCACATGGATAACCACGCGAATTTCATCACAGTGCCCCGCCAGCGCCTCATCGATAGAGTTGTCCACAAGCTCGAACACCATATGGTGCAGGCCTGTGCCGTCATCGGTGTCGCCGATATACATACCAGGGCGCTTGCGCACCGCATCTAAGCCCTTGAGAACCTTGATACTATCGGAGTTATAGTCGCTGTTGTTTGCTGTACTAGCAACACTGTTGGTTTCGTCGGTCATTCTTGGTCTCCAGGGGTAGCCCCAGGGTGTTACTTGATACTAGTGTTATCGGACAATTGGGTTGAAAATCAAGCCGTTATTCTACCATGTTCCACGTGGAACTGCGCGATTTCGCTCGGGTCGAGTGCGGCAAAAAGAGACCCTTCGGACGCAAGGGCGAGGCTTTCGAGTTCGACACAGGTGACGAAAAGCTGCGAGTCTAAGGACAACAGGGTTGAAAACACTCGAGCCCGGTTTTCGGGATCTAATTCAGAGGGTAGGTCATCGATTAAATAGAGACACTCAACGCCCAGGCTTTCGGACAAAAGCCTTCCCTGCGCGATTTTCAAGGCACTTACTAGAATCTTCTGTTGGCCCCTCGAGAGCACCTCAACCGCAGGGGCACGGTCAAGCAGCAGGAGTATGTCTGCGCGCTGAGGACCCAACTGCGTCGAGCCATAGCGTCGATCGACCTCCAGAGTGCGAACAAGCTCTGCGTCAAGGTTGGCGCCCTCGGCCCACCCACGGTCGTACCTGATTTCCAACGAGTCAACGTGAGACCCTTCGAGCTGTGCGTAAACCTCCGTAAACACAGGGAGAAATCTATCCAAATAGGCGCCACGCTGGGCATCGACCTTAACTGATGCCGCGACAAACTCCCGACCCCAAGCCTCGAGTTGGGGTCTATCTAGGCGAGGTGCTTTCAATAGCGCGTTGCGATTAGCGAGGCACTTTCTCGAGTCGCGCCATGCGGTGAGAAAACTATGTTCCACGTGGAACACTCCCCAATCGAGAAAGCGCCGACGCGCCTTAGGCCCGCCTTCAAGAAGTTGAAACGCCGTGGAATCGATTATCTGTAGGGGGAGGGAGCGAGCTACAGACTCCCAGTTTTTCTGCGTCTCATCCTGAAGGCGAAGCAAATGCCTGCGACGCCGAGATTTACTCAACCCTATACGAAGGCCATCGGTGAGCTGAGAAAAAATGACCGCTTCATCCTTGCCATGAGTAATCAAGGGATCCAGCTTAGCGCTGCGAAAAGACCGACCCGAAGACAGCAGGTGAATACCCTCAAGCAGGCTGGTTTTACCCGAGCCATTCTCTCCGTGGAATATATTCAGTCGCGGAGACACATCGATAGCTACATCGACTAAATTCCTAAGTCCTGTCACCGTGAGTTTTTCTACTCGACTCATAGCCTTACTCGGCAACGCATAAGCGAGAAGGGAGAGGGGGCAGCTGACATGACGTTAACTCTGCCGTCTATCGTTACAGCCTCATAGGCATAACAACATACATCGCATTGCTCTCATCACCCGACTCGATGAGCGCGCTGTTGTTCGCGTCGAGCAGGGTTATCTTCGCCTGGCGACTGCGCAGGGTAGAGAGTACGTCAATCAGATAGCTTACGTTAAAGCCCATTTCGAGCTCGTCACCCTGGTAATCCACCGCAACCACTTCTTCGGCCTCTTCTTGCTCAGGATTGTTAGCAAAAATCCGCAGTTCGCCGTTTGTAAGAACCACTCTTACGCCGCGATACTTTTCATTAGAGAGAATGGACGCTCGACTAAACCCTTGCTTGAGCGCCTGACAATCACCCAAAATCACCTTGTTGCCACCCTTCGGTAGCACACGGTTATAATCAGGGAACTTACCATCGACAAGCTTTGAGGTGAACGTAAAGTCAGCAACCGCAGCGCGTATATGGTTCTGACCGAACACCAAGGTGATGTCACCCTCGTCTTCGAGAAGCCGTGCTAACTCCATAACCCCTTTTCGAGGAAGGATGAGCTGCTGAACCGAGGCTATGTCGTTCTTAGATTCAAGCGTCTCCATTGCAAGGCGATGCCCGTCAGTTGAGACTACGCGCAAATAATCAGGCGACACCTCAAACAGCATTCCATTTAAATAGTAGCGTACGTCCTGCTGCGCCATAGCAAAGCTGGTGCTATCGATGAGCTCGCCGAGCTTTTTCTGTGGCAAAGTAAGGGAAAATGTGTCGGGCTCTTCTTCGACATTAGGGAATTCCGACGAAGGAAGCGTCACCAGAGTGAAGCGACTGCGCCCAGATTTGACTAAAAGCTTTTTCTCGTCGAGCGACACTTCTACCATTGCATCGTCAGAAAGCGACTTACAAATGTCGAGAAGTTTGCGTGCGGGAACCGTTACCGCACCATGAGTATGTGCAGTCGCGACGCGCGTGCGACCAACTAGCTCAACCTCCAGATCCGTCCCCGTTAATGACAGCTCGTCGTTATTCAATACCAAAAGCACATTCGAAAGCACTGGTAACGTTTGTCGACGCTCGACGACACCGCTGACCAATTGCAACGGCTTTAACAGAGCTTCCCGAGAAATAACAAAATGCATGTCTACTTTTCCTTGTTCGGCGCGCTCCCGCTGGGCACGCCCGTTACTGTTTGTGGAGATCTACTGCCGGGGTTACCGGCCTAACCGGGACTAGCTCGACAGGAGCCTGAGCAAGTTATTGTAATCTTCTTCTATATCGATCGAGCTTTGCCTTAGCTTTGCGATCTGCTTGCACGCATGCATGACAGTCGTATGATCACGTCCACCGAACGCGTCGCCTATTTCAGGGAGGCTATGGTTCGTTAACTCTTTAGCAAGGCACATAGCGACCTGCCTTGGCCGCGCCACCGAACGATTACGGCGTTTCGAGAGCATGTCCGACATTTTAATTTTTGAGTACTCGGCCACCGTTCGCTGAATATTATCGATCGTTACGAGCTTATCCTGAAGCGCAAACAAGTCGCGAAGCGCCTCTTTTATTAGCTCAACATTAATCGCCTCGCCCTTAAAACTGGCATGCGCGATTACGCGCTTGAGTGCGCCTTCGAGTTCCCGCACATTAGAGCGAAGCCGTTGTGCAATAAACATCGCCGCGTCGTTAGGCAGCGCGACGTTAACAAGCGCTGCCTTATTCATCAATATCGCCGCACGCGTCTCAAGTTCAGGCGGCTCCACCGCCACGGTAAGGCCCCATCCAAAGCGCGACTTAAGGCGCTCCTCAAGCCCGTTTATTTCTTTGTGGTAGCGATCGCTGGTCAGAATAATCTGTTGGCCACCTTCGAGAAGCGCATTAAACGTATGAAAGAACTCTTCCTGTGAACGCTCTTTTCCCGCAAAAAACTGAATATCATCGATGAGCAACGCATCGACCGACCGGTAGAAACGCTTAAACTCATTAATAGAATTAAGTTGCAGCGCGGTCACCATCGTAGCCACAAAAGTTTCCGAATGTAGATAAACGACCTTCGCATTGGGCTTTTTAGCTTTTAGGTAGTTGCCTATAGCATGCATTAAGTGAGTCTTACCTAATCCCACACCACCATAGATAAAGAGGGGGTTGTAAGCGAAGCCAGGGTTCTCGGCGACCTGCATCGCAGCTGCACGCGCTAGCTGATTAGACTTACCCTCAACAAAATTATCAAACGTGTTCTCTCGATTGAGCGCGCCTTGATGGCTAAGCTTGCCTTCGATAATCGTATCAACGCCCGACATCGCCGTCCCAGGTCTCCTATCAAACCCTCGTGAAGGGGTTGTAGACGTCAAAATTAGGCTGGCCTGACGAGGTGAAAGTGAATCTTCACTGTCAGCACTTAAGCTGATTCTGTTATCAAGTACAGATTCTAGTTTGTGTTCTCGAGACTCGGAGTAAGCCCCGGTTGTGGGAAAAGACTGAGCTTGTTGGCCGCGCGGAGTTTCTCGATTTTGCAGACTTTCGGGCGCCCCCAGGGCGTTAACCGCCCCCGCTGTTGCAACGACAACGCTGGGACCCGCGAGGTCGTAACCTTGACTGGTTGTCACTGATGCAAACACCTCGTCAATCTGACTAAGTAGCTTGGCCTTGACCCAATCTTGAATAAAGCGGTTGGGCGCTATCAGAAGGAAAGAGAGAAATCTCGTTCCCTCGCTGTCTCGTTGTTCAGACACAGAAGGCCGTAAAGGCCGCAGCCAAGTATTGTAAGCCTGGGCTGGTAGATCGTGACGCAAGGTCTCAAGACAATCCTGCCAGATAGCTCCGGCGTCTGGTAAAGAGGGTGGTAAGTGTTCGGTAACAGCACTATGGCTGCTAATCGCACGATCATTAATAGCAGCGTTTGGCGAACGATTCGTTCGATCTATCGGTGGCATTTGCTGCGCGCGAGACACCCTGTCGAAAATATCTGATGACACTATTAAAAGCCCCAGTTAATAGCACTAGCTTTTTAGTCAACGCACTTAGCGCGACTTCGTTGTTTTTATGATCAGCAAGTGTAGCGGCTCACAAAAGAGTTATCCACCGCTTAGAAAATATTGCCCACAGGTCGATAGTTATAAAATAATTATATTTAACAATAGTTTGCGTAAATTAACGAAACCGAGATGCAGAGGAGCGCAAAAACTACACACATCTCGCCGCACCCTTGTGGGTAAGTTACCTGTGGATAACCTGTTATTAAGCTCTGGTTTAGTGCGGTCATACACGCCCGGGTCACCATCACACACAAAAACTAGCGTCGGCAGGTCGCTTCAAAGGAAGAAGTGAAAGAGGCTTCTATCGTAGGTGCCCTGAATCAGGGGCTTTTTTGCGAAACAAGCCATTGCATCTTAGCCTCAAAGGCTCTACTATTCGCGTCCCTCTGTTTTAGGGCAAGGCTGTTTTAGGGCAAGGTCTGCGCGTTTAACCTGAGCGTAAGCTAAGCGCCGCCCAAAACAGAAAAAGAATTCGAACAATGACAATCTTGTCGCCTTGTTTGTTTACTCGGCTCAAGCCACGTAGCCACTTAGCCACGTAGCTCAGACGCCACTAATTATTTAGGTGTAAGTCATGAAAAGAACATTCCAACCAAGCGTTATCAAGCGCGCACGTACACACGGATTCAGGGCTCGTATGGCGACTAAAGGTGGACGCGCTGTTATCAACCGTCGCCGTGCTAAAGGCCGCGCAAAGCTATCTGCATAAAGCTATTTGTAGAGAGAAGCGGGAAACGCCTTTACAAAAAAAAGCGCCCCGACTCTCTCATCGCAA
>TARA_B110000503_G_scaffold63672_2_pt1 | contig 44432 bp, 39 predicted proteins | sample TARA_B110000503 | Tara Oceans TARA_B110000503 (sample SAMEA4397472) | marine metagenome | biome: Polar Biome; feature: [SRF] surface water layer (ENVO:00010504); material: water (ENVO:00002006), including particulate matter (ENVO:01000060) such as... | depth 5 m | reverse complement strand
CTGCTGAGCAATGGCGATGTCGTCACCCAGTGCAGTGACGCACAGTATACGACCTCCATTGGTGACAATTTCATCATCGGCGTACACAGTACCCGCGTGGAATACCTTGATCGCATCCGTTTGTGCAGCATCGAGTCCGTGAATCGGTGTGCCCGTGGCATAGTCGCCCGGGTAACCGCCAGCGGCCAACACCACACCGATAGCGCAACGCTTATCCCACTGAGCGTCGGCCTGATCCAGCGCCCCGTCCAGTGCGCTGTTGCACAGGCCCACAAGGTCTGACTGCAGGCGCATCATGATGGGCTGGGTTTCGGGATCGCCAAAGCGGCAGTTGTATTCTATAACCCGCGGCTGGCCCGCCGTGTCGATCATCAGGCCGGCGTAGAGAAATCCGACGTAATCATTGCCCTCGGCAGCCATGCCCGCCACGGTCGGCAGAATCACCTGTTCCATGATGCGCTGGTGTACTAAAGCATCTACTACGGGGGCCGGGGAGTACGCGCCCATGCCGCCAGTATTGGGGCCGGTATCGCCCTCGCCAATCTGTTTATGATCCTGGCTGGTGGCCATGGCCAATACGTGTACGCCGTCTACGATGACGATAAAGCTGACTTCTTCACCGGGGAGAAATTCCTCGATGACCACGCGGCACCCGGCCTCGCCAAAGGCATTACCCGCCAGCATATCGGTGACCGCCGCTTCTGCCTGCGCCAGTGTCTCTGCCACGATGACGCCCTTGCCCGCCGCCAGACCATCGGCTTTAACGACAATCGGTGCACCCTGTTCGCGCAGATAGGCCAGTGCGGGTTTCAGTTCAGTGAAATTGCCATAGCTGCCGGTGGGGATGTTGTGCCGCGCCAGGAAGTCTTTGGTGAAGGCCTTGGAGCCCTCCAGCTGCGCGGCGCCCTTGCTTGGGCCGAAGCAGCGCAGTCCGCGTGCCTGGAAAAAATCAACCACGCCCTCTACCAGCGGTGTCTCCGGTCCGACAATGGTCAGCCCCACATTATTTTGCTCGGCAAAATCCGCCAGAGCCGGGAAATCCATACTGTCGATCGCGACGTTTTCGAGTCTGGCTTCCTGCGCAGTACCAGCATTACCGGGTGCGACATAAACCGTATCGACGCCCTTAGACTGGGCGGCTTTCCATGCCAGCGCGTGCTCGCGCCCGCCGCTGCCGATGACGAGAACATTCATGTGTGTTTCCTAGTGTCTGAAGTGCCGCATGCCGGTGAATACCATCGCCATACCGTGTTCATCCGCAGCGGCGATGACCTCCTCGTCGCGTATCGATCCCCCCGGCTGTATCACAGCAGTGATGCCGGATGCGCCGGCGCTGTCGATGCCATCGCGAAAAGGGAAGAAGGCATCCGAGGCCATCACCGAGCTCTTGACCGGCAACCCGGCATGCTCGGCCTTGATGGCCGCGATACGGGCGGAATTGATGCGGCTCATCTGGCCGGCGCCGACACCCACGGTCTGGCCGTTGGCGGCGTAGACAATGGCGTTGGATTTGACGTACTTGGCGACTTTCCAGGCAAACAGCAGGTCCAGCCACTGTTGTTCTGTCGGTTGCAGTTTACTCACCACGCGCAGGTCATCGCGGCTGATCATACCGAGGTCGCGATCCTGCACCAACAGGCCGCCGTTGACGCGTTTATAGTCCAGCGCGGGGCCGGACGGGGTCCACTCGCCACACATCAGCAGGCGCACGTTTTGCTTGCTGGCGACCAGTGTGGCGGCTTCGTCACTCACGCTGGGCGCGATAATCACTTCTACGAACTGTCGCTCGACGATGCTTGCGGCGGTGGCTGCATCCAGTTCCCGGTTGAAGGCGATAATCCCGCCAAAGGCCGATTCGGTATCGGTGGCAAAGGCCAGGTCATAGGCCTTGCTGATATTTTCGGCGACTGCCACACCACAGGGATTGGCGTGTTTGACGATCACACAGGCGGGCTGCTCGAAGTTCTTGACGCACTCCAGTGCGGCATCGGTATCGGCGACATTGTTGTAGGACAGCTCCTTGCCCTGTAGCTGGCGAGCAGTGGCGATGCCCGCCTCGGCAGGGTTGGCCTCCACGTAAAACGCGGCCTGCTGGTGGGGGTTTTCGCCGTAGCGCATTTCCTGTGCTTTGTGAAATTGTGTATTGAACGTTCGGGGAAAGTTTTCTGAGCCGCCGGGTACCAGTTTGCCAAAGTGATTGGCGATGGCACCATCATAAGAAGCCGTGTGCTCGTAGGCTTTGATCGCCAGATTGAAGCGGGTCGCCAGTGAGGTGCTCCCCGCGTTGGCGCGCATTTCACTGAGGATGCCAGAGTAATCGGACGCGTTTACCACGATGTTGACGAAGCGGTGGTTTTTGGCCGCCGCGCGCACCATCGTGGGGCCGCCGATATCGATGTTCTCGATGGCATCTTCCAGCGTGCAGTCGGGTTTGGCGACGGTCGCCGCGAAGGGATAGAGGTTCACCACGACCATATCAATGGGATCGATGCCATGCTCGGCCATGACACTGTCATCCTGCCCCCGGCGGCCCAGAATACCGCCGTGCACCCTGGGGTGTAAGGTCTTGACCCGGCCGTCCATCATTTCCGGGAAGCCGGTGTAGTCCGCCACTTCGGTGACATCCAGTCCGGCATCCTTTAACAGGCGATAGGTGCCGCCGGTTGAGAGCAGTGCTACGCCCAGTTCGCGTAGCGCGCTGGCAAATTCTGCAATACCCGATTTATCAGAAACACTGATCAGGGCCCGTTTGACCTGTACGAGATCACTTTCACTCATGGTTATATCCCTAGTTCCGATCTCAGATCAGGTTGTACTGCTTCAGTTTCTTGCGCAACGTGCCCCGGTTCAGGCCCAGCATGATCGCCGCCCGGGTCTGGTTGTTGCGGTTGTAGGCCATGATTTCTGCCAGCAACGGCGCTTCAACTTCCGTGAGGACCATCTGGTATACGTCGCTGGACAGTTGCCCATCCAGTTGTTCCAGGTAATCGCGCATTGCCGTCGTGACGGCCTCGCGCAGATGACTGGCAGCGGGTACCGGCGGTATGTCGATATCGATGGCGGTAGTTAATTTCCCCGCCGCGTTAGGGTCTAGTGATTCAGCCCTGATCATGCTGCTAGTTCCTTGTCGAACTCGATGTCTGACAGCTGGGTTATGAAGTGTAGCTGCTCTTGTGGGTGTGCAAGACGATTAAATAATTTTCGCTGTGCCAATGCGTCAGCTCTGGCACTCAGGTACCAACCGACGTGTTTACGGGCGATACGTGCACCCATGAAGTCGCCATAAAATTGATGCAGTTGAACAACATGCCGATACAGAATGTCCAGCTGTTGCCCGGCACTGGGTGGCGCAGGTGTCACACCCGTTTTCAGATGGGCGGCGATCTGTCCGCAAAGCCAGGGCCTGCCCTGTGCCGCTCGGCCTATCATTACGCCGGCAGCGCCAGTATGCGCGATAACCGCGGCCGCCATTTCCGGGGAGTTAATATCGCCATTGGCAAAGACGGGAATCCCCACGGCGGTGACAATCTCGGCGATGGTGTTGTATTCCGCGCGCCCGTTGAAGGCGCAGGCACGGGTGCGGCCATGTACTGCCAGCGCCGCCACGCCGGCATCCTCGGCGATGCGGGCGATGGTCGGGCCATTTCTGTTCTCGCTCGAGATACCCGTGCGAATTTTGAGTGTGACGGGTACGCTGACTGCCGCTGTCACTGCCAGCAGGATGGCTTTTACCAACGCCTCATCCGCCAGTAATGCCGAACCGGCTGCTTTGCGGCAGACCTTCTTCGCCGGGCAGCCCATATTGATATCGATAATCTGTGCACCGCGCGCGACGTTGTACTGCGCTGCTGCGGCCATTTCCTGTGGGTCGCTACCGGCTATCTGTACGGAGCGCGGAGCGATTTCCAGATCGTGCTGGCTGCGCCACTGTGTCTTGAGTGAATTACGCAGACGCGGATTGCAGCTGATCATCTCCGACACCACCAGTCCTGCGCCAAATTCCGAGCACAGTCGGCGAAATGGCAAATCGGAGACACCGGCCATCGGCGCCAGGGCGACGCGATTGGGCAACGTGTACGGTCCGATATCCAACATTGGAGCTCGTCTGGAAGGGGGTGAAAGAAGCCAACAATGATACTCGCTCGCGGGAAGGTGTGGAAGGAAACCTGCATAAAAAAGCAGCGATTCAGGATGCACTCGTTAGCAGGAGCGCAGTGTCCCGCGCAAGCATACCCAGCCGTCTTTCTCGCCGACAATAGTGAGAGGCAGGCGATCAGCATAGTGCGCGCACAGCGCATCGGCCTGATTTTGCAACAGGCCCGATAGCAGCAGTGTACCGCCGGGTTGCAGGAAATTGAGCAGCGCACAGGAGAGCTCGATCAACGGTCCCGCCAAGATATTCGCAATGACCAGCTCAGCCTTTTGCGTCCAATGCTGTTGATCTACATCCTGTGGCAATACCACTGTCAGCTGCTGTGGTGCGATATTGTTGCGGTTGGCATTGTCGCGGCAGGCTGCCAAGGCTTGCGGGTCATTGTCTACGCCCAATGCGAGAGTGGCGCCCAGTTTCAGTGCGGCGACGGCGAGAATGCCCGAGCCGCAGCCGTAGTCGATGATGGTCTGCCCGCTCAGGTTAAGGCCCTCGATTTGCGTCAGGCACAATGCGGTGGTGGGGTGCGTGCCGGTGCCGAACGCGAGTCCGGGGTCCAGCATCAGATTCACTGCGTCGGGATCTGGCGGCTCCAACCAGCTGGGACAAACCCACAGGCGTGCGCCAAACTGCATGGGTTGGTAGTGTTGCATCCACTCCCGCTCCCAGTCTTTGTCCTCCAGAATTTCCACGCGCGCGTTGCTCGCTTTGAGCAGGTGCTCAGGAATTTCCTGCAACACACGTTTCATGTCTGTATCCGCCGGGTATAGCCCGGTGATACGGGTCAGGTTCCACATCGGTGTCTCGCCAACACCCGGTTCCAGCAGTGGTTGATCCGCGTTGTCTTCCAGGGTAACTGCCACCGCGCCACCCGCGAGCAATTCATCCTCCCACTCGGTGATCTCTTCACGCTGCGCGTCCAAGCGCAATTGCAGCCATGTCATAGCGGTGACTGCGCTAGAATAGGAGAGGCGGGGACTGTATTCATGGCAATGGCGCCAGCGTGGCGAGTGCCGCGCTACTCTTTCAAACGCTTTTCGAGATAGTGAATGCTCACACCGCCCCTGCGGAACGCGGAGTCGCGCAACAGATCGAGGTGTAGGGGGGTGTTGGTACGAATACCCTCTACCACCAGTTCGTCCAGCGCGCCCCGCATTTTAGCCATTGCGGTGTCTCTATCCTCGCCATAGCAAATGATCTTGGCAATCAGTGAGTCGTAGTAGGGTGGCACGGTGTAGCCGTCGTACAGGTGTGAGTCTACGCGCACGCCCATGCCGCCTGGTGCATGGAAAGTAGTGACCTTGCCGGGGCAGGGCAGGAATGTTTTGGGGTCTTCCGCATTGATACGACACTCAAACGCGTGGCCGCGAAACCTCACTTCGCTCTGCGTGACGGACAGTGGCAGGCCGCTGGCAATGCGCAACTGTTCCCTAACGATATCGATGCCGGTGATCATCTCGGTGACTGGATGCTCCACCTGCACGCGCGTGTTCATTTCAATAAAGTAGAAGCCCCCATCTTCATACAGGAACTCAAAGGTACCGGCGCCGCGGTAACCCAAGTCGATACAGGCTTTGACGCAGGCCTGGGCAACGGCATTGCGGGCGTCTTGTGGGATACCGGGTGCGGGCGCTTCCTCCATGATTTTCTGGTGGCGACGCTGCAGGGAGCAGTCCCGATCGCCGAGGTGAATCGCGTTACCCTGGCCATCGGCGAGCACCTGAATCTCTACGTGGCGCGGTGTTTGCAGAAACTTTTCCAGGTAGACCACACCTGAGCCAAACGCGGCGACGGCCTCGGACTGGGTGACTTGTATTGAGCTGAGCAGCGTCGCTTCCTCGTGTACAGCGCGCATGCCACGACCACCGCCACCGGCGGCGGCTTTGACGATCACGGGATAGCCAATACGGCGGGCTATCGCGAGGGTTTGTTCATTGTCATCGGTGATGGGTCCATCGGATCCGGGTACTGTGGGAACACCGGCTTCCTTCATCGCTTGAATCGCAGACACCTTGTCACCCATGAGGCGGATGGTGTCGGCGGTAGGGCCGATAAAGATGAAGCCGCTCTTTTCGACCTGATCGGCAAAGTCGGCATTTTCCGCCAAAAAGCCGTAGCCGGGGTGGATGGCGGAGGCCCGAGTAACTTCTGCTGCGCTGATAATTGCGGGCACATTGAGGTAGCTGTCGGTGGATGCGGCGGGCCCGATACAGACGGCTTCGTCTGCCAGCAGGACATGCTTGAGTTCGCGGTCGGCCTTGGAGTGGACTGCAACCGTGGGGATGTCCAGCTCCTTGCAGGCCCGCAGCACCCGCAGTGCAATCTCACCGCGGTTGGCGATGAGGACTTTCTCTAATATGGGCATGCGGTGTTCCTCTGCTCGTCTGGCTGAACTGCGCTCACACAATGGAGAACAGGGGTTGGTCAAACTCGACCGGTTGTCCATTTTCAGCCAGGATGGCTGCTATCGTGCCGGCCTTGTCGGCTTCGATCTGGTTCATCATTTTCATAGCCTCCACGATGCAGATAACGTCGCCGACTTTGACTGTCTGTCCCACTTCGAAAAACGAAGCCGAGCTGGGTGAGGGAGAGCGGTAAAAGGTACCTACCATAGGCGAACTCAGTACATGGCCGACCGGTGGCGCTGCGGCCGATGGCGCTGCGGCTTCGGGCGCCAGCGGCGTGGATTGCGGCGCAACGGCTGGTGGCGCATAAACTGGCGCGGCTTGTGCTGCCGCGGCCATGGACAGAGCTACTGCGCCATTGCGGCTGATGCGCACCGACTCCTCGCCCTCCTTGATTTCAATTTCGTCGATGTTGGACTCTTCCAGCAATTCGATCAGTTTTTTTACTTTGCGAATGTCCATAGTGCAGTCTCGTCAGTGTTGTTTATGGTTTTTCTAGTTGGTGTAGCGCAGCTTGCAGACCCAGTTCATAGCCCTGTGCCCCCAGCCCGCAGATGACGCCCTGTGCCAGATCCGAGAAGTAGGAACGCTGGCGGAAGTCTTCCCTGGCATGGGTATTGGACAGGTGAATCTCTATAAACGGAATCGCCACGGCAGTGAGCGCGTCGCGCAGTGCTACGCTGGTATGGGTGAATGCCGCGGGATTGATCAGAATGAAGTCCACTCCCTCCCATCGAGCTGCCTGCACCCGTTCCACTAACGCGTATTCGGCGTTGCTTTGCATGTGTGCCAACTGATGCCCCCGCTCCTGTGCTAGCGTCTCCAGGCGCAGGTTGATATCGGCCAGGGTGGTGCGGCCATAAATGTCGGGTTCGCGTTCGCCCAGCAGGTTCAGGTTAGGGCCATGTAATACAAGAATGGTTGCCACTTAAACGGGCTCTCCTGGCCGATGCACAATAAGCACGAATTTTGGCTCAAAATTTTGGAACTGTCTACGCATATCATTAGGTTTCTGAATTTTGGCAACTTATAGCCGCCGTATTGCAGAAGTTAGGTAGATTTAGATACCCAAAATAGGAAACTAACGATGCCCTCCATCATGCACTCTGGTACCGCTAAAAATGCACAATTGTGGTTATATCCTTAAAAAATGGCGACAACATCACTGTTTTTGCCAGAAACAGACTGAAGAGCGTCCAACACCATTTTTTTACTCAATATCTGCGGCAGAACCAGTGGTGCTTGCGTCGCATCGGCTGGGTACATCAGATACAGGGGAATGCCGCTACGCCCGTGCTCTTTTAGCAGGGCAGCAATGTCTGCATCCTGATTTGTCCAGTCGGCGACCACGTACGTGACACCGTGGTAGGCAAAGGCCTGGACCATGTCGTCCGTGAATAGCACCGCGGTTTCATTGGCAATGCAGGTGATACACCAATCGGCTGTAACATCGACAAAGACCGGTTTGCCGGCCGCGCGCAGCGCCGTGACCTCTTGCGCTGACCAGACGACGTGTCCAGCTGCGAGTGTCGAGCCCCCTTTCTGGACAGCGTCCAATCCACGCAGCGTTCCCAGACTGGCAGCCGCTATCAGGCAGGCTACCGCCAATATCCGGCGCACCCGGCTGTCATTCCACAGCCACAGCCCCAGTGCCAGGACGAGTGCGCCGCCCAGCGCGGTGGCCATGGTGTTCACTCCGGTTTGCCTGCCTGCCACCCAAAACAACCAAAGCGCAGTGGCATAGAGCGGGAAGGCCAGGAATTGTTTGAGCGTTTCCATCCATGCGCCGGGTTTTGGCATGAGCGCGCGGGCCGCGCCGCTGTAACTGAACAGCAAGAGTGGCGCGGCCATTCCAGCACCCAGCGCGGCGAACACCAGCAGGCCTATCTGAGGCGGCTGGCTGGCGGCAAAGCCCAGTGCGGTACCCATAAAGGGCGCGGTGCAGGGGCTGGCGACCACGACGGCCAGCACGCCGGTGAAGAAACTCCCTATCAGGCCTCGTTTATTGGCGAGTCCACTGCCGGTATTCATCAGGTTGGTGCCCATTTCGATAACGCCGGAGAGGGACAGGCCCATGGCAATGAACAGGTAGGCCAGGGCGATCACAAAGCCCGGGGATTGCAGTTGAAAGCCCCAGCCGATGGCGCTGCCCGCTCGCTGCAGGATAATCAACAGGCCCGCCACAAAAACGAAGCTGGCAATCACGCCGGCGGCGTAGAGCCAGCTATGCAGATGCCGGTCGTGGTCTGTGCTGCGCATAAAACTGAGCACCTTCAGTGACAGTATTGGAAAGACACAGGGCATCAGGTTGAGAATGGCGCCGCCCAGAAATGCCAGCGCCAAGATGGTCAGCAAGCCATCGTTTGCGGCGGACTGTTCCAGCTGGACTGCCGGCGTCACGACCCGCGCTGTGGGCAGTGGGATGGCGGTAGCCGTGCCTTTGCTGAAGTCCAGTTCAAAAAATTCCTTGTGCGGGGGGTAACACAATCCTGCATCAGCGCAGCCCTGTGACGTGGTAGACAGGGTGGCACGCTGTGTGGCGCGCTCAAGGTGCAGCGTAATATCGGCACTGCCGTAGTGAATCTGCACCTCGCCAAAATATTCATCGTTGTGACGCAGGCCTTCGGGTAGCTCAATGCGCAATTCGACAGGGCCTTGCGCGTCTTCCACTGCGAAGTCGAAGCGGTGTTGGTACAGGTAGTAGCCGGGCGTGATCTGCCAGTGAAGCATTACGCTGCGCTCGTCGAGTATCTCCACCTCCAGTTGATAAGCTTCGTCTACTGGCAGGAATTCCGGTGTCGCTGCCCCCGGCACATTGCGGTCGGATCCGCCGAAGTTCTGGGCGTGACAAATGCTGCTGATCAGTATCAGCAAGCTCGCAAACAGTGCGCGCATAGTATTTCCTCAGTGGGAACGGCGCCCAATAACGCGCAGTCTCGGTGCCGAAGTGTATCAAGACTTTGCGGGTGTGGCGAAGTAGGGTGGGATCAATGTCGCCACGGATGCTACAATACTTAGAGGTTTGCACGGCGCAATAGTTTCACGACTGGAGTTCAAAAGTGAGCAAAATATGGATGGCGGCATTGACAGCCTGTTTTTTGTCGTTGGCCGCTGTGGCTGAACAGGATACCGCCCTTGAGTTTGAAAATGCCTGGGTCAGGGCCATGCCCCCGTTTCAGCCCAACTCTGCAGGCTATCTTACACTGACTAATCACGGTGACGTCGCGGTCGCCATCGTCGGTGCCAGCTCCAAAGTGGCAGAGAAAGTGGAGCTGCACACGACGCGGGAAGTCGACGGTCTGATGCGTATGGAGAAGGTGGATAGTCTGGCTCTCGCTCCCGGAGAACGCGTGGAATTGACACCCGGCGGCAAACATTTGATGCTATTTGGGTTGCGGTTCAGGCTGGTACCTGGTGACGACGTTGAGATTTGTCTGCAACTGGTTGCTGGCGATGAGACGTGTACCAATGCCGAGGTCCGCATGAGCGGCGAAACGCCGGATTCGCAGGATCACCAACATCACCAATAAACAGAGTAAAATCATGGACAGAATGACAGATATACCCTCCGCATGGCTGAAAATAGTGGGGGGCGTGGTCGGTGTGTATTTACTGATCGCCATCCTGTTCGGCATGTACTGGAGCATAACGCCCGCACCTTTTGACGTGCGGGCCAACGCGCAGGCACTGACAGCGGCCGGGGGCGCTGAAGCAGGCCCCAAAGGCAGGATGGTCACTGGCTCGGCCACCATGGGCGCGCTGATCGGGGTGATGGAAACCCTGCTGGATAAACCCGGTGGCTATACCCACAACGATAAGCTTCCACCGGGAGTTTGGCTGGACAATATGCCGAACTGGGAATACGGCGTGCTGATTCAGGTGCGAGACCTGTCGCGCGCTATGCGAGAGTCGTTCAGTCGCTCGCAGTCGCAGTCCACGGAAGATGTAGATCTGGTAGAGATGGAGCCGCGTTTCAACTTCAATTCGGACAGTTGGGTGCTGCCGTCGTCCGAGTCCGAGTACCGTGAAGGACTGAAATACGCCAAAAAATATTTCTACCGCCTGTCTGAAAAAGATTCAAGTGGCGCGCAGTTTTACGCACGTGCGGACAACCTGCGCTACTGGTTGTCTACGGTTGATAGTCGACTCGGGAGTCTCTCCCAGCGACTTAGCGCCAGCGTTGGCCAATTGCGGCTCAATACTGATTTAGCGGGTGATTCCGCGGCCAAACAATCGACCAAAGCGCCTATGGAAGAGATTGTGAGTACGCCCTGGACGGAGATCGACAATGTGTTTTTCGAAGCACGTGGGACCGCTTGGGCGCTGATGGAGTTTCTCAAGGCCGTGGAAATTGATTTTGCCGATGTCCTGCGCAAAAAGAACGCTCAGGTGAGTGTCCGACAGATTATTCGCGAGCTGGAAGGTACCCAGGAAGCCCTGTGGAGCCCGATGATACTCAATGGCAGCGGTTTTGGACCACTGGCCAACCACTCACTGGTGATGGCTTCTTATCTCAGTCGTGCCAATTCAGCGATCATTGACCTGCGCGATTTGCTGTCCCAGGGTTAGGAACTGCAACTCAGTTGTTGCTGTAGCGCAGGCGAGTTCCGGTTTCGAGTGAGAGGCGGATCTCCTGCGCGTTCAAGGCCGTGGGAAAGTATGTGCCCGACAACTTGGCATCGAGCAGGCTGGCGCCCTCCAGATTGGTGTTGCGAAAATCAATGCCGCTGAGATCAGCGTTGCGAAAGTAGGAATTACTGAAGTCCAGTCCCGCCGCATGCATGTTGCGTAGGTCGCGCCCGCGATAATCTCCGTTCTTAAGTTCGCCTGTATCCAGTTGGTCGCGCTGTTCGTTGAACTCCTTGATATTTTCGGTGCGAAGCAACTGGTATAAGGGGTCTTGCTTGATGACGGGCTTGTCCATTGGATTACCTTGCTTATGATTGTTCGGCCCGGAAACCACCGGGTAGTCAGGCGCATCTTGCGCCAACATGTCAGGGGATAGCTTAAGCCACCGCGACGGCCAAGCCCAGCCCCCTGCGCGAAACTGAAGGTGGAGTTTGACAGCACAGACTTACGAAGGTTTTCTTCTGACACGCAATTGGCGGGATACGCCTGGCGGTATCGAGCTTGAATTCTGGTTCAGCACGGCACAGGGCCCGCTATGTGCGCTGGTGCGCGGGGAGCGCAGTGTGTTTTTTCTGGACGAGTGCGCCGTGTTACAGGCGCAGGACCTGTTGGGTGATGTTTCCAACCTCGAGATCAGGCCAGTGCAGCTGCGCAGTTTTGCGATGACCCCGGTTGTTGGGCTGTACTTCAGGCAATATCGGCAGGCGCGCCGTGCGGCCGAGCAACTGCGCGCCAATGGGCTCACCCCCCTAGAGGCGGATATTAATCCAGCCGACCGCTATCTGATGGAGCGTTTTGTCGCGGGCTCAGCGCTTCTGCAAGGTGAGGTGCGCCGTCGCGGTCGATTCCTGTTGCTCGAAGATCCCGCCGTTAAAGCGGTTACTTACCTGCCCTCACTGAAGGTGGTGTCTTTTGATATCGAAACCGCGATGGAGGGCGTGCATCTATATTCCATTGCCGTGCATGGCAAGTCGCTCCTGGGCGAGGTGCGGCAGGTCTTTATGCTGGGGGAAGGAGCAGAGCAGTCGTTTGTCATCGCCTGCGCCACTCAGGAGGAGGTATTGCAGGCCTTTCTCGACTGGATTGTGGAGTACGATCCCGATGTGCTGATTGGCTGGAACGTAGTGAACTTTGACACGCGTTATTTACAGCGGGTGGCGGATCGCCTGGGCCGGCGACTACTGTTGGGCAGGGAGCGGCGCCCGGGCCACTGGCGTGAGTTGGATGAGGACGGCGAACGCTACACAGTGCAGTTTCCCGGCCGGGTAATACTCGACGGTATTGAACTGCTGCGGGCGGCGTTTTACCGCTTTGAGAGTTTCTCTCTGGAAAATGTCTCGCGCGCAGTGTTGGGCGAGGGAAAATTATTACACGGTAGTGATCGCGGCGAGGAGATCACCCGTCGGTTCCACGAGGACAAAACCAGTCTCGCGGCCTACAACCTGAAGGATTGCGAGCTGGTATCGGAAATATTTGCGGCCACTGCCATGCTGGATTTCGCCGTGGCGCGCAGTGCGATGACTGGCCTCAACCTAGATCGCATGGGGGGGTCGGTGGCATCATTCGACAATCTGTACCTGCCGCGGCTGCATCGGGCCGGCTATGTCGCGCCCAACGCGAGCAGTGAGCACACCGCCAGTCCCGGCGGTTTTGTGCTCGATTCGATGCCGGGGATTTACGATCACGTGCTGGTACTGGATTTCAAAAGCCTGTACCCCAGTATTATCCGCACGTTCTTTATTGACCCGCTGGGTCTGGCACTGGCTGTGTCCGGCGAGTTGCCTTCACCAGAGACGGTGCCGGGTTACCTGGAGGGTCGCTTTGCGCGGGCGGGACATATCCTGCCTGCACTTATCGAGCAACTCTGGCAGCAGCGCGATGCCGCCAAGGCCGGTGGCGACGAGCCGCTGTCCCAGGCGATCAAAATCATCATGAACAGCTTTTACGGTGTGCTCGGCACACCCGGCTGCCGTTTCTTCGATGCGCGCCTTGCTACATCGATTACCCGCCGCGGACACCAGATTCTGAACCGCACACGAGACGCTATCGAGGCGTCTGGTCACCGCGTGATATACGGTGATACGGACTCCGTGTTTGTGTGGATTCGTGAAGCGCGTTCTGATGAGGAAGCTGAGGCCGCTGGACGATTACTGGAGCGGAACCTCAATGTGTGGTGGACCGACAGGATTCGCGAGGAATTCGGGTTGGAGAGCGTGCTGGAACTACAGTTTGAAACCCATTTCAAACGCTTTCTGATGCCCACAATCCGTGGCTCGGAAAAGGGTAGCAAAAAACGCTACGCAGGTGTGGTGGCCGGTAAAGAGGGCGATCAGCTTGTATTCAAAGGTCTGGAGAGCGTGCGTACGGATTGGACCCGACTCGCCAGAACGTTTCAGGAGGAGCTCTACGGGCGAATCTTCCGCCAGGAGTGCTACGCTGACTACGTGAAGGAAGTGACGGCGCGCCTGCTCGCGGGTGACGAAGACCCACAACTGGTGTACCGCAAGCGCCTGCGGCGCAGGCTGGACGATTACCAGCGCAACGTGCCACCGCATGTGCAGGCCGCGCGCCTGTGCGCCGAGCGGGGCCTGCCAGTGCCAACGCGAGGGAGCTGGGTGGAGTATGTGATCACTACCAGCGGTGCAGAGCCAGCCGCCAGGCCGCTGGCACCGCTGGATTATCAGTACTACGTGGATCGCCAGTTAGCACCGGTGGCGGATGGTATCCTGGGTTTTGTCGGCAGTTCCTTCAGCGCGCTGACCGAAAAGCAGATAGGGTTGTTCTAGTCGCCGCGAGTCATCAGTGCGTAAAGTAGATAGGAAGCGCGTTCGCTATGAGTTTTCCGCGCCAGTCTAAAGCGCGAACATACGCGAATAACGGCAAACGAATTCTACTGTGCGATTATCTTTGTGCAGGCAAATAGAACGGATGAGCCATGCTATATATTGCAAATAGGGTCTGGCGCGGCCATCCCAAACGGGGCTTGACAATATATAATGCAGTCCTATTATTAATACCTCTACATTAATTTTAGCGATGAATTTTCGGGCGGGGGGTATTGCGTTGATCCCGCCAGGCATTGTAATGCACCATTCAGCAATGGCATATCAGTTGGCATGAACGCAAGCGCGGTAAACAAACATGCCCTGCAAACCTCTAAAACTCGGGAACGAATGATTGCCGTGGCCCAGGAGCTCTATGCCAATCGCGGTATAGACGGTGTTTCTCTCAATCAAATACTGACTCAAGCGGGTCAGAAAAATCGAAATGCGATGCAATACCACTTTGGCAATCGGGAGGGTTTGCTACAGGCTATCGTCGACAAACACTCAGGTGCTATTTACGACATCAGAAGTGAATTTATCCGTTGTGCTCAAGGTGAGTCCTGGTCGCCGGCTGCGTTGGCGGCGCGGGTTTTTGTTCAGCCCATTGCCAGCTATATCGAAAAATTTCCTGAAGGCGTGCATTACGTCAAGATCTTATCGCAGCTCGCAGCGTTGAATACACCGGCGATCTATGGCTTTCAGGGCTCTTCACTGAGTCTGAGGATGGATCCCGCACACCAAAGGCTGACCAGTGAAGCGGTCAGTCACCTGAGTACAGATGAGGCGAAGCGCCGTACGTTTCTGACGGTAGGCATTGTATTTCATTCGATAGCGGACATTTATCGAGTCAATGAGTTAGCGCAGGCTCCTAGGGTGCTGGCTAATCGGGAGAAAATGATTGAACAGGTGATCTGTAGTTTACAGGCGTTTTACCAAGCCGCGCCGAGATAAAAATTGGCGCAGATGAGCGGAGCTTAAGAGTTATTTAGATTTTACAGGGACACAAAAATGAATTCTCCAACCTTTAAACAGCAGTATGGGCCTGTTGCGCTGGTCACTGGCGATTCCTCCGGTATTGGCTATCAATTCGCACCGCAGTTGGCCCATGCCTCGTAATGAGGCATTGTTGATCATGGGTGATGCTATGAAGAGTTCATTGAAATAGATATAACCAAGCTTTGAGCCACTATTGCTGTAACTGACGAGAGAAACCTATGAGAATTCCGCTCTACAAATCACGCCCCTATGGACCTTCCTCTGCTCGTTTTGGCGGCGAGAGAATCAATGATTTTATTGTCATGTCCGAGGGCTGCTCCAATAGCTATCTTCTCGAAACGCCTGAGGGGAGTATTCTGGTAAACACCGGTATGGGATACGAAGCGCCTGTTCATTGTAAAAATTATGAGCAGCTCTCTACCGGGTCAGGCTCTATCAAATATGTAATAACGACTCAGGGTCACGTCGATCATGTCGGGGGAGTAGCTTTCTTCCGTCAACAAAATCCCGAATTACAGTACATTGCTCAAGCCGGTAATGAAGAGCACCAAGCCTATGACGATCTGCTGCGTCCATTTCGTTCCAGCCGTTCAGCCTTTCGTTTTCTCGATACCTTTCAGGAAGATTTTTCATACTATGCGGCGCAAGGGTATACCGACATTAACGCGCAGGATCGGCCCACGCCCGATGTGACCTTTGAGCGGCGATATGAATTTACATTGGGTGGTTTGGATGTTGTGTTAATCGGGGTCAAGGGTGCTGAAACCAATGACTCACTCATTGTGTGGTTGCCACAACACAAGATCTGTCTTACCGGCAATATTTTCGGTTGCCCATTTGGCCACTTTCCCAATTTGGTAACCATTCGTGGCGATCGCTATCGGGATGCACTGACTTGCGCGGCCGCGGCGCAAACGGTTCTGGATTTGGGGGCCGAACTGATTCTCTATGGCCACCATGCGCCTGTTGTTGGCAAGGAATTGATCAGAACTGAAGTGACTGCTATTCGGGATGCGATCCTCTATGTGCATGATGAAACCGTAAAAGGCATGAACGAGGGCAAAGACGTGTACACGCTTATGCAAGACATTGAATTGCCTGCGCAGTGTGAGGTCGGGCAGGGTTACGGCAAGGTGTCATGGAGTGTGCGGGCCATATGGGAAAGCTATGCGGGTTGGTTTCATCATGATTCTACTACGGCGCTGTACAGCGTGCCGCAGCGCTCAGTGCACGCCGACCTGATTGAACTCGCCGGTATCGGTGCAGTGCTGGAGCGCGCGCTGCAAAAGTTTGCACAGGATGAGTCAGAGCAGGCGCTGCATCTTCTCGATATTATTTTTACGGTAGAGCCTGCGCACAAAGAGGCTGTAACACTGTCTATCCAGATCCATGAAAGATTGTTACGTGAGGACGATAATTTCTGGTTGACCGGATGGTTGAAAAATCAGATCAAATTGCTGAAAGGTGGTGTGACATCAGCGCTGTCATTCAGGTAGAAAATAATTATTACGAGTAAGGAGCTATGTCTAACGAAATACATATTGATGATCTGAGCAACCCGATCTACACCGACATACAGCGCGCGGCGCTGAATTACGGCGAAACGTTGACCGTTGAACTGACGCGGCAATCGATTCTTGCTGAAGCTGAGCAAAAAACCGGCCTGACCGATTGGGGGTCTGAAGATTTTTTACCTCGCCTCGACTTGCTATGCGACGAGTGGAACAGTGATGAAGGCCTTGTTGGTATTGGTCGTCTGAGTCTACGCAACAAGTTATTGCAACATGCTACCAGTCGTTTGCTTATCGAGAACCAATTCAAACGGCACCCAGAAATCCACGCTATTCAAATCAAAAAGCCGATAATTGTGACCGGGCTGCCTCGTTCTGGCACGACTCACCTGCTCAACCTGATGGCTTCAGACTCACGTCTGCGCGCCTTGCCGTTGTGGGAGTCTTATGAGCCCGTGCCGATGCCTGGTGAAGATCTTCTGGCTGACGGTACTGATCAGCGCTACCAGCGCTGTGCTGATTCTTGGGACACAATGCAGGCTATGACGCCACACTTGGCGGCCATGCACCCTATGAACCCGGACCATATTCACGAAGAGCTGGAATTGATGGGGCCTAATTTTGGTTCCTACAATTACGAATGGCTGTGCCATTCGCCACGCTGGCGCGATTACTATTTCGCAGAAGATCAAACTTACCAATATGAATACATGCGCGACGTACTAAAGTTACTGATGTGGCAACAGCGCGATACGGACCGGTCCACACGCTGGGTGCTGAAATGTCCGCAGCATTTGGAACAATTGCCCGTGCTGCTCAAGGTTTTTCCGGACGCCACAATCGCCATTACCCACCGTGATCCGGTGGCAGTTATTCAGTCGTCCATCACCATGCTGGCCTATGGCCAGCGTCTGAGTCGTCAACACGTGATGACCGAACAGCTGCTCCGCTATTGGACCGATCGTATACAGCATCTGCTGCGCGCCTGCTCGATCGATCGCCATACGCTTCCAGACAATCAGACTATCGATGTGCCTTTTCATGAGTTGATCAAGGACACTGTGGCAGCAGTGGAAAAAATTTATGACAAGGCCGGATTACCTATGACTGATCAGGCCCGCACGGAGTTAAGTCAGTTTGTCGACGATCATAAAGGTGCCTACGGTCGTGTAGTTTATGATCTTAAAGGTCAGTTTGGTGCCGATCCAGCGCAGCTGCGCGAGTGCTTTGGGTTTTACTATGATGCGTTTCCGGTGATGCGCTCCGATTTCTAACCGAGGAAGCAAAAAATGATACATAACCAGATAGCGCAGCAACTGGGTTTACCCGCCATCGACCAAATCGGTTTTGTGGTGAAGAACATTGACCATTCGATGGCAATATATGACCCCCTATTCGGCCCATTTAGCACCATGGATGGTTCCGTCGAGGCCGTGGATTTTCGCGGTGAAAGTAAAGATGTGAAGCTCAAGCTCGCGTTCGGTAAAAGTGGCGACCTGGAAATTGAGTTGATCGAGTGGGTTGGGGGCGAGAGTCCTCACAGTGAGTTTATTCAGTCCGGCCATGAAGGCATGCATCACATTCGTTTTCGTGTCGATGATTGCGATGCGTGTATCAGTAAGGCACAGAGCATTGGCTTCAAGCGTATCTGGTATAAAACCATGGGCGCCGATATTAAATTCGCCTATATGGAGCGAGAGGGCGACCCGCTGATTATTGAGTTTTTGCAAATGGCCGATGGCTATGGCCCTGCTTGAGTTGGCGTACAGGTAAATCCCAGGTTTCTCACCAGCTCAGAGCCGATGAGAAACCTCTGTGGATACCGACCGATAATCGCAGGGAGTGCTGTCGCTATTCGCCAAAGAAATCCTTGCGCAGTGCCGGGTAGTCTGCGGCGGCGAGGCGTGGTCCAAAATTGGCGACGACTTTACCCGCTGCCAGGCTGGCAAAGCGGCCCGCTTGGGGGAAGGCTTCGCCGCGCGTGATGGCATACAGAAAGGCCCCGGCAAACATGTCACCGGCGCCGTTGGTGTCTACTGCCGTGACTTTATGTGGTGGGATTTTGGTGAGCGTGACGCCATCGTAGGTCAGGGCGCCGCTACTGCCGCGCGTGATAACAAAAGTGTTGGCAGTGGTTTTCAATTTTTCCACAGCCACGTCCAGGTTTTCGGTCTGGGCCCAGCCCAGCGCTTCGTTTTCATTGCAGAAGACCAGATCCAGACGTTTGCCGACCATCTCCGTGATGCCTTCACGGAAGAACTCCACCATGCCGGGATCGGAAAAGCTCAGGGCGGTTTTCACGCCGGCCGCTTCTGCGATTTCTCGCGCTTGGATGGCGGCGGCTCTGCCAGTAGGAGAGGTCACCAGATAGCCCTCTAAATACAGGTACTCGGAGTCGGCAATGGCCTGGGCGTCCAGCTGCGCGATGGACAGGGTCTCGCTGATACCGAGGAACGTGTTCATACTGCGTTCGGCATCGGGCGTGATCAGTACAAGGCACTTGCCGGTGGTGCCGACCTCGCGATCCCCATTCAGGCAGTGGTCAACGCCCGCGGCTTCCAGATCGGCAATGTAGATGTCGCCGTCCGGGTCGTTGGAGACCTTGCAGGACATGAAAGTTGGGCCGCCGAACTGTGCTGTGGCAATCATCGAGTTTCCCGCGCTGCCGCCGCTGGCATGGCTGGCCTTCACCAGATGGCCTGCAAGATGATCGAGCAACTCGCCCTGTCGCGCCTGGTCCACCAGGGTCATCAACCCTTTTCCCACATTCATCTGTGTCAGATCTGCGTCGGCCACCTTGATCTCGGTATCCACTAACGCGGCGCCTATGCCATAAACCTTGTACTTTTTCATACGTGTTTTACCCATTGAGTAAAGTCAATGCTCCATTATCCTGATTCATCGGTTGAATCATAGTGCTGCTTGTCCTGATTCTATTTTTATTGATTTGTGTAAATTGTGATCAGCTGAGTAAACAGAATCTGAAAATTCCGCGAGAGCTGGTGTACACTCGCATCTCATGCTTCGCACCAGTCATATTCTGCCCAAACTCGCCCTGGTCGCTCTCGTCCTGGGGGCGCTGTTTTTGATCTATCTCGATGCCCGTATCACGGCAACGTTCAGCGATAAAATGTGGGATTTGCCGGCCAAGGTGTACGCCCGGCCGCTGGAGTTGTTTGCTGGTGCTGCCGTGTCTGCTGACGATTTGTCCTACGAACTGAACGTGCTGGGTTATCGCCCGGTGAGTTCTCCGCGCAATCGCGGTGAAGTGTCGCGCAACCGCGACCAGATTGATCTCTATACACGCGGCTTTGATTTCCCCGGAGAGCGAGAGCCAGATCGTCGTGTACTGATTGAATTCAGTGGTGCGCGGGTCAAGAGTTTGTCTGTCGGAGGCCAGACCGTGGACTTGATGCGACTTGACCCGGTGCAGATCGGTGGTATTTTTCCGCAACACGGTGAGGATCGTGTGCTGGTGCAACTGGCGGATGTGCCTGAACAGTTTCGTCAGGGCCTGTTGGCGGTGGAGGATCGCGATTACTACCAGCACTGGGGTTTCTCGATCATGGGGATCGCCAGGGCAGCGTTCAGTAATCTGCGCTCGGGGCAGGTCGTCGCCGGTGGCAGCACGATTACGCAGCAGTTGGTAAAGAACTATTACCTCACCTCCGAGCGCACCTTTGTGCGCAAGCTGACAGAAGTGGTTATGGCGGTATTGCTGGACCTGCATTACGAGAAAGACGAGATATTGGAAAGCTACATCAACGAGGTCTATCTCGGGCAGGAGGGCCCGCGCGCGGTGCACGGCTTCGCGCTGGCTGCGCAACATTACTTTGGCAAGCCGTTGGACCAATTGAATTTGAACCAGCAGGCCCTGCTCATTGGCATGATCAAGGGCCCTTCACTTTACAACCCGGAGCGCAATCCAAAGCGGGCACTGCAGCGGCGCAATGTGGTGCTGGACGTGATGGCGGAGCAGGGGGTGGTTTCAGCCAAGGAGGCTGTAGCAGCCAGCGCCCAACCTCTGGACCTCGATAGCGAAGGCAGCATCCGTGGATCCTTCCCCGCATACCTGGATCTGGTGCGCAGGCAGTTGCGGCGGGATTACCGTGAGGAAGACCTCACCACCAAAGGGCTGAGCATATTCACGCCGTTTGACCCAGTGCTGCAACGCCAGTTGGAACGCAGCACAACGGCGGTGATGGATCAGCTCGACCCGGCCGAAAAACTGCAGAGCGCCTCCGTGGTCACCCGCTTTGACACGGGTGAAGTGGCGGCGCTGATCGGCGGGCGCAAGGCGCGCTTCGCCGGTTTCAATCGCGCGTTGGATGCGCGCCGTCCGGCGGGCTCCCTGCTTAAGTCCGCCGTTTACCTCGTAGCACTTGAGCAGTCCGGTCAGTACTCGCTGGCGTCGGTGGTGTCCGATACGCCCGTCACCGTGGATGCGGCGGGTGCGAAAACGTGGCAGCCACAGAATTTTGACCAAAAATCGCACGGTGACGTACTGCTCTACCAGGCGCTGGCTAAATCCTACAATCTGGCGAGTGCGCGCCTGGGGTTGCAGTTGGGGGTGAGTAGCGTGGTTGATATGCTGGCACGATTGGGTGTTGAGAAAGGCGTGCCACGGCTACCCTCACTGTTGCTGGGCGCCGGTGAATACTCGCCCATGGATATGGCAATGATGTACCAGACCATTGCTGCTGGGGGCTTTCGTATGCCGCTGCGCAGTATTCGCGATATTGTCGATGCCAATGGCGAACCGCTGCGGCGCTATCCGCTGGAATACGATCGCACCGTTAGCCTGCAGTCCATGCATTTGCTGCATTTCGCCCTGCGCGCCGTCGTGCGCGAGGGTACCGGGCAGGGTGTTTATCGCTACCTGCCGGAGAGTTTTGCGGTGGCGGGAAAAACTGGCACGACCAATGACGGTCGCGATTCCTGGTTTGCCGGGTTTTCTGGCGACTTGCTGGCGGTGAGTTGGATAGGTCGGGACGATAATGGCAGTACCGGGCTGACAGGTGGCAGCGGCGCGCTCAAAATATGGGCGCAGTTTATGGCCGGTGCCAGCAAGCAATCCCTGGCTTACCGCATGCCCGACGGCATTCAAACGCAGTGGATTGATGACCGCAGTGGCTACCTGACTGGCGAGGGTTGTGCCAATGCTCGCCGATTGCCTTTTATTACGGGTTCAGAACCCAAGCAGCGCACTGACTGCGGGCCGCGAGCACCGGGTTCCGGGCCGCGGGACTGGTTCGATTCACTGTTTAGGAGAAACTGATCATGGTGGTGTCGCAATCGGTATTGCGGGGTGCTGTTGTGGCGATGGTTTTACTGCTGGCGGCCTGCGCCACTTCCACGCCACCAGTGGAGAAGCCTTCGCCAGTGGTAACGCCGCAGAAACCCATTATCGTGGCGCCGCCACCCAACGTGTATGAAACACCGCCACGCGCTGCCACGCACTCTGCCAGCGCGGCCTGGCAGCCCCTGTTGGCGAAAGCTGAACTGGCCACAGACCGCGGCGATTACGAACAGGCCATGGCGCTGCTGGAGCGCGCGCAACGCATTGACCCCGACAGCGCGGAGGTCTATCTCGGGATCGCCCGAACACACTTGGCCAAAGGTGACACGGCACAGGCCAGAGTAACGGCCGAGCGTGGCCTGTTGTATTGCTCGACTGATAGCGTGTGCAATGCGTTGCGAACACTGACACATTGACGCCGTGCGACCGCTCCGTGTCCACAAATCAGCGCGTCAGTGTGACAGCAGTCTCAAGCCCAGGGTTTGGGTTTTCGATCCGCAAACCATGACGGTGTCCGGTCGGGACGTCGCTATCGGGCGTATGAGCGGCGACGGCTGCAGTTGGCGCGATCTGTACGACACCGCCGACGCGATCAATAAACAATTAGTACTGGTGCCCGGCGTGCGCAAGGTCGTGATCGACGGGGAGCAGCGTGAGGTGGCGTATCTGGAGGTCTCGCGCAGTCGTTTGGCGAAGCTGGGGATTGATTTGCGCCAGATAGCTGATGTGCCTGGTTCGCAAAATGTGGTGGTTAATTCCGCCAATGTGCAGTTGGGCGATGACTATCTACGGATCAGCCCCACCGGGAATTTCAAATCTGTCCAGGAAATTGGCGACCTGTTAATCAGTGCCAATGACAAGACCCTGGTGCGCCTCAGTGATTTTGCCACTATTAACCGAGCGTATGAGGAAGTGCCCGTCAAGTACTACTGCGTAAACGGCAAGCCGGGTTTGAGTATGGGTATTTCCATGGCGGCGGGCGAAAACGTGGTGAAGGTCGGCAAGTCACGGGAATACGCACCAGTATCGTGATTGGCGCCGTCTTGCTGAGCACTGTCGCCGGTACGCTGTTTCTCATGAATGTGTTCGGTATTGAGCTGCAGCATATCTCTCTGGGCGCACTGGTGATTGCGCTAGGCATGTTGGTCGATAATGCCATAGTCGTCGCCTAGGGTATGCTGGTGCGGATGGAGGCGGGCAAGGATGGCTTCGAGGCCATCCTGAATTCATCAGTCAGTCGCATACGCCCAGTGATGCTGGCGGCCGCGACTACCATTTTGGGGTTGATTCCGCTGCTGTTCGATGTGTTCTTCGTGAATATGTCCGTTACCATCATGGCCGGCCTGGGTTTCGCTTCAGTGCTGACATTGATCGTCGTACCGACACTCTACGCGGTCTTTTTCAAGATTCAGCGAACGCAGGCTGCCCCGCGCGGCACACTAGCTTAAAGCCCTCGTCGCGCGGTTCAAAGATCAGGTATTGGTTGATACAGGCGGGAGTTTCTCCCGCCGAGTGGCTGACGAAAATAAGCTGGGTGTCGCTGTGCTGCGCAATATAGTCCAGCGCCCGCAGCATCAGCCTGCGATGATAGCCGTCAAGACCCAGAGTGGGCTCGTCCAGCAGCAGGATGATGGGGGATTTCACCATCGCGCGGGCTAACAACACCATGCGTTGCAGGCCAAAGGACAGGTCGTCAAATTTTTCGCGGCTGTGCTGTGCGAGCCCCAGCGCGCGCAACCATTGATCTGCGCTGTTGCGCTGGGTATCGCTCCAATCATCATACAGCCCGATGGAATCAAAGAAACCCGATACCACCACCTCGACGACGCGCATACCGCGCGCAAAATTCAGCTGCAACTGCGTATCGAGCTGACCAAATTTTTGTTTGATATCCCACACGCTCTCACCACTGCCGCGGCGGATACCAAACAGCGTGATATCCTGGCCATAGGCCCTGTGGTTGTCGCCGGTGATCAGGCTGAGTAGCGTGGTCTTGCCGCAACCATTGGGACCCGAAATACAGCAGTGGGTACCACGTTCCAGTATCCAGTTCACATCACGCAGCACGGTGAAGTCGCCGTAGTGCGCCGATACATCCCGCAGTGCCAGCAGGGGCCCGTCACAGGGTAGCGTATAGGGACGCGCAGCAGCTGGCGGCAACGCGCCCAGCGACGCCATCGGAGGTCTCATCAGAGCCGCGACGACCGGGCTTTGCATGATAGTTTGTCGGGTATCGCAGGCGCGTATCTCGCCGTTGTCCAGCACCATAACGTGCGTGATGGCAGCGGGGATATCCTCCAGTTGCCGGCACAGCATGAGCACGGTAATACGCGACTGCAGTAACTCACTGATGATGCTTTGCATCTCCTGCTGGCTGGCGCGATCCAGTCCGTCCAGTGGGCTGTCCAGAATGAGGAGGGTGGGCTCACTTAAAATGGCAGAGACCAGCAGCGTTTTGCGCATCTCGCCGGTGGATATAAAGCGCAGCCCGCGGTGCAGAAAATGCCGCATGCGCAGGCGTTCAGTCCAGTGATGAAAGCGCTCGTCCGGCTCGCGGCCGCCTAGAATAAGGGTTTGTACCGTGGTGCCGGGGTCGTTGGCGTCGGCGCGAAACTCCGAGTCATCCAGCTTCTTATCGCGTTCGCGCAGTGCCTTGGCCTGTTCAAAGCACACGTAGGCGACACCGTTTTTTTCGAGTTCTGCAGAGCGCGTTATCGCGCCCGAGAAATGCGTGGCTTGTCGACTGATAATCTTTGCCAAACTGGTTTTGCCGGCACCGTTAGGGCCCAGACATGCCCACTGCTGCTGCGCAGACACGGTCCAGTCGATATTGCGCAAGACGGGCAGCGCGCGGTAAACGAAGCTGACGTCGCGCAGTTCAAGCAAATTGTCCGTTGGTGTTTGTTCGCCAACCATGATTCTCCCGGCCATAAAAATGTTTCACAACTTGTCAGGCTGTCCCGCGACTGGCTTAATCCCGGTGTCAGTTTAAGTTTTTTGGAAAGAGCGTTCAATTGTCGGTACCACTGTTACAACTTATTGAAACCCGTCTCGGCGATCATACGCCTGGCAAAAAAATGCTGCGGCGACTGATGAAGCGCTCTGCGGTTGCGATGATACTGCAGGTGCGTGAAGGCGAGCTGCATATTCTAATGATCAAACGGGCCGAGCGCGAGGGGGATCCGTGGTCGGGACACATGGCCTTTCCCGGCGGGCGCATGGACAGTGCCGATGCCCACGGTTACGCGGTAGCGGTGCGCGAGACAGAAGAGGAAGTGGGCTTGTTCCTGGGCGAGGAGGATCAGTGTATCGGTAGACTCTCCGATCTCCACGCCCGGCCCGACCGTGGGCCTTTCGGTCTGGCAGTGAGCCCCTTTGTGTTTCGCCTTGATCGCGAAGTGACGTTTACCCCCAACTATGAGGTCGCCGAGGTGATCTGGGTGCCGTTGGAGTTTTTGCTGGACAAGGACAATCAGCAAGAGTTGGTCTGGACCTACAGAGGAGTGCAAGTGCCGATGCCCTGTTACTGGTATGAAGGGCGCTGTATCTGGGGCCTGTCACTGATGATGCTGGGTGAGCTAATGGACCTTATTGAAGGCGGGAACGCCAGACAGGCGAAATGGCGGCGCCAGCGGTTTCGCCGCCGCAAGAAACCCTAGATACGGTGGGTAGGTGCTCTTGCCGGTACCGGGGTGTTAGTCGCTTCCAGACTGGCCAATGCCACCGGTATCCCACGTTTTTTGGCCAGGTACATTGCTTTGTCTGCTTTTTCCTCCAGTTCGTGCTGCTGGCGTCCGTCGATCGGGAAAATAGCCACGCCAACGCTACAACTGAAATTCAGTACCTGTTGACGAATATACAGGGGCTGCTCAATCGCCTGTGACAACTTGTGGGCCAGCCATGTGATCTCCTCGGACGATTTGACATCTTCCAGCACCGCAACGAATTCGTCACCACCGAGGCGCGCCACCAGGTCGGTTTCGCGCAGGCTGCTCCGTATACGTTGAGCGACCGCGATCAAGAGCTTGTCGCCCGCCCCGTGCCCGTAGGTATCGTTGATCTTCTTGAATTCGTTCAGGTCCATAAATAATAGCCCTGTCATGCCACCGTGCTCCGCCGCTCGCTGGAGCGCCAGCGCAATGCGCTCGTCATAAAATCGTCGGTTGGGTAATCGCGTCAGCTGGTCATGTGAGGACAGATGCTCCAACTCCAAATTGGTGGCTTGCAGGCGGGTGCGCAACGTCTTGTTCATTCCGGCATAAATAAGGATGATACTGAGGACGGATATGGCCATGCCGGTGTAGGCCAGCATCATCGCGAGGCTGTGGTTCTCAGGCAGAATAATTTGTGTGAACTGGAAGCCGCGACGTTCCGCCTGCAGTATGCAGACCCAGATGGCGACAACCAGTAGACTCCAGGATGCACTCATTGCCACGCTGCCGACGACGCTGGCCATCGCCGGTGCGAGTATCAATAGCGGGTAGGTGGGCGATTGTGTGCCCCCGAATACGAAGCAGGCAGCGGTAAACGCGCCGAAATAAATGAGGAGCATGACGTTGAGTGCGGCGCCACGGTCGCCGCGCAAGCGCAGCAGTAGCATGCTCACCAGAATGCCGAGGATACTGGTGACACACAGAATATTGGCCGCGATACGGCCCTGTGGAGTGATCTCGGTAAATGAGGAAATGATGACCGCAAACAGGATGATCGTCAGGAGCCAGAAGCCGCTGGTCATTACCAGTATGCGCTGGCGGTGGTGTTCCTCATCCGAGCGGCCGTATACAGAGCGCCCGGTACACAGATGGAACCACCCGTCACGAGCTTTTCTGAGCGGCGCTGTTAATGGATACATAGCGGATTTCTACTATTTTTATGTCACGCTGGATTGACGATATCGCATCACAGCGCCAGTTGTCACCCACTAACGACAAAAACCAGTGTTAGTTTTGGTTTCGCAGGAAGGAGCGTGTATCCAGCTTCAGTTTGCGCAAGGCAGGATCTTCGCGGCTCGCTCGCAGCAGTGCGTCGCTGTTGAGCCGACCCTGCACAAAGTCCACCACCAACTCCAGCAGGACGGGTGTCATTGGCGGATCGCGCTCCCAGCGCGGTGCCTTCACGAGGTTGCCCGTGACCCGGTCTCCGCTCACGTTCAACCAGTAGCCTCCGCAGCTGGACAGCGTGTAGTCATCGGGTCGGCCGTAGCTGATATTGGGCGTATTGGGGTTGAATCCCCCCGGGGCCTCGTCGGTGATTTGCTCGAGTGCCATCAGCCATGTTGTGCCGAGCGGGAAAAGCGCCACATCAGGACGGCAATAATCAGCTGTCTGCAGCCAGATGCGCAAGGTTTCTGGTGGTTCCTGGCCACGCAATACCCGGGATATGGCCACATCGATAGAATTGCCCTTACTGGCGATGATAGTCCCACTGACCACCAGGTCTGTGTCGGCCTCGACATCGCTGAAGGAGCCTTGCCACAGGCATTCACACTGGGCGAAGACGGGTGTGCCGGGCAAGCAGAGCAACAGACACAGGAGTGGCAGCGCGCGCATGGGCAGCTTAGCTCTCCTGCAGGGCCTGCGCTACCTCCAGCGCGAAATAGGTCAATATACCGTCACAGCCAGCACGCTTGAAGGCCAGCAGGGACTCGAGTATCACCGCTTCCCGGGGCAGCCAGCCGCGCTCGAAGGCCGCGACGTGCATAGCGTACTCACCGCTCACCTGATACGCAAAAGTGGGTGCGAGTAACTCCTCCTTCACTCTGCGAACGATATCCAGATAGGGCATACCGGGTTTGACCATGATCATGTCGGCACCCTCGGCGAGATCCAGGGCGCATTCGTGCAGCGCCTCGTCGCTGTTGGCCGGGTCCATCTGGTAGCTGCTTTTATTCCCGCCTTTCAGATTGCCCGCAGAGCCTACGGCATCGCGAAAGGGGCCGTAATAGGCGGAGGCGTATTTGGCCGAATAGGCCATGATTAGGGTATTGATGAAGTTTTCGCCTTCCAGCGCCTGACGGATGGCGCCGATACGCCCGTCCATCATGTCAGAGGGCGCCACTACGTCGGCCCCTGCAGCGGCGTGCGACAGTGCCTGCTTCACCAGTATTTCGCTGGTCAGGTCGTTCAATACATAACCGTTCGGGTCAATAATGCCGTCCTGGCCGTGTGTGGTGTAAGGGTCCAGGGCGACATCGGTGATAATGCCTAGCTCCGGCAGTGCATCTTTCAGCGTTTTTACTGCACGTTGTGCCAGACCGTCGGCGTTAAACGCCTCATTGGCCAGCAGGCTTTTATGTTCATCCGCTACTACCGGGAACAGGGCCAGTGCCGGAATACCCAACTGCTGCACACGTCTGGCTTGCTCTACCAGCAGGTCGATACTGAGCCGTTCGATGCCGGGCATGGAGGCAATGGCTTCGCGCTGGCCGCTGCCTTCCAATACGAACACGGGGAAGATCAGGTCCGCCGGGCTTAAGTTGTTCTCGCGTACCAGTCGCCGGGAAAAGTCATTGGCCCGCAGACGTCGCATGCGAGTCTGGGGAAACCGGCCGCGCTGTGAGGTAAATGCCATGGGATACTCCTCGATCAAATTCCGGCAAAGGCGACTTTGGCCGCCGCCATGGTTTGCGCGATGTCATCATCGCTATGCGCGCTGGACATAAAGCCCGCTTCATAGGACGCCGGGGCGAGATAGACACCCTGATCCAGCATGGAATGGAAAAAACGATTGAACGCCGAGGTGTCACACGCCATAACCTGGTCATACCGGGTCACGCTGGGCACGTCGGTAAAGAAGCCACCAAACATAGTGCCTGCGTGATTGGTGGTAAAGGGCACGCCAGCCATGTCAGCCGCGTCGCGCAAGCCCTTGCATAATTGTGCAGTGCGCTTGAACAGTGGATCGTAAAACCCCGGTTGGGAAATGATATTCAGCGTGGCCAGGCCCGCCGCCATCGCGATGGGGTTACCTGACAGCGTTCCGGCCTGATACACCGGTCCCAGCGGCGCTATCTGCTCCATGATCGCCCGTTTCCCACCGAAAGCGCCCACCGGCATGCCGCCGCCGATCACCTTGCCCAGCGTGGTCAGATCGGCCTCGATACCGTAGTGGCCCTGTGCGCCGTGCAGACCGAAGCGAAATCCTGTCATGACCTCGTCAAGTATCAGGACAGCGCCATGTTCGGTACACACAGAGCGCAGCGCTTCAAGAAAACCGGGGGCCGGCGGTATGCAATTCATATTGCCGACGACTGGCTCCACGATGGCACAGGCTACGCGCGCCCCGTGTTCATTGAAAGCGCGCCGCAAGCCGTCGATATCGTTGTAGGTGAGGGTCATAGTGAGGTCTGCCAGCGCGGCGGGCACACCGGGCGAACTAGGCACTCCCAGCGTCAGAGCGCCAGAACCGGCCTTGACCAGCAGAGAATCTGAGTGGCCGTGGTAGCAGCCCTCGAATTTCACAATGGTATCGCGACCGGTATAGCCACGCGCGAGACGAATCGCGCTCATGGTGGCCTCGGTGCCCGAACTGACCATGCGCACCATATCCATGCCCGGCATGACATTGCAGAGACGCTCCGCCAGTTCGATCTCCAACTCTGTGGGCGTACCGAAGCTGAGCCCTTTCAGGCACTGCTGCATTACGGCCTCACGCACAGCGGGGTGGTTGTGGCCCATCACCATGGGGCCCCAGGACAACACGTAATCAATATACCGCTTGCCCTGACAGTCGAAAAGGTACGCCCCCTCGCTGCGCTCGATGAAAACGGGTGTACCGCCCACGGCTTTGAACGCGCGCACGGGCGAGTTGACCCCGCCGGGGATGTGTTTCTTGGCGCGGTCGAACAATTGTTCCGAGGTGTTCATGGTGTATCAGTCCTGAAGGATCATTGGCCAGCGAATACGTCGCCTGTGGCGGGAGTGAAAGTATCAGGGCTGTGGCGCACAATATCCAGTGGTCTCGCCGTGCGCGGAGCTAAAAACAGGCACAATTTACCGATTCCATCGAGGTGTAGCAGTCTCAATATCAGAGCAGTGGGTAATGTTGTCGCAGGTATTCGCCAAACTGTGTGGCGCCAAAAACGTTGAGGTGGATGCCGTCGTAGGTTAATAACTTTCCAGATTCGCGGTCGGTAAAGTGATATTCCCCATCAAAAAAGAACGGCTTGTAACTAATGTAGGTGGCGCCCCATGCGGTGATCTGGTTGGCGAACTCGCCATCCAATAAAAAGGGCGTTTTGCTCATATACCGCTCCACAGTGTCTCCCCTGCCGGGGAATCTGAGTGCTTCGATCTCGATTTCTATGGGGCTGATCTGCGTTGTCATCGTGAAGTCTCCCAGCAAGTATACGATTTTGCCAGCCTCCCGGAGACGCTCTACGGTTTTCAGTATGCCATCCAGACGCCAGCTCAAGAGATCCTGGGCAAGAATAATGATGTCCTCAGCGGGTGCTTCGAGCGCTGCGCGTAGTCGGGTCTGATTGAATTCATAGCAGTTGGAGTAGAACAGACTGAAAGAGGCGGGCTCAGAGAAAACCGGAGCGCATCCCATCGCGAATGAAACCTGAATATTGGCGTCGGGATACGCTGTCTGCAACGCTATGTAGATATCCAGGCTCCTGGAGTCTCCCAGCAACAGGATATTGGTCTTATCAGGTTGGCGTACACCACAAAAAATGTCGCCTTTGGGTTTACAGCGTTCTTGCAGTATTTTTTGGCGTAGGCGCCAATCTTTTTGTGGTTTGATTTCAAGCAGTGCCTGCGCACTTTCGGGCATTCGAGTCGGCCATCCCTTGCTGATGATCAGGGTTGTGGATACAGCGACGACCAGCAGCGCTACCCCCGCAGTGCCGGCCATCACCTTATTTGAGGAGAGACCGCTGGCAGTGCGTTTGCCGTCATGCGACAGGCGGAACTTGCGCTCCACGATCCGGTTGAGCAGTGCGCCGGCCAGCAGGATAAGAACAAAGAGCACGGACTGTTCGGCCACCGAGGGGTTGGTGCCAAAGTAAGGGCGGGAAAAGACAATAATCGGCCAGTGAATCAGGTATAGGGAGTAGGAGATTTTGCCGGCCCGGGACATGGCGGGATTCATCAGCAGGACACGGGCGACAGGTGACGGCCCCGCCAGCAACACCAGTAGGGCGCCGCTAATCGGTATCAGTACCAGGATACCCGGCAGTGCGAGTGAGCCATTAAATCGTAAACACGCATACAGCACCAGGCCGAGGCCAGTCATCGTGATAACTGCAGACACACGTGAATATTTTTGCAACACAGCGAGGCTGGGCAGGGTCGCTGCCAGCCCGCCAAAAGCAAATTCATAAAACCGCAACGGCGTGAAGTAAAACGCAGCGGAGCGAGCGGTAGTGAGGATCGACTCACTGGCCACAGTGCCCAATATGGCGATGCCGATCAGTAGAAAAATCACTCCCCGTGCGCCTGCAACGCGATGGGCGAGCACCAGCAGCAGCGGGTAGACCAGATAGAATTGTTCTTCGACACCCAGTGACCAGGTATGTAACAGGGCATAGTTGTCAGCGGCTGGCGCCCAGTAATCGGTCTCCATCCAGTAAAAAATATTGCTCAGGGACAACAGCGCGGAGATACTTTCTTGGGCAGTGTGCACCAGAGCACGTGGGTGTTGCAGGGTCATAGCCAGCGACAGCACCAGCAGGATAGTCACTACCAGTGCCGGCAATATGCGCGTGGCGCGCCGGATATAGAAATCCTTGAACGAAAATTCTCCGGCATTGAGGTTGTTCACAATAATCCGGGTGATCAGGTAACCAGAAATTACGAAAAAGACGTCGACGCCAATAAAACCGCCGGAAAACGCGGTGACGCCAAGGTGATAAAAAATAATAACCAGAACCGACACGGCTCTGAGGCCGTCAATTTCTGGCTGATAGCTGTTATTATTCATGCGGCTTTTTTATAATCCCTGTGTTAGCTACCGCGCGCATATCGGGGAGCATATGCAGGGTTGGTGATGAGGTTATGCGTGGTGATAGTAGCAGACAATCTTCTTCTTGACGGCCAAATCTTTATAGGTGGGACACGTTCGAAAGCCATACGGACTGGTAGGGTAACAGCGGCAGTTCTCCATCACGCTCAGTGTACTGTGCTGTGCTGATGAGATCCTGCCAATCCTCTGTGTTGTTAAGATTGATATCCGACAGCGCCAGACATTGCGCTTGGTCAGTGATGTTACTGATACAGAAGATACTCTGCCGTTGATCCATACTCTCCCGCCGAAAACCGACAATACCCAAGCCCAGATGCAGTGTGTACTGCACTGCATTCGGGTGGAATGCGGGTTGTTGCCGACGAATGGCGAGCAGTGTTTTGAGACGTGAGAATACCTGAGCGTGATGACTTGTTGTATCCGCCAGTAACCCACTGAGTGTGTTGAGATCCCATTGGTGACGGTTGATCGCGCGGTAGTGCCCGCTGTTCTCGACGCGGTCGTAATCATTGCGGGTTCCCAGCAGGCTATGAATGTAAATCCCGGGAATTCCTTCCAGCGCCAGCATGATCGCGTGCGCACACACAAACCGTTCTACACCCCAGTCATCGCGGCCGTTGATCGTGCCCTGTAGCGCATCGATGAGTGAGATATTGATTTCATAGGGTTTGCGTTGGCCGCTTTCGAGAGCGCGATAGGATACATGGCCGCCAAAGCCCTCCATCGCAGTAATCATGCAGTCTAACTCTGTATCGGATAACAGGCCCTCGGCAGGTCGCAGCCCGATGCCATCGTGGGACGCGACAAAATTGAAATACGCGGTGCCATTCTGTGCCGGTGGCATGCTCATCATCCACTGCTTAAGATAGCTGCAATCGCCGGTTACAAGCGCGTACACCAACAGCGGCGGTAGTGAAAAGTTATAGACGCAATGCGCCTCGTTGGCGTTGCCAAAATATGACAGGTTCTCCCGGTGGGGGATATTGGTCTCGGTAATGATTACAGTATCCGGCCGCGCATACTCCACCAGTGTGCGCAGCAGACGCACCACTTCGTGGGTCTCCTGGAGGTTGAGGCAGGTAGTGCCCGGGATTTTCCACAAAAACGCCACGGCATCCAGGCGAAAAATTCTGACGCCCGCGTCCAGATACTGACGAATAATAGAGACGAACTGTTTGAGTACTTCAGGGTTGCGAAAATCCAGATCGACCTGGTCGGGGCTGAAGGTACACCAGACATGCCGCGTACCGTCCACCGCATTGACCTCCTGCAGCAACGGAGTGGTTCGCGGTCGTACCACGGCGTCTAAATCGTCGTGTGGACTGGCCGTGTAAAAATAGCCTTTGCCGGGTTCTCTGTTGGCCAGAAAGTTCTCGAACCACACGCTGCGGATAGAACAGTGGTTGATCACGAGATCCGCCATCAGGTCGTACCGATCGGCGATAGCGCGAATATCGCTCCAATCGCCCAGTGCTTCATTGACGCTGGAATAATCGAGTACCGAGAAACCATCGTCCGAGGTCCACGGATAAAAAGGCAGGATATGAACCCCGCTCACAACATCGCTCGTCCATTCGTCGAGAAAACGTTTCAGCGTCACCAGCGGTTTCTCATCCTTCTCACGCAGGCTATCGCCATAAGTGATCATGAGCACGTCACGTTGGTCCCAGTGGTTGGTGTGTTGCAGTGGCTCAGCCTCGCAATCCGTCAGTTCCATCAGGGCTAGCAGGGCCTCCGGCAAGCCCTCGAGATCGGCTCCCAGTGGGTTGTCGTGGTAGATCTTCTGGATGTGAAGGCGTGCGCGCTCCAGTAGTAATTCAAATTGTTCGGCAGTGTCTGGCATGATGTTCAGCCCGCTATGAATTCGGCGTGATCTGCCTCTACAGCATCACTGAGCTGCTCCAATACATCGGGTATCGCACTGATTACCCGCGACCAACTCGGAATAAACGGCCGCTCCATAGGGCTACCCAGAAAGGCTTCCCCAGCTTTTATGATGTTTTCCGCGAACAGCTCTACGGCCTGCTCTTCTGCATGAATATCCAGTGTAAGACCGTTCATTACCGCGTCATTGTGATAGGTCTCCACAAAGTCCAGAGCGATACGATAGTACGTGGCTTTCAGTGAGCGGAATGCCTCGGAATTAAAAGTCACACCGCGCGTCGCTAATTTTCGAAATAGGGCTTTGGCTATATCGATCGACATTTTAGACAGGCCGCCGGTATCGTCTGCGGCGGACAGGATCTGGTGCTTGTGGTCGTAATTGTCGGCGATATCCACTTGGCACAGACGATTTTTAGCATAGTTGCGGTACATCTCCGAGAGTACGCCTATCTCCAGCCCCCAATCGCTGGGTATCAAAATGTCGTTGAGTACGTCGCGGCGAAACGAAAACTCCCCGGCCAGCGGGTAGCGGAAGCTGTCCATGTATTCCAGGTATTCCAGGTCGCCGAGTGTTTTCTTGAGCGCGCGCAGTAGAGGGGTTACCAGCAGTCGGCTGACCCGGCCATTGATTTTACCATCTGCCACACGGGCGTAATAGCCTTTACAGAATTCGTAATTGAAACGCGGGTTGGCAACCGGATAAATCAGCCGCGCCAGCAGAGAGCGGCTGTAGGTGACGATGTCGCAGTCATGCAGTGCGACAGATTCAGAGCGATTATTCGACAGTAAGTAGCCCATGCAATACCAGACATTACGCCCTTTGCCCAACTCCCGCGGCGCTAGCCCCAGCTTCTCCAGCTTTGCATCCAGCGCCTGCAAACGCGGGCCATCCTGCCACAGCACACGGTGGTGCTGTGGCAGGCGGCTGAAGAATTTTAATGCCTCTCGATACTGGGCTTCATCCGCCCTGTCCAGCCCGATAACGATTTCGGTGAGATAGGGGACTTGCACCAGTTCATCGATAATCCCGGGCAGGGCAATGCCTCCCAGCTCGGAGTACAGCGAGGGTAAAATTAGCGCCATGGGCCGCCGTGCAGAAAAGGAGACCAGTTCCTGTTCCAGATCTTCCAGCGATCGATTGGCGAGGTTGTGCAGGGTCGTGATAATACCGTTCTGGTAGAAGTCACCCATGTTGGGACCGCCTCATAGTGTGATTCCATGTGAGTATAACCATTGCGATACGCCTTCAGCCCATCCCGCTGGCCCGTATTGCTGGCTGCGAATGACAGCATCAGCTTTCGACAGTGTCGGGAAATCGTGTACCGGCGAGCGGATTAGCAGCGCTGTACCTGCCGCTTCCAGCATGGGTATATCGTTTTCGCTGTCGCCGATCGCCAAGTCCTGTGGTTTGTTGCCCGTGCATTCCTGATACCGGGATCGCAGCCAGCGCAGCGCCTGCCCTTTGTCGCAGCTGCCGCTGACAGACAGGAGGCGACCGCCTTTAAACACGGTTGCACCCGCCTCATGCAGGCGCTGGATGAAGAGGGTTTCTCGCTGCGCAGCGCCCAGCCATCTCACTGGCTCGCTATAACATCTATCGTTAGCAGCCTGGGCTTCACTGGGCGACAACCCGGTCATCTCTACAATGCCGGCCACTCCAGCGCTGAAGAATGAATCAAACTCATTGGGGAACTCCCCCGCCAGATTGGCCAGTACTGTCAGCCATTGCGATCGTGGTGGCGCCATTTCGTGCACCCAGTATTCGCCTTGCTCTGTGGTGTCGACGGGCTGTGCGGGAAAAGCTTGTTTGGGAATAACAATAGCTGCGCCATTTTCGACGATGAAGGGGTGGTGATTGCCCAGCGCGGTGCGCAAATCGAGGATCTCAGCGCGGGTTTTGCTGGACGCCAGTATCAGCGGGATATCCAACGACTGCAGCGCAGTGATCATTGGCCGCGCTGCGGCAAAACTGTAACTGTGGTGGTCCAGCAGTGAGCCGTCCAAGTCGCTGAATACCAGTAACGTCTGCGCCGCCCCCTTCATAGTGACGCACCAGCTTGCTGGCGGTGGGTGTAAGCCGTGATCTGGCGCTGTTCGTTCAGAGTCAACAGGTGGTCGACCGTGTCAGGCAACGTGTCAAGGCACTGGCGAGTGAGTCGTTCGTAGTGTTGAATAAATCTACGCAGTGCATTGTCATTCATCAGCTTACTGGCCTGTCCCGGCAAAAGTGTAGCAGCGAGCTTGCGTTCCTGCTCTTGGCGCCACGCAAAAACACACTCAAAGGACGGCGCACGCAGCATGATCCACTGATCGACAAGCGCATACAGTGGCTCGAATTCACGGCTCAAAATGGCGTTACTGTATCCGCGCCACTGTGCGCTGGAATCCTCGAGTTGCTCCAGCGCATTGATTGGCTGGGCCAAAGTAGCAGGGGTTTGTGGCAGGGCTCCCAGGCACCACCCCTCCAGCAAGACTATCTGCACGGGTGTGGTAACACGGTCCCAGTCAGACGGTTCGCGTCTGTCATCGATGGCCTTTTCGAAGCGGGGTATCGCCACCGGCTCGCAGCGTTGTATGTCGAGCAAATCTTCCAGTGTCTGGTGCAGTAGTGGCATGTCGTGAGTTCCCGGCACACCGCGTGTTATCAGCAGGGGGTGAACTGCCTGCGCAAGCACCTGCCGCTGTGCGTGCTTGAGGTAAAAGTCATCCAGCGACAGAACGACAGTATGCAAGGCGTGCTCCGCCTCGAGGGATGCGCACAAAAAATCGGACACTGTCGTTTTGCCAGATCCCTGGCAGCCGGTTATCGCGGCCAGAATGGGTCGCCCTGCTCTATTTTGGTGCTCTACTAGGTCGATCACCAGTGGAGTGAACCATTTAAGTGCGAATTCCAGATACGCAGTACCCAGCTGATGTCGGTGTAGAAAGTCGCTCTGCCACTGGGGCAATTGGTTTGATCTGGTTCTGCGTGTCACGGGGTACCTGTCTTGGTTGCATTGACTGGCCATGTAGCAGAATTCGTGCCAAACAGACGCGCTGCTGCGCGGGGGCACGACAATAGCGGGATTGCCTGCTGTTTATTAAGGAGGCGTAGTTAGTGCTCGGTCATTTTGTCTGTGTCGAAGTTACTCGCCGCCGCCAGCGCATGATCACGAGTAGGGCAACCAGTCCCGCCGCGGCAGTCAGCAGTGAAGTCAGCTGCAGTTGCACGACGTAGGGATCGCGGAACGATTCCAGTAGCCCTTTGGCGCCGTCATGTAGTACCAGGTAAAGCAGGGCGAGCTGTCCGTCAAAGCTGCGTCTGCGATCAAACCACATCAAAAAAACGCCCACGCCAAACGACGCTACCATAAACAGGAAGTGTAGAGGCAAGGCCGGTAGGCTGCGGTGTATAGAAGACTCGATCAGGCCGTGTTGCAAATGTTCGTACCAGACCTGGCTGCCCGGTGCGTAACTGAGGCAGAGAAACCCTGAGCACGGTGGCCCGGTGCAGCAACCATTCATCCAGCAGCTGAAGCGTATCAGCGCGAACGCAAAACAGACGGTGATCGCTAGTACGTCGAGGAAGCGACCCAGCGGTAACTCTGGCAGCAGCCAGCGTTTCAGCAGTGGACCCAGCAACACCATCGCCAGCAGGGCGCCGGGATAGCGCAGGCCACCGCGCAACTCATTAACGAGCGGTTGATAGAAATCCCATCCTCGAACATAGAGGGAAAATATTTTCGCGCCGAGGAAACCAGCAACCGCCAGCAGCAGCAGCAGCCCCACTGCACGCCCCGCATGAATACCATCCTGTCGCAGGTACAGAATGAAAAACAGCATACCGAATATCGCGATAGGCAAAATCAGCAGCTGCAGTGCGTCAATACCGAACAGTCCCTGTGGATACATAGCTAGCTCTGGATAGGGTGGGCGGTAATACGCCACGCCTCAATGCAGCGCGTACGTATTCCCTTAATGACTTTAGCAGCCGGGTGGTAGAGCGTCGCAACTGTCGCCCCTGCCATCGCCGTTACTGTCTGTCTGGTTGGGGTTGTAAACTGCGGGACAGTTATCCACTGCGTCCAGCACGCCATCATTGTCGCTGTCGGTGACGAGGTCACAGGCGTTGCCGATACCGTTGTTGTTGGTATCGATTTGACTGTTGTTGGCTAGTGATGGACAGTTGTCTAAGCCGTCCAGAACCGCGTCCTCATCCCGATCGATACCCATACGGATCCCAGATCCCGGTGGTGCGCAAGTGTAGGTCAGTGGGCCCTGTGAGACGGCGTAACCGCGCAGTGTGGAATCGCTGATAACGTCATTGATGTCTGAGCGGAATTGCCCGCTCGCTTCACGCAACCAGCCTCGCTCAACACCGTTGAATGTGCCTTTCACAATGAGGTCACACTCCTTCACGATACCACCTAACATCAGTGAACTAAAATTCTCACTTGAACGTTTGATGAAGAGATTAATGCGGGGATTCGCGACCGGGCCGTTGGTGGCCGTCCGGGTGACCTGTTGCCCGACTATGGGTGCGAGGTCCGAGGGGAACTCCATCGAGAAGGCCTGGAGATTGAGTTCATCGGTGTCGTTCAGGCTGAATAGATTGGCCTCCAGGAAGTGATCCAGTGTATCGACAGAGCCATCGTGTAAAAAGCCGAAGCCGCGCACCTGATCGCCCGTGAAGGTGTTATTGGAGGAGAGTCCGAACATCCCGACTTTATGGTAGAGGTTGCGCATATGCGGTACTTTGAAGTGTTGCGTCTCGCCCTCGAAGCTCTGTTCACCGCCAGTACCGTAGAAACCCTGTACCGGATCAAGCGTGTGACAGCCATTGCAGTTTTCTACGGTATCAGTGATGCGGCCGTTAAAAAGAGCATTACCGATTGCAGCGGCGCTCGACAGCGAGTTATTGAGTGGGCGGACGGGGTTAGGTGGCAGTGCGATTTTCATCGCAAAGTCTGCGAATTGTTGCATTTCGCCGTCGCTGATCGTGCCCTCCATGCCGACGAGATCCTCGAAGGCGACGATGAAATTACGGAAGGCCGAATCCTCGGAGCAGGGCGCGCCGCTGGGTTCAGCGCAGGGGTCGGTACCCAGGATGCCGTCTACGCGGTCACCGCGCCAGTGCATGCCGCCGTGTGTACCCATACCGCGCAGGGTCTGCGTGGTCATGGGCCCCTTCATCGGGTGGAAGGATGTCGCTCGCGGCAGTGCCACAGACGCTGAAGGTTGCGTATTGATCGAAACGTGATCGTCCGGATTGCCGAGGTTCCAGGCGAGCTGGTCCATATCGCCAAATATGTGACAGCTCGAACAGGACGCCTCACCATTACCCGATGTTGCAAAGGCGTCGTACAGGAAGGGGCGTCCATCCACAATCTCAGCGGGTTCCGGGTTATGCAGGATATGGGTCTCAACGGTGTTGTTAGTGTTCAGGTCAATCACTTCAACCTGGTTATTGAATCGCGTGAGAACGTAGAGGCGATTATTCGCCTCATCAAGCACCATACCGCTGGGACCGCCGCTGGTGGGAATATAATTGGCACTCGCTGCGGTGGGGTCGAACGCGCTCTCAAAGTTGGCGTCCTCGATAGCCGCAACATTGAACACGCCAATTTTGGCAGAACCGTAGGCCGCGACATACAGCGTTTCACCATCGCTTGAGACCACCAGCTGCAGTGGTGTGGCCAGACTGTGGCCCCGCTGCGCGTTGATCGCCGCGTGGTCGGCTCCGCTGTCGGTGTGGAGTTGTGTGTAGTCGATATGTTGATTCAGGTGCTGCACATCGACGCCTGCGCTGGATGGGTTGAGTACAGTGATTCGGGATTCGGACAGGCGGCCCTGTACAGTGCTGCCGCCATGAATGCCGGGGCCCTCGAAATTGATGTGATTTGGTAACTCGGTATTAGTGACATAGACCTTGCCGGTAACGGGATTCACCACCAGGTTAAACAGTACGGTGCCGACATGATCGTATTCGACGATTGAGCCTGCCGCCAGGGTGTTAGCATTGATGGAGAAAACGTCGTGATCCGGGAGGTTGAAGTTAACCTTGTCGCTCCAGTCCGTACCCTTGGAGTCAACCCATTTGCTGCCATCGAACTTGACGATAACGCCGACCTCTGGCGCGGCAACGCTTTGTTCGCACGCCGGGTCACTGTCAGTCTGATAGCAGTTGTTGCTGGGACCGGGTGCACCGTTGGCACCGAAGCCATTGGGTACTTCTGTTTCAGTAATACTGGTGGTCTGGTTGCCGGAGTGGAACGCTGCCACATATACCGTGGCACCATCGGGTGTCACTGCGAGGCCGCGTGGTGTGTCGGCAAAGAAACTGAGGATCTCCAGCGGCGTGCCGCCTACTGTAGTGCCCAGATTGGTGGCGTCGAAAACCCAGACATCCGCCCGACCGATTCCCTCGGTACTCAGCTGGGGGCCGCCGGCGCCCGGCACGGACGCAATCGAGCTGTCTGAGCGCTGCTGTCCGCGGTGAGCCGTGGTGATAAATGCGCGATTAAAAGCTGTCCCGGCGAACACGATATCGCGGGGTTCATCGCCGACCAGCAGGGTGCGTACTATTTTTGCAGGGGTGGCGGAAAGATCGATGATGCTGACGCTGTCTGATAGATGGTTCACCACCCAGATTTCGGTATTACTGCGCGCGACGACAGAGACAGGCTCCATGCCAACGGGGATGGAATCCGTGTGTGTAAGTGACCCCGCATTAACACTGAATACCTCGACCCGGTTGTCCGGCGTGTTCACTGCGAACAATTTGGTGCCATCCGGTGTGGTGGCCACGGGCCTCACGTGTCCGCTCTCAAACTCAATGAAGGAGGATTGTGCGAGGGCTGTCGTGGCGATGCCGCTCAGCAGCGCTATACAGCTGACTAAATGCACCGCCAAACTAAAAAATAGGCGATAGAAAATTCGGGTGCTCGGCATTGGGATAATCCTCTTATATTTTTTACCGTAGAGCGTCGCGATTTGCAGGGGCACTAAGAGCACGCAATTCATTGAATGTATTTTTCGAGCATGAAATAAAGGCTACCATATTCCTAGAAGTACTAACTAACTTTATTCCAGCCAGGAATGGTCGTCCTAGCCTTAGCCGGCTCGCCGATTCATTTCCCATCCCTGGCAGGCTGATGAAGCAATATTTGTACCGCGACCGAATAGGATGTTGTTTTATATGGAAAAACTGAATAACCTGCCAATTGACGCATGGCTGGGTGTAAACAATTGTGTCACTTGCCCACCGGGGGGGGTGGGGTGAGCGCCAGGTTGTTGGGCGCGCCTATAAATAGTCGTGAAATTGTGTCAGGCACCCGCTATACCGCTGCTGCTTCTGTTCAGCGTCCAAGTCAAACGCGTCTGCAAAATCCTGGTGTTTCCCGTGAAGATTTCGCGGCCGCTGCCGGCGATAGTCACGCATACACAGCTGCGCTTCACGAGTGAGTTCCAAGCCGCCGATGGGTCAATATAATGGACGCATCCGGATAGTGCCCCAAGAGGCATTTCAGGTACGCCAGATGCGCACCGATGTCGTGGATTGTCCGAAATCCCGGCGTCATTTTTTCCAGCAATCGCAGTAGTCGGTCTACTCGCACAATGCGTTTGTCCCTGCTGTAAGCGCGCGGCAGTCCGAGGATAAAAAGGGGGCCGGATCTGCTGTTCCGCCACGGCTGGTCGCTCCGCGTGGTAGTGGATGAGCCGCAACCGCACGCAGAGGTGGTCGAGTAAGTTGTGGTACGCGACGACGATGCGGCCTATCTGAGACAGCTGCGCTTGTGTATTCAGCGCTGCCGTAAGTTGTTCCAACCCGGATATGAACGACGCATCACCCCATACGATCAACGCCGTTTTGTCCTGCGCGCGGCGTATAAGTTCATCCATATCCCGCTTCGGTTTGGAGATATCCATACGTTCGAGGCGCTTGCCAATAGCGGTAACTAGCGGGATCTATAGGGCTGGTTGTTGTGGAGCGTTCAATTCTTTCGCCTTGGCTGTTCCGGACGGCGCTAGTGTAATTGTTATTTCGGGATTTTTATCGGTAAAGTTGGGGCCGCACCCGGTATTGACCCAGCGCTGCGCTTCCGGATTTTGTCGGTCTTTGCTTACGAGGTACATTGAATGCGTACAATCAGTCTCTTTGTCGGGATTCTGTCATTGATGGTGTCTAGTTTGGCGTTGGCTCAGTCGCCTTACGTCATCAATGGCCTACACACCGGTCTAATGTTCACTGATGCCGTGGCGCAGGCGGAAAAGCTGGGAGGGGTTTGCCGTATCGATGAGCCGCGCAAAAAAGGTGAGGGCAAGCACGCGCAGTGCGAGTACAGTCGTTGCGGGCAAGCCAGTGGTGCCGCTGGGTGTGAGGGCGACGGCGAAACCGGCACCGGACCAACGTTGTCGTCTTACCCAATACTGAGTATTGGCATGCTGGCGGCCGTGAATTCCCCTGCCTTAACGCAAATTATCATGGTCTACCAAGGCGATGCCGAGGCGGTTGCAGCGGGCTTGATAGAGCAATTTGGTGCAACCGAAGTGGACGGGGAACCCTCCGATGAAAAGAGCTGGAGTAACGCGCGCCGGTGGAGTTGGAAACAGGGCGCGTACAGTATGGGGTTGCTGGATTCACCGCATTTGATCATTCTCAAGGCAGGCCAGACGCCAGCCTCGGCGCTAGATGGACGGGCTGTCACATCTCCATAGTATGTTGCTGTCACAATACTCTTTATTGTAACTCCCGCTGCTGCGGCACTATCTTCAAAACGGCTTGAGCACTGCCAGCAGTACAATGCCAAAGAGAAAGAGCACAGGGATCTCATTGAAAAAGCGGTAGAACACGTGATCGTGCCGGTTGCGGTTGTCGTTAATCGCGCGCACATAGCGCCCACACTGGAAGTGATACACAATCAGGAAAGCGACGCCGCCTAACTTCAGCCACATCCATTGAGACGCCAGATAGTAGTCCGGATTTTGCAAAATTATCGCAATCCCAAGGGCGACCGCGATAGCCATAAAAGGGGTCACAAAGTGGTACAGTTTGCGCGCCATCACCGCGAGTTGCTCGCGCACGACAGCGTGCTCAGTGGCGGCGTAGTATACGAAAATACGCGGCAGATAGAAGAGGCCCGCGAACCAGCACACGACGAAAATTATATGAAAGGCCTTTAGCCACAACATCGATTGTCCTCTCGCCTCGCGACGTATATCCCTTAAGTAAGCATACTCGCCAATGTGTATTTCTCGATACTCTCCAGCGTCAACACACCGTGCAATATCTGCTTGCCCGTATTCACGCTGCGATCATACACGCACACGGCTTCGGTTGTCTGAGTGTGCATCGTATCCATCGTGGACGAAACGTTTGTGCTATGGAACAGTTGGTTGAGCGGGTCCTGAGGCACAATACGCTTCAGTTGCCCCAGCATCGCCCGGTGCGCGGAGCGCTGCCGGAATAGCCCGGTGCTGGTAAGTGTTGCGGTCACTATTGCCAGCATGGCGGCCATGCTGATGCTGAGCGATTGCGTCATCTCTATTACTGCCAGAACCGCCGCAAGGGGTGCGTTGAGCACGGCTCCCATGGCAGCACCCATGCCGATGACGGCGTAGAAAACGGGATCCGAGGTCAGCCCCGGTAACAGCAAGCTGCCCACCGCGCCAGCCAGACCGCCGATGCAGGCGCCAATCAGTAAATTGGGGCCAATCAAGCCCAGTGGCATCCCGACACCACAGCTGACAGCAGTCGCTACCAGCTTGCACAGGGCTATCGCGAGCAGGACCGAGAGGGCAAGTTCACCATGTATAGTGAGTGCCAGCGTGTCATACCCCAAACCCAGGATTTCTGGCACGAGTAGGGCAAGGCCTCCGGTAAGGATGCCTGCCACGGCGAAGCGCAGTGCGACGGGGGTGGCTGAAAACTGAGCTGCGAATGTACTGATTCGAACGAAGGCCGCAACCGAGGTGCCGCAGCAGAATCCAAGCAGCATGATATAGGGTAGTTCCAGTAACGAATTCAGCTCCAGAGGCGGCAGACTGAACAACCATTCATCCGCTGACAAGTTACGACTCACCGCTGTCGCCGAAACGGCCGCCAGCATCACTGGTATAAACCCGACCACACTGTACTCAGCGATAATCACTTCCATGGCGAACACTACGCCAGCCAGAGGTGTCTGAAAGGCAGCTGCGATGCCGCCCGCCGTCCCGCAGGCAATCAGCATCCTCAAACTGTTATTGGGCAAACTCAGCCACTGCCCCAGCAAGCTGTTGATAGCGCCTCCAAGGTGGACGCCTGGGCCCTCACGGCCACCGGATTGTCCGGTGGCAAGGCCAAAGACGCCACCAAAGAACTGTACCAAGGCATTGCGCATGGGCAAAATGCTGTAGTGAGAGTGCATGCTGCTCAGCACGGTATGATTCCGGTCTCCCGGTCCTGTGGCTTCAGCAGAGTGTAGGCCAGTCCCAGCACGGTCGCGCCGCCTGCCGGCAGGGCGAAAATCATCCAGCGGGGCAGCGACTCGAAGCCGTCCCCGCTGTCGCCAACGCCAAAGCGGGTACTCAGCTCTCGAATACAGAGTTCGAAGGCCAGTACGAGGAGGCCGGAAGCCACGCCGCCGACGACCCCCAGCATAGAATAGGCGAGGATCGAATCGTAGTTAATCAGCAGGCGTCTATAGTTCGTTAGCCAGTGTCGCACCTGATTCCTTATGTGTTTCATCAAAAATACAATATTAACAGTTATCTTAAAGCGCATTGCTTTTATACTACCCCCGTGAA
>TARA_B110000503_G_C7173647_1_pt1 | contig 45418 bp, 43 predicted proteins | sample TARA_B110000503 | Tara Oceans TARA_B110000503 (sample SAMEA4397472) | marine metagenome | biome: Polar Biome; feature: [SRF] surface water layer (ENVO:00010504); material: water (ENVO:00002006), including particulate matter (ENVO:01000060) such as... | depth 5 m | reverse complement strand
TTTAAGCAAGCTGTTGTTCTTGGGCAGTTAATTTCTGCCCTCCTTTTACAGTAAATGGATGTATTTGACAAAACTTGCGGATAACATGAGCTATTTTAATCCGTAAGTGTGACCTTCCTTTCGACTACATTGTATGGACCTTCGATGGCATTTCCATCGACATCTAACAATTCAAGTTTAACGGTAAGTTCTCCAGGAGAAAGTCCTTTTATATAATAAGGAACCCATTCATCTATCATAAATATTTCTCCATTTATAGTAGCGCGAATTTTATTCCCGTCTGCAGAAAGTTCGGTGTTTATTAAAAAAAAGTCGAGAAGTAGATTCTTTATTTCAGGTCCTTTATAGCTCCCTTTTGGTCGACTATAGAAGAGATGCTGACTGGTTTCGTCAAATGGTGCATTGTTATTACCTGCATTGATATTTGCTAGCACAAAGGATTGACCGTTTTTTACACTTTCATGGTACGAACGAGATAGAAAGGCCAATGCTACATAATTACCTTCAGGGAGATTTTTATGAGCCGCAGGCTCATAATGCGCAGAATAAGGTTCATTATTAATAATGAGGTGAATATGTTGTCCCTTGTCAGAATTTGCTATGCCTCGTGTCGCTGCGTCTTCTGTTTGACGACCTAGGGCATAATTAGTTACTTCAAAAGCAAAATCGATCAGATAAGCGCTGTCGTTAGCATTAATATCGATATTGGTAGCATTGAGTTTAGCATCCTTAAATTCAGGGGATAGGGGCGCTTTGATCAATTGTATTACTTCTGATATTTCATTTTCTGCAGTTTCATTGGGCGCCTTCTTTGGGGTACAAAATAAAGTAACTGAAGCAATAACGGATATGAGAATTAGGTTTTTCATTCGGGCCAAGAGGTTTATAGAAAATTATCAATAGATCAAATCAAAAGTACACAATTTTCAACTGCCCCTTAAAAAACTCGAGATAAAATTTTGCTTCCTGAATAAGCGTAAATTCATAGTTTAAAAGGATATGTTTTTATTTCAATTCTACGGGTGCATTTTCACCATAGCCAAATAATTCAGTCAAGCTGAGCTGTTTTATTTCTCCGTATTTTGCTAATTTCTGAAAGTCAATTTTATCTTTGGAACCAATCAAAACGGTAGTGAAATTATTGTTTTTGATATATTTCTCATGAAAATCCATCAAATCTGATAACGTCATAGTCCGAATCTTTTCGTAGATATTTTTTCGTATGTCATAATCGATACCCTTGTCTTGCGCATCCAAATAGCTCCAAATAACAGCGGACTTGGTAATCCTTTCACTTTCCAACTTGCTTAAAACTGCAGATTTTGCAGTTAGAAATGCTTCTTCCGAGGCAGGAATATTATTAATCAAATTGGTTATGGCATCTATTGCAACGCTTTGTTTATCTGCTTGAGTGCCGATATAGGTAAATAAATAGTGGGATTTATTTACCTTAGATGGCGTTTGATAAGTGGAGAAAACAGCATAAGCCAAGCCTTGAGCTTCTCTTATTTCTTCAAAAATCACACTGCTGCTACCATCTATGTATTCATTGAAGAGCGTGGCGGTGGGTATGTTAATGGGGTCATAGTGGGCGCCCTTGGATAGAAATACCACTTCAGTTTGAACCATATCATAATCTATCCAATAAACCTTTCCAGTATCTATGGCTAACTCCTCGTAAATTTTGTTTTCAGGGATTGGTTCAAATGCGGATGGAACCGGATGATTTTTCGCAACGAATGCTGAAACTTCCTTTGATGTTTTTGGCCCATAATAGAGTATTTTGTGGGGATATGATGTGATCTTTTGAATGATTTGAATCAATTCGGATGGATCAAGTTGCTCCAATTCGTAATTATCAAGAACATTGGAAAAAGGATTATTCGCCCCGTATTGGGCATAATATCTCAAACCGCCCCACAAAATAGTACTCTTGTCTTTTTTATCATCAGCTCTCGCCTGCTGAATTCGATCGACGAGAAGTTCAAGAGCCTCATGATCTGGTTGAGCAGTGGCTAATAGTTCTTCAATGATTTTCGTTGCGGATTCCATGTTTTTGTTAAGTCCATAAATCACCACATAGCTTCTTTCTTCGCCAACAGACACATAAAAGGAGCACCCCAGTTTGAATAATTCTTTTTTTATCTCCTCTGAGGTATATTTTTCTGAGCCAAGGTATTCTAGATAACTCATTGCCATCCCTAATTTGGGGTTGGTGTTTTTCCCGATATCCAACAAATAGATGAGCTGAAAGAGGTCATTCTCCGAATTCACTTTACTCAGTATCTCAACATTTTGGACATTGGATCGCTCTATATCATCTTTGAAGTTAATGAAAACTGGTTGGAGCTTTGGGACATCCATTGAAAGAAGTTCCTTATGGAAATCAGAACTATTTTCCCTTTCTATATTTAGCTTGGTTATCTCAGGCTTGCTCACCTGAGTTTTATTTACATCCTCACCGTTTTTTTTGTAAACGACCACGTAGTTCTCTTTATAATTTTCCTGAGCAAAAGCGATGAGTTCATCTTTACTTGTTTTTTCTAATCTTTCTATTTGCTGGATATGATCCCCCCATGGAATGTCATTGGTAAATGCCAATGTCATTTCAGTAGTTCTGAATCTATTACTTTCCAGCCCATTGAGATATTGGGTTTTTAAGTTATTGACAATAGCTTGAATCAACCAGTCGTCAAAGGCACCATTTTTCAATAAGTTTACTTGTTCTAAAAGAAGTTCTTTAACTTCTTGCAAGGATTGATTTTGTTTGGCTGTACCTCGTAGTATGTGCAGGCAGTAATCATTATATTTTGAAATGTAAGAACCAGCACTCAGTACCTCTTGCTTTTGTGTAAGGTTTAAATCAATAAGGCCTACTTCTGAATTACTCAAGATCATATCTATTAATCTTGTTTTAAGATAGTCTTCTGAATTTAAGCCATTAAATCGATACCCGATTTGTAGAAATTCTGCCTCGGGACCCCAGATTTCCTTTTCTATGGGTGCTGTGATTGGCTCCTCTAGAATCTTGTTCCATTTAGGGAGATCATTATTTGGTGTCCAATCACCAAAATAATCTTCGATCATTTTAATGGTAGGAGTGAATTCAAGGTCACCGCTCATACAAATGGCTATATTATTAGGTCGATAATAGGTGGCAAAATACTTTTTAATTTCAGTGATTGATGGTTTTTTTAGATGGTCAATTGTGCCTATCACACTTTGAGTTCCGTAGGGGTGATTTTTAAATAATTCAGATTTTAGGGCATCAGAGACCTTCCAGTAATCATTATCTAAACTTCTGTTTTTTTCTTCATAGACGGCCTCTAATTCAGTATGAAAAAGTCGTGGGACTATTTTATTGAACCTAGCGCCTTGTATTTTCAAGAACTTAGAAAGTTCATTCGCAGGGACATCTGTGATATAAACAGTGCGGTCTTCGGTCGTATAGGCATTAGTGCCTTGGCCTCCAATTTCAGCAATCATTTTATTATATTCATTGGGTATGGCCAATTTGGCAGCATCGTTTGAAAATTGATCAATTAGTTTATAATAATTAACCCTTTCCAAGGAATCTGTAATGGTAGAATAATAATTAAACATCGCCTCTATACTGTCCAATTTTGGCGCTTCTTCTTTAAAGTTGAGGCTCCCAAAAACGTCAGTGCCTTTGAACATGATGTGCTCCAAATAATGGGCAAGTCCGGTGTGACTAGCGGGGTCATTCTTACCTCCAGCTTTTACGGCAATATCTATTTGAATCCTAGGTTCATTCTTATATTGGCTCATATAGACTTTTAAACCGTTATTCAAGGTGTAAATCCTTGTTTTCATTGGATCTCCCATTACGTGTTCATAGGTATATCCATCTTCGGTTGATGTTAAAGTCTTTAAAGACGGATCAGTGGTACAAGAGATCAGAATGAATGTCAATATAAAGAATGCGGAGTTTTTCATTGTGTTTTAAGAAAGTTATTGATGCTTACGCACCTTTTACAAAAGGTGCATAAGCTGATATTTGTTTTTGAAACTCAAACCTATTAATTGATTGTAGGATTTAAAATAAAAGGCCAATGATTTTTATTAAAAATAAGCGGAAAAAATAATTTTTTATTGTAAAGGCTGTTTTTTGTCTAAACGAAACAAGGGGGTATGGTCATCGCCACGCTCAAGAAGTTGTTATTTAATCTAGTGATCATCAGGCCTAGATGCAGCTCAATTTTCATTAAAGTTCATTAAGAAAAAGTAAGGTGTCAATGTGATCTGCATAATCCCAGATTTCAGGAAGTTGTGCGTTACCAAAATTCACGACATTATTATTGATCGAACTCGAAACGACACATTGAATTTTTTCAGAATGAATTTCTAAATAATGTGCGAGTGCTTGTTGATTTATGAACTGCTGATGGTAAAGAACGGAGATCGGAGAGATCAATTCCTCTGATTCACGAAGGAGTAAGAAACCATTATCAAGATGAGCTACTCCATTAACCAATAAAATAGATTTGTTATAGTCATAATTATTATTGTATTTGAAGTTGTCCTGAAGATAGTCGAAAGGTTGCCAATGATCCAATAGTCTTGATAAATTAACATCTCTTGTCACCAATAATTTGGAGACATTCCTGCATCCTAAGCCGAAATAACTAAAAATATCATGACCTAGTTGGTGAAGTTGTTCGCTCGTTTCATCTCCATTCAAAATAGCTACGGATGTTCTATTTTTCCTAATTATATGAGGGTATTTTCCAAAATAAAACTCAAAATACCGAGAGGTATTGTCACTTCCTGTAGCGATGATAGCATCAATGTTTTTAAGCTGTTCTCTAACCTGAATTCGGGATTTTAGCCGGGGTTCTATTTCGTAAAGTTGATGGATCATCCAGGTCATTAAATAGGTATCCTGTGAACTTAATTTTACCGCCGCCTTATGACCAGAAATGAGGGTGCACATAAGGTCATGGAATCCTACAAAAGGAACGTTACCCGCCAGGATGAGCCCTACAGTTTTACTGATTATGGGCGATTGGAAGGAGTAATCACGCAGCCATAAGGTCATTTTTTCTGGGTCGAGTAAATGAATAATTCCTGTGATTGCCTGTTCAATATTTTTTTTAACAAACCAGCGATTATCACTAGCTGCTAGATAAGCCATATCGTCCAATTCGTCTAAAGACAAATTCATTAAAATGATTCGAAGTTTAGCAAATACCTCCGTTCTTTCCGCTAGGTTCATTTATCAACAACTTAAAAATGTGCTGCAAAGCTATCACTTCAATTGATTGAATAAGCGTTCTCTCGAATATTTTGATTAAATCACATTTTATATAAATAAAGGCTTCTCAAAGTACTGCAGTGAGCTGATCGGAATTAAATTCCTTTATTTATTTTTTTTAAAATAAGCGGATGAAAGGTAGCCAATAAGATGATTTTATAAATTAATCTTTCAACTTGGATATCTCAGTTTTAAGTTCAATCCAATAGGCATCTTCATGGAAAGCAAATCCAGTAGGATTGTAGGCACCCACTAGGTCAACATTAGCGTTTTCAGTGATGGGTAGATCTAAACACCAAAACGCAGCATTAATGATCATTTTCCTGACACCTTCTGAGAGTATATCTACAGAGGCACCTAAGGTTGTGGTGAAAGTTTTCCCTTCTTTCCCTCCAGGAATCATGTAGGATTTCGTCCATGCCACAGGCATCATAGGGTTGTTTAGATCGATTTCCACATTTTCTCCTTTTTCATTTTTACGCTCCACAATCCCGGCGGCTCTGAAATCGAATGGACTCATTCCGAGTAGCGGGTCTGCCTTATTCTCTGGTCCTTCTCGTTCGATAACTTGTCCGTATATTAAGGTTTGACCATCTTTCGGTAATGGTGTTCGGACGGTATATACGTCGGTAGCCCCCCAGATGTCCCCAGATGTCAAGCCGGTCAATATAGGATGATCCTCGCGTCCAGAGGCAATTACTCCTTTGGTACTTTGATTACCATGGGATCCATGATGAGAAATCCAAGTTTCTCCTAATACCAATCTGCCGAATCCACCATTCCAAGTATTATCTAATTGGTTGAAACAATCATAATAGCTAAAACTACTTTTGAAATTGGTTTGGTCAAATCTGAAGGCATGCGTTGAAGTGCGCAGTGCTACAATGGGTTTACCGCTTTTTAAATAATCATCAACAAAAGTCATTTGAGCATCTGGGAGGGCTCGGAATCGGATGAGCATGATCACTAGATCAGCAGTTTTTAAAAATGCTAATCCTGGAATGTTATTTTGATAATTGGGATTTACAAAACCAGGATTACTAGGGTCTTGCGCAAATAAAACTGTACAATTAAACCCAAAACGTTCATTTAAAATTTTAGCAAGTTGCGGCATTGCTTCCTCAGATCTATATTCTTCATCACCGGCAATGAGCACAATATTGGGCATATTATTTTTTCCTTGGTAAGTTAACCATTGATTAGAGGGTTCAAATGCCTCAAAAATATTAGTTGCACTAGCGACAAGTGGTGGATAAAAAAAGAGGGTGATCAATAACAAGATGATATTTTTCATGGTTTTTTAAATAAGAATCAAATTCAATTATTTCGATCATTAATCATAAGAGAAAGATACTAAAATTATAAAGAATCGGCTTTTTATCACTTATTTAAATGGCCATAGTGATCATTTAAATCTATATGCGGTCAATAAATTTTAAATAAACGTCCCATTACATGCTGTTATCAGTCACTATTTGATTGACTTTAGTCATTTTTTAAAATTTGACTATGTAAAAAAAAAGTAATCCTCTAAATTTGCATAAAATTTAAATGGGATGGCCAAAATAATGACGGGTCAAACTTTCTAATAGGCAGAAATTATCACGAGATTAAACTTAATCAATTAATTTCTTGTTTGAATAAAAAACATTGATATGGCAATTATTATAACTGACGAATGTATCAACTGCGGAGCTTGTGAGCCGGAATGTCCCAATACTGCCATTTATGAAGGTGGTGCTGAGTGGAAATGGTCGGATGGAACTGGACTTAAGCAAGTAGAACTGGAGGGAGGCATCGTACTAGAGGCTTCTAAGAATCAGGAGCCAGTCTCAGAAGAGTTTTATTATATAGTTCCTGGAAAGTGCACTGAATGCACTGGATTCCATGAGGAACCTCAATGCGCGGCAGTTTGTCCGGTTGATTGTTGTGTAGATGATCCTGATTGTGTGGAGACAAAGGAAGAATTGATGGCCAAAAAAGATTGGTTGCATCTTGCTTAAATAGATTAGTCTTTTCGAGCGTTAGTTCATCTTTTTTCTTTTTACCAAGTAACTACTTAAAACCTTATCAAAAGGGTCAGTGGTATTTACTTCAATGAAATCTATTTTAAGTTGACCGCAAGCTAACCTCATGTTGGTGTAAAAATCATTCATTTTTTGACGATAACTTGCTTTCATAAAAGAAGGACTGACTTTGATTTTTTTTCCTGTTTCTGAATCTTTAAAAACGTAAGGTCGATCGTCAAAATTAAAATCCCTCTCGGTATGTTGATCCGAAACATGGAACAATAGTACTTCATGTTTATTGTGTTTGAGATGTTGGAGGGCTGTGAAAATAGATTCCATAGATTCATTACCCTGAAACATATCTGTAAAAATCATTACTAAAGATCGCTTATTGATTTTATCAGCGATCAAATGCAGACTTTGGGAAATGTCAGAGCCCAAGTCATGAGTTAGTTGCTCATCCATCCATTTACTTAATTGAATGAGTAGTTGGTTGAGATGGGATTTTGTTGATTTCTGCGGCGTTATCAATGATATTTTTTCTGCAAATCCAATTAATCCTACAGCGTCGCGTTGAGAGATCATTAGATAAGAAATTGCCGCAGCGGCACAAATACTAAATTTTATTTTGTCAAAGTTTGGTTTTGGATAATACATGCTTTTTGAAATATCCAAAACAATGGTACATCTTAAATTGGTTTCTTCTTCGTATTGTTTGATATAGAGCTGATCCGTCTTCGCAAATACTTTCCAATCAATATTGCGAGTGCTTTCACCGAAATTATAGTGTTTATGATCGGCAAATTCTACTGAGAATCCGTGGTAGGGTGATCGGTGCAATCCGGTGATAAAACCTTCTACTAATTCCTTGGCAAGAAGTTCGAGGTTTTCAAATTTTTTAATACTGGATAAATCTATGCTCATAATTTTGAGTACCAAAGATACCATTGAAAGTAGGCAGTAATTAATAGTTATCGATGAATAGTGAGTGAAGATTGTATTTTTTGTTCATTTTTTACATAAACTTGCTTTATATTTTTGGGGCATTTTAAAATATTACGACTGTGGATGACAATAACGAAAATAGAAGGGAAGAAATTTACTCAGAGAGAGTTCTTGCTGGAAAAAGAACCTATTTTTTTGATGTTAAGGCGACCAGATCCAACGATTACTATTTAACGATCACTGAGAGCAAACGTCGGCTTAAGGACGATGAGTTTGTATTTGAAAAGCATAAGATTTTTTTATATAAAGAAGATTTTCACAAATTTATTAAAGCCCTAAATACATCCATCGATCATGTGAAAAATGAATTGATGCCTGAAGTGGATTTTGATAAAATTGAGCGAGATGACGAGGAATCTCGCGATAATAGGAGTGAATCAGGAAATCGTTGGGATTAATTAATTACTTTTTTCGTTTTTGAAAAATTCCCAAGGGATCTGAAATGGGTAGAACTGCTTGTTCTCAATTCATTATTTCTGAGAAATGATCGAATTAAATTGAGAGGTCGTAAGGTGCCGTTTTTTTTATGTCTAATTTAATAATACTTAAGCAATAAATTATCAATGGGATTACAATGTGGAATCGTCGGATTACCTAACGTGGGTAAATCTACCTTATTTAATGCTTTATCTAATGCCAAAGCGGAAGCTGCAAATTTTCCTTTTTGCACGATAGAGCCCAATATTGGGGTAATTACGGTACCTGATGAAAGACTCGCTATATTAAAGGGACTAGTGAATCCTCAAAAGATAATACCAACAGCCATGGAGTTTGTTGATATTGCCGGTTTAGTAAAGGGCGCCAGTAAAGGAGAGGGTTTGGGTAATCAATTTTTGGCCAACATCAGGGAAGTGGATGCGATTATCCATGTAGTAAGATGCTTTGATAATGACAATATTATTCATGTAGAGGGTCGGGTTAATCCTGTTTCTGACAAAGAAATAATTGATACTGAGCTGCAGATCAAAGACCTTGATTCTGTAGATAAAAGACGGACAAGAGTAGAAAAACAAGCAAAATCTGGAGATCAGGCATCTAAGCGTGAATATGAAGTGCTAGGCAAATTCAAGGCACATTTAGAGGCGGGTTTGAATGCTCGATCAATGGAAAGAACATCCGATGATTTAGAGATCATAAAATCATTGAATTTATTGACAGATAAGCCAATTATTTATGTTGCCAATGTGGAGGAGGAAAATGTGATTAATGGCAACAGCTGGAGTAAACTTTTAGAAGCACATGTTAAGAATGAAAATGCCGAAGTGGTATTGGTTTCCGCTTCGTTAGAAGCTCAAATTGCTGAATTCGAAGAGTTAGAGGATAAAAATCTCTTCTTACAAGAATATGGTCTAAGCGAGTCAGGTTTAAATAGACTGATAAAGGCCTCTTATAGATTACTCGAGCTTATTACTTATTTCACGGCGGGTGTTCAAGAGGTGAGGGCTTGGACGATAACTAGGGGCTGGAAGGCGCCTCAGGCGGCAGGGGTGATTCATACAGATTTTGAAAAAGGATTTATCAAGGCCGAGGTTATAAAACTAGCAGATTATCAGACTTATAAGACCGAACAGGGCTGTAAAGAGGCAGGTAAGTTGGCCATCGAAGGAAAAGAATATGTTGTCAAAGATGGTGATGTAATGCATTTTAGATTCAATGTATAACCTCGGTCAGAGTCCATTTTTTAAAATGAATGCTCTCTTTTAAAGAGAGACTGGTGGAATAGACTTAACTCACAACTCTCGATAGCCCACAAGACGTTCCGATAAAGCGCCTGGTTCCCGATAATAGACAAGTATTTCATAGGAATTTTTAGTTTCAAAATGAGTACCATCAATCCAATAATATGGGTATTCATCGCTATGGATATAATATTGATAACTATAGAATCCTTGTTTTACTTTGATACTACCCTTATAAGCTGCGCTAACTTCATCATAGGTCATTTGATTAAGATCATTGAGTTGCCAATTATTAAATCCTCCATGAATAAAAACAGTACCATTTATTTTTTCTGTTATTAATTTAAAATTGACCCATACATATTCTGAATTTAAATCTTTGGAATTGGGATCAATGATGCGAGTATAATATTCTCCATGAAGATTGTCCTGTAATGGGCGCCCAAAGGCCAATTCTTTTAGTGGCTTTTCTTCTTCTATAATTAGCTCAATTCCTCTTTGGCTTTGTTGAATATTAAAAATATTTTGACCTCTAAAACTTAAAGATCGCGCATCAAAAAATCGAAAATTATGTAATCCAGGAAAGTTTATCTCTTGGTTGAAATAATTGAATAGTATTCGTTTTTCATTAGGTAATATATTTGTGGGTGGCAATCCTTTGATCGCATTTCTCCAATCTTTATTTTGAATAATGACAGTTTTAAAGTCTTGATTGGGATTTGATGTTTGGAGGGTGCCATAACTAATTGAAAGATTTATTTGCTGATGTGTCCGATACTGAGAACCATTACTTACAGAGACATTAGCGTCGATAAAAACTGAATTCTCATGAACCATAAATTTTCTGGTAAAAAGAGGAATTTCGGGGGTTCCATCTGCGTATACCGCTAAAATATAATTACCAGATTTCCTAACCGAAGGTAATTTAGTTGAATAGCTGACATATTCAGAAATTCGACTTTGGGAAAATTCATAGTTATTGATGGGAAATTCATTGTAGTCAGATAAGTATTCTAAATTGTTAAGTTGGGACTTTTTCCAGTCCCAAGTACAATTAAAAATCTTCATATGTAGGTATTTAAAATCTTTTTCTAGGAGATCGAAAGTGAGTTCATAAGCAAGCTCTTGGCTGAGATTAAAAATATTTTCATAAAAAGTCAAGCCAGTATTGGCTTGCGATATGCGTACATTTCCAATATTTTGAGAATACTCTTTATCAGTATATTCAATTTCTAGGCTCCTAGAGGCGATTGTAGAGTTAGAAGTGCTGATGGGCACACATGCGCTGTTGACTACTGTCAGTAATAAATAAATATTTATTTTCATGCTTAATTCATTGATGATGAACAAGTTTACAACGAAATTTCAGTTTATGTTGTCTTTAGTTTAATTTACCTTCATGTATGATTCCGATAAGGTTTTAATCAAAGGTTGTAGAAAAAATAAATCAAGTGCTCAAGAGGCACTTTATGCTAAGTATTCAAAATCTATGTTCGCGGTTGCCTTAAGGTATGTTAAAGTTGTGCAAGAAGCAGAAGATATTTTACAGGAATCATTTGTTAAGGTTTTTAAAAATATCAGCAAATTCAGAGGGGATTCGTCTTTACCTTATTGGATAAAGCGCATCGTAGTGAATACTTCATTGAATCATCAAAGAAGTAAATTGTATTTATATCCTATGATGGACGTTACTGATATGACCGATACTTCGATAGATGAGAAAGTCATGTCTGATTTTGGATATGAAGAATTAATTATGATGATCATGGAATTGCCTGATGGGTGTAGGATCATTTTTAATTTGCACGCTATTGAGGGTTATAAACATCATGAGATTGCTGAGCAATTACAGATTAGTGAGGGTACCTCCAAATCCCAATATGCTAGAGCCAAAAAATTATTAATCCAAAAAATGGAGACCAGAAATAATATTAATTATGGATAGGCCTTCACAAAATATAGATGATTTTGCCAAGAGCTGGAGAGATGCGTTGGCCTCGGCAGAGATTCAGCCGTCAGACAGAACTTGGTCTGCGATTAGGGGGCGTATGGATGCCTTTTTTATCTCTCGCTATCAGCTAAAGAATACAATATATAAGTGGACGGCTGTCATTGCTGTTATAGTTTCCATAAGTGTTTCGCTACCATCTCAATGGAGAGATTATCTAGGAGCCGATCAACTCTCATGGAGCTCAATAATTAATTTTTCAAAGGACTCAAAAAATAATGACTTCAGAGCAGTTTTAATAGACGATGATTTTGGATTTAAAGACACACCTCTAGTGGTACAATCCATTGGTAGCGAGCAGACTTCAAAATCGGTTATTACGGAAATTAGTGCTCTTGAAAATAGATTGGATAATTCTTCAAAAATGATATTGTCTGATTTTTTAGTAAAGAAGGATTTAGAGGAAGTTGCCGCAATTGATTTAGATAAAGAAATGGAAATCATTCCTAATTTTAACTTTGTTATCTTCAACACAAATATTATTGATAAATCAACTACCCGTTTGTGGGCGGGTATTAACGTTGGTGGATCAACTTACGATCCTAATTTTCAGATGAATCAGAGCTCCTTACCTGGAACTGGAATAAGTATGAATCCGGAATTCATGAATGGATTAGGAGGATCTGTCGCATCATTAAATGAAACTATGACGGCTGGTGTCACTAGAAAAATCGAGTTTAATCTAGGAATGGTTGTTAAGAATCGATTCACAATAGAAGGGGGTGTTCAATATAGTCAAGCCGAGCTGATTCAGCATTCGAATTTGCTTATTCAAGAGTTTTATTTCCCTACTTCCATGCCTATCGGTAGTAATCAGTTTTCCGACATATCCAATCAAAATAAGTCTAAATCGTCAGCCAATCAATCCCAATATATTTCTTATTCGGAAGAAAATTTAGCCTTTCAAAATAAGATTGATTTTGCGACAATTCCTATTCGGGCGGGTTATTTAATAATAGATCAAAAACTGACTGTTCGTGTTAATGCTGGAGTTGTTACTAATTTTTATTTAGGAAACGTTAAAACTGACGTATTAGATGATCAAACATTTTATTCTTATAAATCCGGTGACAACATTATTTATAAAGACATTTCATTTTCAGGGCAAACAGGATTTAGTTTGGGGTACAGAGTTTTGGAAAAAGTTGATTTCACGTTGGAACCTAATTATACACAGTCTTTTCAATCCATTACTAGAGATTTTTCCAATTTTTCTGCTAGTCCAAATGGATTTGGTGTTATGGCTGGAGTACGTTATAACTTTAAATAAGTATACAACTCCAATTCTTTCATAGAACTTGTTTCTTAGAACCGCATTATCCCATTAACTTAGAGCGTTTTTAAATGTAACTATATGGCCAAAGTTGTAATAATTGGAGCAGGAGGTGTTGGTAGGGTGGTGGCGCACAAATGCGCACAATTAAGTGAGTTTTTCACAGAAATCATATTAGCGAGTAGGACCCAACGCAAATGCGATGTAATTGTGTCTGATATCAAATTGAAGTTTCCAAGTACTCGAATCGAATCCGATCGTGTTGATGCCGACCAAGTGGGTGAAGTCATCGCTTTATTTGAAAAGCATAGGCCTTTTATGGTCATTAATGTAGCCTTGCCATACCAAGATTTGACGATCATGGACGCTTGCTTAAAAGTTGGGGTACATTATTTAGATACGGCCAATTATGAGCCTTTAGAGGAAGCTAAATTTGAATATAGCTGGCAATGGGCCTATCAAGATCGTTTTAAAAAAGCCGGTCTCACCGCGATTTTGGGATGTGGCTTTGATCCTGGGGTCACGAGTATTTTCACTGCATACGCAGCTAAGCACTATTTTGATGAAATTCATTACCTAGATATTATTGATTGTAATGCCGGAGATCATGGCAAAGCATTTGCTACCAATTTCAATCCGGAAATTAATATTAGAGAAGTTACCCAGAAAGGGAAGTATTTTGAGGATGGTATCTGGAAAATAACAGAGCCACATCAAATTAGTCAGATGATTAATTACCCAAATATTGGACTTAAAAAATCTTATCTGATCTATCATGAGGAGTTAGAGTCATTGGTCAAGAATTTCCCGACGCTTCGTAGGGCAAGGTTTTGGATGACCTTTGGAGATGAGTATTTAACCCACCTCAGGGTGATTCAAAATATTGGAATGGCTGGAATCGAACCTATTAATTTTGAAGGAAAGCAAATTGTGCCGTTACAATTTTTAAAGGCGGTACTTCCAGATCCGGGAGAGCTCGGTGAAAACTATGATGGTGAAACGTCCATTGGATGTCGTATTAGGGGAATTAAGAATGGAGTTTTTCAGACTTATTACATTTATAATAATTGCAAGCATCAAGATGCGTATCGAGATACAGGAGCCCAAGGTGTTTCCTATACCACAGGGGTACCAGCTGCTATAGGTGCTAAAATGTTGATTTCCGGTCTATGGACCGGCGCAGGAGTATTTAATGTTGAAGAGTTTAATCCTGATCCATTTTTAAAAGATTTGGGCTTAAATGGTTTGGTTTGGCATGAGGTTAAGGATATAGATCTTGAAATGATCTAATCTATGAAACCTGATTTGCATATAGTGCCAGAATATTATCGAGGGTATATTAATAGTACAGAAGATAGCTCATTGATTAAGCAGCTAGATCTCACTAAGAATGAATTAATAGAAATTCTTGAAATGATGACTGAAGATCAGGCAGCTTATCGATACAACTTAGACAAATGGTCATGTCGAGAAGTCGTTCTCCATATTATGGACTGTGAACGAATATTTGCCTACCGTGCCTTAAGCTTTGCAAGGGGAGAAGTTCAAAACCTCATTAGTTTTGATCAAGACAAATATGTCATAAATAGCAATGCGGTCAACAGAACTGTTCCGTCCTTACTAAAAGAGTATCAGCGCTTAAGGGAAAGTACTATTGATCTTTTTGAAAACTTCTCAAATGAACAATTATTAATGAAAGGTAGGGTAGCTGAATTTGAGTTTTCGGTAAATACCTTAGGTTATATTCTTTTAGGACATCAAAATCATCATGTCAGAATCATTAAATCAAAGTACTTATAAATCAATACCCTCACCTTCCTTTGTGTTAGAGGAGAAGAAGCTCATAAAAAACCTTGAGTTAATTGATCATGTCCAAAAAAGCGCAGCGGTATCTATCATTCTTGCCTTAAAGGGATTTGCTATGTGGTCATGTTTCGATATGATTCGAGGATATTTGAAAAGCGCAACTGCGAGCTCTTTGAATGAAGCTAAATTATGTACTGAAAAATTCGGAAAAAAGGCGCATACTTATGCGGTTGCCTATACCGACAATGAATTTGAAGAATTGGCCCATTTGTCTTCTCATTTGACATTTAATTCATTAGCTCAGTTCGATAGATTTTCAACTAAAATTCCCGCACATCTTTCCGTTGGATTAAGAGTGAATCCAGAATGGTCAGACGTTACAACAGATCTTTATAATCCTGCACATAGTAATTCTAGACTAGGCTTGGTAGTTTCTAGTTTGCCAGAAATCCTACCTGATAAAATTGAAGGGTTACATTTTCATGTTCTTTGTGAGTCTTCCGCAGAATCATTAGTGACCGTTCTGGATCATTTTGAAAAGAAATTCAGTAAATATTTTCATCAAATTAAATGGATCAATATGGGAGGAGGTCATTTAATGACGAGTGAAGGATATAATATTGAATTACTGATATCCACACTTAAGAAATTCAAAGAAAAGTATCAAATAGCGATTATTCTTGAACCCGGGAGCGCGGTTGCTTGGCAAACAGGGTTTTTAAAAACCAGCGTTATAGATATTATTTCCAATGAGGGAATAAGTACAGCAATCATTGACGCCTCCTTTACTTGTCATATGCCAGATTGTCTGGAAATGCCCTATCGACCTTTTATAGTGGAGGGCTCAAGAGACGAACATACACACGAGTTTCCTTATAGGTTAGGAGGAGTTAGTTGTTTGGCAGGGGACTATTTAGAGGCATATAGTTTTCAGAATACACTTAAAGTGGGAGATAGTATTACTTTTTGTGATATGATGCACTATACAATGGTAAAAACAAGCATGTTTAATGGGGTAAAACACCCTTCAATTGTATTGCTAAAGGCAGACGATAGCTATCAGCTTTTAAGAGAGTTTACTTATGAAGATTATCGAGACAGACTGTCATGAGGTGTGAGAATACCCATCATAAAGAGATTATAGTTCTTGCAACTTAGATAACCTTCTCCGTTTGAATAGGGACACGTTTGATAATGGGTATCAAAAATACCGTGCCTAAAAATAACACCCGATCCTTTGCATACAGGACAGATCATTTTATCAAGACCTTCACAATCATATTGCAAAGAAGCTAAGTCGTACGCTGATAATACACTTGTTTTATTTCTCTGCAATTCCATATACTTATCCTCCGAAAATTGGAGATATTGTATAGCATCGTCATAATATTGACCCTTAGCCCCTTTCAATTGTAGGTATTTATTAAGCCAGTTGATACTTTGCTTATAAGCGTCTAAATGGAAACTATTTCGACCAAAAAAATAGGCGAGCTCTGTTGGTATTACAGCCATGTTTTCCAAGACGAACAGAAATTCTGATTGGGCAGCGTCATATTTACCCTCATACATAAGTTCCTGCCCTAAATCCATTCTGCGATAATACTCACTTTCAGGGGTTATTTGGCCAAAGGCGCAGCAGACATTAAAGCAGACAATAAATGAATAAATAAACTTCATGATGCTAAATTAATTCAATTAATCAGATTGATCTTCTAGATTCTCTAGGGGATTTCATTCAATGAGACATTTAATTTAGATTTATTTAAAATATCGTCATGTAACTTTACGTTCCTTTAGTGATAACGCTTTTTTATGTTCAAAATTCACCTCATGGTGTTGCTTTCCGTCTTGTCTTTGGTTACGCTAAAAGCTCAAACATCTAGGGATGTTGAGGTCAAGCAATCAAAATCTCTAGAACTTAAACCTAAAAAATCGACCAAAAAAGTCACAAAAAGAAAAAGTAAATCCAATTATGTTACGACTCAGGAAATCGTCGAAGATTCAAGGCGAAAAATCCAGAAAGTATTAAAAGAGAAAGCGAAAATGAATAAAAAATTATCTAAGCCACAATACTCAGATCGCTCTTATTTTGGACACAAGCGACCGCCAAAAAGAAGGTCATTATCAAAAAGGAAATTCTGTAAAGTTTGTGGTATAGTGCATTAAATACTCAATCCTTAATATTCCGATTGATCAATATAAGATTTGTCAGGCAGTTAATCTTAACTGGGCGTGCAATTCAGTATAAATTCTTGGAAATTTAGCCGATAATATTTTTAAAAGAGTGGTCTTTAAAATTGAGTTTTCTTGATCCCCATAAACAACAGCACCTTTAATGATGATTCGGTTGAATGATTTATGATGGGCCAAATCAGCTATTAATCTAATTAGGAAATAGCGCCATTCTTGTTCATATTTTTGATCATGTGACGAGCCATCCCAAATGAATTCTAATTGATTGATATTAACCGAATAGCGATAAATATTTGACGCTAGCTTATAAAAATCATAAACAAATTCAATATTATAATGGCGGATTTTTTTAAGCTGCTTAATAAAACTATCCTCTATGCCAAGTGGGTTCTCAACACAGAGGTAATTTTCTATTGATTGAGTGATTATTAATCTTGATAAAGATTCTCTTCGTTCGTACTGAACGTTTCTAAGGATGTAATTTCTGTCTTTTTGAAAAGCTTTTAGATACATATAAAAAAAGGAGACATTTGGCGTCATCCTTTTATTTTAGCTATTTATTAAGGAACCAGTTTGAATACCCAGTTGCCATAAAAACCATCAGCACGACCCGCAGGATCCGCAATTGTCATTGCTATATTTGCAGCAGTAGTAGTAGCGGTTAATGCACATTCGACGCCATCATTTCTTACTATTGAGCTGGGACTAGTTCCATCGCTACCAAATGTCCATGAGCCTGAAGTTTTCCATACCAATTTATCACTATCTTCTGACGGAATACCCGTAGTGGCATAAGTACCCCCCGTATAGGTGCTATTACTAGTAAATTTTATTGTGAAATCTGACCATTCGTCTCTCACATTTCCATCATTTGTCACTGAAGAAACCCTCCATGTCTGAGCTGCTAACAGGTCAGATACTTGTTTTGTCAAAGGATCTTCCGCTATAGGATCACCTTCGGACCCGCCGCCGCAATTAATAAAGATCAAGAGGAAAGTACAAGCAAGTAAATAGCTCAGTTTGGTTAGTAATTTCATGGTTTATTTTTTTTATGTAGCCAACCAAAATTAGACATTATTTTTTAAAAAAGTAATTTTTGTTAAATAATATCTAAATCTAAATACGTTGGATTCATGATTATTTCATGTTCGTTCTTTTGATTACTGGCAATGATCAGGGTACGCTTCCCTATTATATTCAATATTTCTTCTTGGTACCAATCGATTCCTTTTATATCCATGTTATTGGTTGGTTCATCAAGTAATATCAATTCATCGTCAGTGAAGAAGGCAAAGCATAATTTTAATCTTTGTTTCATGCCAGATGAAAAATCTTTGACTTGCTTGTTCCAGGCAAATTCAAGACCAGACCGTCTTGCCATTTCTTCAATGGTGATAGTCGCCTTTTTGAATTTAAAATGAAAAGTTAAATGTTCTTTTAAACTGAATTCCTCCACTACGTTGACATAAGGTGCAACTAATGCAATCTTTTGTAGACTACTTTGATTGATAAGTTTTCGTTGGTTATTTAGATATTCTATATGGCCCTCAGTTGGTTCAAGATAAGCACCGATTAGCTTGATGAGGGTGCTCTTACCACTGCCATTGGCTCCTAGAACAATGAGTGAAGATTGGGATGCTATGTCTAAATTTAATTTTCTAAAAATCCATTGTTTATTGAAACGTTTTCCTACGTTTTTGAGATGAACTTGCATGGCTCATTCTATGCCTTTCATTATCCCTCTTTCGGATTCCAATATGAATTGAATAATTGTATCTTTTTCGATACTTGCTTCGAAGTCATTTTGAATTTTTTCAACTGCATTACTTATGTTTAAATCACTGAGATAAATGATACGGTACATTTCTTGAATATTATTTAGTTCTTGAGTTGAAAATTGTCGTCGCCGCAATCCGATAGCATTGATGCCGCTATAACTCAATGGTTCTCTTGCCGCAGAAACATAAGGAGGAACATCCTTTCGGACGAGAGAGCCCCCTGCGATCATTACATGTGCACCTATTTTGACAAATTGTCTAATGGCTGCAGTTCCTCCTATAATCGCGAAATCTCCTATAGATACGTGTCCCGCCACTTGTACGGAATTGGAAATAATGCAATCATCTCCAAGGACACAATCATGGGCGATATGGACATAAGACATTAGCAAATTATTATTACCGATGACTGTTTGATTTCTATGATTGGTGCCCCTTGAAATGGTTACAAATTCCCTTACGGTTGTATTATTCCCAATGATAGTTAGTGTTTTTTCACCATCATATTTAAGGTCTTGGGGTTTACACGAGATTTGTGCCCCTGGATAAATTTTACAATCTGAACCAATCCTAGCCCCTTCCCATATACATGCATTTGGGCCAATCCAACAGCCATCTCCAATTTCAGTGTCGGCATCGATGTAAGCAAATGGTTCAATAGTTACATTTTCGCCAACTTTAGCATTGGGATGGACAAAGGCCAATGGATTTTTCATTCTTCTTTTTTTACAAGTACTGCAGTCATTGCACCTTCGCAAACTAATTGCGTTCCAACGTAGGCAACTCCTTTCATTTTAACAAATCCTCGCCTAATGGGTTCTACAAGTTCGCACTTGAAAACTAAAGTATCACCTGGAAATACCATTTTTTTAAATTTAAAATTTTCAATCCCTAAAAAATAGGTCCAATAATTCTCAGGATCTGGAACTGAATTAAGTGCCAAAATACCTCCAATCTGAGCCATTGCCTCAACTTGTAAAACGCCAGGCATTACGGGATTTCCAGGAAAGTGACCTTGAAAAAAAGGTTCGTTGAATGTTACATTTTTTATACCAGAAACTGAAGTTGCATCAATATGGAATATTTTATCGATGAGTAAAAAAGGATATCGATGAGGTAAAATTTTGGCGATTTTATTAATATCCATCACAGGTGGTATTTTGGGATCATACTGTGGGATGGAACTTTGATAGGTTTTTAGCATTAATTTTTTAAGCTTTCTTGCAAAAGCTATGTTTGCCGCATGACCAGGTCGTGCGGCAAGTATTTGTGCTTTTATAGGTCTCCCGACTAAGGCAAGATCACCTACAATATCCAACAATTTATGCCTAGCCGGTTCGTTTTTATAACGCAGGTCGACATTATTTAAAATTCCTTCCTTTTTGACTTCAACTTTTGGTTTATTTAATAGACGTGAGAGATGATCTAGTTCCCCTTTTTTAATCATTCTATCTACGACTACTATGGCATTGGAAATATCACCTCCTTTTATTAAATCTTGCTTGTACAAGGCCTCAATTTCATGCAAAAAACAAAAGGTCCTAGCATCACTTATATGTTCGTAGAAATCTGATATTTTGTTCAAAGAAGCATGCTGGCTGCCCAAAACAGGAGAATTATAATCAACCATAACGGTCACTCTATAATCATCTAATGGCAATGCTGCCATTTCTACATTTCGCTCTTTTTCTTCATAAAAAACGCTCTCTGGTAATTCAAAGAAGTTTCTTTGAATATTTTGATCAAGGAGTCCTACTGACATGATAGAATCCATGAATTGCCTAGAACTGCCGTCCATAATGGGTGGTTCAGGGCCATCAAGTTTAATTATTATATTATCGATCTCTAATGCGACAAGTGCGGCTAATACATGTTCTATTGTATTAATACGCGCGCCATTTTCTTCAATACTTGTACCTCTAGATAAGTCGACTACATTATCGACATCGGCCTTTACAAAAGGTGCACCCTCTAGATCGATTCTTTGAAATATTATGCCATGATTTATCGGGGCGGGTGAAAAAGTCATATTGCTAACCACACCGGTGTGCAGTCCTACCCCGGATACCGTGCTTTCACTTTTAATTGTATGCTGATTGAACTTCATTAATCTTATTATTGGACTACAAATTTAGAAGTTTTTGTTCTAGAATTTCGATTTGCTTCATTACTTCAGGTAGTTTTCTGTAAATAGTATATGATCGCAGGTAATTTCTGTAGTCTATTGCAGGAGTGCCATAAATAATGTGACCTTCTTCTGTATTCTTTGAAACGCCTGATTGCGCTTGTATTTGTGTTTTATTGCCAATATGTAGGTGTCCAGCGATACCTACTTGCCCCCCGATAATACAGTTATTTCCAATTTTCGTAGAACCGGCGATGCCAGTTTGAGCAGCAATCACGGTATGTTCACCAATTTCAACATTATGACCAATTTGAACCATGTTATCCAACTTCACACCTTTTCTGATAATGGTTGCATCAAAAGTAGCACAGTCAACCACAGTATTAGCTCCAATATCAACATGATCTTCAAGTATGACTTTGCCAAGTTGAGGGATTTTTTTATAAGAGCCATCTTCTTGAAGCGCATAACCAAATCCATCACTACCAATGATACATCCCGCATGCAGCGTACAATAATTTCCTATTTGGGTATTGGCATAAATTTTAACACCTGGATGAAGAATACAATTATCACCTACAATGGATCCATCACCAATGTAAACATTGGGATAGATCTTCACATTTTCACCTATTTTGACATTTTCACCTAAATAAGCGAAAGCACCCAAATACAGATCGTTACCGTAGACAGCGGTTTTATCTATAAATGTTGGTGTTTCGATACCGACTTTCTTAAAACTTAATAATTTCTCATAGGTTTCTAATAGGGTGGTAAAGCCCAAATAGGGATCGTCAACTCGAATGAGTACGGACTTTACTACTTTATTTAACTTTAAATTTTTATTAATAATGATTCCAGAAGCTTTCGTGGTGTAGAGATAAGATTCATATTTCTTATTGGAGTAGAACGTAATACTACCCTTATTCGCAGTTTCAATTGCACCAATGGTGTTTACCAAAGTATCCCCATCTCCTTCGACTAGTCCCCCCATTAGTAGGGCAATCTGATTTATGGTAAAATCCATTTTTTGACTGAAAGAAAATTATTTTAATGAGCTATAATCCTCCAAAGATACATTTTTGGGATAGCAAAGGTAATTTTTTTCAACTATTTTACTCATAGCTTTAATGTTGGGTAAGTCGACAGCAGCGCTAATGTCTTCCACTTTACCGTTTTTTCTTAAAATTTTGATAATCTGATTTTTAGGGGTGTAGGCCGCGTTACTGATTCTTCCAAGAATCACCAAACTAGAGGTGAGTTTTTGGGGTATGTCATACTTTTTGGAGACGGTCTTTTTGATTTTCAAAATATTAGTTTGTTTTTCTGGGGTGTTGAGGAACTGAATTTTAAATAGATCCCGGTTTAAAAGCGCATTACTAAGCAAGTGGATTATCGGATCTTCACTTTTGATCCAAAATTTGATACTTCCCCAGATGTCGGTATCGTCTAATTCCATGTAGGTTTGTAATACGTTGGGATTAGTTTCAAAATCCTCTTTAGAAATTTTAGTATTTAAGAAAAGACTTAGCGCTGGTGTAGAAATCAGATTCATTCCTGACCTCTTACAAATTTTCACCCGCTTGATTAACTCAATGAGCATTTTTTCTGCGGAAACAGCTGTTTTATGCAAATAAACTTGCCAATACATAATCCTTCTGGCGCTGATAAAACTTTCAATACTATAAATTCCTTTTTCTTCTACGACTAATTCGTCATCAATTACATTGAGCATTTTAATAATGCGCTCAGCTCCGATGCTTCCTTCTTGAACACCTGTAAAAAAGCAGTCTCTTTTCAGGTAATCCAGTCGGTCTATATCTAATTGACTAGAGACAAGTTGGGTAAGGAATTTCCTAGGATAACGACCTTGAAAAATTTCTATTGCCAAACTTAATCTGCCTTTAAATTCTTGATTCAATTTGCTTAATACCCATGTGGTAATTTGTTCGTGGTTGATTTTTTTAAATAAGCTGAATTCAAGACTATGTGAAAAGGGCCCATGCCCTATGTCGTGCAGTAAAATAGCAATTAGGGCGCCTTCATATTCAGAGTCAAAAATCATGTGACCTTTTTCTTTGAGATTATCCAATGCTTTTTTCATAAGATGCATCGCACCTAGGGCATGATTAAATCTTGTATGAAGTGCACCAGGGTAGACGTAATCTGATAATCCTAGCTGTTTTATTCTTCTTAATCTTTGAAAATAGGGGTGCTCAATGAGATCATAGATCAGGTCATTAGGTATGTTTATAAAACCATAAACGGGATCGTTAAAAATTTTTTTTTTATTCAAGGTAATTTTGGGAATGATTATTGATGAGTGAACATACAAAAGGATTTTTTAATTTATGCAGCATTATAAGATTTTATGGGCCGATGACGAGATAGATCTTCTAAAACCTCATATTCTGTTTTTAGAAAATAAGGGTTACGAGGTGGTCCCACTCAATAGCGGAAACGATGCAATAGAAGAGATGGCCAAACAATTTTTTGATATCGTATTTTTAGATGAAAATATGCCCGGATTATCTGGTATAGAGACTTTAAAGGAGATCAAATTGATTTACCCCAATATTCCTGTGGTGATGATTACCAAAAGCGAGGAAGAGCATATTATGGAGGATGCTATTGGTTCACAAATCGCTGATTATTTAATCAAACCTTTAAATCCCAATCAGATTTTGCTTTCCGTAAAGCGGTTGCTAGATAAAAACAGACTGGTTACTGAGAAAACCAACCTAAATTATCAGCAGGATTTTGCTAATTTGAGTTACCAAATGGGTGAGGATTTAGATTACGATGGATGGAGCGAAATCTATCGCAAGTTGGTCCGATGGGAGTTGCTCATAGATCAAACCAATGAAAAAAGCATGTCTGAAATCCTCCAGATGCAAAAGGCAGAAGCTAACCAAAAATTTGCCAATTATGTGAAATCTAATTACCAAGGATGGATCAATGGCCAAGCGCATCCGCTACTTTCTCATCGAGTACTAAAAGAAAAAGTATTTCCTGTTTTGGAGCAAGAAAACTTATTTCTCATCGTAATAGACAACTTGCGATTTGATCAGTGGGAAATATTGGAACCAGAAATCTCCAAGCTGTTCGAAATTGATAAAAAAGAGACCTACTATTCTATTTTGCCAACGGCCACCAATTATGCTCGAAATGCTCTTTTTGCTGGCTTGATGCCTGCAGAAATTGAAAATAACTATAAAGAACTTTGGACTAGCGAAAGCGATGAGGGCTCAAAAAATAAATTTGAATCAGCGCTACTAGCGGCTAATTTGGATCGATCAGGAATTCTAAAAAAGTTTAATTATCATAAAATCCTTAAGGTCAAGGAAGGTCAAAAGATTGCTCAAAAGCTCGATGATTTAATGAGTGCGCCCCTCAATGTGTTGGTTTATAATTTTGTTGACATGCTCTCACATGCCAGAACAGATATGCCAATGATTCGAGAATTAGCACCAGATGAATCTGCTTATCGAGAACTGACCAAGACCTGGTTCAATCATTCTTCTTTATTTGAGGTATTGAAGAAATTGGCAGATAAAAAGGTGAAAGTAATGATCACCACGGATCACGGTACCATCAGAGTCAAAAAGCCGGAAAAGATAATCGGAGATAGAGATACCAATACCAATTTGAGGTTTAAAGTTGGAAAAAATTTAAATTTCAATGCTAAGACGGTTTTTCATATGGCCAAGCCTGAGGAATTTAAATTACCTAAATTAAATCTGACATCTTCTTATATTTTTGCCTTAGAAGAATCTTTTTTTGCTTATCCGAATAACTATAATCAATATGTTAATCTTTATTCAGATACATTTCAACATGGCGGGATTAGTATGGAAGAAATGATCATACCTTTTATAACCCTTAAGCAAAAATGATGATGTATTCCTTGGATCAGATCGCCTTGGCTGTCGAGCTAATTTATCAAAAGATGAATGGTCAAAAGATCATTTGTTTTAATGGAGAGATGGGTTCAGGTAAAACCACTTTGATCAAAGAAGTATGCAGACGTTTAGGGGTAAATGAGCCCATGAATTCACCTACATTTGCGATCATTAATGAGTATCGTGATTTAGAAGATCTACCCATCTATCATTTTGATTTTTATCGAATAAGAAATATGAGAGATGCCAATGAGATTGGCGTTGAAGAGTATTTTTATTCTGGTCATTTATGTTTGATCGAATGGGCAGAAAATATTGCCACGATACTGCCAGAACAATACCTGGAAATTAATATTAAATTAGTGGCGAACAATCAACGGGAGCTCAATTATAAACATCATGGCGCTAGGTAGTAAATCGGGATTTAAAGAAATGGGTAGAGCGGTAGCACTTTACCCTCAAGAAAAACCACTAAAAAAAGACAAAAGTACTGCCTCGCTTAGCATTAGTGTTCCGCTGGAGACAGCGATGGAAGAAAATAGGGTTTCACTGAAACCTGAATCTGTTGAGATTTTGGTTCAAAATGGTCATCAAGTGTTCGTTGAGGCTTCTGCAGGCAATTCTGCTAATTTTACCGATAATGATTATAGTGAAGTTGGGGCTAGAATTGTTTATGATCGAAAAGAAATTTTTCAATCAGATGTAATTCTTAAGGTAGAACCTCCGAGTTTGGAAGAAATTAGTTTAATGAGGTCAGGCGCCGCGTTAATTAGCGCCTTGCAGCCGGGCACACAAACGGCGGAATATATGCAGGCCATTCAGCGAAAAAAAATCATTGGATTGGCGTATGAGTTTATTGAGGATAAAGTAGGCGGTTTACCCCTTGTGAGATCAATGAGTGAGATAGCGGGAAGCTCGCTTATGTTGATTGCGGCCGAGCTTTTGAGTAATGCTAATAGCGGACAAGGTGTCATATTAGGAGGTGTTACAGGCGTAGCTCCAACAAAGGTAGTCATCATAGGTGCTGGTACGGTTGCAGAATACGCCACACGTGCAGCTCTTGGATTAGGTGTTGATCTTCAGATTTTTGATAATCGTATTTATAAACTACGAAGGCTCAAACATGCCGTGGGCTGGCAGGTCCATACTTCGACGTTTGATAATCCGGCATTGGGCAAGGCTTTGGAATCTGCAGATGTGCTCATTGGTGCAATGCGTATTGAAAATGGGATGAACAGTGTAGTAGTCAGTGAAGAAATGATTGCTAAAATGAAACCCAATTCTTTGGTAATTGATGTCAGTATTGATCAAGGAGGATGTATCGAAAGTTCTCACCCCACGACCCTAAGTAATCCTACCTTCCGAAAATATGATGTCGTTCATTATTGTGTGCCCAATATAGCTTCTAGAGTACCAAGAACGGCATCGATTGCTATTTCTAATATTCTTACACCAATCCTAATTCAAATTGGTGAAGTGGGAGGCATAGACGAGATGATTTTCATGAATCGTTGGTTTATGAAAGGAGTTTATAGCTATAAAGGAAGTACTACCAATAGACATTTGGCCAATAAGTACCAGCTTAATTTTAAAGACTTAAGGCTATTAATGGCCGCGCGATTTTAGCGTTTGCGGAGACTTTCTACCAGGGCTTCTATTTTTGCTTCAGCATCGGTTTTCTTTTTCCTTTCGGTAATAAGAACCTGTTCGGGAGCATTATTGACGAAGCGTTCATTACTGAGCTTTTTGTTTACAGTAGCTAAAAATCCTTTGGTATAATCCAATTCTTTTTGAAGATTTTCACGCTCATTTTCCTGGTCTACTTTTTTGTTTGTCAGAATACAGAATTCTTTTGACTGCACAACAAAAGCATAGCTTTGATCTGGTTTTTCTTTTTCGAAAATGATTTGCTCTAAATTGGCTATTTTGCACAGTGAAGCATTTATCCTACTGAAGAAGCTAGGGTCACTATTTATCATCAATTGTAGTTTTTCTTTGGGTGAGATTTGATGACTATTTCGAAGATTTCGAATCTGAGCAATTATTTCAAATAAGAATTCGGTTTCAGAAATAATATTTTGATCAAATGACTGTGCCATTGGCCATGCGGTCACTATTAACTCTTCTCCACTTGACCGTTTTCCTAAAAGATGCCAGATTTCTTCTGAAATGAAGGGCATGAAAGGGTGGGTAATTTTCATTAATTGTTCAAGAAACCTTACCGTTTGATTAAATGTATCACGATCAATAGGGGCTTCATATGAAGGCTTAACCCACTCCAAATACGAACTACAAAAATCATCCCAAATAAGTTTGTATACAGTCATGAGAGCATCTGACATCCTGAATTTTGAGAAGTGATTCTCTAGTTCGGTCAATGCTCGCTGAAAATTAGCGTCAAACCATTCTATGGCCAGGATATTCTCTGATGGTTGCGCTAGCTCTTTGACCTCCCAACCTTGAACAAGTCTGAAAGCATTCCAGATTTTATTGGAAAATTTCTGACCTTGCACCACTAATTTTTCATCAAAAAGAAGGTCGTTGCCTGCGGGTGAACTGAACAGCATGCCAATTCTGACACCATCCGCTCCATATTTCTTGATAAGATCCAGTGGATCCGGAGAGTTTCCTAAAGACTTCGACATTTTTCTCCTTTGTTTATCTCTCACGATACCCGTTAGATAAATATTTTTAAAGGGTTTTTCTCCTGTATATTCATAACCTGCAATAATCATCCGTGCAACCCAAAAGAATAAAATTTCGGGGGCCGTTACCAGGGTATCTGTAGGATAAAAATAATCTAGTTCAGCATTTTTACCTTTGATGATTTTTCCTGATTGGGGATCAAAACTATCCTCATTAAAGCCGTCAAATACCGCTAAGGGGAATAGCCATGAAGAGGCCCAAGTATCTAAAACATCTTCGTCCTGACGGAGATCGGATAGGATCAATTGTTCATTACCCGATTTCTTGATAGCAAGTAGTAATGCTTCTGCAGGGTCATGGGCGACCACGAAATCGTCTTCTCCCGCCCCAAAATGATATGCAGGTATTCGTTGGCCCCACCACAGTTGACGCGAGATGCACCAGTCACGTACATGTTCCATCCAGTGGTGATATGTATTTTTAAACTTAGCAGGAAAGAGCAAAATATCATCATTCATGACCGCTTGGTGTGCCGTCTGTGAAATATCTTTCATTTTAATGAACCATTGAAGTGAAAGTTTGGGTTCAATCACTGTATTGGTGCGTTCGGACCGTCCGATCCGAGTATTGAAATCCTCTTCGCCAACAAGAATTCCTAGGGTGTTTAAATCTTTAATGATTTGTTTCCTCACGGTAAATCGATCCTTACCGATGTATGCAGTGACTTGACAAGTTTCGGTAAGCTTACCATCCAACCCAATGGTATCTATTACTTCCAATCCATGACGCTGTCCTATTTCATAATCATTTGGATCATGTGCTGGGGTAACCTTCAAGCATCCAGTACCAAAGTCCATAGTTACATACTCATCTGCGATGATAGGTACCGCTCTTTGCACAAAGGGCACAATGGCCATCTTGCCAATGAGATGCTTATAGCGATCATCGTTGGGATTTACGGCGATCCCTGTATCTCCCATGATCGTTTCAGGCCTTTGAGTGGCAATGACAAGATATTCATCACTGTCCTGAATCTGATATTTTATTTGGTATAATTTGGACGTTTCGCCCCCTTCGAGGTAAAGTACTTCTTCATTTGAAACGGCTGTTTGCGCTTCCACATCCCAATTGACCATGCGCAATCCTCTATAGATGTACCCTTTGTTATAAAGATCTATGAAAACTTTAATCACTGCCTGGTAATAGCCCTTATCCATGGTAAAAGCAGTTCTTTCCCAGTCGCATGAGGCCCCAAGTTTTTTTAATTGTTCTAGAATAATGCCTCCATATTTCTCTTTCCATTCCCAAGCATGTGCTAGAAATTCTTCCCGAGTCAGATCACTCTTTTTTATCCCCTTTTCACGAAGCATTCCGACTACCTTGGCCTCTGTGGCTATTGAAGCGTGATCAGTACCAGGTACCCAGCAAGCTTCTTTCCCCTGCATTCTTGCTTTTCGAATCAGAATATCCTGTATCGTATTGTTAAGCATATGCCCCATATGAAGAACACCTGTAACATTAGGAGGGGGTATTACGATACTATATGGCTCTTTGTTTGGATTTACACGGGCTTTAAATTGTCCATGTTCCATCCAATGCTTGTACCATTTATCTTCTACTTCTGATGGATCATATTTGGTGGAAAGGGCCATTTTTAATTTCTTTTTTTTACTAATTGACAAAAGTAGTTGAACTCAAATAAACGAACATCTAAATATTGATAATTAAGCGCTTTATGTATCGGATGCCGCACGGGAATGGAAAAAGATTATTATTCGAACATAATCAGTATGCACAATCAATGAACGCTACCTTCAGCTATCCAATCAATTCAGAAGGAAAATCGTTTTTTAAATTCAATCAATTCATCTTTTAGTTTGCCTTGTTTGAAACGATCAATAAAATTAAAAAGACTACTCTGCGGGCTTACGTTTAGTTGTCGAAGCTTCATGTGCTGGTTGGAATAGAGAAATTCAACAGTTGGATAGATTTCCTTTAAAACATCCAAGATATCTAAGATTTGTAAATTTTTATCAACAAGATTGTAGCTTCCGGAAGGTACAGATTTAAGAATGCATTGAACAAGAGCATCTACCAAATATTGTACATGAATAAAAGATCGGGTCTGTTTACCATTGCCCGAAATTTGAACCCTATTAGAAAAATTGGCATCGAACATGAATCTATTGATCACCGCGTCAAAACGCATACTGCGGCTATATCCATATACATTACCCCCTCGAATGATCAATGCATTTTTTTTTGACATTAAGCGATTTACATGTTCTTCTCCTCGTAATTTTGAAATCCCGTAGAAAGTTTGAGGCGAGGGAAGGGTTGATTCATTCGCTAAAGTTGCTTCCGTACCATAAACTGAAGTGCTACTTAAGTAAATAAATTTCTCAACATTACTTTCTTCCGCGGCATACACTACTTCCGCGGTACCCCAATGATTCACCTGCTCATAAAAATGAGGATCAGTATTGGCAAAAGGAGTGGTTACCACAGCAGCTAAGTGTACCACTACATCAACCTCATGGAATAATTTTTTTAATTGTCGAGTATCCAATATTTCACCAGTTACTAGGACTATTTTATCGCTATGATTAAAACGACTTCCTAATAACAAGTTATGATGCCCTTTGCTGAGATTGTCATAAACGATTATTTTGCTTATTTCTTCAAAATGGGCTAGCGCAATCACCAGCTCAGTGCCTACATAACCGGCGCCTCCTGTAATTAATACGTTCATTTGTTAATAATTAAATCTGTGTGCAAGCCGCATTCCACTTTATTCATTCCAAACCATCGAGTCTCTCGTACTTGCATCTCTAAATCCATCTTTCGGGTACAAGGTTCGCAACCAATGCTGACATAACCCTGGGCATCTAAAGGATGCCTGGGCAGGTTATGCTCTTTGATGTACGCATATATTTTCTTTTGATTCCAGTCCAGTATTGGGTGGTATCTGAGTGTATTAAATGGCGCAGATTGCTCTACCATCATTGCCTTTCTTGTGGCACTTTGATCTGCCCGGACGCCATTAATCCAGACATCAAATACGGCCATAACGGCCTCCATTGGTTGGGTTTTATTTAAATAGCAGCAATGATCCGGATCTGATGCGAAAAGTAGTTTCCCATTAGGCTCTCGTTGAAGATATTTTGGGGTATTGGGTTTTAAGTCAATGACGTTTAATTTGAAGAGTTGGGCAATTTGATCTCGAAACGCCAAAGTTTCAGGAAATAAATAGCCTGTATTGATGAAATATACGGGTATGGTTGCATCGATTTCACTCAAGATGTGAAGCATTACCAAACTATGGGTTTGAAAGGAAGAGGTGGTGAATAACCTTTTCCCCTCGGCACGATAGCCTTGTATTTTTGATTGAATTTCTTTAATTTCAATTTTCATAACCTTAAATACAAAGCAATAGGTTATTGTCCTTAAAGAAAAGGGCCGATCCTTTTTTATTCCATCAGTAACAAATTTTTCCTTATTTGCTGAACTTTTTAATGAACTTTTTGATTCTATGATCAGATTAATCAAACTTTACAGAAATTAGGTATGAGATCGTGAGAAAAGTAGCGGTATTAAGAAAAGAGCATTTTAATGCAGCTCATAGGCTGCATAATCCGAACATATCATCTTCCGAAAATGTTAAAATATTTGGAAAGTGCAATAATGCCAATGGCCATGGTCATAATTATGACCTTACCATTCGATTAGTAGGTGAAGTAGATCCAAAGACCGGTTATGTTTTTGATATGAAAGTTCTTAGTGATTTGATTAAGGAACACATATTAGATCGATTTGATCATAAAAACCTCAACTTAGATGTTGAGGAGTTCAAAACACTTAATCCGACGGCAGAAAATATTGCGATCACTATTTATGATATTTTAAGAGCTAAAATAGACGCTAGATTTGAACTAAAAGTATTGTTACATGAAACAGAAAGAAATTTTGTCGAATATCCCATTTAACAACCAAGACGAAGATCATGATGTCTTCTCATATGAAACTCCCTTGAGACCGGATGCTTTTGAAAAAGACGATGATCTGAAAATAGAACTGATTGAAAAACATTTCAAGGAAATCATGCACATTCTGGGTATGGACCTTAGCGATGATAGTCTAAAGGGGACACCGAGAAGAGTTGCAAAGATGTATGTTAAGGAGGTTTTTTCAGGTTTAAATCCTGCAAGTAAACCAGTCACTAAACTATTTGACAACAAATACAATTATGATCAAATGTTAGTTGAGAAAAACATTACCTTTTATTCTCATTGTGAGCATCATTTTGTGCCTATTTTTGGTAAAGCACATGTGGCTTATTTTTCAAGTGGTAAGGTCATTGGATTGTCCAAAATCAATCGTATTGTTCAATACTTCTCCAAGAGGCCTCAAGTTCAGGAAAGACTTACGGTGCAGATTGCAGAAGAATTAAAAAAAGCATTGAAAACCGAAGATGTTGCGGTCGTGATGGATGCTAAACATATGTGTGTTTCGTCTAGAGGCGTGAATGACACCAATAGTCAGACTGGGACTGCAAATTTTTCCGGTAAATTTAATGATCCAGCCATTAGGGCTGAGTTTTTAAATTACATCAATTCGAGCACTGTGATGTGATTTTTATCATATTAACGGGCACTACTCTCGCCTAGAGACTTTTCATCCGAGTATATTGTGCGACTTCTCCCTGTATAAGCTAGGTTTATAGCTAATATTACTTTTTTATTCTGAATGGTTTTGCTATAATTGTGCCCATTTTAACTAATAACTTAAATAATGGATTACATCATAAAATTTTTGCCAGCCTTTGGCCTTTTGGGCCTAATTTTTGTCGTAATAAAAAATTCTTGGGTTTCAAAGCAAGAAGAAGGTAATGAAAAAATGGCGCGTATTGCCAAAAGCATTGCAGATGGTGCAATGTCTTTTCTTAAGGCAGAATACAAAATCCTTTCGATTTTCGTCGTTTCAGTTGCGGTACTGCTATACTTTAAAGGCAGTAACGAGGTTGGTTCCCATGGTATGGTGGCTGTTTCCTTTGTTGTAGGTGCTGTTTCTTCAGCGTTGGCTGGTTTTATCGGGATGAAAGTGGCAACCAAAGCGAATGTAAGGACTACTCAAGCAGCTAGAACTTCCATAGGTAAGGCCTTAGAAGTGGCGTTTTCAGGCGGGGCTGTGATGGGCTTGGGTGTAGTCGGTTTAGGTGTTTTGGGTTTGAGTAGTTTATTTGCTGCTTATCAAGGAATTTGGCCAGGGGCAGAAAACTTGCCTATGGTTTTAAATGTACTCACTGGATTTTCCATGGGAGCATCATCAATTGCCTTATTTGCTCGAGTAGGTGGAGGTATTTACACTAAGGCTGCTGATGTCGGAGCTGATTTGGTAGGTAAAGTGGAAGCGGGGATACCTGAGGATCATCCTTTGAATCCAGCGACCATTGCTGATAATGTCGGAGATAATGTCGGAGATGTAGCCGGTATGGGTGCTGATTTATTTGAATCATATGTAGGCTCAATTATAGGCACCATGGTTTTGGGAGCTTTTATCATCACCCCTGAATTTGAAGGTCTTGGTGCAGTTTATTTACCGTTGGTCTTGGCTGCAGTAGGAATTGTGATGTCGATCATAGGCACTTTTTTTGTTAAAGTTAAAGAAGGGGGAAATCCTCAAACAGCCCTTAATGTTGGGGAATTTGGATCTGCAGGTCTTATGGTGATCGCTTCTTATTTCATTATTCATGCATTAATACCTGAAACCCAAGAGGGCTTGCCTTATGGTGCGATGGGTATTTTTTGGGCTACGATTGCCGGGTTAGTTGCTGGGTTAGGGGTTGGTAAAATCACCGAATACTATACGGGTACTGGTTCAAAGCCTGTAAATTCGATTGTGCGTCAATCTGAAACAGGTGCGGCCACCAATATCATTGCAGGTTTAGGTGTGGGAATGATGTCCACCATGATTCCGATTTTATTGATTGCAGCGGCCATTTTGGTCTCTCACCACTTTGCAGGACTTTATGGAATCGCCATTGCTGCGGTTGGAATGCTGGCAAACACCGGGATTCAATTGGCTGTGGACGCATATGGTCCAATTTCTGATAATGCCGGCGGAATTGCGGAGATGGCAGAATTGCCTCATGAGGTTCGTGAGCGTACAGACAAACTAGATGCAGTAGGAAATACGACAGCTGCGATTGGTAAAGGTTTTGCCATCGCCTCTGCAGCATTGACCGCATTGGCACTATTTGCAGCGTTTATGCAAGTAGCCCATGTATCTGCGATAGATGTAGCTAAACCGGAAATTATGGCAGGGCTATTGGTAGGCGGTATGCTTCCTTTTGTATTCTCTGCACTATCAATGAACGCAGTGGGCCGTGCGGCCATGGCCATGATCGAAGAAGTTCGTAGGCAGTTCAAAGATATTCCGCAATTAAAAGCGGCTCTTGCCGTAATGAGAAAGTACGATTCAGATATGTCCAAAGCGACCATTGAGGACCGCGCTATTTTTGACGCAGCAGATGGATACGCTGATTACGCCAAATGTGTAGACATCTCTACAAAGGCGTCTATTAAAGAAATGGTTTTACCAGGTTTGTTGGCTATTGCAGTGCCTGTAGCTGTTGGGTTTATTGGAGGAGCAGAGATGCTCGGAGGACTTTTGGCAGGGGTTACTACTTGTGGTGTATTGATGGCCATTTTTCAGTCTAATGCTGGAGGTGCTTGGGATAATGCCAAGAAAATGATTGAAGCAGATGGTAGAAAAGGTTCAGATGCTCATAAAGCGGCTGTGGTAGGGGATACTGTGGGAGATCCATTTAAAGATACTTCAGGACCATCCTTGAATATTTTATTGAAATTAATGTCCGTGGTTGCGTTGGTGATTGCCCCAAGTATAGCACTACCTGTAACCAATTTCAGTGGAGATATGAATGTGGATCAAAAGACAATTGTAATAGGAATGAACAATGATCATTCAGATGCCACTAATCATTCCAAAGAGATACGAGTTGAAATGAAGTCATTAGAAAATGACCAATTTACAGGTACTATTACCATCTCAGAAGGCGGTAAGGAGACGATAGAGACGATTACGGGTACAAAAGCGGAAGTGGAAGAAAAAATCAAGGAATTCAAATAGTTAAATCACTTTGTGATAAAGAAAGTCCTGATGATTAAATTTGTCAGGATTTTTTTATTTATGGGTTGTTGGATGTTCTTTCATCGGGTAAATTCATAAAATTTAAAGTTCTTTTTCAATATATTTTTTTAAATAAACAGCTATTTATGAGACATTTGATGATGTTATTATTTCTATTTTTGAACCTTGAGCTATATGGACAAGAAGCAGTTGGGAAATGGAAAACCATTGACGATGAGACGGGTAAAACAAGGTCTATCGTTGAGATATATGAGGAACACGGGAAATTTTACGGAAAAATAACAGCATTATTATTGGATCCAGAAGAACCCAAAGACCCTATATGTAACGAATGCGACATAAGTGATCCAAGGTACAAGCAAAAAATAATTGGCATGGAAATCATCAAGGACATGATTTTTGATGATTCAGATTCAGAATACGTTGATGGTACCATTTTAGATCCAGCGAATGGTAGCGTCTACGAATGTAAAATATGGGTTTCAGATGAGGGTACTCTAAAAGTGAGGGGTTATATTTCATTTCTATATCGAACCCAAACGTGGTTGCCTTTTTGAAAAAAAAAGTTGTTAGATTATTCAAGGCTATAATCAAAATATTTAAGCACAAGGATTTGTGATACAAACTATCTTCTGTACCAACTTGAGCTTAGAATGTTAATTTTAATGATCTTTTTACACTGCTCAGATTATTGATTAAATCGAAATTTCTAGTTTTTCTTTAGGTTAATAACCTAATTAGGATGGGCACAACCTCAAAAGTAATGATGCTATTTTAACTAAAATTCCTGAAATGAATAGTAATAAGGGGAGGTGTATATTGCTAATAACGTCGTAGTAGTATTAAAAGAGAAATATTTCATAAAAACAAAAGATGGTACTTATAATTTAAACGAATTATCTTTATTATATCGGTGTATTTAAGTTAATTCACTAAAAATAAAATTAAAATCGCAATCTTTTACTGCTATTTTTGTAATTCATTATTTTATAAAAAAAAATGAATGATATTTAATTTATAAAAAAACAAAAACTTCGTGAGGGGTTACTATTACACCTACATAGGTATCAAGAAAAGAGTATGTATAAGGCTATGAAAGACTCGGAAATTCTAGACTTTTTTACAAAAAAAGATGAAAGGGCTCTAGACTATTTGTATAAAAAGTTCTATCCAATGATGACCCAAATGGTAATTAATAACAGTGGTTCTAGAGAAGAAGCTCAAGATGTTTTTCAAGAGTCGTTGATCGTTTTTTGGCAAAAGGTGATCAGTGGTAAGTTGATTATCACATCCAAGATAAGCACTTATTTCTATAGCGTTTGCCAGAATCAATGGCGAAAGGAGTTGGATCGAAAAAAGAGATTTAGCCGTGAAGAGATGGATGGACAGAGTTTTCAGGCGCCACGCGAGAATCAAAATTTGGACATTGTACTTAAGAGTATGCAGCAATTAGGAGAGCCTTGTCAAAGTTTATTGACATTCTATTATTTCGAGCAGTTATCGATGTCAGAAATTGCTCAAAGATTGGGTTTTTCCAATGCAGATACTGCTAAGACTAAAAAATATAAGTGTAAACAAAGATTGGATACTTTGATCAAGAAGAGTTATAATCATGCTTATTTTTTTGAATAAATGGCTTTAGAAGATAATAATGATATTATTATAGGAGAATACTTGACGGGTAGGCTCTCAGATGCGGATAAGGTTCTTTTAGAAGCTAGGATGAAAGAAAATCCTGATTTGAATAGTCAAGTTAAGAATGAGGAGCAAATCATGGAGGGCATTAATGAATTTAAAAGGATTTCATTAAAAGCCAAATTGAGTGCTATAGATATCCCCAGTAATGTTGTATTTGACGCTTCTGGGTTAGTTTCCAGTGGCTTAAGTAAAGTTTTATACGTAGCGGCTGGCGTGGTAATGATTGGAGTTGGTTATTACTTCATAAATCCTGTCGAGCCCGTACAGGAGCAGTTGAATGAGGAAGGTTTCTTGTTAGGTGACACTATGGCGCAGCAGGATGATTTGAAAGATATATCGAGTATTGATCAAGAAGTTCTTTTAAATGATGTTACTACTAATGTCTTTGACGAAGTGACTAAATCGGAATTACAGGAAGAAAGCCCTACGATAGACTATGTTGATTCTGAAAACACTCATGAGCATATGGGACAATTGAAATTAAAAGAAGAAGTTAAAATAGTAGATTCAGCTTCATCGGTAGCTGTTGTAAAATCCTTCCCAGAACTTGAAAAATTCGAGCCTGTAATCGCTAGAAAGGTGGCGAAAAAAGAGCAATCAGATGATATAGGTTTTAACAATAAGGCAACAAGGTCAAGATTTCTAACTGAGGACACTGAGCAACCTTTATCCGTCAAGTTTGTTGATAAAAAGTCTAAAAAACTTCAATACACTTATCAAAACAAAGAAGTTGTGCTAATGGGGAATTTTGAAAAATCTTAGTACGAGATTTTAGAAATTAATTCAAGTGTCGGAAAAAACATATATCTCTATTATATGGGTAATTATTATTCGCTTCCTTTTACTGAGTTGACATTAGAATTATTTCCTATGGAGGACCTTAAGTTGATAAATTATTTAATGGAATTCAGAAACAATAAATAGCCAATATTTCAACTTGTCATGTTGTTATTTTGTAGATTTGTTGCCAATGACTAATCAAAAAAGGCGCAAAAGAAAGTTGGGAAGTTTCCCGTTCATAAGTGTAATCTTCAGTATTACTCTTTCTTTGATAGTAGCAGGTATTTTCGGCATCTTATTCATCTATTTAAATGCACTTACGGTCATTGTTCAGTCAAATGTGGAGGTGCAAGTCTATTTAGATAAATCAGTCAATGATTCAGAAATACTCCGATTGCAAAAGATTATAGCGTCTAAATCTTACTTACCAAAGGAAAATAAAAATGGAAGTATTAAGTTTATCAGTAAGCAAGAGGCTGCTGAAGACTTTATAAAAGATACAGGTGAAGATTTTATGGAATTCCTGGGGGACAATCCCTTGAGAGATGTATTGATTGTAAAGGTAAATTCCCAATATCATTCGTTGGATAGTCTTGAAAAAATAAGAACAGATATCAATCAATTGGTGGGCGTTTTTGAGGTGGTTGTTCAGGAGTCTTTGGTGAATAGTATCAATAAGAATACAAGAATTCTTGGTTCGTTGTTTTTAGGTCTTACGATTATATTATTGATAGCGGTGGTTATTCTGATTAATAACACTATAAAAATAGCGCTATTTTCGCAACGATTTTTAATTAGGAGTATGCAACTTGTCGGCGCGACAAAAGGGTTTATTAAATGGCCTTTTTTAAAAAGAGCGTTGTTATATGGACTTATATCTGGATTGTTGGCGTCTGCTGTTTTGTACGCGATCATTCGATTGGCAAATGCTCAATTTGCAGATTTGAATTCGCTTTATAATAATGATCAGGTAACTATGTTGTGCGCCTGCTTGGTAATGGGGGGTATGCTATTGGCTTATTTTAGTACGTCATTATCAATGAATCGTAATTTCAAAATATCATTAGATGAACTCTATTAAACTTAAAGAAATGTCTATAAAAACTAAGTTTGCATTTGAAAAAATTAATTATGTCATCATGACATCGGGAATAATATTTATTCTCTTGGGTTTTATTGTGATGTCTTTGGATAAAGAAACTTACGGGTTTGGTTTTCTCGGACTTACCCTTGGGCCGATCATTGTCATACTAGGATTTATGATTCAATTTTTTGCTATTTTTTATAAGTCTAAAAAGTAATTATTCCATAATAGTTAAGCTAATGACGTGGATTGATGCACTTTTATTGGGTATTATTCAGGGATTGACTGAATTTTTACCAGTGAGCAGTAGTGGTCATTTGGAGATAGGAAGTGTGTTATTAGGTGTCAAATCAAGTAATCATTTGTTGTTTGCATTGATTGTTCATTTAGCGACGTCTCTAAGTACTTTGGTTGTTTTCAGAAAGGAAATAGTGGTCATCATTGTTGATCTTTTTAAATTCAAATGGAATGATTCTACCAAATTTGCTTCACAAATTGTCATATCAATGATTCCTGTTGGAATTGTGGGACTTCTTTTTGAAAGTGAAATAGAGACTTTCTTTACAGGTAATTTGTTACTTACTGGAGGAATGTTAATTTTTACCTCTGCGTTGCTTTTTATACCAAGATTTTTTAGAGAAGGTGAGGGATCGGTAACTTTCATGAAATCATTGTTGATTGGAATAGCCCAAGCTGTCGCCATCGTCCCTGGTATTTCACGGTCTGGATCGACGATTGCGACTGCCTTGATATTGGGTATTGAAAGAGATAAGGCGGCTAAATTTTCGTTTCTGATGGTTCTCTTACCTATTATAGGGGCAAGTTTATTAAAAGCAAAGAATTATTTTGAAGCACCCGCCATCTATGATAAGATAGATTCAGGGGTTCTCGTTTTAGGTTTTACTGCAGCTTTTGTGTCTGGTTATATAGCTTGTAATTGGATGGTTCGAATTGTAAAAAAGGGAAAATTAATTTATTTTTCTATTTATTGCTTTTTAGTAGGCTTTATAGCTGTGCTATCAAGTTTTATTCTATGACAGTACCGGACGAAGGCATGCTCTTATTGGTTGATAAGCCCAAGCATTGGACTTCTTTTGATGTGGTCAATAAGCTTCGGTATGCGTTTAAAATCAAGAAAATAGGTCATGCGGGAACACTTGATCCATTGGCGCAAGGATTGCTCTTAATAGGTGTTGGGAAATTCACCAAAAAACTAGAACTTTTACAGGGGTTAAATAAAGAATATGAAGGAGTTATAGAGATTGGTAAAACAACTCCATCTTTTGATCTAGAAACGGCGTTTGACTCCTCTAGTGACTATCTGCATATTACTTCAGCGCAAGTCTTGGAAGCGGCTCAGCAGTTGACGGGTAAATTGGATCAGATGCCGCCTATTTATTCAGCCATTCGTGTCAATGGGGAACGGGCGTATAAGAGCGCACGTAAAAATGAACCTTTGGAGTTGAAATCAAGAAGGATACATATCTTTGAATTTGAGATTATCAAAATTTCCTTGCCAGAGATTTATTTTAGAGTTACTTGTTCAAAGGGCACTTACATCAGAAGCTTGGCAAAGGATTTTGGCGAAATATTGGGAGTAGGAGGTTATTTAAAACAGCTCAATAGAACGAAAATCGGCGATTATTCACTCCAACATGCGCAGCAACTTGAAACATTAATTGATCAAATTAAGTTAGCCCATGAAGGTAATTGATCATTTTGAGGAATTAGGTGAACTTAAATGGCCGGTCGTCACGAGTGGGACCTTTGATGGGGTACACTCAGGGCACTTAAAAATATTGGAGGGCTTAGTCAGTCAAGCGAAATTAAATGGGGGTGAAAGTGTTGTTATTACCTATTGGCCTCATCCCAAATTTATCTTAGGCAAAGGAACGAGTACTTTGAAATTACTGAGCACTTTTGATGAAAAAGTAGCTTTAATGGATAAAATAGGAGTTGATTATTTACTTAAGGTAAGGTTCTCAAAGGAGTTTTCGGAATTAACGCCTGAAGCATTTGTCCAGAAGGTATTGATAAGTGGATTGAGGATAAGGAAATTTCTTATTGGGTATGATCATCGATTTGGTAAAAATCAATTGGGAGATATACAATTTTTAACGGCCAATAAAGATCGTTTTGGTTTTGATGTAGCTGAAATTTCTCGACTTGATATCGATCAGATAGGGGTAAGCTCAACAAAAATAAGGTCGGCACTGTTTAGCGGAGATGTAGTCACGGCAAAACATTATTTAGGGAGGTATTTTAGTCTTTCTGGGATTGTCACCAAGGGAGCTCAAATAGGTCGGAAATTAGGATTCCCTACGGCCAATATTTTTATTCCAGAGATTTATAAACTTATTCCCGCTGATGGGGTTTATGCCGTTTTTGTGTCTTTAGAACTACGTCATTTTGAGGGAATGCTCAATATAGGCGTTCGACCGACACTTAACGGGAACCTACGTACGATCGAGGTAAATATCTTTGATTTTAATGAAGACATTTATGGGAATCATCTTTCCATTGAATTTGTCGGTTATATTCGGCATGAGATAAAATTCAATCATTTGAATGACTTGAAAATACAATTGGCCATTGATAAAAGTGAAGCCAAAAAAATATTAGGAATCAATAGATTAAGTGTAAAATGAAGCAATCAGAAATTAAATTTAAGATATCGCTAGATTCAGCCAACATACCTGAGAAAATAGAGTGGGATGCTGATGAAAAAGAAGATGTAGGGCTATCAGAAACCAAATCAATAAGTATAGCACTTTGGGACAATGATCAGAAAAATACCTTGCGAATAGATCTCTGGACAAAAGATATGCCAGTTGATGAAATGAAACGATTTTATATCGATTGTCTTGGGGGAATCAGTCAAACATTGTTGAATGCGACAGGTGACGAGTTTATGTCCACTGAAATAAATACGTTGTGTGATAAGCTTGTTGCTCATGTAAAGTTGGAAACCAAATAGTGCTATGTGTATCCAATATTAATTATCAACTTTAATTGTTGTGATTTGAATAAAAATAATTAATATGTTAAAAAAATTAACTATAATTAACATTGTAATTTTAATAAGCTATTTATGACTAAGTTTTTTTTAAATTTCGTACTATTCAGCGCCATAACGCTGATATCATTTAATGCGGTTTCTCAGACGCATATCTCAGGTGTTATCACTGAAAAGGAAGATAATGAAGCCTTGATTGGGGTTAATATAGTTGTCAAAGGGTCTGTGGTAGGTACGGTTACCGATTTCAATGGAAAATTTGATTTGAAAATCAATGCTGCACCACCCATCGTATTGGTTATTTCTAGTATTGGTTACATGCGTCAGGAAATTAAGATTACCGATAACAATGTGATGGATCTTGCTGTGATCATGGAGGAGGCAGTAGAATTAGGTCAAGAAGTAGTTGTTTCAGCGTCTAAAGTTGAGGAAAGAATTTTAGAATCTCCGGTTTCTATTGAAAAAATGAATATTTTGGATATTCAAAATACCTCAGCAGACAATTACTACAAGGCGATTGCCAATCTTAAAGGTGTAGACGTAGCTTCAAGTAGTATTAACTTTCAAATCATCAATACCCGGGGATTTGCCAATACCGGAAATACGCGATTTGTACAATTGATTGATGGTATGGACACGCAGGCCCCGGCGTTGAACTTCCCTGTAGGGAATCTGAATGGTCCGTCAGAATTGGATGTAGAATCTGTAGAATTGATACCAGGTGCTTCTTCTGCACTTTACGGCCCTAATGCCTTTAGCGGAGTGTTATTGATTAATAGCAAGAATCCATTTGAGTATCAAGGATTAAGTGCCTTTGCCAAAATGGGTATTAATCATATGAATGACACCCAAGCCGACTTGACTACACAACCTATGTATGAAGGCTCGATACGCTATGCCAAAGCGTTTAATAACAAATTTGCCTTTAAGGTGAATTATTCTTACTCAGGCGCTGAGGATTGGCATGGTACTTCGGCGTTGGATCGGAATGCTGCTAATAATCCTTTTGCGAGTATTGGCGGTGTGAATCCGGGTGCTGATCTGGCTCATTTTCAGGGTGACGAAGCTGGCATTAATTTGGCGATTTTCCCTTTTTCTACTGCCTTTGGTGCGTTAGCTCGTTTTCCAAGTAATATATTTTCGAATGGCCAGTATCCAAAGAACTATATGGACGCGGGTGATCTGCCCAATCATGTGGTCACTTTAACTCCCTATAGAGAGACAGAACTTATTGACTATGGTGCAAAAAATTACAAAATCAACACTGCGCTACATTATCGATTGAACGACAAGTTAGAGTTGAGTTATATGTTTAATTCGGGATTTGGTACCAGTATCTACACGGGTGCACAGCGTTATTCATTGGCCAATTTCGGTATCATCCAGCATCGTTTACAGCTTGAAGGGGATAATTTTTATGTTAGAGCCTATACAACCACTGAAAATTCTGGAGATTCGTATATTACCGAGTTTCTAGGTAAAAGGGTCAACGATGAGGCAGTTACTATTGCAACAGAAGGCAATCCGGTGGCTTTTACTGATTTATCTGGATATTTGGTGGAATATGGCATTGAATACTTAAGAGGAATAGCTAATCAGGGATTGCTTCCCGGAGAGATAAATAATTTAACAGGTACGGCCCTACTTGAGGCACAAAGTGCGGCCCATGATTTTGCGAGACAAGTTGTTGATGGCAAATATTATGCTGGAAATGGAGCAACCATTACCGGAAAAAAAGGAACTTTTACTTTAGAAGACCTGAAAAGCAGGGTTATGACAGGTGTTGTTCCGGATGGTCCATTATTTAATGATAAATCGGCAATGTATCAAGCGGAGGGACAATATGATTTTAAAAATGATTTTAATTTTATAGACCTTCAGGTAGGTGCCAGTTTTAGAATGTTTGATTTAGGTTCAAATGGGACTATTTTTCCGGATACGGTAGGAAATGAGATAACTATAAAAGAATACGGTTTGTATGCTCAAGCGGGTAAGCGTATGAGTGATTGGATGAAACTTTCAGGATCGCTACGATATGATAAAAATGAAAACTTTAAGGGACAAATAAATCCTAGACTTTCAGCAGTTCTGAACCCAAATAAAAATAATTTTTTCAGGTTTTCTTATCAAACGGGATTTAGAATTCCATCAACCCAAGGTCAATATATTAACCTAGATATTATTAGCTCTAGATTGCTAGGTGGATTACCGCAATATTATGATTATTATGTGCCAGATCCTGAAAATAATATCTATTATAAGCAAGCATCTGTTTTGGCTTATAGGAATCGCGTCTTTGGGGGTGAATCTTTGGTGGATGCCGCAAGTTCATTGGAAAGATACACTGAATTCAATCCTGTGAAGCCTGAAAAAATTCAGGCCTTTGAGGTGGGCTATAAAGGGATTGTTAACAATAAGCTGCTTATAGATTTGGCGTATTTTTATAATATCTATGATAATTTCATCACTCAAATCGGCATTATACTTCCAGGGGGTGAATTAAATAGTAATTCGGATAATAATTTTTCGATGTATACCAATAGTACAAAACCGGTCTATACCCAAGGAGCAGTTGCCGGTTTAAATTATTCCTTAGCCAAGGGCTATGCCTTAGGTGCAAATTATTCTTGGAATAAGTTTATCAAGGGTGAAGATTATGATCAAGGGAATAATCTAATGGATTTTAATACGCCTGAACATAAGATAAATGTCAATTTCGGGAATAGGAATGTCTTTGATAATTTTGGTTTTAATGTGACTTATCGTCATCAAACTGAGTTTAGATGGGAATCTTCATTTGCACAAGGTCTGGTACCCGCATATAATACCATCGATGCCCAAGTTTCTTATAAACTTGAGAGCCTTCAGTCTATTGTTAAATTGGGAGCATCTAATCTGTCAAATAAGTATTACATTCAAAGCTTGGGAGGTCCTAATATTGGGGCTATTTATTATCTCTCTATCACCTTTGATGAGTTGATGAGATAAGATTTTTTTAAATAATTGCTTTCCAAAAATAAAAAACCTTACTTATGTAGGGTTTTTTATTGTTTTATTAATTTGATCCGATGAAAGAATCTGAAAAGTTTAAATACCTTAATAATTTTCGAGTAAAATTAGACGTAGTCATTTTTGGTACAGATACCCGCATGGGGCGTTTATTTGATGTAATACTCCTTTATGTGATTTTGGTAAGTATTGTACTAGTCATGTTGGAGAGTGTGCAGTCTTATAATCTTGCGTACGGTGATTTTTTCAATGTATTTGAGTGGTTTTTTACATTATTTTTTACATTTGAATACATTACTAGGCTTTGGATTTCTCGTAAGCCGCTTAACTATGTCTTTAGCTTTTTCGGTATTATTGATCTAATTGCGGTAATACCTACTTATTTGACTTTATTCTATGTTGGGGGTAGCTATTTAGTTGTCGTCAGAGCAGTCAGGTTACTTAGGGTATTTAGGATTTTGAAATTGAGTCGACAAATTTCAGAATCTCGGGTGATTGTTACTGCGCTAGTGGCAAGTCGACACAAGATCATTGTATTCTTGGGGGCCGTATTGACCCTAGCTGTTATTATGGGAACCCTTATGTATATGATTGAAGGGGGTGAAAATGGATTTGATAATATACCTAGAAGTATCTATTGGGCAATAGTTACCATTACTACAGTAGGCTATGGAGACATTACTCCAGGAACTGTTTTTGGGCAGTCAATGGCAGCCCTTTTGATGCTTATGGGCTATGCCATTATTGCAGTTCCCACTGGGATCGTAAGTTCAGAAATAAACAAGGCTTCGAAAAAAATGAGTGAGGAGATTAATGTTTTGTGTTCATGTGGAAAAAGAAGCCATGTCAAAAATGCTCGTTATTGTTTCAATTGTGGTACAGTGCTAGATCTTTAGTCAATCACTTCTATATTGATAAATGTTTTGAATCTAATTTTTAAATCTGTTTTGTAGAAAAAAAAA
>TARA_B110000503_G_scaffold140328_1_pt1 | contig 45702 bp, 41 predicted proteins | sample TARA_B110000503 | Tara Oceans TARA_B110000503 (sample SAMEA4397472) | marine metagenome | biome: Polar Biome; feature: [SRF] surface water layer (ENVO:00010504); material: water (ENVO:00002006), including particulate matter (ENVO:01000060) such as... | depth 5 m | reverse complement strand
AAGTTTACCCTATCCAATTTAAAAAAATTACCTGATTGGCATCCAGGCAAAAATACCCCCGCTTGGATTTTTATAGACGAGCTTTTTCTTAATTAACTTTGGGTTCAAACAAGCGGATCAATAGCCGATTTTATTGCCCTTTAATCCCTTGTCCAATAAAATAAAAATTTACAAAAATTGGCACCAAAACCTTTTCTCTTAAAGAGGCTCATTAAATTACACATTACACATTACACATTATGGACAAAAATTTCGAAACAGAAGCCATCAGAATTCAAACCGAACGCTCGCAATTCCTCGAGCACTCTACGCCCCTTTTCCTGACCTCAAGTTTTGTTTTTGAGGATGCTGAAGACATGCGCATGTCATTTGCAGAAGAAAAGGAACGCAATATTTACAGTCGTTTTTCAAATCCCAATACTTTGGAATTGGTTGATAAAATGGTGGCCTTGGAGGGGGCGGAAGCAGGATATGCATTTGCCACTGGCATGGCTGCAATCTATTCCACATTTGCCGCCCTGTTAAATGCCGGTGACCACATCTTATCTTGCAATGCGGTATTTGGTTCGACGCATGCATTATTCACCAAATACTTTCCAAAATGGAACATTCAAACCACTTATTTCAAGATCGATCAAGTTAAAGATATTGAGCAGCTCATTCAGCCCAATACCAAAATTCTCTATGCCGAAAGCCCTACAAACCCAGGCGTGGATATTTTAGATTTAACCTTACTCAGTAAAATTGCCAAAAAGCATTGTTTGATCTTAATCATAGATAATTGCTTTGCGACACCTTATCTACAAAAACCTATTCAATTTGGGGCAGACCTCGTTATCCATTCTGCTACCAAATTAATTGACGGTCAAGGTCGAGTGCTAGGGGGTATTACCGTGGGCAAATCGGATTTAATCCACGAAATCTATTTGTTTTCCAGAAACACGGGGCCTGCCATGTCCCCATTTAATGCCTGGATACTTTCCAAGAGTTTAGAAACACTAGCCGTGAGAGTAGATCGACATTGTCAAAATGCACTGGCGGTAGCCAAATACCTTGAACCACATAAAAAAATTGAACGCGTAAAATACCCCTTCTTGAAATCTCATCCACAATATAAAATTGCCAAAAAACAAATGCATTTAGGGGGCAACATTATTGCATTTGAAATAAAAGGTGGACTAGAAGCGGGTAAGCAATTTTTAAACAACCTAAATCTCTGTTCGATTTCGGCAAACTTGGGTGACACCCGAACGATCGTTACACACCCTGCAAGTTCTACACATAGTAAACTTTCAGAAAAAGAACGATTGGAAACCGGCATTAATGATGGTATTGTGCGTGTTTCAGTAGGTTTAGAACACATCAAAGACATCATCAAAGACATAGCACAGGCATTAAAATAAATCAACCAGTAAAAATCCAAAAAAGTTTTATTTATCTTAAAATATCAGTCATGCGAAACTTAGTTTGCCAGCGAGTCACCCATAAAAGTGGAAATTCAAAAATATAGTCTTCAAATATTGAAAAAAATTCATAATATGTTAGATATGATAGCACTCAACATTAATAATAAGATGTATTCCATTGAAATAGCTCCTTCTACGCCCATATTGTGGGTCCTCAGAGAACAAATAGGCCTTACAGGTACCAAATTTGGCTGTGGGATCTCCCTTTGTGGCGCCTGTACCGTGCACCTTGATGGACAGCCTATCAGGTCCTGCGTGATGCCCCTTTCTGCCGCAATAGACAAAAAAATCACAACCATAGAAGGCATTGAATCAGTGGATGGCTTATTGCACCCGGTGCAGCAAGCTTGGCTTGACGAGCAAATCCCGCAATGCGGTTATTGCCAATCTGGACAAATCATGTCTGCGGTAGCCTTATTGAATGCTAATCAAAACCCAACCGATGACGATATCAATACCGCCATGCAAGGCAATATTTGTAGGTGTGGCACCTACAATCGGATTCGGGCCGGAATTAAAAAAGCGGCAGTTGTCATGAAAATGGATTCAAAAAAGCAAGAAAATGGGTAAAATCACCAGAAGAGCCTTTATCGGAACTGGCCTATTGACCAGCGGTGCACTTGTAATCGGGATCTCTATTCGACCTGGAAACCGCGCCAAAAAAGTAGCTAGTTTAATCTCCGATCCAGAAGAACACGTTTTTAACGTCTGGATAAAAATCTCCCCTGACAACTCTGTGACCGTCATCGTTCCGCACGCGGAAATGGGGCAGGGAATTCATACGACCCTTGCCATGATGTTGGCCGATGAACTTGATGCGGATTGGGGAAAAGTAAACATCCAAGAAGCCCCCGCTCACCAGGAATACGCCAATCACATGATGCTGAAAGGTTTTGTGGCTGGGGATGTTGATTTTCCCAATTTTCTAGTAAAGACGGTAGATGGGGCTTTTTTGAAAATCGGTAAATTCATGAGTTTTCAGGTGACCGGTGGCAGCGCTTCAGTGAGATTCACAGGAGAACTAGGTATGCGCTGGGCTGGAGCCAGCACCAAGCATCTATTGCTCACCGCTGCGGCGCAAAAATGGCAGGTTCCTAAATCTGAACTCTATGCCGTCAATAGTTTTATTCATCATGAAAAATCTAATCGAAAAGCACCTTTTTCCACATTTTCCAAAGAAGCCTCCCTACTTGACGCGCCCTCAAGTCTTACTTTAAAAACGATAGCTGAATACCGCTTAATGGGCTCCTCACCGATGCGTAAAGACTTGCCTCCAAAGGTAACTGGAAAGGCCCGCTTTGGGATTGATGTGGTCCTTCCCAATATGAAATACGCTACCCTTAAAAACGCCCCTGTCTTCGGTGGTAAACTCATTTCCGTCGACGATACAGCCATCGAGCAACTTAGTGGTTTTCATCAAGTAATAAAGTTGGACAATGCCGTCGCCCTAGTAGCAGAGGGCTACTGGCAAGCCAAACAAGCCCTAGATAAGTTGATTATTGAATTTACAAGAAACGACCAGGATACTATTGATCAGAAGGACATATTTAACCAATTAAATGACGCCCTAGACAAAGCGATAAAATCCGATAATTTCACTACTGATCTTGAATTAGTCAACCAAGAGTATGATGTCTTGACATCATCTAGCTATACCGCCAACTATCAGGTCCCCTTTTTAGCACATGCCACCATGGAGCCTATGAATTGTACCGTTTGGCTGCATGATGGTATTTGTGAAATTTGGATAGGGTCTCAAAATCCTTTGGGGGTTCGAGCCGCCATCGCCGAATTATTGGAATTAGCCCCTGACAAGGTGTTCGTTTATAATCAATTTCTTGGAGGAGGATTTGGAAGAAGGTCTGAAACGGATGTAGCCCTGCAGGCCGCCTTAATCGCTAAAGAAATATCCGCTCCCGTCAAACTGATCTGGTCAAGGGAAGAAGATATACAGCATGATTTTTACCGAGAAGCCAACATCAGTAGGTTCAACGCCGTCCTGAGTAAGGAAGGCCCCCCAATTTCTTGGACAAATCAATTTTTGTTCAAGCACCATCCTCCCGAAGCTGCGCATATACCATATTCAATTCCAAATCAACTCATACAGTATACCGAAACAGACCTACATGTCCCATGGGGCAATTGGCGCAGTGTGGATCACTCTATGCATGGGTTTTTCATAGAATCCTTTATAGATGAATTGGCAAATCAACAACAGCAGGATCCTTATCAGTATCGTCGGAAATTACTTAAACACCAACCTAGGTTTCTCAAAGTATTGGATCTGGTCGCAAAAAAAGCCAACTGGCGCGCGCCTCTTCCACATCATTGGGGTCGTGGCATTGCCATTCACAAATCCTTCGGAACCATTGTGGCCCAAGTAGCTGAAGTAGCAATCATAGAGGGCAAGTTGATCATTCATCGGGTGGTATGCGTAGCTGATGCCGGATTTGCCATGCACAAAGACGCCTTCATTGCACAAATGGAAAGTGGCATCATTTATGGCTTGACCGCCGCCCTATATGGCGAAATTAGTATCAAAGAGGGTGCCGTACAGCAGCGTAATTTTAATGACTATCCGATGCTGAGAATTCAAGAAACCCCTAAGATTGAAACTTTCATCATCAATAGCCTTGAAAAAATTGGTGGCGCCGGCGAACCGAGTACCCCTGTCATTGCCCCTGCTGTGACCAATGCTATCTTCAACGTTAGTGGCAAAAGAATACGGGAGCTACCCATCAATCAGCATCTCTTAACTGTTTAGATGAATTAACTGCGGCTATTATTCATTTCTTTGATAGAGAAAATTCGATGGCATTGACTAACTTAAAGTTTTAATTTAATATGCTGATGAAAAGATCGCGCGCTCATATCTATTTAGTCTTGATCCTATGGCTCATTGGTTGCCAACCGAAGGACCCAGATATGGTTTTTCATAAAGATTACGAACACCTAACGGCTCTTTTTGAAGAGTGGAGAACTTTTGAGAATCCACCCTTATTGAACAATGCCCCAGATTATACGACGGAAACATTTGACAAAAGATGGCCTGATTTTTTGAACTTCAAAGAACAATTGAACCTCATCGATACCACTGGTTGGCCCGTTGCTCAAAAAGTAGATTGGATGGTTGTTTGGGCTGAAATGAATGGGTATGATTTCAATCATCGAATTTTAAAACCTTGGCAACGTGATCCGGCATTTTATAAAAGTCTCTTTATGGAGCGAAGTGATGTTCCCGCTCATGAAGGTCCTACCCAACACAAAACGCTAGAACTGTGGGTCTATGATTTTCCCTTGACTGCGTCTGATAGAATCTCCTTCATGGAATCCTTAACAGTAATTCCTTCCATTAACGCACAAGCACAAAAGAATCTTACCGGAAATGCTAAAAATCTATGGATTGGAGGTATTCGAGAGCTTGAATTTCAGATTGAGGAATTGGCTAGTATTGAGGAACTAAGTGGGGTTGCAACTGATGCTGAACTTCTTAATTTGATCAACACTGCCATCACCTCCACGCAATCATTGGTAAATTGGCTCAAAGATCAAGCGCCAAATAAAACGGGACCCTCAGGAATCGGAAAGGAAAATTATACTTGGTATCAACAAAACGTACATTTGGTGCCCCTCACCTGGGAAGATGAAGAGATGCTTTTGAAACGTGAGTTGACTCGAGCATGGTCCTCTCTTGCCTTGGAAGAACACCGAAATCGCGCACTTCCCCAATTAGCGGCAGCAACGTCACCCAAAGCCTTTCAGGAACGTTCCGAACGATCTGTACAAAGTTTAATGACCTTCTTAAAGGACAATGACATTTTGACCATTCGCGAAGATTTCGAACCCGCCCTTAGAGAACATTTGGGTATTTATACACCTATTGAAAAACGAAATTTCTTTTTGATTACCGCCCATCATGATCCTCGTCCGCTCTATTCCCATTTTTATCATTGGTTTGAATTGGCCATAATGGATCATGCCCCCCATAAAAGTCCCATTAGAAAAGGACCGTTGCTGTATAATATTTTTGACTCTCGCAATGAAGGGACAGCCACTGCCGTTGAGGAGATTTTCATGCAGGCTGGATTATACGACGATGAACCTAGGGTCCGTGAAATCGTTTATATCATGATTGCCCAAAGAGCCGCGCGCGGTTTAGGCTCGCTATACGCACATGCGAATGAGATGACCATGGAAGAAGCAGGAGGCATTCATTCTGAGTATACCCCGCGAGGATGGATGAAAACCGAAAAGGAACTGTTGCTTTTTGAGCAACACCTCTACTTGAGACAACCGGGTTATGGTACCAGCTATATTACGGGTAAATACCTCCTAGAAGAAGCAATGGCTGACTATGCCAAAATGAAAGAAAGTCAAAATAAACCCTTTGAATTACGTGACTTTTTTGATGAATTAAATGCAATTGGCAGTATTCCTATCTCACTCACCAAATGGCAAATGACTGGTTCTTAATAGTTACGAACCAATGGCTGATGAAGTGAATCAATGGAAGCCAACAATGCGTCTGGCTTCAGTGATAAATATTGAACTGTACTCTAGGTATGATCGTGAGCTATCCTTTTGTCTCTTTTTTTTGAAATAAAATTTGTTGGCGAAACACCCTCTTTTACAAAATACATCAGTCAACCCGATTGAAAAGATCATGGAAGTTGATAGGAAGAATATTCTCATTTATTAGATCCATTGCGCATCCACTTTTAAGATTTAATTACTTGTACAATCTTTTTTATCTAGGGAACATTAGTCAGCTTTGAAGTGTTCTTAATGTAATAATCCCAAAAGTTAGCCCTCATTTATGTTTAATTTTTTTAGAAGAACTTCACCAATAGACAAAATGTACAAGCAACATGAACAATTGCTGCAGGAAGCATTCAGTCTATCCAAATCCAACCGAACCCAAAGTGATGCAAAATATGCCGCCGCAGAGGAGCTATTGAATCAAATAAAAAAAACTGAAGCCCAGCAGTGATCAGATCCTTTTCACCAGATGAAGAAAATCGAATTATTGAAATGGCCTGGGAGGACCGAACGCCTTTTGAAGCCATAACATTTCAATTTTTGCTCTCCGAGCAAGAGGTCATCACTTTGATGCGTAGCCAACTGAAACGAGCTAGTTTCAAGTTATGGAGGACTAGGGTACATAGTGGCATAAGTCAAAAACACGTCAAGAAAAGAAATCCTGAAATAGAAAGGTTCAAGTGTAACCGCCAACGTGCCATCACCCACAATAAGATTTCCAAACGTTAAAGGGATATAACTCAATGATCTCTTTTCCCACTAAACTGAGCAGTATTTATGAACGTCTCGAGGCGATAGACCCTATAAAATATGGCACTACACGAAACTATTCAGATGGTGCATTGACCTATTTATCGCCCTATATCTCAAGGGGAGTTATTTCAACCAAAATAGTTTTTGAATTTATTTTAAAGGCACACTATGCACCAAAAGAAATAGAAAGTTTTTTGCAAGAATTGGCTTGGAGAGACTATTGGCAGCAAGTTTGGAAACATAAAAAAGCAACGATCAATTGGGATATAAGACATGCTCAAGAAGATGTTGCCCATAACCAAATACCCAAAGCTATATTAAACGGTTCAACAGGTATCGAAGTCATAGACACAGGTCTTGAACAACTATTTTCGGCTGGCTATATGCACAACCACCTTCGCATGTACACCGCTGCCATTGTTTGCAATTTGGGTAAAAGTCATTGGTTACGACCTGCCCAATGGATGTATTATCACTTATTGGACGGCGATTGGGCCAGTAATGCGCTTAGTTGGCAATGGGTAGCAGGCACCAACGCTTCGAAAAAATATTATGCCAATCAGCAAAATATCAATAAATATTTTTACTCCAATCAACGTCACACATTCTTGGATTTGGACTATCCAGATTTGGTAAATCGCTCATGTCCAGCGCACTTATTTGAAACCCAACACCCAAATCTAAACACCCAACTACCTAAGACTTCCTCCCTGCGTATAAACCCAAATCTATCAACCCTCATTTATAATTATTATAACTTGGATCCCCTATGGAGAAGTGATGCCAATCATAATCGGATCCTTTTACTGGAGCCAAGTATATTTGAGCTTTATCCCGTGGCACCCAAGAGCATTGATTTCATACTTGCATTGGGAAAAAACATTGAAGCGCTACAAATTTATGTCGGAGAATTTGATACCTTAAAAAAGAGTTATGACCTCGTCGATATCATTTACAAAGAACACCCCTTAAACGACCATTATGTGGGTTTGAAAGAGCCTAGAGATTGGATGTTTGAGGTAGAAGGGTATTTTCCTTCCTTTTTTGCCTTTTGGAAAAAATGCAAAAAGCAGTTGTCATGAAAGACAATCTGCCCATCAATCTTGTTTGGCTCAAAAGAGATATTCGCATGGCCGACCATGCGGGATTGGACGCTGCTGAGAAAGCTGGCATTCCTTATCTCATTGTTTATTTATTTGAACCTTCTTTGATTCATTACCCTGACACTTCTTTAAGGCATCAACAATTCATCTATCACTCCTTGTTGGATTTCAATGATCGATTGAAAAAATACAATCGATCCGCACAAATTTTCCATATTGAGGCCATTGAATTTTTTAAATTCATTCTCACCAAAGTCAATCTAAAATCGGTATTCTCCTACCAAGAATCTGGAATCAATCTTTCATGGGATAGAGATAAAAGTATTGCTAAAATACTGGATGACCATCAGGTAAATTGGCAACAATTTCAAAAAGACGGCGTAGTTAGAGGCATTACCCATCGCAAAAACTGGGATCAATTATGGTTAAACTACATCTCGATATCACCCATCGATAATTCATTTTCAAAAAATCAACTACCTCCTATTTCACCAAATCCATATCCACTCAGTCAATCCTTTAAAGAATCCCTCCATCAGGTCCCAGCGACATTCCAAGTGCCCGGGGAAACTTACGCTTGGCGGTATTTAAACTCTTTCACCAATGATAGGGGAAAGAAATACCATAAAATGATTTCTAAGCCTCAAGAAAGCAGGAAATCCTGTGGAAGAATCTCCCCCTACCTCGCTTGGGGCAATATAAGTGTAAAACAGGCCATCTACCACGTCAGCAATCATGAACAGTTCGAAGCAAATAAACGTGCCTTTGGCGGGATATTGACCCGTTTAAAATGGCATTGTCACTTCATACAAAAATTTGAAGTCGATTGCGGCTATGAGACCCGATGTGTCAATAGCGGATTTGAATCTTTAAAAAGAGAAAAAAACAATCATTTCATTCACGCCTGGAATACAGGTCATACTGGTTATCCGCTCGTCGATGCCTGTATGAGATGTCTTCAAGCGACCGGCTGGATAAATTTTCGCATGCGGGCCATGGTAGTTTCATTTCTCTGTCATCATCTCGACCAAGATTGGCGATCAGGTGTTTACCATTTATCTCAGTTATTTCTAGATTATGAGCCAGGGATTCACTATCCACAATTTCAAATGCAAGCAGGCACCACTGGGATTAATTTAGTTCGAATTTATAACCCCATTAAGCAATCCATTGAGCATGACCCAGTGGGTCATTTCATCAAAAAATGGGTGCCCGAATTGAAGAACATCCCAATCCCATTTATTCATGAGCCTTGGAAAATGAATGCCTTTGACCAATCTTGCTATCGGTTCAATTTGGGGCAAGATTATCCCATGCCTATCGTCGATTTGGTCGAAAGCGGTAAAATAGCCCGAGAAAAAATATGGGGTCATCGTAAAAACCTGACTGTCAAAGAAGAAGGAAAACGAATTTTAAAAACACACGTTAGACCACGCTAATTATGTACCTATCAAAAGAAGCCATCGAACATATCCCCAATATAAAACGACTTAATATTATCAATTCAGTTTCTGGAATTAAGCCCGGAAATTTAATTGGAACTACGGATGGGTTCAATCAAACGAATTTAGCCATCATTAGTTCTGTTGTTCATTTGGGCAGTAATCCAGCATTTATGGGATTTGTACTTCGTCCAGATGAACAAATCAGACGACATACTTATGAAAATATTTGTGGAAATGGTCAATTCACCATCAATCACATACATTCCTCCTTTATAGACAAAGCGCATTGGACCTCGGCCAAGTTTGCAAAGGAAGATTCTGAATTTATACGCTGTGGATTAACCGAAGAATACCTTGAAGACTTTAAGGCTCCCTTTGTAAAAGAAAGTATGTTAAAAATAGGACTCATACTTGAAGAAAGTATACCAATAAAAGCGACCAATACCCTGCTAGTCGTAGGCCGAATTGAACATCTTATCATACCTGATTCCGCCATGACCGAGGAAGGTTATATCAATCTTGACCATACAGACAGCGTCGGCATATCAGGACTAAATAGTTATTATGCGCTCACCAAATTAAGGAGCTTTCCTTACGCGCGCATCGAAAACCTACCCTCATTTGGCCGTAAATAATATTAGGATTTATTTTTTCATTCGTTTTAAATGACGTTAATCCCACGGGCTATCTGACAAGTGAGTTGAATCACGCAATATTATTATTAACCTTAGAATTGTTTTTAATGCTTTTTAAGCCCTCCACCCATTCTAACTAAAAGTAAGTCCAATGTTTGGATAAAGGGATCACGCTTTTGTTTATCATTGTTGCCCATTCACTAATCCCAAGAGCCCAAAGCTATGAGAACATTTGATCCCATCCATGATGATCAAAATTGGAAAAAATTGTTTGAAACCCATTTTCAAAACCTTCAATCGCTAAATGCAATAGCAACGAGCTGGATCTCTGGTTTCTCGAAATTAGGGATGGATCAAAGCAAGAGGCCCTTGGCGGAAATGTTAACTGCGGCCATCAAGCCCTATACCGGCTATACATTTATCCAGACCTCAAGCCCTATCATTCTTGAGCAAGAAGATTGGTATGGTATGATTGCACGATACGAAATGCCTATGACCAACTTTGTTCGACGCCATGAAGAATTGGATTATTGTGACGAACCCGATATTTGGCATGACATCATGGGACATATCCCCTTTTTGGCGCAGAAAGACTATTCTGATATGTATCAATTATTGGCACGCACTTATTTGCAAGCCCATAAACAACAACGGACAGACTTACTGAAAGAATTGGATTTTATTGGCGGAATGCTGATTGAATTAGGTCTTGTCAGAGAATCTTCTGGATTAAAGGCTTTTGGTGCAACCTTTTATAGCTCATCAGAGGTATTTGAAGCTTTTAAACCCGGAAATCAGATAGATTTTACCTTGTCAGCGCTTAGTAGCGGAGAATCCTATGACCGTCATAATTTTCAAGGAAAATACTACATTTTTGATTCCTTACAACATCTTGTCGAAATCATCTCCCACGTCACGAATAAGCTCTAGGGAACTATTTTAAGTTAAAAAGGATTAACAAAGAATAGTCCTATTATTACCCTACGTTAAATCAATAGGAAGTCAAATAAAAGTACTGAATCTCTTCAATAAAAGAAGTATTTTTTCTATCAATAAACCATATTATCTAAGGTAATCGTGAAATTCCTGGAACTATTTATTTATGTCAAAATTACCAGAATCGCATAGATTTGTTGATCTTTCTGACTATGGACGGCCTCTTGCCAGAGTCATAGCAGCACAATTAAAAGAAAGTAAGTTCACGCCAATTCATGTGACTTGGGGATTCCTTCTTTCAGGTCTCATAGCTGTTTTCTGCATCCTTAATGAATTTTATATTTTTGCTTCATTTTTCCTGCTGCTCAAATCCGTTCTTGATGCTGCCGATGGCGAATTGGCACGAGTGAGCAATACACCTTCTTATGTCGGTAGGTATTTTGACTCGATCGCCGATATTATCCTAAATTTCTTGATCCTTATAGCTGTCTATACCATTTCAAAATCTAGTCTTTTTAGTGCCTTTGCAGCCTTTATCGGTATACAACTTCAAGGGACTCTTTATAACTATTATTATGTCATTCTCCGCAACAAACTAGATGGAGATACCACCAGTCGCATTTTTGAACATAAGGAACCTAGGGCCTTTGAGGGTGAACAACAAAAAAACGTTAAAATACTTTTTCATATCTACAAAGCTCTTTACAGTGGATTTGATAAATTGATCTTTAAACTTGACCGCAATGCTACAACGGGAGCAGCCTTTCCTAATTGGTTCATGACCCTTATATCTACTATGGGATTGGGTTTTCAACTCCTGCTCATAAGTGTGTTTTTGGTTCTTGGTTTTAAAGAATTCATTATTCCACTTTTTATCGTTTACACAACGTTAATTTTTGTATTTGTGGGCATCAGAAAAGTATTACTTCCTTGATTGCCTTCTCTTTTTAAAGACAAACATTGAATCGATAGCGCTGCACAAGTCTGGTAGTCCGACCCATTTGATCCCGAAAATAATAGATCAATATTTTTAGTTTTTGGTTTTAACGGTTAACTTCAATTAGAACTATCCGTTGAAATGCGCTACAGATTAATTATCATTTGTTTAAGCTGCTTCTTGTCCTCGTGTCAACCGACAAATGTGGAAACGCGCCTAGATGAGGGCTCATGGTCAAGCTATTTGGGTGACGATGCCCGGAGCCATTATTCCAGTCTGTCACAAATAAATCAAACAAATGTCAAGAACCTTTCCATCGCATGGCAGTATGCTTCAGGAAATGCCAGCGCAGACAATCATTCGCAAATTCAGTGCAGTCCAATCGTTGTCAATGATATTTTATATGGAACCAATCCTGTACTCCACCTATTTGCCATCGATGCGGCCACAGGTCAAGAAATATGGAAATTCGTACCTGATGACCCTGATTCGGGAACAGGTGTCAATAGGGGTGTAATCTATTGGAATGATCGACAGGATGGTCGCATTATCTATACCTCGGGCAAATATATTTATGCTGTGGACGCCTTGAGTGGCAATTTAGAGATCTCATTTGGCGAGAAAGGGCGTATAGATTTAAGAAAGGGATTGGGTCGAGAGACCGAAAAGCAATCGGCCATCGCCAATACACCCGGAGTTGTCTACGAAAATATTTTGATTCAGGGGACACGGGTAAGTGAAGGTCCAGGGGCCTCTCCAGGCCATGTCAGAGCATATGATCTTTTTTCAGGTGAAATGCTATGGATATTTCATACCATTCCAGAACCTGGAGAATATGGTTATGACACTTGGCCCGCAAGTGCTCATGAATATATCGGCGGTGCCAATTCCTGGTCTGGTATGGCCCTTGATCATGAGACGGGTATTGTATATGTCCCTACTGGATCGGCGTCGTATGATTTTTATGGTGGAAATCGAAAAGGTCAAAATTTATTTGCCAACAGTCTATTGGCATTGAATGCCAAAACAGGTGCTCGTATTTGGCATTATCAGTTTGTTCACCATGACCTTTGGGACAGGGACTTACCCGCTCCACCCAACTTGGTTACCATCACCAAAAATGGTCAAGAAGTTAAGGCCGTCGCACAAGTCACCAAATCAGGACATGTTTTTGTTTTTGATCGTAAAACCGGTGAACCTATTTTTCCTATTGAAGAAACCCCCTATCCTGCCTCTGACTTAGTGGGTGAAGAAGCATGGGCCACACAACCCCTACCGACCCACATCCCTCCTTTTGCGAGGCAACACTTTACCGAAGACCTAGTAAGTGACCTTTTTTCAGACGGGCAGGCGCATATTCAGGACTTCGTCAAAGATACTAAACACCCTAATCTCAGCCTTTTAGACCAATGGAAATCACTAAAGTCAGGGACTTTTATTCCGCCAAGTACCCAAGGAAATATTCTTTTCCCAGGATTTGACGGTGGTGCCGAATGGGGTGGTGCTGGATTTGATCCTGAAACAGGCTGGCTATATGTCAATGCCAACGAAATGCCATGGATGTTCCGTGCACAAAAAATTGAAGAGATAAGTGGTAGTGGATTAATAAAAGTTGGCCAGGCTATGTTTGAGCAACAATGCGCCAGGTGCCACGGATCAGATCTAAAAGGACAAGATGTCATTCCAGCATTAACTGATCTCAAAAATCGATTAACATTTAAAGAAATTGAGAAAACGATAAAAAATGGCAAAGGATCTATGATGGCTTTGCCTCAGTTAAGTGACAGCGCCATCAAAGCAATTTGCGCTTATCTTTTGGAAGATGAAACAGTCGGAATTTCGCTTGATTTGATCGAAAATGAAGATCCAAATTTGCTCCCTTATACCCTCAATAGCTTCGGGCGGTTTCTCGATAAAAAGGGATATCCTGCCATAAAGCCCCCTTGGGGCACTTTAAGTGCCATTAATTTAAATAGTGGCACCATTGCTTGGCAAATACCTTTGGGTGAATTTTCAGTGCTTAGTGCACAGGGTATAGCCATTACTGGTACAGAAAACTACGGCGGTCCCGTGATCACCAAAGGAGGTTTGATATTTATTGGTGCTACGAAAGATCAGAAATTCAGAGTATTTGATAAAGTTAATGGCCTATTATTATATGAGACTACCCTTCCTGCTGGGGGTTATGCAACACCCATTACTTACCAAAGGAAAGGAAAGCAATACGTGGTCATTGCCTGTGGCGGTGGCAAAATGGGCACTCCTTCTGGGGATTATTATGTCGCTTTTGCACTACCCTCTAGGAATTAAATAAATCAAGCTGAAAGGTTAAATGAGTTCTCTATTCAACCGTAAAGACAAACTTTATGCTTCTAAACGTGTCTTAAAATCTGTCAAAAAAGAAATAAAATCTTGAGGATCCTTAAGGTAATTGACATTATCATATTCATTGAAAAAATTGAAATTTTCAAGATTACATGAGATTAGTAAGGGTTTGTTTATGTTTTTTATTACTTTCTCAATATGCTTCAATACTTTAGTCTGCTTTGGGGTTAAGAACATTGTCATCACTAAATCAGCTTTACTAATCTCCATTACCTCCAAAATGTTCTCAGATGGTACATTTTGTCCTAAGTAATACACCTTATAGCCCAAATCAGCAGCAATGAAATGGGCAACTAGTAGCCCAATTTCATGATGCTCACCCTCCATTAAGTACATCAATATCCTAGGAGCGTTTTTAGCCGGACTTGGCATCGCATCTATCGATGAAATTATTTTTTTGCGAATCAGATTGGAGATAAAATGTTCCTGAGCAGGTAGCGCCTTTCGCGTATTCCAAAGTATTCCAACATGATGCAAAAATGGATAAATTAAGTCTATAATGGTAAACAACAATCCTTTTCTGAGCAGATGAACCTTCAATATTGTATCAAAATCAGCTTCATTCAGATCGATCATGGCCAATGTCAATCCTTGTACGTCTTCATTGTTATCTGTCGGCTTATGAAGGATCTTTTTTACTCGGTTCTCGATTTCACTCATTGACATTTTATCAACCCACGAAATTTTATGCCCATTACGAAGCAATATCCCTACATTCACTAACTTGATTAATTGCTCGTCTGAATAAAATCTAATATTTGTAGCGGTCCTGAGGGGTTCCAACAGATTAAAGCGCTTTTCCCATACTCTCAAAGTATGCGCTTTTATGCCCGTCAATACCTCAACCTGTGCCATCGAATAAGTACTCATAATAGTTTTTATCTGTATTTAATTGGTAACCATAGAAGAAACACAATTTGATAAAATTCAGTTCAGTCCGATCAAATAATTATCGATGATTATATTCTCACATTAATTGAACAAAAAACGCAGCAATAATGTTACTTAATGGATTACCTCTAATTTATTTAGTAAAAGCAAGCTAACAAATTTTTAGAAAAATTTAAAAAATACTCAAAATAGCGTTGTACTTATAATCCACTCAAATGGCCGTTTATCAATTCAGAACCAAACAACACGTAGCAGCCTCAATAGACGAGGTTTGGGACTTCATTTCGTCACCTGCTAATCTCAAGAAAATCACGCCAGCCCATATGGGATTTGAGATTACCTCTGAAGGCGCAGATGCTAAAATGTATTCGGGAATGATTATTACCTATAAAGTAAGCCCTTTAATGGGCATCAAAATGGATTGGATGACCGAGATAACTCATGTTAAAGAAAAGAAGTATTTCGTTGATGAGCAACGCCTAGGACCTTATAAAATGTGGCACCACCAGCATCACCTTATTGCTGAGCACGATGGCGTCAGCATGCTCGATACGGTGACCTATATACCCCCTTTTGGATTTTTGGGTGCTATTGCCAATAAACTAATCATCCAAAAGAAACTTAAAGAGATTTTTGATTATCGAACCTTAGCGGTCAATAAGGAGTTTCCAAAGAAAAATAAATCACAAGAACAGAAATAAAAATACAATGGCAAAGAAAAAAAACCTACAAAATAATATCATAAAGGCATATATGAATTATGTGCTAGAAAATAATCAACATCCACCATCAGTATATCATTTCAGTAAAGATCATGATTTTTCAGAAGCGGAATTTTATGACCATTTTGGATCATTTCAATCTATCGAAAAAACAATTTTCACTTCATTCTTTGATCACACACTTGATTTACTTACCAAAAATCAAGAATACCAAACTTTTGACGCTCAAAATCAATTACTCAGCTTCTACTATACCTTTTTTGAGGTACTCAAAGCCAATAGGAGCTATGTATTAATGGCATTAAACAATGGGAAGCCAAACCTTGCCGCTTTGGGGATTTTGCATGGATTAAGAGAAGTCTACAAAAAATACGTGGATGATCTAGACATACCTACAATGGATCTAAAACAAGAAAGATTAGAAGAAATCAAACAAAAAGGACTGACTGAAATCTCCTGGCAACAGCTTTTATTTACCATGAATTTTTGGATTGGGGATTCAAGTACCGGATTCGAAAAAACTGATATTTTTATTGAAAAGTCAATAAAAACTAGCTTTGAATTGATCGATATCACCCCTTTGAAAAGTCTAATAGACCTAGGTAAATTTTTTATTAAAGAAAAAATAACGGGTAAAAATTAATGGAAACCATCGATAAAATTCCCATTACCAAAATTCAAAGAGCCACAAAAATTGTACAGACCGGCGCTAAGGTCGGTGTTAACTATTTAAAATATTATGGTAATAAGATTACAAAAAATGAAAGTGATGCCAAGAATATTCTGAATGAATCCAATGCCGATGATATTTATGACGGATTAAAAAAACTTAAAGGAAGTGCCTTGAAAGTAGCGCAAATGTTGAGCATGGAAAAATCCATCATGCCAGCCGCCTATGTAGAGAAATTCTCCCTTTCACAATTCTCAGTACCCCCGCTCTCACCTGCTTTGGTCAATAAGACTTTTAGGAAATATTTTGGCAAATCCCCCAATGAACTCTATGATACCTTTGATGCAGTTTCAGTAAATGCGGCCAGCATCGGACAAGTACATAAAGCAGAAAAAAACGGCCAAAGGCTTGCGGTAAAAATTCAATATCCAGGGGTAGCCGACAGCATAAGTAGTGATTTAGCCTTGGTAAAACCAATCGCTATTCGCATGTTTAATATAAAAGGTAAAGATTCTGATAAATACTTTAAAGAAGTAGAAGAAAAACTCATTGATGAGACCAACTATATTCTAGAGGTAGCGCAAAGCATAGAAATTGCAAATGCTTGCAAGCATATAAACAACATCCAATTCCCCACCTATTATCCTGAGCTTTCTACCGATAGGATTATCACTATGGAATGGATGCAAGGAGATCATATTGGTCAATTTGCCAAAAAAAATAAAGATCCGGAAATCGCTAATAAAATAGGTCAAGCGTTATGGGATTTCTATATGTATCAAATACATATACTCCGGAAAGTCCATGCGGACCCCCATCCCGGGAATTTCCTTGTATCCAAAGAACAAGTACTTGTTGCCCTTGATTTTGGTTGCATGAAAGAAGTTCCAGATGAATTTTATTATCCCTATTTCGTGCTAGCCGAAAAGGAAAATTTACAAAACAAAAAGCTTTTTGAAGAGAAGTTGTACGAGTTAGAAATCTTACGCAAGGACGACAGTCCCAAAGAATTGGTTTTTTTCAAAGAAATGTTTTACGAATTACTAAACCTATTCACTCAGCCCTTCCATCAGGAGTATTTTGATTTTTCGAACAAAGAATTTTTCAATAATATTTCCAAAATGGGTCAGGAATTCGCTGTCAAAACCGAGTTAAGAAAATTTAATGGGAATAGAGGTTCCAAACACTTTATCTACGTAAACCGTACTTTTTTCGGTCTTTACAACTTAATGCATGAAATAAAGGCGACAAAAATTAAAATAAAAAGCAGTCTTCCTGTTAAAAAAATCGCTTAAAAATGATAACTTTCAAAATACCTCGATCAAAAACAAGTAGTGAATTTTATCAGCTCAGCATCAATAAACCTGCAGGAGAAGCCTTTCACTTTAATGAACTGATTGGAAAAACGGTGTTAATCGTGAATACCGCAACCAAGTGTGGATTAACGCCGCAACTAAAATCCCTAGAAAAAATTCACCAAAAACATCAAGATCAAGGCTTAATAATCTTGGGATTTCCTTGCAATCAATTTATGTTTCAAGAGCCAGAAACTAATGAAAGTGTGGAGGTCACCTGCCTAGTAAAATATGGCGTTACTTTTCAGTTAACCGAAAAAATTAAGGTAAATGGGCCAAACACCCATCCTATTTTTAAATTTCTAAAAAGGGAATTACCCGATTTTTGGGGCGGCAGTATCAAGTGGAACTTTACCAAATTTTTAATTAGTCCTAGCGGCATACCGTTCAGGAGGTATAAGCCCTCTACCTTACCTGAGCATATAGAAAAAGACATTCAGAAACTTTTAAAGAGAAGCAACCTACCTTCTTGAATTAACAAGACGAATACTATGAAGATTGCACGCTTATTCAATTTTAAATAGATGGGACTCAGTATATTTTGGTTTCGTAGAGATTTGCGACTGGAAGACAACGCAGGTTTAATGGCCGCTTTGCAATCGGGAAATCAAGTCGTGCCACTCTTTATTTTTGATCAGACTATTTTGTCAAAATTAGAAGTGATGGATCCTCGGTTGAACTTCATACATGAACAACTAAAGAAACTTAATCTTCAACTAGCACCATATGAAAGTAGCCTACAATGCGAAATAGGTGAACCATTGGATATTTGGCTGAATTTAATTGCCCAGCTGAATATTTCAGCTGTGTATGCCAACCAAGACTACGAACCTTATGCCATGGACCGCGATAAGAACATCAAAGCATTATTGAGTGAACACGGTATACCATTTATTACGACCAAAGATCAAGTGATTTTTGAGGGAAAAGACATTCTCAAAGCAGATGGCACTCCTTATACGGTTTTTACTCCATATAAAAACCAATGGTTAGCGCATTTCAATCCAAGTTTAGTGCAGGTAGGAACTCCGCATTTCAAGATATTTTGCAAACAAAAAAAACCTTTACCCTCACTAAATCAGATCGGCTTCCAAGAATCCTCAATTAAAGTGCGCCCTTATGACTTATCAGAAATTGATGATTATGCAAGTAATAGAGATGTTCCCTCCAGTGACGGCACTAGCTATCTCAGCCCACATCTTAGATTTGGTACGGTAGGTGTCCGACAACTTATTGCCAAATTAAAGCCAAAAGATTCCATTTTTTTAAGTGAACTGATATGGAGAGAATTTTTTATGCAAATCTTGTATCACTTCCCACAGGTAGTGACTTCCAATTTTAAAAGAAAATACGACGGAATAACCTGGCGAAACGATGAAGCAGAATTTGAAAAATGGTGCCAAGGAAAAACTGGCTACCCTATGGTGGATGCAGGTATGCGTCAACTGAATGAAACAGGTTACATGCATAATCGAGTACGCATGGTGACGGCTAGTTTTTTATGTAAGCATCTGCTCATTGATTGGCGTTGGGGAGAAACGTATTTCGCACAAAAACTATTAGACTTTGAACTTTCTTCTAACAATGGCAACTGGCAATGGTCTGCCGGCACTGGTTGTGACGCAGCCCCCTATTTTAGGGTTTTTAATCCTACATCCCAACAAGAAAAATTTGATCCCAAAGGAGAATATATCAAAAAGTGGCTACCAGAATTGAACAGTTTCGACTACCCAACACCAATGGTTGATCATCAGCAAGCTAGAGTGCGCGCATTAAGTGTCTATAAAAAAGGATTAGAAGCTTATCGGTAAGAAGGAGTTTGGTGGGGTGATTTACTCAATGTCAAAAAGACCTCCGTCAAAAGCAAATTCAACAAAATCAAACCCATTCCATAGAAAACATCTTCAATTGGAATGGTAAAGATTCTTATACCCAAATTTTCCGCGTCATTGTACCAAACGATCGGTGCATCAATTAAACTCCCGGTAAGTATGCCATCGACCATTAAAAACGGAATAAGAAGAACTAGATAAGTGAGGTAAAATTTTCGTAATAGCTGTGGCCTAACCATCATGGTTGTCAATAAAATAATCAACGTACATAGCGCATTGACTAGTGTATAAGCCTTGTCAAAACAAGTGACCGATAAAATAGACAGTAATACGATCAATATAATATTGATGATTCGAGTGGTTTTCATGGTAAGTAGCTGATCTGGCTTCACCGTCACCATCGTGTAATGAGAAAACACACAGGCATAAGGAATACAAAGAAAAAATAATACCTCTTCAATTGGCAAGTGAAACCATCTAAATTCCATTAAATAATCAGCATTAAACCCCCAAAAACCCATCATTGTAAACGGTACATCCCACATGAGGTATAACAGCGCACTCAGCATTAGCGCTGGAAAGAAAGCTTTGAATTTTTTATCGAAGCGCAGACGGGGATGAAAGGTGAAAATAAAGGGGATGAGTACGCTCCCAAGGTTTAGCCACAAATAAAGCTTACTAATCATTTGATTTCCGCTTTGAAATATTTCAATGGGACCAAAAGCATTCCAAAACATTCACCATCGTCTTTGGTAATTTTTTTATGATGAATTTTATGCGCCCTGCGAATTGCCTTTAGGTACCAATTATCTGACTTTTTGAACAGCTTGATTCTTTGATGTATAAAAATATCATGTACCAAAAAGTAACAAAATCCATAAGCCGAAATACCAAATCCAATGGGCATCAAATAGGGAATACCCATCCCCGAGCCCAAAACAATACATAGGACACTAGGGGTAGCAAAGATCAAGAAAAAACTATCATTTCGTTCAAAGACAGGATGTCCACTTTCCTTATTGTGGTGATCTTCATGAAGCTTCCAAAGCCAACCATGCATCAGGTGTTTATGTGCAAACCAGGCGACAAATTCCATGAAAAAAAAGGTGACTAAAAAAACTATCACACTCATGCGTTATGATTTATTTATAAAATTAATCAAATGTAGCCTTAAAGGTCAGTAAAAAATTTTGTATTCTCCGCTGCTGCTGCTCATCAATATATCTACTTTTAATGATTGTATTACAAAATATCGGAATCCATTCAAAACCAGGATTAGCTCCAGAAATATGTTCAACGAAAAAATCAAGATCTTCTTCAACCTTGTCATCATAATTCAAAATTGACGGTGCATTGAGCTGTATTAACAATCTTAAATACCGCAATTCTGGGTTATCATTATCTACCAAAATTGCCTGCTCTATTTTGGCTTTTCCCTTTAAAAAATAATTCATCTTTTGCCCCGGCCAGAAAACGTGATCAGCCAACATCGTCTCACAAATTCCTTGATAAGCACTTGCAATGTGGTTAATACTCCATTTTGGATTTGACTCAATTGCACGCAACATCTGCTCAGACAGCCTTTGTTGATGAAATTGTTCTCTTATTTCCGATTCAGCGCTATTTGGATTGACTAGCAGTAGTAGAAACAGAAGCGTGTTCAAATGACATTAAATTTTACATTCACATAAGATTTCAAGAGCAATCCAAATTTGGCAACATCGTTTACCCTAATCCTAGTTTCCATTATGTCCGCGGACGGTGTCTTTTTTAGTTTACGTAACAATTGACTATAGTAGGTATAAGCCGCATAAACCCCTAGTTTGGCTTCAGCAGGTAACTCACAAATTCCTACATAAGCCGCACGGAAATCAGCTTCAATTTCTGCTATAATTCCCGCTTTGGTCTGCGAATCTAAATTTCTGAGATCTACTTGGGGGAAATAAGACCTATTTAAAATTTCAAAATCGTTTTTAATATCTCGCAAAAAATTGACCTTTTGAAACGCTGATCCCAAATGCATGGCACTTTCTTTCAATTTTTCGTACAGATCATTATTCCCATTAACAAAAACCTTTAGGCACATCAATCCCACAACGTCCGCGGAGCCATATATGTATCCCTTATAGTCCTCAATACTGTGGTATTGTGTCTTATAAAGATCCATTTTCATGCTTCGAATAAACGCATCAACCAATGTGATGTCTATATCATATTTCAAGACTGTACCTTGGAAAGAATGCAAAATGGGGTTCAAACTGATACCCATTTTCAGCGCTAAATAAAAGTCTTCCTCAAACTTATTAAGCAACTGTTCCTGATCATATCCATGAAAAGTATCCACTATTTCGTCTGCAAAACGGACAAAACCATAAATATTATGTACGTCCTGACGAATACTCGGTGCTAGTAAATTGACTGCTTTAGAAAAAGAAGTGCTATATCGTGAGGTCACGCCTCTGCTACATGCACGAGCAAGGTCATCAAATATCCATTTCATCTGCCTCCATCTTTTAAGTTCTTTAAAATTAACTCCGCTGCTATCTTACCGGAGATCAATGCGGGAGGAACCCCTGGCCCTGGTACAGTTAACTGTCCTGTAAAATATAAATTATTTACTTTTTTACTCATGATTTTAGGCCTTAAAAATGCCGTTTGCATCAATGTATTTGCCATTCCATAGGCGTTACCCTTGTAAGAGTTGTAATCCGATTTGAATTCATTTAGACAAAATGACTCTTTAAAAGATACCCATTCTTTTATAGATTGACCCGTATGCTTTTCTAGACGCGCCATGATGATATCGAAATATTTTTCACGCAATAGCTCATCATCTTTTAAATCTGGTGCCAGCGGCACAAGAAAAAAAGCACCATCTCTACCCTCAGGAGCTACCGTCGCATCGGTGATACTCGTAAAACTGGCATAAAACAAAGGTTCTTCGGGCCACTTGGGTGTATCATAAATTTCAGCGGCATGCTTGTCAAAATCAGTATCAAAAAACAGCATATGATGCCTCATCTCTGGTATTTTTTTGTCAAAGCCTACATAAAAAAGTAAAGAAGACGGCGCGAAAGTTCGTTTGTCCCAATAGGCTTCCGAGTAGCCTCGCAAAGAAGACGGCAGCAATGATTCTGTGTGGTGATAATCAGCTCCACTCAAGACAATGTCTGAGGCAATGAACCTACCATCCACCACTATGCCCGTGGCTGTTTCATTTAACGTTTCGATTTTTTGTACTCCTGAATCAGTATGCATAATAACCCCTAATTCAGTAGCCAATGAACCCATGGCCTCCACAATTTTATACATTCCTCCTTTTGGATACCAAGTACCCAAAACAAAATCGGCATAATTCATGAAATTATAAAAAGCCGGCGTATCCTGGGGTTTGGCACCTAAAAATAATACCGGAAACTCCAAAATTTTGATCAATTTAGGACTCTTAAATCTTTTCCGGATTTGCTTACTGATTGTGGTGACAAATTGATCCAGTTTTCTTATAGTGTCACTGGTTATAAGTTCAAGTGGGGAAATACCTGGCTTGTAAACAAGGTTTTCAATGGCTATTTTGTAGTTGTGTCCTGCATCTTTTATAAATGCGGCCAAAACCTGAGATGATCCTGGCTCTTCTTTTTCAAAAACATCCAATATCCCTTCAAAACTATTGGGTATTTCGAGATAATTACCGTCTTCAAAATAAACGCGATAGGCAGGGCCTAGTCGTACTAATTCGTAGTAATCAGTAGTTTTCTTACCAAAGTCAGCAAAAAAACGCTCAAATACATCTGGCATCCAATACCAACTAGGGCCCATATCAAAAGTGAATCCCTCTTTAATTAACTGACGCGCCCGACCTCCAATAGTCCGATTTTTTTCGTAAACATCTACTTGAAATCCCCCCTGTGCCAAATAGCAAGCTGCCGCCAGCGAAGAAAACCCTGATCCAATAATAGTTACTTTTGGCATGAATGGTATACTTTATACTTGTTAAGTGAAAGAATCCTATAAAAGTTCCTTCTCATTAAAAATCTTGTCCTTATTTTTTATTTAGCGCATAATCCGAGATTCCAATCCGTTTTAAGCAACATAAAATTATCTATTTCAGCCTAATAAGAAGATTTTTATTTGAATTAACACCGTGAATTGGACTTAGACGAAATTATCTATTTAATTTTTATTTAAATTGACCTCCAGTTTCTTAGTAACAAAAAAAATAATGATAGGATCTTTTTGCCCTTAAATAAAATTAAAAATGTCAAAAAAATTAATTTTAATCGCTTTTGTTGTCTCATTAGGAGGATTTTTGTTTGGTTTTGATGCTGGAATCATCTCAGGTGTTATGTCATATGTTGGTCCCGAATTCAATTTGAGTGATAGCCAGATAGGATGGGTTGTCAGCGCGCCATCATGGGCCGCAATGATCGCCATGATATTTTCTGGTCGGTTCAGCGATAAAATTGGTAGAAAGAAAATCCTAATATACGTGGCTTTTTTATATTCCCTCTCGGCATTACTATCTGCCTATGCGAACTCATACGAAATGTTGTATCTAGCCAGAATGATTGGTGGATTGGCATTTGGTGCCGCCTTAATCTTGGCGCCAATGTATATTGCTGAAATATCAACAGCAGAGAATAGAGGTAAATTAGTTTCTATTCAACAACTTAATATTGTACTTGGCTTCTTCGCAGCATTTCTAAGCAATTATTTTTTCAACAAATACAACTTAGCCCAGATCTCATTTTTAAATGATGAAAACGTATGGCGGTGGATGCTTGGCGTAGAACTCATTCCTGCCCTATTGTATTTTATGGCACTTTTTCTCATTCCAAAAAGTCCAAGATGGTTGTATTCACAAAATAATATTGAGGAAGCGGAACTGGTATTAAACCAAATTCACGGTTCGTCTAGAGGACAAAGAGAAATTGAAACCATTGAGAAAAGTATCAGTCTAGACAAAGAAATGACTAAAGCTAAATGGAAAGATATCTTAAAACCATCACTACGGTTCATTATGCTCATAGGTTTAACCATAGGAGTGCTGCAACAAATAACCGGAATTAATGCTATTTATTTTTACGCCACTTCCATTTTTAAACAAACTGGTATCGGTACAGATGCCTCTTTTTCCTCAGGCGTCCTACTAAGTACCGTAACGGTCATTTTCACTTTCATAGCGATTTACTTAATTGACAAAGCCGGAAGAAGGCCTCTGTTGTTAATCGGTACAGCCGGCATCGCCATTAGTCTGCTTTTATGCGCCTACGGATTTAATCAAGCGACCTATGAAATTACTGCTAGTGACATAGAACAATTTGATTTTGATGGCGCACAGGATCTTGCTCCATTTGCAAATAAACTATATGACAATGACATAGATTTTAAAAATGATATGAAAATGGCCCTTGGAAATCAAGTTTATGGTAAAAATGACGGGACCATCCTTGAGGCAGCAACGAATATCAACGCTGCCCTAGTATTGATAGGTATTTTGGGGTTTATCGCTTGTTTTGCATTCTCCCTTGGGCCGGTAATGTGGGTCTTACTCTCAGAATTATACCCGATAAAATACCGAGGCATCGCCATTGGGATAATCGCATTTGTAAATTCATTTGTAAGCTCAGCCGTCCAACTATTATTTCCTTGGGAATTATCTAATTTGGGTAACGCCATGAGCTTCTTTATTTTTGGCATTATTGCAGTAGTTGGATTTTTCATACTCCTAAAAATGCTCCCTGAAACCAAAGGAAAATCGTTAGAAGAATTAGAAAAAATATTGATCAAATGAAGCAAACTATCGTCCTACTTATAGCATTGGTAATCGTCTCTTGTCAAGAGAAAAATACCAATAATAACAGCGCAACTGAGATGCCAAGCGCAATCATTTTACATGCCAGTGAATTTACTGAAGCTTCCGAACCATTGGTCACGAGCCACCATGAAATTGAATTTTCAAGCGCTGGTTGGCTCTCCTTTGAAATGAATATTCAAACAGCCGGTAGGTATCAAGTCAAGGTCTACGGCACTAGCAAGGTCAATACCAAAACCTATATCGAAGATTATATAGATAATAAAGATAATCGCAACTATGATATTACAGGAAAGATGCCGCTGTCCGAAACTCCTTTCACAACCGTTGATGGTACCCCATTAAACAAAGGAGTCCATCGAATTAAACTGCATGTAGACGGTCCTGCCACTATTGAAAAAATAACTTTTAATTTGATGGTACCCCATCAATCAACTGAGCTTACTTATGAGCAAAGCATGACTGGATCGCAATGGTCCTTGGTTTGGTCGGATGAATTTGATGGCACTATGATAGATACCACAAAATGGAATTATGACGTCGGTAATTGGGGTTGGGGAAATAATGAACTTGAATATTATACAGTTGGCGAAAGGAAAAATGCCCGTATTGAAAATGGACATTTGATTATAGAAGCGCTAAAAGATAAGACTGGAGATACTTGGACTTCCGCCCGATTGACCACCAGAGGCAATTCCTCCTTTCTGTATGGTAAAATAGAGGTCAAAGGAAAAGTTCCGAGTGCCAAAGGTACTTGGGCTGCCGGTTGGATGCTAGCGGATTCTTATATTGATGAACTTTCTTGGCCCTATTGCGGTGAAATAGATATCATGGAAAGTGTTGGTTTTGAAATAGATAGTACAAATGGTAATGGTCTGGCCCATCTTACCGCACATACCGCCACCTATTATCACAAATTAAACAATCAAATAAGTAGTGCTCCCGAGGTTAAAAACATGAGTGGTGAATTTCACTTATACGCCATCGAATGGAGCCCGAAAGAAATTAAAGGCTTTGTTGATGGCATCCAATATTACACCTATGATAAAACGGCCGATGAGTTGGAATGGCCCTTCACAAAACCTCAAAATATCTTACTGAATTTAGCCATGGGCGGTGATTGGGGCGGATCCAGAGGTATGGATACCGTCATTACCTCTCAACAACTGCTCATTGACTATGTCCGCGTTTATGCGCTTAAATAAGCTTCCGAAGATAGTTTAGAAACCATATAAAGCGATTCATTTTCCTGAGTTTAAGAAAAGGAATCGCCTTCTAAAAGCTATTTGATATGAGTTTCATAAGACATTTGATGTCTTATGAAACTTTATTAAAGAGTGATTCCAAAAGAATAACCATGCAAATCAGGACCATTTCCTGTTGAGAACACATTGTTTAGGTCATAATTAAAGAATAAATCTATTCCGCGCCAGCCAAATTGGGCCCTTACGCCGTATCTGACATTATTAAGATAAAAATTGTTATTGTTTTTGTCCTTATTTCTTGATCCGCCTTCTTTATAAACGAATTTAGACCTACCGTACAATCTGTAACCCAAATAACCTCCTATACCGATTCTAATACCCTCCTCTCTCGACCTATAAACTTTTAGACTTCCCTTTTCATTGACGTTGACATTGCGTTGACCTTTTGAAAAATCAATCAATGGTACCATAGAGATATTTAGATAATTGGCCACTAACTTACTTTTGATGGGGTCAATGTCATTAATATTCGTCGGCATGACGAATCCGACCTCCGCTGCTCCTTGTACCACTTGATAGCTTGGATCTTGAAGTTTCCAATTGTACCAACTAATCCCTGCGCCCCATTCCAAAAACAAAGGACCTACTATTTGTGATTTATTAATGGTGTTAAACCCGACGTACCATGACCCCCAAGGTTTGAGCACATAGTCTTGATTTTGTGAGGACAGATTATTTAAGATACCCTTGGTCCATCCATTAATACCCAAGTCGATATTAAAATTATTAATTGTTTTCTTGTCACGCTCTTCTTTGTAAGTATATCTATTGAAGTCCACATTTTCCCACTGCTCTTCCCATTCGTCTGCGATAACATCCCATTGCTCGTCAAATTCTTTTCCCTTTTTCAACCCATCTAGTTCAATTTTTATATTGCCTAACCGAATTTTTATATCTTCCCCAGTTTCGTATAGCACCACAGTATCTTTCAAGTATTTACCTCCCTTTAAATCCTCCCATTTGATCCTCTTCACTTCTTGAGCTTCGCTAATAGACTTGTTCACATCGTTGATCAATTGATTTAAGTCAAAGCGATCAAGATCCATCAGATCTTCTTTAGATTCCGCATAAATGATCAATTTAGTGTTGTCTCCTAGTTCAATTATAAGCGAATCAGCGATAGGATTTGCCCAACATATCAGCGGTGAAAAAGCACCAATCAAAACTGCTATTTTAATTTTATTCATCGTTAATATTTTTAAGTTTATCGTAGTTTAGTCTATCACCTTTGCCGGTTTCGAAACACGCAACAATTGATTCTTTACCTCACGTAAATCCCCAATCAATTCTGCAGGAGAAGAAGCCGTCGCAATGGCTACCCATTTATTTAGCTTTTGATAAGATGTCAAAGTCATTCTTGAAGTTGCTTCAGCTATATATGTGACCGTTATTTTATCATTTTTAATGGTCTTAAGATCAAATGATTTTAAAAAATCAGGAGAAGTCTTTGTGATCCCTTGGTATGATTTAGCTGCAATCGTTAAAAGGGGTTTTTCAACCTTGGTCATGATTACTTCCTTCTTTTGCTCAGCAACTTTTGAACCCGTTACTTCCAATTCAGATTCCTCTTTGTCGTCAATCAAGGCAACCTCCACTTTAGGTTTATTGGCTAGCACTTGCGTCCCATCTGATAATGAAATATTGTTTGATCCAATGATCTCGGAATTGAGTGTGTTAAAAAAAGAAGCCCATAGCCACCAGCCCATAGCCATTAGTAACATAGCTGCCGCACGCCAAATCCAGTAATAGAAACGTGGTTTTGAACTTAACTGATTCATTACCTGTCCCCAACTGGCCGCATTTGGCTCAACTAAGAAGTCTTTACTTCCCGCTTTAAATACGTCATCAATTTTAGATAATTTCATGGTTTTTAGTTCTTGGCGCTTGATTATTAGTCAATACTGAAAGTTTTTTCTGCAATAAGGCTCTGGCCCTACTCAATTGCGATTTTGAAGTATTGATCTCAATGTTTAATGTCTTGGCAATTTCAGCGTGTGAATACCCGTCAATTGCATAAAGATTGAAAACGGTACGATATCCTATCGGTAAACTCCTAATCATCAGCATTAGTACCTCGGCATCATAGGTATCAGAGAAACTAACATCAACAATGTCTCCCCTATTTTCTAAATGTACTTCCATGAATACCACCTTATTTTTTTTTAGATACATCAAGCATTCATTGACCATAATGCGGCGAATCCATCCTTCCAAAGATCCTGCTGCTGTATACTGATCAATTTTACTCAAGACTTTGACCATTCCTCCTACCATAATATGTTCTGCTTCAGACCTATCCTTGACATATCGAACGCATATTCCTAGCATTTTGGGTGCAAAATGTTCGAATAGTAATTTCTGAGCCCTAGCCTCGCTTTTTCTACATCTATTCAAAATTGATGCTTCCTCGAAAATATGTTTACTGTTAAGCATGTTAGTTCATTCCTAGACGTGATGCTGCATTTGATTAAAAGGTTGCACCCTTCACTAGTTAAATTTTAATATGATAAAATTAAACTTTTAGTTTATTTCACTTGAAAAATAAAAAATAAATTGCAAAAGCCTATGAAATATCAAACGACTAAAAATTAAGTAAAACGTGAAAACCAGAAGTGAATTACCTCATTAATACCAAAAAGGTAGACAGATTGATTGCATTTTTAAAAAAAAAATAACCTTATCAATATAGCGCATCAATTCAACAAGAGATACTACTTTTAGATTATTTTAAATAAAATACGCTGCATGCATAATAAATTTACCTAACTTTATATGCTGATAAAAAAAGAATATACGATCATCAAATCGTTATTTTTACTCAATTATTAGGCACAGACTGACATTAACTTATGTTTAATACATTTCTCATTCCCTCTTATCCTTAAAATGACATGAAAGACCCCAAATCTGACCCCGCATCACTTAGTGAACAAAATAAAAGACTCATTGGGGGTGGCTTTTTGGTAGCAGATCCAACCTCTGAAGAAATGTTTATTTCTGAAGAATTCACAGAAGAACAACTCATGATCAAGGAACTTGTGATCGACTTTTGTGTGAAAAACATCCAGCAACCCTTTTTTAAAAATGACCGTGAATTGGAAGCCACTAATCCCGAAGATCTCATGGAGGTCGTCCGTCTACTCAAAAAAGCAGGTGATTTGGGATTATGTGGGGTCAGTATTTCAGAAGAATATGGCGGAATGGGCTTGGACTTTAATACCAACATGTTATATAGTGAAGCACTAGCCTCTGGTTTTGCTTTTGCCACTACGCTTGGCGCCCAAACCTCTATTGGGTCCCTGCCTATTTATTATTACGGCAATGAACAACAAAAAAAACATTATCTTCCAGGCATCGCAAAAGGGGAGTTGATCGCTTCTTATGCCTTGACAGAGCCCAATTCAGGGTCAGATGCCAATTCAGGTAAAACCAAGGCAATCCTGATATCAGATGGCCAACATTACCTACTCAATGGACAGAAAATATGGATTACCAATGGTGGTATTGCCCATGTATATGTCGTATTCGCTAAAATTGAAGATGACGAAGATCTGTCTGCTTTTATAGTTGAAAGGACCTTCGAGGGATTCAGTGTGGGTCAGGAAGAAAAGAAAATGGGCATTAAGGCCTCTTCTACGGTTCAAATTTTCTTTGATAATTGCAAGGTACCGGCCAAAAACCTATTGGGTCAGCGTGGTGCGGGATTTAAAATGGCCTTGAATATTTTGAATACAGGTAGAATCAAAATTGGTGCGGGTGGTGTCGGTGCGGGTAAGTTTTCGGTGACACGAGGTATTGAATATGCCATCAAGCGCGAACAATTTGGACATTCCATTGGAGATTTCGGTGCCATCAAGCACCTTATTGGAAATATAGTAATGCAAACCTATGCACTAGAAACCGCCGTATACCGCACTGGACACAATGTCGATTTAAAAATTGAGGCATTGATTAAGGAAGGGCAAGATGATGGCCCTTCAAAATTAAATGGCGTGCGCGAATTTGCCATTGAATGTGCCATCCTAAAAGTCAAAGGATCCGAGTTAGCTTGTTCTGCAACGGATGAAGTCATGCAAATACATGGCGGCATGGGATATTCGGCAACATTGGGTCTGGAGATGGCTTATAGAGATTCAAGAATTACTAAAATTTATGAGGGTACTAATGACATCAATTCTATGCTCTCAGTAGGTGAATTAATCAAAAGAAGTCTTAAAGAGAAAGCAATTGACTTACGCGCAGCTGGTAAAAAAATTCCAAGCTATCTATTACGTGAATTAATGCCTTTCGGGCGGACAGGAAAATGGCAGAAAGAATCTCGCTTAATTAAGGGTTTTAAATATACTTTTCTGCTTCTATTGGGAGCTGCGGGAAATAAATTAAGAAAAACACTAATCGACGAACAAGAAATTATCTTGAATTTGGCAACCATACTCTCAGATGTCTATCTAGCAGAAAGCCTGTACTTAAAAATTGAAAGGCTCAGCACAATAACAGATCAAAAAAGCGAACATTTTCTCGAGCAAGAAAAAATATTGAAACTCTATTTATACGAAGCTTTGGCAACCATCCGTAAGTCGACCGATGATGTGATTGCTAGTTTTGCACAAGGTTTTGAAAAAAGAAGCCTTCGCTTTTTGGCAGGCAAATTGCTTCCAACTTACGATCAAAATCCGAAAGAATTGAGACGGTCGATTGCCAATTATGCATTAAGGCATCAAAAATATCCATTTTAGCAGAGATAATAAACACAAATCATTCAATCAATTGAGCAGTATAAACAATTTTTATCATGAATTCTTTACAAAAAGTAGTCATTATTGAAGGATGCAGAACTCCTTTTTTACGATCTGGAACAGATTATATGGATTTGATGTCCTATCAACTTGGTGGATTTGCTATCAAAGGACTACTTAACAAAACAGGTATTGATCCAAAGCTTATTGATGGAGTCATTATGGGCAACGTCATATCGAATGTCAAGACTCCCAATCTAGCAAGAGAAGCAGCCTTAACCGCTGGTGTGCCCCACACTACGCCCTGCCGAACTGTCTCCCAGGCATGCATCTCGGCCAATCGAGCTATTTCAGATGCCTGTCTTGAAATCATGACAGGAACATCCGATATTATGATCGCAGGAGGTATTGAGCATACTTCGGACACGCCTATTCAGTTTCCACGCAAAATGCGAAAGAAATTATTTCAGGCCCAACGCATCAGAACCATGGGCGATCAATTAAAATTTATTAGTAGTTTACGGCTCTCTGACTTTTTTCCTGAAAAGCCAGCGGTAGCCGAATATACAACCAATAGGATCATGGGCGTTGATTGTGATATCATGGCTGCCCGCTTTGAAATCAGTAGAGTCGATCAAGATGTATTTGCGGTACGCTCTCACCATTTAGCGGCGCAAGCACAAGCAGCAGGTCACTTGGATAAGGAAATGGTTGATGTCATGATCCCTCCCAAATTTAAAGCCATCACTACAGACAACGGCGTACGTGGCGATTCCGAATTAACAAAAATCGCTCGTTTAAAACCCGCTTTCGATCGCAAATTTGGTACCCTTACGGCTGCCAATTCTTCTTTTTTAACGGATGGAGCTAGTGCCGTGATGCTTATGTCTGAATCCAAAGCAAAAGAATTGGGCTTTTTGCCGAAAGCCGAAGTGGTAGATTTTGTATTCACAGGTCAGCGTTTAGAGGATGAATTATTACTAGGTCCTGCTTATGCGGTTTCACAGTTGTTGATGCGCCAAAAATTAACATTGGCAGACTTAGATGTAATTGAATTCCATGAGGCCTTTGCTGGACAAATCCTTTCCAACTTGAAGGCCTTGGCTTCTGATGAGTATTCTCAAAAATATTTCGGACGAGAAAAGGCCCTTGGTGAAATCCCAATGGAGAAATTTAATTTATGGGGGGGCTCGTTATCGATAGGTCATCCATTTGGCGCCACGGGAGGTCGATTGGTCACGACTACTTGCAACAGATTGGCCCATGAAAAAGGTACCTATGGTTTATTGGCCGCTTGTGCAGCAGGCGCACATGGTCATGCTATGCTACTTAAGAACATTTAATTCTAATTAATAAAAATAAATCCCTATGAAGTTAGCAGATTTTGTCACCATTGAAGTCAAAGAAAACATTGCCATCTGTTGGTTGGATCATCAATACGAAAAAATGAATGTCGTCTCTCCTGCCGTAATAGAGATCTTTGAAGAAATAGGCACCAAAGTACTCAGCCAGGACGATATTCATGCCGTCATCTTCATCAGCCGCAAAAAAGATTTCATGGCAGGGGCTGATATCAAATCTTTTCAAATTGAGAAAAAAGGTGATTTCAGGCCCTTTCAAGCCAAGGGACACGCCGCATTGGCCCTCATTGAACAATCCAAAAAACCTTTTGTGGCCGCTATTCACGGTACCTGTGTAGGATTAGGTACTGAGTTGGCGCTAGCCTGCCATGGCCGCATTGCTACCAGTGCCTCACGAACCAAACTTGGGTTACCTGAAGTGCAACTGGGATTACTGCCTGGTGGTGGTGGTACTCAGCGACTTCCGAGACTGATTGGTATTCAAAAGGCCCTTGACATGATGCTAACTGGCAAACAGATCAATGCCTTTCGCGCCAAAAAAATGGGCCTAATTGATGAGATCACCGATGACGGAAAATTACTACAAGCGGCTATGTTGATGGCCAAAAGTTTAATTAAAAAGCCCATACAGCGTACCTCTAAACTAACATTCATTGAAAAGATGCTTGAAAGTGTTCTTTTAAGAGGTGTAGTATTTAGTCAGGCCAAAAAAATAGCGGAAAGACAATCTCAATGCAACTATCCTGCCATACCTGCCATCATTGATTGCGTGGAAACGGGTATTAAAAAAGGGGCAGCAGCGGGTTATGAAAAAGAATTGGAAGGCTTTGAACGTTTGATGCTCACTCCCGAAAGTGCGGCTTTACGAGCCCTCTTTTTTGGAATGACGCGAAACAAGAAAAATCCTTACCCAAATGCAGTTTCACTACAAAACTTGGGTATGATTGGGGCTGGATTCATGGGTGCTGGTATTGCTGAAGTCAGCGCTACAAAAGGCATTAATGTGTTTCTCAAAGACATCAATCAAGACATGCTGACGCGTGCCTATCAACAAATCTGGAAAGGCATCGCTAGAAAACTAGGATTTAAAGCACTATCTAAGGTTGAGGCCGAGCAGCAAATCGGACGAGTAAACGGACAACTAACTTATGATAACTTTGATAAGGTAGCTATCGTGATAGAAGCGGTCCTTGAACGAATGGATGTCAAAAAACAAGTAATAGAGGAAATTCAAACACATTGCAAAAAAGAGGTAATCATTGCCTCAAATACTTCTTCATTGTCCGTCACAGAGATGTCAACATTTGCTAAATATCCTGAGCATGTGATCGGTATGCATTACTTCTCCCCTGTTCCCAAAATGCCGCTATTGGAAATAGTAAAGACGGATCAAACGGCCGATTGGGTGATTGCCTCTTGTTATGATATGGGGATCAAACAAGGCAAAACATGCATCGTCGTAAAAGATGGCTCCGGCTTCTATGTCAATCGTATCCTCGCCCCATATACAAACGAATGCCTACTGATGATAGACGAAGGTCTTGGGATCCAGGCTATTGATCAGGCACTAAAGAAAAAAGGATTCCCGGTGGGGCCCATATCGCTCCTTGATGAAGTCGGTCTAGACATCGCGGCACATGTCACAGAAAGTTCAAAGAAAAACGTCATCGGGCGTCCCGGTTTCGAAGTCTCTGAGGCAGTCGTCAAAATGAATGCCGATGGTCGAAAGGGGCGAAAAAACAAAAAAGGATTTTTTAAGTATGACAACAAAGGAAAAAAGAACGGGGTAGATAAGGCAGCTTATGGCTATTTCAAAGGTCAAGGAGATCAGCATCTATCGGTCGAAGATATTCAAGATCGCGCTATTTTGTTGATGCTCAACGAAGCGGTACTTTGTCTAGAGGAAGGTGTAATTGCCAATCCTACGGATGGTGACCTTGGCGCAGTCTTCGGAATTGGTTTTTTACCGTATACCGGAGGACCCTTCCGCGCGTTAGACACATGGGGTATTGCCAAGATAGTGGAACGGATGGAGGGATTTCGTTCGACCTATGGGGAGCGCTTTGTTCCAGCAAAGACATTGCTCAAAATGGCTCAAGAAGGAAGTACTTTTTATTCGGCAGGTTGATAAATAGATAGCTCAAAAGTACCGTTGGAAAGACATCAAAGGAGCGAATCAGCAAACATTAAGTCATTATCCAGAAATAATTCTGTTGAATTTTCCTTTTATTATTTAAATTAGAAATAAATTAAAACATATGACTATTTTCAAGGTGTGTATTCCCCTACTTGCCATCTTATTTTTTGTAAGCTGCGAGGACAAACCCGCTATCAATTACGTAATACTTTCAGGCACTATTAAACATCCAATAGGAGATACGATAAAGATCAGAGGCAATAATATTGAGTATCAAATTAGCCTCGCACCTGACAGCACCTTCCTTGATACACTCACCTTCCTTGAAGCGGGCTACTTCACGCTAATTCATGGTGAAATAGCCACCCTATATTTAGAACCTGGCTACCAAATAGACCTTAAACTAAATACAACCGCCTTTGATGAAAGTTTGACCTTTACAGGGGTTGGCGCTGAACCAAATAATTATTTGATCAAAAAATTAATTAATAAAGAAGCCCTTATCCCAAGCTATAAGGAATTTTATTTATTAGAAGAGCTGGAATATGTATCCAAAAACCAAGAAATCAAAAAAATAATAGATCGCTCGCTAGATTCACTGAAATTTACGTCGCCTTCTTTTTATGAATTGGAATTGAGGAATATTGAATACGATTATCTGACCATGCTCGTTTATTATGAATCGAGTCACGCCTATTACACCGAAAATACTGTATTTAAAGCTTCTGATACCTTACTAGCCCCTTTTCTGGATTTCGATTATGACAATAGTACGGACTATGAATATTTGCCCAGCTATCGGAATTTAGTCGCGTCAAAATTCGTGAATTACCAGACAATTATGAGCTATCCAGATACGATCTCCTATGTAATGGACAACATCAAACAAATAAAAAGTGAAAACATTCGAAATGGCTTAATGAAGTCCTTTCGATATTATTTATCACCCTCTTTTGGTGCCCTCACGCCACTTTATGAAGGTATCATGGAGATTTCAACCAATGAGAAAGATAAAGAAGAAATAACCATTAAATATGAGAAGGTTAAGAAATTATCCAAAGGTGCACCAGCCCCGAAATTCAATTACACAAACTATGCGGGAGGTAGCCTTAGTATGGAGGATCTCCTTGGCAAATATATTTATTTTGATATCTGGGCTACTTGGTGTGGGCCCTGCATTCAAGAAATCCCTTACTTAAAGGAGATCGAAAAAAATTATCACGGATCAAATATTCAATTTGTAAGTGTTTCTATTGATCCGATAGAAGATTTAGACAAGTGGAAAAAATTTGTCGCTGAAAAAGCACTTGGTGGAATCCAATTGTATGCGGATGGTGATTGGAGTGCTTCGATTATCACGGATTATGCCATAGAGGGTATCCCAAGGTTTATCCTTGTCGACCCCAATGGTAATATCGTCACTGCGGATGCCCCACGCCCGTCAAATCCCCAATTAACTGCGCTTCTTGATGTACTCACTCAATAAAAAAAATAATTTTTCTCAAACAATAGCAGCGAGGTTGATGATGCGTGAGTCTGTGGTTAGCTACCTAAGATAATTATCGAATTATTATCCTTTTTTCTCCTTTTTTATGCGCTTATCGGCTTTCTTTTCCTTCGGCGTTTTAGTGGCTTCTTTTTTTACACTTTTCTTGACGTCTTTACTTTTTGACATGGTCTTTGTTATTTAAGTTCTAGAATATTTATTACCAAATATGGATAGTAATTTCAATATAACGATTAAAAATTCAGACAAAATAAATGAAATACTTAATATTCTAAAATAAACCGAAGGCCGGTTAACGCAAATGATTACGCAAAGCGGCCCACCTCATCGCGTTAAAGATCCCTGCAATATCTAATTAGATACTATTCACTCTTGGACTTAATCAGAGACTCCGTTCGATTTGATTAATCAATCGTTAACAATCGCAGTATAAAGTAGTAACTTCGCGCTTTCAATTGCGATCAGTGCTTCATTTTTTATCCACTTTTATCCACCGAAATATTATTGTTCTTGTATGACTGTTTCAACCAAATCATCAGTTGTGCCCGTAGGCATCCGTAAACTATATCTATGAAAAAATATTTCAATATTTTTAATCTATCACAAAAAGTCGATTACAAGACGGAAATATTGTCAGGACTTACGGTAGCCCTGGCTTTGGTACCAGAAGCAGTCGCTTTTGCCTTAATTGCTGGGCTTCCACCACTTACTGGCCTTTATGCAGCCTTTGTCATGGGGCTGGTGACGGCAGTTCTTGGCGGGCGCCCAGGCATGATTTCTGGTGCTACTGGTGCAGTGGCGATCGTGATTGTAGTTTTAGCAAAATCGCATGGCATTGAATATATTTTTGCAACCGTAGTACTGGCAGGACTCATCCAAATGGCTGCGGGATTTTTAAAATTAGGCAAACTTATTCGGCTCGTACCACACCCGGTAATTTTCGGCTTCGTTAATGGCCTAGCCATCATTATCTTCATGTCCCAACTTGACCAATTCAGAGATGCGTCGGGTAATTGGTTGACAGGGCCTCCCCTTTTCATCTTACTCGGATTGGTGGTGCTCACGATAGTCATTATTTATGGATTACCCAAGTTGACAAAAATCATCCCTGCCTCTTTGACGGCAATTTTGGTCGTTTTCGGACTCGTGAGTTTCTTTGGTATTGAAACCAAAACAGTAGGAGACATCGCCTCGATCAAAGGTGGGTTTCCGCCATTTCATATTCCTTCCGTACCCTTTAGTCTAGAAACTTTTCTCTTAATTTTTCCATATGCAGCCATCGTGGCAGGTGTTGGACTGATTGAAAGTCTATTGACTCTCAATATTGTAGATGAGATTACCGCAACGAGAGGTCATGGAAACAAGGAAGCTGTGGCACAAGGACTAGCCAATATGCTTTCAGGAATGTTTTCAGGAATGGGTGGCTGTGCCATGATTGGTCAGAGTTTAATCAATATTTCAAATGGTGCCCGCGCAAGATTATCTGGCATAGTGGCCCCCGTGATGTTATTGATGTTTGTGATGTTTGGTGCAAATTTGATTGAAAAAGTACCGATGGCCGCATTAACCGGTCTGATGATTATGGTCGCCATTGGAACCTTTGAATGGGCCAGTCTGAAAATCTTTAACAAAATGCCTACATCTGATATTTTCGTAATGGTTCTGGTCACCTTAGTCACCGTTTTTCTCCACAATTTGGCGTTGGCTGTCATTATTGGGGTCATTATAGCGGCTTTGGTTTTTGCTTGGGACAACGCCATTCGTATTAGGGCAAGAAAATCAATAGATGATTTTGGTATTAAACATTATGAAATCTATGGCCCTTTATTTTTTGGCTCTGTAATCGCTTTTAATGACAAGTTTGATGTGATCAATGATCCAAAAGAAGTCATCATTGATTTTGCCGAAAGTCGCGTAGTAGATATGTCTGCCATTGAGGCCCTCAATAAGATCACTGAGCGCTATCAAAAAATGGGCAAAAAGATTCACTTAAAGCATTTAAGTCCGGACTGTAGGATTTTATTAAAAAATGCCCACGAACTAATTGATGTAAATGTGCTTGAAGATCCTACCTACAAAGTTCTCGTGGATCAAATTTAATCGCACTTAACTGATCATAAATAATTCAACGATTTCAAGAACATACTAATCGTACTTACTCGAAACGATTTCGTATCTACATGAAAAACATCCATCGTCAACACCCCCTCCCTTAAGCGATCTGCTATCAAAGAGATACATGGGTCCTGATAGAGCTAATGTATCTGTTACAGAAACTAAAAGAACAGTGATCCTAATCAGAAGGATTACACGAACCTATTGAAGTATTGACTACAAACCTAATTCCTTCAAAAAGGCCTTGTTATTTGGCGCTCTACCCAAAAATTCCGCTACTAACGCTAGTGCGTCCTCTGAGCTTCCTTTGGCTAGAATGATGTCTCTATAACGCAACCCAGTCTTTTTATCAAGAATGCCATTTTCATCGAATAGAGAGAACATATCTTGCGCATAAACCAAAGACCATAAGTAACCATAATAACTTGAACCGTAACCATCCAGGTGTCCAAAAGCTGCTTGAAAATGAGTACCTTCAACATAGGGCAATGGTAAAATATCGTTTTGAACTTCTCGCAGCACGTCTGTAGTGGTTTGATCTGTGTTGGGATCAAATTTATCATGAAGGGTTAGGTCATAAGTACCATAAAAGACTTGACTAGAGGCGGCGATCCCAGATCCAACATTTTTGGCGGCTAGCATTTTATTAAATAAGGCTTCGGGCATGACCTCTCTAGTCTGGTAATGTTTGGCGAAAAGTTTGACGGCATCATAATTCCAAACCCAATTTTCAAAAATCTGTGAGGGGGCTTCGACAAAGTCACGGGCCACATTGGTGCCCGATTGCGCATATATCTCCGAGGTAGTCATCATTTGATGTAATACATGGCCAAATTCATGGAAAAATGTCTCAACTTGACTATGAGGCATAAGGGCAGGTTTATCGGGAGTCGCTTCTGGAAAATTACATACCAATGTAGCCATTGGTATTTGATACCCATTAGGCGTCATCCGGCCGTTAATCATACCGAAACAGGCCGCATGATTATATTTGTTGGCCCTTGGATGTAAATCCAAATAAAAGATTCCTTTCAGTTTCCCTTCTTGGTAAACCTCAAACATCCTTACATCTTTCTGCCATACAGAAGGATTTAGAACCTCTTTGTATTCAAGGTCAAATAGCGTTTGTGTAATGCTGAAAAGTCCCTCAATGACATCCTCCAATGCAAAATATTCTTTAACTTTTTCGGCATCCAATTGATATTTTTCATTAAGTAGGATATTGGAATAAAAGCTACTTTCCCACGACTTCATTAAGTCCAAACCCCCTCCATGACTTGCTTTAATCGCCTGAAGCTCTTGCAAATCCAACGCCGTTTTGACTTTCAAATCCTCTTTGAGCTTGGTCTCAAATGCCCAAACAGTTTGAGGATTCTTGGCCATTCTATCAGCTAGTCGATACGCAGAATAACTCTGGTATCCTAAGCGTTTTGCCATCTCCAATCTTTTCTGAAGTAGCTGCTTTAAAACTGCTAAATTTTCTGGTGCCGCCCTGTTTTGGTATTTTAAATAAAGTGCCTTTCTCGCCGACTCAGATTTACTGTATTTCATAAAAGGAAGGTAAGACGGATAAGAAAGATCCACTTTAAAAGTACCATCCTCTTGCTTTCGTGCTGCTCGATAATCTTCAGGCAATCCATCCATATCTCCTTGCTTGACAATTAAGAACTGATCATCCTCTGCAATGTTTTTTGAAAACTGATCACTTATTTCGGCAAGTTCATCATTGATTGATTTCAATAGATCCCTATCCTCTTTAATTAGCGCAAACCCATTACGCTCAAAATCAGCAATACTCTCCGATACAAATTTGTCCTTATGACCAGCTAACTGCTTAGCTTCTTCACTATATCCATATGTCTTTATCGCCTTATATAAGTCTTCATTTAGGCTAATTTCATTACCATATTGACTCAATTCAGTATTGGATTCCATCGCACTATTTCGAATGGCTGAGTCAGGATGCGTATAGGCCATCAAATAAATAGGTGAAGAAATCGAAACAAATTCAGACAGCATTTGATCATAAGCACGCATGGTATTTTCGAAGGTTCTATCGCCCTCTTCTATCTTTACTATCTCTGCAATGGTGGCATTACTAATACGTTGGATAGCAGTCACCGCTTCTCTGATATCCTCTGCTGTCAATGCCGCAAAATCGACCGGTTGATTAAAGGTATTAAAAAGTGGATTTTCAGAAGTTGTTTCATTCTGGTCCTTATTTGGGGATTGTGCACATGCGACTACAAATAATAAAATAGACATCAAAGCCCAAAATCTAGTATTTCTCATATTCATAATAATCAACGGTTTATAATAAATCCTAAAATAGCCTTGCATCCTTATTTTGAATTTGCCTACTCAAAGATATCGGAACACTCATTTTAATCCAATTTTTTTATATAGTGGGCATAACTTAAAAAACTAACAAAGCGTGGACAATATATGCCTATTAGCCTAAAATGATACTTTGAACCTCATCGTAACTCAAGAATCATATCCGCTGCTTTTTCAGCTATCATAATGACTGGAGCGTTGGTGTTCCCTGAAACAATCGTAGGCATGATTGATGCATCTACTACCCGCAACCCCTTAATTCCATGTACTTGTAATTTTTCATTCACTACGGACTGATCGTCATGACCCATCTTACAGGTGCCCACAGGATGATATACCGTTTCTACCGCCTTTCTTATGTGTTCAATAATGCCCTCATCTGTTTCATCCAAAGGAGCTATTACCGATTTCCGAAAGGGACGAAAGGCGGTCGCTCTCGAAACTTCCAACGCCTTTTTTACACCTGCAATGAGTACTTGTAAGTCTTCCTTATCCGACAAAAAATTGGGTTGAATCAAAGGTGCATCCATTGGGTTGCCGGAGGTCAATGAGACAAATCCTCGGCTTTTTGGTCTTAGTAAGGTAGGTGCAATCGTATACCCATCAGTGGTAGGATAGGTTTTGGTATTATAAAGATCTGGTACATAGTCGTTGCCTATATGAAGAGGGGTGAAATGAAATTGGAGATCAGGTTGAGCTCCTTCATTCAAAGAAAAAAATGCCGTTGCTTCCAGCGCACTGCATGCCAAGGGGCCTTTATGAGTAATCAAATACTTGATCAGGACTTTCACTTGATTCATAGGCTTAAAATAATGATTAAATCCTTCTTGCTGAAGTGCCAAGCTGGAAACATTAATAAAGAGATGATCTTGTAAGTTTTGTCCCACCCCAGGTACCTCTTTTTTTACCGGTATTTGATGGCGTTTCAATATCTCTTGAGGGCCTATGCCTGATAGCATGAGTAACTGAGGGGATTGAAAAGTACCTGCTGATAAAATGACTTCCTTTGAAGCATAGACTTTTTGAATACTGCCTGACTTCAGATAAGCCACGCCCACTGCGCGATCATCTTCAATCAATATTTGACTGACCATCGCCTGGGTGACAACCCTCAGGTTGGGACGACTCAGTATTGGTTTTAAAAATGCCGCTGCTGTGCTATGTCGTTTACCGTCTTTGATCGTAAATTGAAAAAAACTAGCACCCGCCTGATCGGCTCCATTATAGTCTTCGTTTTTGGGTATCTCTATTTCCTTGCAAGCCTCAACAAAAGCCGCTGCAAAAGGTGTTTGAAATCGTTTGCCGAGTGTCACATTTAATAGCCCCTCTTTTCCATGATATTGACCTCCAAAATCTTCGTTATTTTCAGATTTCTTGAAATACGGCAGCACCTCTTCAAATGACCAACCCGGATTACCCAAAGCCGCCCATTCATCATAATCAGCCTTATTACCTCTCACATAAGCCATGGCATTGGTTGAGCTTGAACCTCCGAGTGTTTTACCTCTGGGTAGGTACATCCTACGCATATTCACATGCGCCTGAGGTTCTGTGGAAAATCCCCAATCTACCGTCGAGCGATGAAGATTTCCATAACCCCCAGGGATTCCGATTTCAAGCTTGCTATCAGGTTTACCTGCTTCCAATAGCAGCACTTTATAGGAAGGATCGGCCGAAAGTCGATTGGCCAAAACACACCCTGCTGACCCTGCTCCGATGATGATATAATGATAAGCATCCATTGGAAAAAACTGTTAAATTTGATTTTTTAAAGTATCTAGCTAAATGGAACCCTAATATTAGCTGCCCTTTACCAACATTAAACCTTCATAATTTATCATTTAAATTTGATTTTACAATAAGTCACACCAAATTTCTTAAGCTATTATCATATTCAAACCTTCATTCATTTTCAAAAAGGGTTACCCACTTAAGCGTATTCTCCAAAAACACTGTGTTTATACTTTATTAGTGATCAACTACAACTAAAAGGTGTGCCAAAAATACCTACCGCAAGCTCAGCCCAAGTGATCAAAAGCAATATTAAGAGAAAAAAGCATAACACAATTTGATGATTGATTTGGACAACCTTCCGTAAGACGAGCTCAATAATCAGTACGGCGATCAACAATAAGGCGCCAGCTACCACAAAGTCAAAGGAAGCCCAATTTACTTCGCTCGTAAACTGCATCGTAACTAAAGGTATCAGTAAAATGAATCCTCCAAGCAAGATCATCAAGGTCAGTCTACGGTTGTTCATAAACTAAAGATAATAAATAAGAGAAGGAATATTTCTCAAAAACTATTCAAACTGACCTTTTTGTTCCTTGCCAAGGCAATTAATCCCAAAATGGGGCCAAGGGCCAAAATCATGAATAGCCCGTCAGATTCAATCACTTCTCGTAAGCCGTTGATCAACTGAATGCTGATAATAGTGATTGAAAAGCCGATACAATTCACGATTGTTAGTGCTGTCCCCTTCATTGCTATAGGCGCGTTTTGAGCCACCAATGTTGAAAACAAAGGCGAGTCAGCAATCACGCAGATGCCCCAAAAAAGGAGGAATCCGATAAACAAACTTTCCAATTCAATTGAAAACATCAAAGGAGAAAATAAGCAGCAAATACAAGACAAAAGCAAGGCGATAAAGGCCGTTCGTTTGGTGCCCAGCCTTTGCGCAACATAGCCCCCCAATACACAGCCAAATCCACCGATACCAATCACAAAAAATGACATCAAAGAGAGGTTAAAGGTACTCGTAGGGTGCCTCGTCAGGTACGTCTTAAGAATCACCGGGACGAATGCCCAAAAAGCATATAATTCCCACATATGACCGAAATAACCAATAGCCGCTGTCCGAAAGGGTTGGTTCTTAAATACCTTTAAAAAAGCCGATAACTGGATGCGCTGGCTTTTTTTTTGATACGGACCATTAGGGACTAACCACATCATCAGTAGTCCCCCCGACACTGCGAGTGCCGACGTTGCCATCATTACAGATTTCCATTCGACAGTAGCCATCAACTCTTTCAATAAATGAGGAAAGGCAGTTCCAAGCACAAGTGCTCCTACCAAAAATCCAAGTGATTTTCCCAATCCCTTTTCATAATGATCCGCAGCAATTTTCATACCCACTGGATAAATACCCGCCAGAAAAAAACCAGTCAAAAAACGAATAGATAGGATGCTTACTAGGCTATGTTTTTCCCAAATCATGCCCATATTGAAGAGCGCCCCAAATAGTGCACAGTAGAAAAATACCTTGGAAGGTGAAAAGCGATCTGCAATGGACAACATCGCAAACAGCAGCGTTCCTGAAATAAACCCAAATTGGACCGCCGAGGTAAGGTGCCCCAGGGCACTCGATTGAAGGTTAAAGGTCAGTGCAAGATCACTCAACACCGCATTCCCAGCAAACCACAGGGAAGTGCAGCAAAACTGGGCAATAACGATGGTCGGAAGGAGATAAAAGGAACGTTTCTCGATCATCATTGCTTTTTATGAAAAGGTGTAATATAGGACATATCAAAATAAAAGAAGGTATGCAATCAAGCAGGATTACGACTTCTCCAAAGAAGCCAAAACGCGCTACTTCATACCTTCTTTATTAACCAATCAATTTAGTTGGCGCCATACACAGTCCATAACAACTACAAAAAAATCAGTCCTCTTTTTTATTGGCGGTATAAAAGGCCAAAAGAGCAAATACAGCCATTAAAATCATTGCGGGTAATGGGGGCGTTACGGGTGCTGTAAACTGATGAATAAGCGCACCGGCCAGAAAAATGAGATTGCCCACACCCACACCCATCAGTACTTTTGCACCACTCGCACCTTCTAAATTTCTTGCAAACAAGACAATTACGGCAATAACGAGCATCGCAGAAGCTAACGCTTGATGCATTAAAGTTCCGACTATAAGACCTTCCTCTGTTAAAAGGTCCGCCGAAAAGGCCCCTTTGGTGATTGCTTCCGCTCCAAGATAAAAGCCAACACCCTCTATTAACGTGATGACTCCAAAAAGCGTAAGTACATTTTTTTTATTTATTAAATTATTCATAATATGATGGTTAAATAATGATGGTTCGACACGTATGGCCTCTCCGACATGGCCCCTTTATAAAGTTGTTTCTAAACTCAACTTACTATACTAAGTTAATGATCTTTTGTGAAAAAAAGATGATGCCTACTAGGTCTGTTGAATTAGAGAAAAAAATAAAATAGAGAAGGTACTTTTTCAAAAAAAAATAGATTTTTCATTGACCCATTTGAATCGTTCTTTAACTCAAGTATCGTACTCAAATACGATCATTGGTTTGAATTTTTCAATTCCTTGATAATGGTGACCACATCAAGGTCGCCTAGTCCACCTGCCACTCCTTTTTTTAAAAGTGAGCAGTGAGCGGTGAAAAGGGGCAAAGAAATGCCTTGTTCTTCGGCCAATTCACATATTAGGAGGGCATCCTTATAAACAAGTCTCAAGGGAGCTTGGGGACGATCATCTTGATCTATAATTTTTTGATACTTTGACTGGTAAACGCTATTGGCCATGGGGCCAGCGTCTATCATGTCAAAGTATTCCTTTTCATCTAGTCCAATATTTTTGGCGAAGTTCACGGCTTCCATCAGTCCGTTCAACATCGTGATGAGTAGTAAATTATTGGCCAACTTCATTTTAGCCGCATTGGGAATTTGTCCACAATACACCACTTTACCGCTAAAGGTGTAAAAAGTCTTTATAACACAAATGAAGTATTAAAATA
>TARA_B110000503_G_scaffold27555_2_pt1 | contig 45934 bp, 37 predicted proteins | sample TARA_B110000503 | Tara Oceans TARA_B110000503 (sample SAMEA4397472) | marine metagenome | biome: Polar Biome; feature: [SRF] surface water layer (ENVO:00010504); material: water (ENVO:00002006), including particulate matter (ENVO:01000060) such as... | depth 5 m | reverse complement strand
TCTGTTTGCAACCAGTGTCATACACGGAAGCCCAGGCATCCAGGTTCCGGCTTCTGGAAAATTTTTTTGTACATACACCAATCCGTTCTCAGGTTAAGGCGAACAACCAATATGAAACGACTAGCAGTATACGCGGGGCTCTCGCTCTCACTTCTATCGCATCAGGCGCTCAGCGCCAATATGTATCTCATGGTGTTTTACGATGATGCTCCGCTAAGTGGCGCGACCGTGTTTCTGGACGAACGCAGTCTGGGAACGACGAATAGTCGCGGCGGTGTAGAAGCTTCACTGGAGTCCGGCGACCACGTGCTGAGCCTGGAGGATGACAATTTCAAACTCCCGGTTGAATTCAGTTCTACTGCGGAGGAAGACGTAGAAATAAAGATTGCATTCACCGCCAGTGCAGGCGATGACCCCAAAGTAGTGATTCGCAAGTTTGGTGAGGAGGGCGCGCTTGGCGAGGGATTTATCACCGGAAAAATTATTGAAGCCAGTGGCGTAGCGTTAGTAGGCGCGACTGTCGCAGCCGCGAATTCTGCTTATACCACAAGCACTGATGAGTTCGGCGTCTATGAGCTCAAGATTCCACGCGGTGAATATACCATCGAGGTTAGTGCTCCCGGATTCCAGAAAGTCTTGGTCCCCGATGTTCGTGTGATGGCGGACATGGGTGTCAATGCGACTGTCACACTGCGGGCACAGGGCGCAATGGTGATTGCGGCACCTACAGTGTCAGCACCAATAGAAGAGGTGTTCGTATTGGGTGTGTTCAATCCGCAGGAAAATGCAGCCAGCGTCGAGCGCTATGCCGGCTCGATCACTAACGCTATCGATGCGGCCCAGCTGGAGCGTTTTGGTGACAGTGATATCGGCTCTGCCCTGAACCGTGTCGCGGGCGTGGCCATTGTCGATCGTAAGTATGCAACGGTTCGCGGTCTGGACGGGCGCTATATTTCCAGTACGCTCAACGGTCTGCTGATGCCCAGTACAGATACACAGCGCAGGGAAGTCGAGCTGGACCTTTTTCCCACCGTCATTGTTGGTGGAATAGAAATTCAGAAATCGTACACCGCCGATCAACTGGCGACGACCACTGGTGGTGCAATTCAGATAGAGACCAAAGGCATTCCAGACGAGCGTATCCTGCAAGTGAGCGGGTCGCTGGGCTACAACCCGGGTGCCACGGGAACGGATATCCTCAGCTATGCCAGCAGCAAAGATGATTGGGCGGGGTTTGACTCGGGACTGAGACAATTACCCAGTGGCGTACTTGGTGCTACCGATGGTGGCCGTTCACTAACGGTCTGTGACCCTGCTGTTGATCCGGTGCGTTGTACCTCCCCTGCGCAGGCGGCCCAACTGGGCGTCCAGTTTCAGGATGATTACAAGGTAGGTGATAAAACCGGCCTGCCGAATACAGAAGTGTCAGTAGCCTATGGCGACAGATTGCCCGCCGGTGAAAATGAGTGGGGCTATTACCTGGCAGCCGATTTTGACCGTACAACCGTCGATCGCGGCAACGCGGAGCTTACCAACCCCCTCGGAGTCGAGGGAAACTACCAACGTTCACAGGAAACCACTGCAATAACGGCTTACTCAGCCCTGGGCTATGAGTACGGAGACGCCAACGAAGTTCTGTCTAAAACCCTGTATCTGCACAATACCGACGACATCACCCGCGTTGAAAACGGTATTGATCAACTGGAAGACAATCAGACAGATACCTATTTGCTGGATTGGATCGAACGACAGTTTGTGTCCCAGTCATTTACCGGCCATAACGAGTTTGATTTTGATCACGGTGTGCACCAACTCGACTGGCGCGGTGCTTACTCAGAGACTGAGCGGGACGAACCCGATCGTCGGACCTATACCTACTTTAATGATTTCCTTTCCACGTCCGCGTTTGAGCGGCGCTGGTCTACGCTGAAGGAGACCAGTAAAGACATGGGCGCAGACTACTCCATTGATCTGGATTGGGGAGGCAACAGTGCGACACAGATAAAGGTCGGTGCTATGTGGTCTGATAAGGACAGGAACTTCGATCAGTACCGCTTTGGCGTAGGTGTCACTGAATTCGGTAGCGATATTGATCTGAATATTGACCAGAGCCTTGAAAATGAGGTGCTGCCCTACAACAACTTCGCAATCAGCAAGGTTGTTTTGAAGGCCAATACTACAGATACCGACTCCTACGATTCCCAGGAGGAAATACAGGCAAGCTATCTCACAACAACCACAGACTTTGGTGAAAGCTGGACCATGTTGGCTGGCGTACGCTTTGAGAAATTCAACCAGAAGCTGACGTACCCGAACGATACGCGTGCGAACAACGAACTGGATTACGACGATTGGTACCCGGCTATCAACCTGACGTGGCGTGCTACCGAGGAGCTGCAGTTCCGCGCGGGCTACTCTCAGACCATATCATACCCGGGTATTATCGAACGCTCAGAAGCGCAAACCTACGACCCGGAAACAGACGATCCGATATTTGGTAACCCTGATCTGCAGGTTTCCACTATCGATAACTCGGATCTACGAGCGGAGTACTACTTCTCTGACAGTGAGAGCGTGTCGCTCGCCCTGTTTTATAAGTCGATTGATAACCCGGTTGAGCGCGCTATACCAGACGCGTCTGGCTCGGCAGCCAGTGGCACGACATTCGTCAACCAGGAGAATGCCAACCTTTCCGGTATCGAGATCGATGGTACCAAGAACGTTCTGGAGTCAGATGACTACCTGGTATTCGTCAGTGGCAATGTGTCCTACATCAATTCCAAGGTGGATCTATCAGATAACTCCTTGCGCCTGGAAGGTGATTCTGCAGATGGTCGCGAACTGCAGGGACAGTCCCCGTGGCTGGGCAACCTGCAAATTGGCATGGATCACTATCCGACAGAGCAGAAATTCACCTTGCTGGTGAACTACTTTGACAAGCGAATATTTCGGATTGCCCGCGGCCAGAACACCGGTCCCGAGTACGAGGATGCGCGTGTGCTAGTCGATTTCACCTATGAGAAGGTCTGGAGCGATAACCTGGTGTTGGAAGGCTCGATCAAGAACCTCCTCAATACCAAAGTCGAGTACTCACAAAACAGCAACACGATTGAGAGCTACAACGTGGGTCGGTTCTTTAAGGCGGGTGTGACATACAAATTCTGATCTTTGTGCGCAAGCTGGCAAAGAGAAGTGTAGTGATTTTTTAGAAAAGCGAAGAAAGTGCAGTCGATCTGCACTAAATTTTAACTTGATCAGGAAGCAAATCATGTTCAAACAAAAGTTGTTTATAACATTACTTGTGCCGCTCATCGCCGGCATGGTCGGCTGTGGTGGCAGTGATGGTGATAAAGTCAATATCACGAATGATTTCTCGAGTACTCCGGTTAATCCCGTCGATCCCGTCGATCCCGTCGATCCGAGTGGTCCCGGCGACTGTGCGCAGGTTGTGCTGGCAGACTTTGTCGACTTCAATGCCGATTGCTCCGTCGGTACGCTGTCTGGCACCATCAACTCAGACTATACCTTGCTGAGCCAGGTGCAGTGGCGACTCGACGGCACCGTGACGGTTGGTGACGGTAACCAGACAGTGAGTAATGTTAGTGATGTGCAGGCCGTACGCGATGCGGGAGTTACCCTCACCGCCGAGCCCGGCACGGACATTCGCGCGTTCGATACTGGTACACTTCTGGTTACACGCGGCTCCATGTTGATGGCCGAAGGTAGTGCGTCACAGCCCATTACATTCAGCAGCCTTGACGATAACTTTGATGGTCTAGGTGAATGGGGTGGCGTCATCATCCAGGGCTTTGCTCCCCAGTACGGCCAGGGCGATACCGGCCCCTGTTACGGTGCGGGTGACGTCTGTAACGTCGAAGGCGAGGGCGGTACTGATATTTCGGTGTATGGCGGCAACGATCCCGCTGATAACTCAGGCTCAATGCGTTATGTCCGTATAGCGGAGGGCGGCCTCATTGCTGGCCCCAATAACGAAATTAATGGTCTGACCTTACAAGGTGTCGGTCACGGCACGGTACTGGAGTATATTCAGGTACACAATAACCTGGATGATGGTATCGAGTGGTTTGGCGGTACTGTGAACCTGCGCTATGCAGTACTGACCAGTAACGATGATGATGACATTGATTACGACGAAGGCTATATGGGCAACATACAGTATGCCCTCATCCAGAAAAATAATATCAACGAGACGCCACAGGGTACCAATGACCCACGCGGTGTAGAGGCCAATTCAAGCGATTCTGCTTATGTGCCTCAAACAGAAGCTGTGTTGGCGAACTTCACCATTATTGGTGGCAAGGTCAATAACAATCCGGCGTCAGCTGAAGGTCAGCAGCCGGGCATGCGTTTGCGCGGCGCTGTCAAGACCGCCGTATACAACAGTTCAGTGAGCAACTTCAATATTGGCTGTGTGCGTATTGATAACGCAGATGTGAATGGTGATGGCTCCAATGTTGTGCCTAGTGTTATCGGCATGGTGAACTTCCTGGGTGATTGCCAGGATGGTTTGTTTCAAAAACTCTCACCCGATGTCGATGATAATGTAGACGCAATTGTGCTGACTTACAGCGACACCATGGCCATTCAGGAGAGCGCGGCGCAACTGGCTCAAGCGCCTACCATCAACTCGGTAAACAATGGCTCGGGTTTTGTGTTTGATCAAACCAACTTTATCGGCGCTGTTGACCCCAATGGCGACGCATGGTGGCAGGGTTGGACATTGCCAGGTACTGTCACGGCGTTGGAGCCTGTGCAGGTGGCCGATTTTGTAAGCTGTAGCGATGACGGCACGAATTGTACAATCACAGGTCGCGTCGACGAGGACTATACCATGGTAGCCGGGGTAGAGTGGCGACTGGACGGCGAAGTCATTGTTGGTGCGGGTAATGTCACCGTTGCCAACAGCGCGGATGTGCAAGCGATACGCAATGCAGGCGTCACATTGACCATTCGTCCGGGCGTGAATGTTCGTGCTTTCGATACAGGCTCGCTGATTGTGACGCGTGGTTCTAAGCTAAATGCCGTTGGTTCTCCGAAAGCGCCGATCACGTTCAGCAGCTTGAACGACGATGATCTCGATGGCGAGGGCGAATGGGGTGGTGTGATTATTCAGGGCTTTGCGCCGCAGTTTGGGCAAGGCGGCACTGGCGCCTGCTTCGGTACCGGCACTGTCTGTAATGTCAAAGGCGAGGGCGGCACAATTGTGGGCAACTACGGTGGTAACGATCCAGCTGACGATAGCGGAGCACTGCGCTACGTGCGCATTGCAGAGGGCGGAAAAATCGCCGGCCCCAATAACGAAATCAACGGCCTGACTTTGCAGGGTGTAGGTTACGCTACTGAAATCGACTATATCCAGGTTCACGGTAATCTCGATGATGGTATCGAGTGGTTTGGTGGCACCGTCAATGTGACGCACGCAGTGCTGACCAATAACGACGACGACGACATTGATTTCGATGAAGGCTATCGGGGTAACATTCAGTACGCCATTGTGCGCAAGGATCCCAATAAAACAACGCCCATTGGCAGCAATGATCCTCGTGGAATTGAGGCCAACTCCAGCGACGCTGATTATGCGCCGGAGACGGAAGCGGTACTGGCTAACATTTTGATCATAGGTAGCTCAGTCAATAACTCTGCAGGTGGTGAACAACCGGGTATGCGTTTGCGCGGTGCAGTTAATGTGTCTATCTACAACACCGCCGTGCGGGATTTTAATACCGGCTGTATCCGTATCGATGATGCCGATATTAATGGCAACGGCACACAGATAGTGTCCTCTGACGTCACTCTGGTGAACGTGCTGGGTGAATGTGTGGATAGTTTCTACGACAAACGTGCTGCGGACATTGCGATAAACTCGGGTGCAAACAGCGTCACAGTGGATGCGGCGTATGCGCTGATAGATGCTGCCGCATCTGTCGCTGCGCCAGGCATTCCGGCGATGATCAATGGTTCGGGCTTCGTCTTCGATGACACTGATTACGTCGGCGCCGTTAAGCCGGGTACTGCTGCTGTCGACGCTTGGTGGGCAGGCTGGATCATCGAGGGGTCACTCGACTAGTCACTTAACTCCCCAATCCAGGGAATCGTTATGCCGCGCCTCAACAGCGCGGCTTTTTTTTGCCTGCACTATCATCGCCTGCACTATTGATAAAGATAGTGATCCCGAATACCTTGCAGCGCAACAGCGTTATTGCTGAATATCCATTCGATACCGCGATTGAGTTCCCTGAACAAGCAGTTCTTCGAGGCGGGAAAGCCCGTGCCGAGGCGCTGCTCGTGCTTGTCGTGTTGCCGCTTCAGCGGGTTGGTCAGTAGCAGGTAATGCCCGCCCAGTCCGCCATAACGGTGTGCGATGGCCTGCTCGCTGATTGTTTTGACGTTGGTTTCCGCCACTGGGAAAAAGCTCTCACTGGGCAGGAAGTCCAGGGGCTCAAACAACGTAGGGTCCAGCGCCAGCAAATGGAAATCCGTAGCCGGTATTAGCGGCGCAAGCAGTGAGCGCAGTATCTCACACTGCCGGGTCGGTTCGGGCCACGGCTCAGCCTTGAGCTCAAGCATCAGGTGGGTATTGCCGCCAAAGCGACGAAGGACGTCCTCGAGGCGGGGGATATCGGGGACCTGGATGTGCAGTTGATCAAATGTCAGGCTGTTGAGTGGGGTCGCCACACCAAAGACCCGTGCCGGGCTGGGATCGTGACAGATAACCGGCACCAGATCGGCAGTCCAGCGGATATCGCACTCCAAACCCCATACGCCAGCGCTCCGAGCTCGATCAAAAGCCTGCAGGGTGTTTTCCATCACGCGCTTGTTATCGTGTTCGCCGCGGTGCGAAATAATTTTGCAGCGCTCAAGCGCAGCGCGCTCAGGTACCGGCCGGGGGATCACGGCCATCATTGAATCCACGACTGTCATCGCAATATCGAGTAAACTCATTATTAACCTACCTTGACCAATCCAGGACACGGGCACCGATGTTAGCCCTTGTGTACCGTCTGCGTAAATGGAGCAGCAACAGGATTTCATGACAGACTTATCCAATCCGACTACCCCCGCGCCAGGTGCCCATCCTGCCAGTAACCGCGAATTGGTGGCCTGGGCGTTCTACGATTTCGCAAATTCAGGGTATACCACTGTCGTCATGACGACTATTTACAGTGCGTACTTTGTCGGTGTGGTTGCCGCCAGGCTTGATGAACAATCCCCCGGAACAGCAACGTTACTTTGGACGCTCGCCATCGGCGCTGCGAATCTGTTCGTGCTGATTGCAGGGCCTATTGTGGGTGCGGTAGCAGATCACCGCGCCAGGAAAAAACGTTACCTGCTGGTATCTTCGATATTGTGCGTCGCTGGTACCGCTGGTCTTGCCTTGGTGGGACCCAATGCGGTAGCGCCAGCAATGCTGCTGCTGGTGCTAGCGACAATTGCGTTTGCGATGGGGGAGAACCTGATCGCAGCGTTTCTCCCGGAAATCGCCCATCGCGATGGTATGGGGCGTATCTCTGGTTTTGGTTGGAGTCTGGGCTACTTTGGCGGCCTGCTCACACTGGGTGTCTGCCTTATCTATATCAACTGGGCGAGTGCCCGCGGACTGGAGTCCACCCATTATGTCCCCGTTGCGCTGCTGATCACGGCGGGAATATTTGCAATCACCGCCTGCCCAACCTTCTTGTGGTTGCGCGAGCGGGCGCAACCCAAACCTGCCATCGACGGCGTATCTTACCTCAAGGCGGGCTTCGCCCAGGTTCGAAGTACCCTGCGCCATGCGGCGCGCATGCCAGACCTGTTTCGCTTCCTGCAATGTCTCACGCTTTTCCAGGCAGGTGTTGCCACCGTCGTGGTGGTGGCGGCAATCTATGCCCAGGAAGAAATGGGCTTTGACACGCAGCAACTCATTCTGCTGATCATGGTGGTTAACCTGACTGCCGCAATTGGCGCCTTTGCCTTCGGTCATGCTCAGGATCGTTTCGGATCGGTGCGCACTCTCGCCGTCGCGCTGCTGGTGTGGGTGGCGGCCATCGTAGTGACGCTGTTGGCCGACGAGCCGGCTGATCTCTGGCTGGCGGGCAACTTGATGGGACTGGCGATGGGTGCTACCCAGGCTGGCGGTCGCGCGCTGATAGGCCAATTGACCCCACAATCGAGGAACGCGGAGATATTCGGGCTATGGGGATTAGCTAACCGCGCGGCAGCGATTATCGGTCCGGTCAGTTACGGCGCCATCAGTCAATTGACTGACGGCAATTACCCCCTTGCGATGCTGTCCACCCTGGTGTTTTTCGTATTGGGACTGGTGCTCCTGTTCACTGTCGATGAAGAGCGTGGCAAGTTGGCGGCGGCTGCCCTCAGCGAAGTGTAATGATGCTGGTATTACATCTCGTACAGGCAGCCTGTCGAAAGGTTTAGTGAGTGCTGAGCGCCAGATAGAAAAAGTACATACAGATCCCGTAGCTACCGAGAAACAGCAGCGAGCGCAGTTTGTCGATGTTACCGAGATACGCCGGGATATAGGCGATGCGCAGGGCGACAAAGACCATGACCAGCGTGGAAATACTGCGCAGATCCACACCACCAATAAACAGCGCCAATACGGCAGCACTGAACACTGCCAGAGCCTCCCAGCTGTTGGCCTGTGCGGCCACAGCACGTGCCCCGGCACCGGATAGTTGTTGCGACTGGATACGGGGTTCCTTGTTGTCGACGCTGCCTAATTGCTGCCGGCGGAAATAGCCCCCCACCCAGGAACAGATGATGGGGAGAAGGCACAAAATTAATAAGCTGCCGATTACTGTGTTCATAAAATTTTTGCTCCGTTGTTGTAATTTTTCACGCGTGATTAGTTGTGTTGGATCCGGCTGAGAAAGGTCTCGGTCGCACCACCGCTCATCGGGAAGGCGTCGACCGGAGGGACGCCAGTAGCAGCGGCTTGTCGGGCATAGTACCATCCACGCCGAGATCGATCATTCGCAGCATGTCTTCGCAGGAATTTATCGTCCATACCTGTACCGCGAGGTTAACGGCGTGACTGTAGCCGATGAAATCGGGGGTGACTACCTCCAGGAAAAAATCATCGGGTATCTGCGGGCCAATTTGGCTGGTGTCGGGCGGAACCTGAAACGCAATGTGTTCTGGTACCTCAGGCATTACACAATATTTCCGCAGCTTCCTCCAGGCCGTCACCGATAGGGTCGATACCGATGTGACCCCCGCGGCACCCTCAGGTGCGGCAGTGGGTACCACGGTGAGAGACGATGGGGATTGTTGCGGGGGCGAGAGCGTCGACTGCGGGTTCGAGGTGTCAGAGCACCCCATGAGCAAGATGACGATGATGAGGTTGGTCGCGGCGAGAATCTTTTTCATAATGATATTTTCGGGTAACCATTTTAGGGTGTAGGGTACAGGATATGGCCGGGGCGATGACATGCTTGTTACGTGTCGAGAATGCATTTGGCTACCAGCTCTGGTGCCTGCATGGGAATGAAGTGATTCAACTCCGGCAGGTAGATTTCCCGGCAGTTTGGCAGTGCGTCGGCCAGACCGGGCCAGGTAGGTGAGGTGCTTAAGTCGATGGGCGAGTCCGTTCCGGGTGCGGCGCGCAGTAGCGTGACGGAAGTAATAATCCCGGGCAGTTCCTCAAGAATGATTTCGTTGCCTTTCTGGTTGAGATAGAGGCTCGCCTCGTTGATCGGGTCGCAGGCCAATTTGTGCAGGGCGTTTTCAGTGGCGGGAAGCAGCGCGTGATCGCAGTAGTCGCGCAGTACCTGCGGTTGCCAGGTGCTGAAGGGCGCGCGATCCTTGAAGCGCTCATACATCTGCCGAGCATCGCGCCACTGGTTTTTGCGACGGCTTACCGGGTGATCATTGGCGCGCAGGGCCGCTGATAATGTTTGAAACTGGCTATAGCGGTCGGCCGACATGATCACTGGATCTATCAGGACAAGGTGCTTAAAACGATGCGGAGCTCGCGCGGCTGCACGCGCGATCAGGTGGCCGCCTAGGGAGTGTCCGACGCCCACCAATCGCTCAAGATTCATTTTTTCGATAAGCTGGTAGATATCATCCGCCATCAGGCGCCAGTCTACCGCTCCATGGCTTCCGCTGGCACCGTGGAAACGCAGATCCACGGCATATATATGCCGCCCCGGGAGTTGCTGCACTACTTGCGTCCAGCAGCGACTGTGGAAGCCGGTGGCATGCAGCAACAAAATGGGGTCTCCACCACCTGGCCATTCAATGCCAGCCAGTTCGATATCACCAATATCGAGTCGGAATTCTCGGGATTCTCGCATGTTGTATAGATACCTTTTGGTTATTCAAGCTGTGGATAGTGTATTGCGGATCAGCGCAGCGCGGCCCTGACTTTGGGATCGTAGCTCTTGCGAATGAGGGAGGCCGGATAGTCGTAGGTCGGTTGCTCAAGTGGCGTGGGAGCGAGCAGTGGAGGTCTGGCGATAGGGTGCGCTGGACGATTGTGATACCGTCGACGCGGTCCAACGGGACGCTGGTAATCTCCCGAATAAACAGTGACCGGGTCGTAGTACTCGACCAACTCCTGTGATGCCGCATCGGCATACTTCTGTGCGTCTAATTGGCGCAGCTCGGCGCGATGCTTCTCCCTTGCCATGCGATCGCTCGCCATACGGTCGGTGGTGTCTCGCATGTCCGCTAGTCGCTGCTCTGTCACATTACTCGACGGCGGTGCCGGCACATCAATTACCACTGTTTCTACCAAAACATCACCTGGCGGCCGGGTATCGGAAAAACTGACAACGCCGTTGTCGTCAACTGATTTATAAACGGTTGCGGCCAAGCCCGGCAAGCAGCACAGCAGGGAGAGTGCAGGCAGCCAATGATATTTTCGCAGATGATTCATACCTTGAAGTATAGATTCCGTCACCCGGTGTAACAAACCTTTCCGTCAAATAGGAAATTGTCACATTTAATAGTCAGTTATTAGGCAGTGCATTCTAATTTTTAGCAGTATCTTAAAAAGCATGGTTGCACAGCGCAGCATTATTGTTCCCTTTAACCTGTTAGGAAATGAACTCATGGCTACTGCTAAAAAGACAACGGCAAAGAAAACAACGGTAAAGAAAACAACGGCAAAGACGACGGCTATCAAAGCTTCGGCAGACAAAGTGGTGAATGTTTACCTGGGTCTACTTGGAAAAGGCATTGACGTAGTGCAGGACAATATCGAGAGCGTTCGCAAGGACAGCGGTAAGCAAGTATCCATGTTGGAAAAGCGCGGCATGAAACTGCGTAAAGCCTTGACCAGGCGCGTCAAAGGAATTGATGTTCCAGAAATGGATGCAGTCGTGAGAGATACCAAGCGTCAGATAAGCAAGGCTCAAAACCAGGTTGAAAAGGTTCAGAAGCAAATGGAAGGCGCTGTTGAAGATGCGATTGGCTCGTCCAAGGTCAAGAGAACTGTGGCGCCCAAGCGTAAGACGACAGCGCGTAAAGCCGCTTAAAACGGACTGCGTGATACTGCAAGCCGAGTCGGCATGTCTGGCTCGGCTTTTTTTGTTTCATCAGTTGAGCGTTTTAGTTTAAGCGCATCACCATCCACCCGTTCAGCCGTGCCGTTAGTCATAAGCCGCGTTATCGCCGGCGGGCGAGATCCATAAACCCGATAAGCATATGTACCCAGCGCGATTTTATCTCCGCACTTTCAGGGTACTCGTCCTTGTCGATACACTCGTCCATCAAGCGGTGGACCTCGGGTTTCTCCCGGGCCTGGCAGAATGTGACCAGGTTTTAGCGCGCATTGCCATCCAGCATCAGTTCGTCGTGCACCACCGTGTAGGCATGTCGGGGGTCTAGCTGCTTTTCAGGAAACGTGTATTTCGACATAGAGGTACTGAGGTCGGCCGAGGCGTAAATATCGTCGTCGAGTTTGTCGCGTATGGAATTTTTTTCGTATAATGCTGTAGAGATTAGTCCTGTGAATTGTGTTGTCGCTGAAGTAATAACTCCAGTCGGCTGTCGGGCAACAGTACACTGCGTTCGACTCGGAAATCGTCGAGCAACGCTGTTAGCGCCCGCTGACTGTGTGGCGCGTAGCAGGGCGGAGTTGTGCGTCTACTTCGAACGTTCAGGGTGTCCAGCTGCTGGATGCCGTAAACGTGGTGTTTTTGTGGGGTTTTGCGATTGTGCACAGAAAACGCGTGCGCCAGGCTGTTTTGTTTCAAATGGGGACGCAACACGGCTTGAAGTGCGGCGATCGCCTCGCTGTCGAGGAAGTTGAATAAATCCCAGAACAGGCAGACGTCGAAAAAAGTATCTGCAGAAAACTGCAGCAGCTCCTGGAATTGCTGCAGCGGGGTGAGTGCTCCATCCTCGGTTAGTACTATGGGCAGAGCCGGGAACACATCGATGAAATGTAACTTGCAGCGGTAGTCGGAGAAAAATTCGACCGTCTCTGGCAACGCCGCACCGATATGAAAAACAGTGACCGCCTGTCCCGCACTGAACCGCTGGAACAGTGCGGGTAATAAATTAGAAGTTTGAGTAGATACTTTAGGCAATGGCTAGGCCGTGAAAGCTGGGATCCGCTAATCGGTGAATCATCGCGACCGCGTAAATGCTATCAGACGCTCTTCAGATCGAGGCCAGACGTCTTGAGTTGTGGTGCGTAAGACTGGCTGGACTGATGGGTGGCCACCGGTGTTTTATGAATGCCGGCCTCTGCCGGGTCCATGTCTATGCTGCCCTTGAACATGGCGCCATCCTCCAGTGTAACTCGGGGGGCGATGATATTGCCGTGGACATTACCCGATTTCGAAATGATCACCTTTTCCTTACCGATGATATCGCCGGTGACCTTGCCATTGATTTGTATCACCTTGGCCTGGATATCGGCGTAGACTTCGCCGGACTCGCCGACGGAAACCTGATTGCCGTTGAGGTTGATCTTGCCTTCGACCCTTCCCTGAATAAGGAGATCTTCTTCGCCAGAGATTTCACCTTTAATAACGATACTTGGTCCTATCATAGCTATTTTACTCGCAGGTTCGGGGGGAACAGGAACGAAGTGGGATTGGGGTGGAGCAGAATCCTGAGCCGGTGATGCTGCGGCTTTGTTTTTGGATCGACTAAACATATCAATCGCCCCCGTAATATGAATTTGAGCTAGCATGCTACCAGTGTCACGGTAGATTCACCAGTACCCTGATTGGGTGCGGTAGGCATCGTCGCATCCGCTTTACCCGTTACAAGGGTTTGATGTACGTGGCACGATTGATTTGTACCCATGAATGCACTACTTTTACATTGAGTATATTCCTATAATTTCTGCTTGAGGTGTACGCGATGTTGAAGCGCATATTTGTTTCCCTTTTTGTTGTGGCAGCGTTAACGGCTTGTGCCGTCAATCAGCAGGCCAAATTGCCACTTGTGAGCTCCGACGGGTTGCATCTGGTGCCGGATACCAAAATGGCTGCCGTCTATCTCAAGCCGGGGGCTGACCTGAGTCAGTATGACAAGATCGCATTACTGGACACCTACGTGGCTTTCGCCAAGAACTGGGAGCGTAATTATAACGAGGACGCCACTTTCGAAGACCAGATCAGCGACAAGGCGATGCAGAAAATTCGCCAGAAAGTGTCCAGGGGTTTTGCTCAGGAATTTACCAAAGTGCTGAAGGCTGATGGCCGTCAATTTGTCAAAAAAGGCGGCAGCGGAGTGCTTATTCTTCGCCCGGCAATTATTGACCTGCGAATTACCGCGCCGGATCTGATGACGCCTGGGATGGAGCAGACTTTTGTCGCGAGTACCGGCAGTATGACCCTGTATCTGGAGATGCTCGACGGCAAGACTGGCGATCTCATTGCCCGGGTTATTGATCCGGAAGCTGCAGGCGAGGGCGGCATTGCCGAAGTGGCAAACTCTGTCACCAATAAGGCTGATTTTGATCGAATAGTGAGTCGCTGGGCCCAACTACTGAATGCGCATCTGGCACATCTCACCGGCAAATCTGCCCCGTAGATGTTGTTGCGGAAAGCCGGCACTCAACCGCGTGGCGTTGTTTAACTGTTATCGCGGGCGGCGGGAAGGTAATCCCGCGTCAAATCCTCTGAGACCTGCCACAGCTTTGCAGCCATAGCGTCATCGTGGATAAAAGGCGTCTTGCCTTTATCCACCTTGCAATCCGAGAAATAGAATCCACGCACATCAACCAGCTCGGGGTTGGTGGCCACATAGCAGGTGGTGGCGGCGCCTTCTTCAACAGTTTTCAGGAACAACCAACCAATATACTTGGCTCCCCACTGCTGCCATTTAGGCAGGTACTGCAGCAGATTGGTGCCGATCACGCCGGGGTGTACGCTATTGGCGGTGGCTTCTGTGTGAGAAATTCGTGCGGCCAGTTCGCGCGCACACAAAGCGTTGGCCAATTTTGATATGCCGTAGGCGTTCCACGGCTCGTAATGCTGGCTGCCGTCGAGGTTGTCGAATTCGATACCATTTTCAGCGCGGCGATGGGCGGCGGAACTGAGTATCGTGAAACGACCCTGGGGCGCGGCCAGCACTGGTTCGTACAATTGATTAATCAGGATGAAATGCCCCAGGTGATTGACAGCAAACTGCTTTTCTACGCCGTTGACCAGCTCTAGTTCGGGCAGGGCCATTATGCCAGCATTCGTGATGAGACTGTCCAGTGGGATATTCATTGCACGAATTATCTCGGCGCAGCGCACCACGGATTCCCAGTCAGCGAGATCCAGAAATAGTGGTGTCGTCTGGCCTGTTATGCTGGCGCAAGCTGTATCTGCTTTTGCCTGGGTTCGTGCGATGCAGATGATATGTGCGCCGCGCAGGGCGAGCACCCGCATCGTTTCATAGCCGAGTCCTGAGTTTGCGCCGGTAATAGCGATAGTAAGGCCACTAAGATCCAGTCCCTCGGTGACCTCCTCGGCGGTAGAGCCGCTATTGAAGGGACTGCTCGGTGGCTGGCGCGTAATAATCTGTGCCACTACTGAGGAGGGCAGGGCACTGAGAACGCCAACTGTCGCCATGTGTTGCAAGAACTGGCGGCGGCGAAGTTGCTCGTTGGACATAGAACAGGTCTCTAGCTTGCTTAAGCGGCCAGTATACGCGAGCCGCTTACGCAGTTGACCGCCAACCTTTGCGACATTGTGTAGACAAAGCGGGGCTTGTAGCCGTTTAACGTCCGGTCTCTGGGCGTGACGCCGGTGCCAGTTCTGTTACAATGCTGCCCCTCGAAATACCCCAGATGGCCCTTGATGTGAGCAACCTTCCTTTTTCAAACCTGGGCTTGCCCGCGACCCAACTCAGCAATCTGAACAGTCTGGGCTACCTTAAAATGACGGCAATACAGGCGGCAGCCCTGCCGCTAGCCTTGTTGGGTAGTGATTTAATAGCCCAGGCCAAAACCGGCAGTGGAAAAACGGCCGCGTTTGCACTGCCATTGCTCAGTCGGCTCAATCCACAGCTTTTTGCTGTTCAGGCCCTGATTCTTTGTCCAACCCGGGAATTGGCCTCGCAGGTGGCCAGTGAAATTCGTCGCCTGGCGCGGTACCAGAGCAATATCAAAGTGGTTATTTTGTGCGGCGGGCAGTCGATTGGCCCCCAAATAGGCTCGCTGGAACATGGTGCACATGTGGTGGTGGGTACGCCAGGACGGATCAAGGACCACTTGCGCAAGGAGACCCTTTCACTGGCGTGTGTCAATACGCTGGTGCTGGATGAGGCCGATCGTATGCTGGAGATGGGCTTTATTGAAGACATCGAGGCAATTATTGCGCAAACACCGGTCGACCGGCAGACCCTGCTGTTCTCCGCCACCTATCCCGACAACATTCAGGTATTAAGCAATCGTTTCCAGAAGTCACCGCAGCGCGTCAGTGTGGAGTTCTTCCACACCGAACAAGAAATTATGCAGCGTTTCTTCGTGTGCCAGAAAAACGATCGACTGGCGTCTCTGGTCAAACTGCTAGCCCACTTCCAGCCACAGGCCGTCGTGGTGTTCTGCAATACCAAGCAACTCGTCCGCGAGGTATGTGAATACCTCAGTCAGTCGGGCATTCAAGCTCAGGCGCTGCACGGCGACATGGAGCAGCGCGACCGCGATCAGGTGTTGATTCAGTTTAAGCATCTCAGCTGTAATATTCTGGTGGCTACGGATGTAGCCGCCCGCGGCCTGGATATCGACGACTTGTCCGCCGTGGTGAACTTCGAATTGCCGCGCAATGCCGAGGTCTACGTGCACCGCATAGGGCGCACCGGGCGCGCCGGCAAAGAGGGTATAGCGCTCAGTCTGTTCGCCGACTCCGAGCGCTATAAACTACAGAGCATCGGCGATTACCAGCAGCGTGAGGTGGAGTTCGAAGCAATAGAGCAGCTGGAACACACCAACGCAAGTGTGCCGTTGCCGCCCTATGCAACGCTGGTTATTGCCGGCGGGCGCAAGGAAAAAGTACGCGCTGGTGACATCCTGGGCGCGCTCACGGGGGATGCCGGTATAGACGGCAAAGCCGTCGGTAAAATCACCGTGACCGATTACGCCGCATACGTCGCAATCACACAAGGCGTGGCGGACAAGGCCCTCGGGCGGCTGCTCAATGGCAAGATCAAAGGCAGAAAGTTTAAGGTCCGTAAGCTCTAGGTTACAGATTAAGACATGGAAACGTGACCTGCAGCATTGAGGAGTATGTGGGTTGCATGCCGGGATAACCATGAGATTTGGATTATTACCAATGACCGGGGTCGATTTTGGGCCGTAAAGTCTCTAGGATGTGCCTCCGGTTTGAAGACCCCCCCGTAATCGCACCTCAACTACACCTTCGTGTCAGGAATAGTCCGTTGATCTCTACCGCCAACATCACTATGCAGTTCGCCGCCAAACCCCTGTTTGAAAACATCTCGGTCAAGTTCGGAGATGGCAATCGCTACGGCTTGATCGGCGCCAATGGCTGCGGCAAATCAACCTTTATGAAAATTCTGGACGGGAGCCTGATCCCCACTGGCGGCAATGTTTCCATTTCGCCCAATGAGCGTCTTGGAAAGTTGAGCCAGGATCAGTTCGCGTACGAACAGTACACTGTTGTCGATACCGTACTGATGGGGCACGAGGAGCTGTGGGAGGTTAAGCAGGAGCGTGATCGCATTTATGCCCTGCCCGAAATGACGGAAGACGACGGTATGAAAGTCGCCGAACTGGAAGTGCAGTTTGCGGAAATGGACGGCTATAGCGCCGAGAGCCGCGCCGGTGAGATATTGATGGGGGCGGGTATTGCGCAGGCATTGCACTATGGGCCCATGAGTGGTGTGGCACCCGGCTGGAAGCTGCGTGTGCTGCTGGCTCAGGCGCTATATTCAGATCCAGATATTCTGCTGTTGGATGAACCCACCAACAACCTTGATATCGATACCATTCGCTGGCTGGAAGCCATGCTGAACGAGCGCAACTGCACGATGATTATTATCTCGCACGACCGTCATTTTCTGAATGCTGTCTGCACCCATATGGCCGATATTGATTTTGGTGAGCTGCGGGTATACCCGGGCAATTACGATGATTTTATGACGGCTTCAACGGCCGTGCTCGAACGGCAACAGTCGCAGAATGCCAAAAAGAGTGCGGAAATTGCGGACCTGCAGCAGTTTGTCAGTCGTTTTTCTGCCAACGCCTCCAAAGCGAAGCAGGCGACATCGCGCGCCAAGCGTCTCGAAAAAATCAAGCTGGACGATATCAAGCCCTCCAGTCGAGTCAGTCCCTATATTCGCTTCAAGCAGGAAAAGAAATTACACCGCCAGGCTCTGGTGCTGGACAAACTGGGTCATGGCTTTGATGACGGACCGCTGTTTGAAAAAGGTAGTCTTATTTTGGAAGCCGGTGCTCGATTGGCTGTTATCGGCGAAAACGGCGCGGGCAAGACCACGTTTTTGCGTTGCCTGATGAATGAATTGTCGCCCAATAGCGGCGATGTGAAGTGGGCTGAAAACGCGACACTGGGCTACTGTCCGCAGGACAGCACCCGGGAGTTTGACTGCGACCTGAACCTGTTTGACTGGATGAGCCAATGGCGTAAGCCCAGCCACGACGACCAGATTGTGCGTGCGACCTTAGGCCGTCTGTTGTTCTCCTCTGATGATTTCCTGAAGAAGGCAAAAGTCTGCTCCGGTGGTGAAAAGAACCGCCTGTTATTCGGCCGTCTGATGATGATGGATACCAATGTTCTGCTGTTGGATGAACCGACCAACCACCTGGATATGGAGTGTATCGAATCGTTGAACCTGGCGCTGGAACACTATGACGGCACGCTGGTATTTGTCAGTCACGACCGCGAGTTTGTGTCGTCTCTTGCGACGCGCATCATCGATATCAAGGATGGCGGGCTAGTAGATTTTCAGGGCACCTATGAAGAGTACCTGTCCAGCCAGCAAACAGCAGCGCGGTTGGCCAGCGCATCCTGAGTAGCCTCAGTCCAGTAAGTCGGGCTGCTCAGCGATAATCACATCGTACATTGGTTGAAAACTGAACCAGCCTGCCAGTGGATTGCCCACTGTTTCCCGGGTCTGGAGTGCCACCTCGTGGCGAATCATTTTGGGCGTTCCTGCGGCATTGGCCATTAATTGCGCCTGACAACTGCGTTCCATCGTGATAAACCACCACGCGGCCGCTTCAATCGTTTCGCCCACAGTCAGCAAGCCGTGGTTCTGTAAAATAGCCGCTTTGCAGTCGCCCAGTGCCGCTGCGATCTGCTCGCCCTCGCTGTTGTCCAGCACCACGCCCCTGAAATCATCAAACAACACATGGTCTTCATAAAAAGCGCAGCTGTCCTGTGTTAAAGGATCCAGCAGTTTACCCAGCGAGGAGAAGGACTTTCCATAGATGGAATGTGAGTGTGCGGCGGCCGTGACCTTGGGGTTGGCCATGTGAATCTGTGAATGAATGGTGAATGCAGCGCCGTTGAGCAATCCCTGACCCTCGACTACCTCACCGGTGTGACTCACCAGCAACAGATCGGAAACTTTCATCTGCTTGAAGGACCGACCCATAGGGTTGACCCAGAAATGATCGAGTCGCTCCGGGTCGCGCACGGTAATGTGTCCTGCGACACCTTCATCGAAACCAAACTTTCCAAAAAGGCGAAGGGCTGCGGCCAGCTTGTTTTTCCGATCCAGGCGAATTTCTTCCACATTTTCCGATTGCGGGACCATGCTATTGGCGGCGTCCATGTTCATAACGATAGAGTTTGCTGCGTCTTTCATAGTGGTGTCCTCGCCCAGGTCTGTACAATTTGATTAGGCAGTTTACACTCTTCTTTGGAAGTAAGTCGACTGGCTCAGCCAAGGCCTTGCTCACGCAGTAAGCGTGGCTTGCAGCTCACGTTCTACAGGCAAAACCGAAATCGGACCCTGTCCATATTACGTATAAAAAGTGGAAGCATTGAACCATGGTTACGCCGACCATCGCTCCCGACATAGCGCAATCCATTCTCTGAGACCCGCGCTGTGAAACTTTTCGCGGTGTGTAATCAGGAACCACTCGCGGCGAAAGTCGCGTGAGGGTACGGCCAGTGGCACCAGTGAGCCACGCTTGAATGCATCGACCAGGCACACACGCGATAGGCAACCCACGCCGAGTCTCGCCTCTACGGCACGCTTGATGGCCTCTGTATGCTGTAGTTCCATGGTGATGTCGAGGTCCGTCAGAATACCGTGCATGGCGCGCTCGAAAGCCTGACGGGTGCCAGAGCCGTGCTCACGGACGATCCAGTGTAATGTCAGTAAATCCGAGTCAGACAGCGTGCTGGACGCTACCATCGGGTGGTCGGGTGCGGCGAATACCACCAGTTCATCCCGGCGCCAGTGCATAATGTCCAGGTCCGGGTGCTGCAGTTCGCCTTCGATCAGGCCCATATCCAGATCAAAGCCGGCTACCCGCTTGGCAATCGTCTCAGTATTGGCCACGCTAAGCGCGATGCGAGCCTGCGGGTGTTGACGGCGAAAGTCGGCGATCATGTTGACTGCAATGTAATTGCCAATAGTCAGTGTCGCGCCCACTTGCAGCTGCCCAACCACATCCTCACCGGCCAGTGCCTGTTCCAGGGCACGCGCCTGCTCCAGCAGTTTTTCCGCCTGAGGCCGCAGTTGCTGCCCCAGTTCACTGAGGCGCAGCCGCTTGCCAATGCGGTCGAACAGCTTGACGTCGAATTGGCTCTCCAACTCCCGCAGCGACCCGCTGGCAGCAGATTGAGACATGGCGAGCGTCGCTGCGGCACGGGTCACGTTCTCAAAGCGCGCTGTGGCAAGGAATACCTCCAGTTGGCGCAAGCTGTAGCGCATAATGCTTCCTATATCGTTAATAACGATTTATCTTATCTAATATAACCGCTTTGCCGATTAAAGAATACGCTTTATCTTTGCGTCACTAAGATTTATTCAGAGGCACCTCCCATGGCACAGATACTGCGAGAAGAAGTCACCTCGGTTCATCATTGGACCGACCGTCTATTCAGTTTCAAGACAACGCGCAATGCCGGGTTTCGTTTCAAGAATGGACATTTCACCATGATCGGCCTGGAGCAGGAGGGCAAGCCGCTGATGCGGGCCTATAGTCTGGCCAGCGCCAACTACGAGGATGAGCTGGAGTTCTTCAGCATCAAGGTGCCCGACGGTCCGCTCACGTCCAAACTGCAAAATATTCAGGTTGGCGATAGCCTGCTGGTTAATAGTAAGTCTACCGGTACGCTGGTGCAGGATAATCTGTTACCGGGCAAACACTTATACCTTATCGCCACTGGCACTGGGCTTGCACCTTTCCTGAGTATTATTCGTGATCCGGAGACTTATGAGCTATACGACAAAATCATACTGACCCACGGTTGCCGCTACACTGATGAACTGGCCTATCGGGAGCTTATTACGGAGCACTTGCCGCAGCACGAATACCTCGGTGATTCCGTGCGTGACAAGCTGATTTACTATCCCACGGTGACGCGCGAGAAGTTTGATAACAACGGGCGTCTCACGGACCTACTACGCATTGGCAAGTTGGCCACCGATATTGGTCTGCCGCCGATCAACCTAGAGGATGATCGCTTTATGATCTGCGGTAGCCCCAGCATGCTCAAGGATATTTGCGCGCTACTGGACAGTCGCGGGTTTCGCGAATCGCGCCACGGAGAAGCGGCGCACTATGTTATCGAGCGGGCGTTTGTAGAGAGTTAAGCGACTCCAGCCACGCCAGTCGATCCAGTCCCGGGAGATCTGACAGGCGGCGACTCCACTTGGCAAACGCTGCAGCGGAGCTAACACCAATCGCAGGCGATATCAGCACCAGCTTGGCTACCGGCGGCAGTGTCTGCTGGCCCCGTCGCAGTGTGTGCGTAAATTGTCTGGTTGAGCTCGGCAAACAACGTGTCCTCCTAGCGTAGGTGGTCTTCAGGGCTGGTGATATCGTCAGCCGTTTCCGCTGAGCACTCGCGCTTCAGGACTCCCGTGTGCCAGGACTTCAAGTCAGAAGTGTTGCAGCTGGTCAGTAGCAGCAAAGCGCATAGGGCTGCGCGCAGGGTCGACGATAGCGGTGGTGTGTTCAAAGGCAAATTTCTCTTGCAGCGAACTGCATCCAGCAACAATATAGGTGTAGTTGCACGATGATCCAGGCGGTGCCGGGTATTTGTCGCATCGGGGAAGATTCCGGGTACCTGCAAAGCTTGCACCCGCTTAACGTGTGGTCGAGTTTGAACTCAAATTATGGGAAGTCCGGAAGTCCGGCCGAGGAGAATGTATGTCATGTTTCAACTACCGGGTGCTGGCGAGCCTGTGTCTTGCACTGTTGCTGACCGCCTGCGTAGTAATGCCGAGCAATCTCAAGGCGACCACGGATTATAACCATAGCTATGACTTCAGCCACATTCACAAGATAGCGATTCAGCCTATCGCCAAAGGCGAGCTCTCCACGATGATGACGTCTGATGCGCAGATCACTCGTATCAATCATGCCCTGACTGCGGAACTACAGCGTCGTGATTATGAGGTGGTCACGGTCAATGCTGATGCTGATATTTTCCTGTCCTGGAAGTTTTTGCCACTGGAACACGATGAGGTCGCCACGTTCGATCCCGCAACCCAACAGATTACAGGGGGCACGCTCACTGTCAGCATGGTTGATCCGGTTAACTTGCAGTCGATCTGGCGCGCTACTCTTCACTCAAACATGCGCAATCAGCCTGATACTGAAGAGGCTGCTCAGTACCGTGAGGCCGCGGCCAAAACGATTCTGGCGCAGTTTCCGCCAGATCCGGCGACCGGCTGATTGGGTTGTAGATTTGGATCTCCCGCGTATGGGCCACAATGTAACCTGGCCGCGTGGCGGAGGATGTCACCTGTGCGCATTTTTCTCCCAATCCAGTAATTCCCCATGACCTTTGATACGCTTGGGCTGTGCGCCCCTTTATTGCGAGCTATCGAGAAAAAAGGCTACCGCGAACCTTCGCCGATTCAGGCCGCTGCGATTCCGGCTGTGCTGTCCGGCCGCGATGTGATGGCGGCAGCGCAGACCGGTACCGGTAAAACGGGCGCCTTCACGCTGCCGATCTTACAGCGGCTATATGAGAGCGGTGCGCCGCAGCCACACCGTATCCGTGCGCTGGTGCTGGCTCCCACGCGTGAACTGGCCGTGCAGGTAGCCGAGAGCATCGCCGCTTACGCCGCGCATCTACCCTTCAAGTCAGCCGCGGTGTTTGGCGGCGTGAAGATCAACCCGCAAATTGACGCGTTGCGCAGGGGTGTCGATATTCTGGTGGCAACGCCCGGGCGATTGCTGGACCTGTATCAGCAGAGCGAAGTGGATTTTTCCAATCTGGAGGTGCTGGTGCTGGACGAGGCCGACCGCATGCTCGATCTTGGCTTTATCGATGATATCCGCCGTATTATCAAGGTGCTTCCGCCGCGACGCCAGAACTTGATGTTCTCGGCTACTTTTGCCAAAGCCATCAGGGACCTGACTAAAACGATTCTGCACAAGCCGCTGGAAGTCTCTGTATCACGGGCCAACGCAGTGGCAGAACGGGTGGAGCAGTGGTTGTACCCGGTGGACAAAAAGCGCAAGAGTGATTTGCTGCTGGAACTGATCGTGCAAAATAACTGGCAACAAGTCCTCGTGTTCGCTCGTACCAAGCAGGGCGCCAATCATCTTGCGCAGTATCTGGCGCAGGCGGGTGTCAATGCTTCGGCCCTGCACGGGGATAAGAGCCAGGGCGAGCGTATGCGTGTGCTGACTGGCTTCAAGAGCGGCAAGCTGTGCGTATTGGTCGCGACGGATATTGCGGCGCGGGGTCTGGATATCGCGCAGCTGCCGCAGGTCGTTAATTTCGATTTACCCAATGTGCCGGAAGACTATGTGCACCGTATCGGACGGACCGGGCGGGCGGGATTGTCGGGCCGTGCCTATTCTCTGGTCAGTGCAGATGAGATCAAACAGCTCAACGGTATTGAGCAAGTTATCCAGCGACAGATTACGCGTGAATATATTGGCGGTTTTGAGCCCGATCACGAGGTGCCGGCCAGTGCGCCTCTGCGCAAACCGCGAACGTCAGGAAGAGCGTATTCAGGCAAGCCATCGGGCGCGCGAAAAAACGGCGGTGCGAGACCCACAACCACCGCACGCAGACGAGGTGGTGAGGGGCTCAAACGATCACGGCGCAACAAGCGCGGGGTTTGTCGCCCCGGTCAATAGCCCGCTTTCCCGGCTCGTAGCAAGGCGGCGAATGCCTCATCCAGTCGTGTGTAAGTGTGGTTGCGCGGTTTTAGGACATAAATGGGATCGCTGACCTGATCCAGGTCATAGCCCTGTTTGCGCAACTCTCCCTTGACCATTTTGAATGTCCCGGTGGTGTCCAGCTCACGCTGGAGTCGCAGGAATACCGGGCGCGCATACCCGGGCAAGTGTTCGTTGACGTAGGCAGAAAAGCTGTCCATATCGAGTGCGTCTATCCCTGCCGCCAGAACCAGAGACGCCATGCCAGCCTTGCCATCCGCTTTGGGAATTTCCACGCCGTAGACATTGCAAAAATCAATCTGTGGGTGACCATTGATGAGTTCACCAACCTCGTTGGTCGATACATTCTCGGACTTCCAGCGAAAGGTGTCGCCAACGCGGTCCACAAATTGGTAGTGGGGTAATCCCAGTGAGAATCCGACATCTACCGTTTTCATCAGATCGCCGGTATTGAACCAGGCGTCGCCCTGTTTGAAAACATCGCGCAGAATTTTCTTCTCTGTATCTTCCTTGCTGGTATAACCCTCAAATGCGGTTGCTTTGGTAATCTGGCCGAGCAGTAAACCGGGTTCCCCGGCGGCGACTTTTACCAGATGGCCGCTCTCGTCGCGGGCCATTTCATCGGCATCCACATCGTATCTGACCAGCGCGATGGGAATACTGGTAGTGCCCACCGTGCAGTCCTTGTTCAGCATATTGACGAAGGCGACGTTGCCTTCGCTGGAGCCATAAAATTCTGCAACCCGTTTGATGCCGAAACGCGCCTTGAATTCATACCACACGTCCGGGCGCAAACCGTTGCCCATCATGGACGTCAATGGGCTGCGGTGGTCGTCGGCTTTGCGTGGCGTGTTGAGCAAATACCGGCATAACTCACCAATGTAAATGAAGCAGGTGGCACCGCTTTCTCGTATGTCATTGAGAAAATTGCTGCCAGAAAACTTGCGGCGAATGAACATGCTGGCGCCGGTGGAGAACGAGGCACCCACGCCCAGAAACAGACCGGTACCGTGATAGAGCGGAAGGCACAAGTAGATACAGTCGTTCTCCTTGCACTTGAGGCCGCCCTTGTAGGACATGGCCGAGGCGAGTAAGTAGCGACGATTGGAGATTACCGAGGCCTTGGGGAGGCCGGTTGTGCCGGAGGTATAGATGTACAGTGCTGTATCTGCCAGGGTGTTCTGGCCAGTTTGGGAGGGGTTGCCGTTGGGTTTCCCAGTGGCCTCTTCGTCGAAGTCGAGGGCCCAATCGGGACACGCCTCTGTGTTTGAATCGCTTACGAACAACCAGCGTTCTATCCCTGCAATATCCGGTTCCGTTCGCACCTGGATTACCGCGGCCAACTGTTCTTCGCCAAAGATGCAGAGTCTTGATTGGGTGATTTTAATACAGTGTATAAGGGGTTTACCAGTCAGGTTGGTGTTAATCAGTGCGGCAATGATGCCCAGTTTATTGAGTGCGATAATCGTGGCGAGAAACTCGATACGGTTTTCCATAATAAGACTGACGGCGTCACCGCGCACCAGGCCCTGCGCGCGCAATGCTGCGGCATAGCGGTTGGCCTGTTCGTTGAGCGCATTCCAGGTCAGGCGCTTACCCTCAAAAATCACGGCGGTGTGATTGGGGAAGCGGGCGGTGGTGCGTTCTACTCTAGCAGCGAAGCAGTCGCGAGTGGTGGCAGGTTTGGGTTTAACTTCCTTTACCACCTGCAGCAGAGTGGAGACCTCTGCCATGGTTGCTACAACATCTCGTAGGCTCATCGATAGTCACTTTTTCTAAAAATTATGATGGAAAGATAGCGGGTCTGCTGCGCAGCGGCAAGCACTACGGCCAGGAAAATCGCTTGGCCCTATGGTGCCGTGGTCAAGGTCCCAACAGGTTGGCAACTTTCCCCGCCCAGCGCCGCGATGACAGGATTCCCGGAGCGGTGTCTCATGAAACATGTCGGTGACACGGGTGCTCGCCGTCATAGTTTAAAAACGCCAAACAGTGCGGCGTGGTCGGACAGTTCACGCCAGAGGCCTGAGCCGAGGCGTTGGCAAGCGACCGGCGTCAAACCGCGGTAATAGATACGATCCACTGCGAGCATCGGTCGCCACACCGGGAAAGTCAGAGCGTGTCGCCCTTTCATCTGCACGAACAACTCCTTCAGACCCAGATCGTCATGCAGGTGATTTTCGGCACGACGACGCCAGTCATTGAAGTCCCCGGCAATGATCATAGGTTCATCTCTGGGCACGTGGCTGTTAATCCTGTCTGTCAATGCCTGCAGTTGCTCGCGCCGTTCCTGCTCAAGTAGGCCAAGATGAACACAGAGCGTGTGCAGTCGAGTCTTCTTGTGTGGCAGTTCGATGATGCCATGCAGGATACTGCGACTGGAGCGCCGGAAAATCGATACGTCGATGTTCTCAAAACTGGCAAAGGGATACATACTCAGGATCGCGTTACCGTGATCGCCCTTGCGGTAGATTGCATTGCGACCATACGCAAAGTGCGGCCAAACCTGATCGGCGAGGTATTCGAAATGTGGTTGGTCTGGATAGGAGAAACGACGGCGTTTGGATTCGCTCTTGATGGCCGTGCCGTGAATTTCCTGCAGGAAGACGATATCAGCCCCTGCTTCGTTGATACGCTCACGCATGGATTGCAGAACAAAACGGCGGTTGCCAGTGCAATAGCCCTTGTGAATATTGTATGTCAGGACGCGTATTTCCTTGCTCACAGGCGACCCGCTAACACAGTAGAGAACTTCTCAGGCACCCGTTTATTCCTTTGTTTTTTGTGATTCAATGGCCTTAATCGTCCAGGACATTATGTAATCGAAACCGCTGGCCGCGGCTATAAACAGCACGGCTGCTGCGCCGAATAGCGTAAGCTTTGGTGGTATGTTTTCCATAACCTGCGCCACCAATACCAGCAGACAAAAGCCGATCTGTATGGCCATATTGCTTTTGCTCAGGCTGGTAGCGGCAAATTCAAACGGACCGATGAATCTGTAACAACAGACTGCGCCCGCAACAATCACCAGGTCGCGCACGATCACGGCGATGGTCAGGTACCAGGGCATTAATTCGACCTGAGCCAGGCATAAAAACGTGACTATTATCAGCACTTTGTCGGCAATCGGATCCAGTGCTGCACCGAACTGAGAGAGGGCGTTGAGGCGCCGGGCAAAAAAGCCGTCAAGGGCATCCGTTGCGCCCGCCAGCACGCCGGTCGCCAGCGCCCAGTCATATTGTCCGTGCAAGATTAGCCACCCCAAAGGGAGAGCCAGTAGCAGGCGCAGAAACGTCAGACTGTTGGGGAGGTATTGCTGCAGCATACCCGAATCTATTTGCTAGCCTCTGGCTGCCACAATAAATACACCGCGAGCGCACGGCGCTCTGTCTCGCTCAGCGGGAAAACGGGCATGGGAGACTGCGGCGCTTCGAGTACATCGATGACGGCGTCGTAACCGAGACGCTGGGCAAGGTCGTCCAGTCGTACCGGATTAGTGCCCTTTTCGTGGCAAGTGCTGCACTGATAGCGTTGGTACAGTTCACTGCCGCTGCTTGCCATCTGCGGCAGGTCGGCGTCAGTTAGCCACTGTGGTGGTTGTGTATCCAGGCGATTTACAGTGGGCATTATCAGGTCCGCGCCAGTCTTGCCTATGCTGGAATCCTGGTAAGCTACGCGGTAGATCGCACCGGCGTAATCGTCGGATATATAAATGGCGCCATCGGGTCCCTGCGCCACGTCGACGGGGCGGCCGCTAATACCGCCATCGCGATTGAAGCCGGCAAGGAAATCGCGCTCTTCGATGCCGTCCTGTGTCCAGTGCAGTGACACGACTTTATAGCCGTCAGGTGTGCTGCGATTCCAGGAGCCGTGAAGCGCGGCCAGCGCACTTTTCTGGTACTGCGGCGGGAGTGTGTCGCCACTCAGAAACGTTATACCCAGCGGGGAATTGTGCGGGCGAAAACTGTGCCTGGGCGGGCTTGGGCTGCGCTCCTTGGCTAATGGATAGGCACTCATATCCGGATCGGGGATATTGTCACCGTTATAGTAGGGCCAACCGTAAAACGCGCCCTCTTCGATAAGATTCAGTTCGCAGGGCGGGAAGTTGTCACCGAGCATGTCACGGCCGTTTTCTGTAGCGTACAGCTCGCCACTCCATGGCGCCCAGTCAAAGCCGACACTGTTGCGCAAGCCTGTTGCGATGATCTGTGGGTCGCTGCCGTCGAGCTCAAATCGCATCATGGTGGCACGGCGGGGATCCTTCTCCTCGCAGACATTACAGGTCGAGCCCTGTGCTAAATACAGTTTTTGATCCGGTCCGATACGGAGTGTTTTGGACCAGTGATTGCCGTTGTCGGTCAATCCTTCCACCAGCGGCTGGATGTCACCGTTCACCGTGCCAGTGTCACTGTTAAAACGTATTCGGCTAATTCGATTTGACTCGGCGACGTACAACCAGTCGCCAGCGATATCAAGTCCCAGTGGTCGCTTCAGTTCTGTCATCAGGGTTTCGCGTGCATCGGGGTGGCCATCGCCGTCGGCGTCGCGCCGCAGCAGCACGATATCGCCCATACCTGGGCGGCTCACCAGAAGGTCTCCCGCGGGGGTGAACCGCAAAAATCGGGCGCGTGTCAGGTCAGCAGCGTACAGTTCGAGTGTAAACCCGTCCGGGACCTGATACCGCTGGCGCACGGTGGCGTCATTTGCGGCTGGGCCGGGCACGCCCAGTAGGGTGTTGAGCAGTATGGGCAGGCTGTTGGTGGCAATCTGCCCCGTGGCCATCAATCCGCCGATCAAACTGGCGATGAGGAGTATCAGCACCCCCAGGATAATTAGAATTTTACGCATGGATCTGTCCGGTGTTCTTTTGAGTAGGGTGGTTAAATATCAGGCGGGAATATAGCACAGGCGAAGCCTGAGTAAGCACGGGCACATACCCTCTTATTCGATACGAGGGGACAATTTTTGCTCAGTCGCAGGCCTCGATACCATTATCTGTAGAAATCTTCACTTAATTGTGGACAGCTCTGAAACGCTTCCCTAGTGTCAAACAGTGGAATACGCCGCTATAGAGTTCATTTGCAGACAGCTGTGCTGTACTTGAGACGATACAGGACTATAACCGGGACGCCTGACATTATGCTGAAAACCCTAAAGATACTCACCAGTGATCTAATCATTGGTATGTATGTCAGTGGCCTGGATCGCCCCTGGTTGGGAACGCCCTTTATCACGCAGGGATTTCTGATAGCGCGCGATGAGGATATTCGCGCCCTGCAAAAATATTGCGAGTCTGTTTATATTGACAGTCGGCGCAGCCAGCGGTCCGGTACGGTGGCTTGGCGTGAGCCACCCGTGCGCTTGGGGCCGCCCACACCTCGTGAGCCATCAAGCTGCCCGGAACAAGCTATCGTAAATAAAATGAAGGATCGCCCAAGGGTCCCCTCGTCACATATATTTTTTGGACGCTCGCTTAAACCCTACCGCGATGACAGTCTCTGGGAGGAAGAGCATCCGCATGCACAGCGTGCTCTGGACTCACTGATTGGCGATATCGATGACATATTCGAGCACGTCAGTGCCGGTGAAAAGCTGAACGTCATCAAGTTGCGCAAATCGGTGGAGCCGATTGTCGATAGCATCAGCCGCAATCCCGACGCCTGTTTGTGGGTCAGTCGTTTGAAAAATCACGACCAGTATACCTACCAGCACTCGCTGAACGCGGCCATGTGGTCGGTGTCGCTGGGGCGTCAGTTAGGCCTGCCACGGCGCGACCTGCGCTCGCTCGCGATGGGGTGTATGTTGATGGACGTTGGCAAATTACGTGTCGACCCCCGTCTGCTGCAAGCGGATCGAGAGCTGACCGCAGAAGAGACCACAGAAGTAGAGCAACATGTGCAGCACGGGCTCGCGATTCTCGAGGAATGTGGCATTCTCAATCAGGACGTTATAGACATGGTGGCCCACCATCATGAGCGCTTCGACGGTTCGGGATATTACAAGGGCTTGTCGCGAGACCAGATTCCGCCCTTCGCGCGCATAGCGGCGATTGTCGATACCTATGACGCCATCACCAGTAATCGCAACTACGCCAAAGCCGTGTCTCCCAGCGACGCGATTAAAATACTGTACAGGGCGCGTGATCAAGACTTTCAGGCGGAAATCGTGGAGGCCTTTATTCAGGCGATTGGTATTTACCCGGCGGGCACCCTGGTGGAATTGTCTTCTGGAGAAGTTGGCGTGGTGGTAGCCGAGTACCGCACCCGGCGCTTGCGACCGAAGGTGATGCTGTTTCTCGATGCCGACAAAAATCAGTTACCGTCCTCAAAAATGATAGATCTGCAGGACGTTGCTGCTAGCGCCGGGGCCCTCTCCCCAACGATAAAAAAGAGCCTTGAGCCCGGCGCCTACGGTATTGACCTCGCCAGAGTATCGGGCTTGTAGTCCAGCGCCATCGACAGAGGCCAAAATAGAATCTATATTGGTGGCTCCATGAAACATGTATCGATAGCAACAGGGAACATTATGTCCATCAGTATTAAAAAGACCATTGCGGGCGCTTTGACGGTGATATTTTTGGGTGGTTGTACCGCTATGGCCAAGCAGGATTCCATGAATACTGAGCGACGTCTGTCGGCAGCCGGGTTTCAGGTAAAACTTGCTAACACACCCGAAAAAATGAACCATCTGAATCACCTCGCCCAGCTCCGGTTGGTGCCGATGGACAAGGAGGGCACTACGGTTTTCGTCTACGCCGATGCCAAGTCCTGCAAGTGTGTTTATGTCGGCTCCCAAGCCAACCATCAAGAATACGAGCGCCTGTCCATACAGCAAAACGTGGCGAATGAGCAGCGCCAGACTGCCCGGGACATGAATATGGCCGCTACCCATCAAGCGATGAATTGGGATATGTGGGGCGCCTGGCCCCGACCCATCCTTTACTGAGTCAGGTGCTCAGCGGCCCGCTGTCCCCAATTGTTGCCCTGCTAGCCCATGATCGCGTTCAATCGTGCATTTGCAGCGTTTTTCTTGCGATAGGTCATGGTCGGTGTGGGCTATAGGGAGGACGATGCTCCTGAGTAAGAAAGGGCAGACAAGAGCGCCATTCGGGCTTGTTAAAGGGAGTGCGCCAATGGCGACAAGCAGGCCGATTCGAGTGGGAATTACGGGCTTTGGTCAGATTGGGCGGTAGATTTATCAACTGGCCTCCCTCATTACAGACATTGACGTAGTCGCCGTTGCCGATATCGGCAAGCCGGAGATACTGCGCATCTGCTGTCGCGGCTAAGAGACTTGACCTGACTCGGTTGCATATACAAAATAGACACGCTGCGTCGCCCGGTCTCCGACGGGGTGCAGTCCACGCTTCTGGTCGCACGGGTCTGCGCAGCGTACTCTCAACTCAAGGTTATCAATATGTTCAAAGTGATAAAGCTCGTGCTCCTGGTGCCGTTTTTGTTTGTAGGTGGTCCTGCCGCCTGGGCAAACAGCTACAGCGACGCAATAAAGGCCTTCAGCAATGCCGGTGAGAGCGGTCGTTATTTCAAAACGGCTTATGGTTATGCCCTGTTCCCCACCGTTGGCAAGGGCGGGTTTATCATTGGTGGTGCGTTCGGGGAGGGCAAGGTCTTCGTTGACTCCAGGCATGTGGGAAATTCCACAATGACGCAAGTGTCACTGGGTGCACAGTGGGGCGGGCAGGCTTACAGCCAGATTGTCTTCTTCGAACACGAGCAGGCCTTTAAGGATTTCATCTCGGGCAACTTCGAACTCAGTGCAACAGCATCCGCGGTGGCGATCACGGCCGGCGCTTCCGCCGAGGCCAATACTGGCGGCGGCACCGCTGCGGGGATCAGTGGCGGGCGCAATGACGCGGCCACCGTTTCCGGCGGTTACCGCAAGGGTATGGCGATTTTTACGATCGCCACTGGTGGTCTGATGCTTGAAGCCGCGGTAGCCGGTCAGAAATTTAGCTATACTTCGTTTTAAGCTATCCGTTGAGGATCGCTATTTGACGGCAGCGCGGGCCAGGGTAAGCGCATTGGTGGGCACATCCCCCATCAATATGACATGCCATCTACGCGGTCCGTGTGCACCGTAGACGAGTTGGCCCTCAATATCAGCGGTGCTGGAGGGGCCGGCGATAAAATTAATGCCACGCGGTCGGCCGTTTTTTTCCAGCTCCTGATTGATCCTGCCCCAGGCATGCTCCATGGTGGACACCAGGTCTGCCGTGTCCACCAGTACGATGTGATGGTCAGGCAGCAGATTGTTGGCCGCGGGATTCGATCTGCCTGTCCACGTCATGATGGAGCCAGTTTCCACTATGCCCAGCTGGGCAAAACTCAACGCTACTGGCTCGCCCACTTCGAGACTGCCAAAACGCGGCAGTACGCCGGCATCGCGCCACGGCATCGCGGCCAGGCGCGGATCGTTACCAGCGACCAGACGGTGGCTGCGAAAATGGGAATAGATGTGATGCCCTATTGCCGCCACCGCTTCTGTGCGATTGCTGACGCAGTCCACGCTACCTCGATTCTTCAGCACATTGATCAGGAAAGCCTCGCACATCTCTGCTGCTGGAGGGGCGGGCGCTGGCGCACTGCCCAGGGCTTGGCGATCCAGCGCAATGCGCTCGGCACTGGCTTCAATACTGACGCCGCGCAGGCGCGCAAAAATCTCGGAACGGGCGCTAGCGTTCACGCTTTCGCCCTGCGTTTTGCTTTATTGATTTGGGCTTTGTACTGCTGCATAAAGGTTTTTCCCTGAGGCGCCGGAAAATCGCGCTGACTGGTCCAGCCTCCCGCCAGTGGCAGGCGCGCGAAACTGCCACGCTTGCGTCCCAGCAGGGACAAAATGGGAATGACGATGCCTGTCAGTGCGTGATAGAACGACGGGTGCCTGGCCAACCAGGCGTGTATTTTCATACCCAGACGCCAACGTCCATCGGACAATTTCTGACTGTTCTCCTCGTGCCGCAGGTCGCGCAGCAGATCGGGCAATGGGATATTGGCAGGGCAGACCTCGGCGCAGCGACCACAGCTGGTGCAGGCATTGGGGAGCGCATGACTCTGCTCCAGAGAGGTTAACAGGGGCGTGAGTATGGAGCCCATCGGCCCGGGGTAAACCCAGCCGTAAGCGTGACCGCCTACGGCAGTGTAGATGGGGCAATGGTTCAGGCAGGCGCCGCAGCGGATACATTCGAGCATTTCGCGGTAATCGCCGGCCAATATATCGCTGCGCTTGTTGTCCAACAATACGAAGTGCGTTTCGATGGGCCCGTCAACATCGGTCTCGCGGCGCGGGCCAGAGTAAAAGCTGGTGTAGCAGGTCTGTGCCTGGCCGGTGGCGGATCGCACCAACAGACGCAACATCGCAGTGGCATCCTGTGCCAGCGGCAACACCCGATCAATGGTGGTACAGACAATCAACACACGGGGCAGGTTTGCACACAGATCTCCATTCCCTTCGTTGGTGACCAGCATGGAATAGCCGTTCTCGGCGATCAGTGCATTGGCACCGATGATGCCCACCTCGGCTTTCAGGAAGTGCTCACGCAGTACCTCCCGGGCTTCGCTCACCAGGTCGACCGTCTCGGGCAACTCCCGGGGGCCGAGATTGTGTTTCGCCTGAAACAGCTGGCGAATTTCCTCGGCCGATTTGTGCAGGGCGGGGGTGATAATATGGCTGGGTGTCTCACCGGCCTGCTGGATGATGTACTCCCCCAGGTCGGTCTCCATCACGTTGAGACCCGCGCGCTGTAAAAAACTGTTCAGCCCCGTCTCTTCGGTCACCATGGACTTACCCTTGGCGATCCGCTGCGCGTCATGCTGCTGGCAAATGTCGAGCACGAGACTGTTGAGCTCGTCACCATCGCGCGCGAAATGTACGTGGTTGCCGTTATGCACTGCTTCGTGCTCGAACTGGCCGAGGTAGTACTCGATGTGACCCAGGCTGTGCTGCCGTACACGCTTGACGTGCTGGCGCAAATCGTCGAATTCGTCAAACCTGTCAATCGCTGCCGAGCGCAATAGCGGCGCGAATGTGGCGATCACGTCACGCCGTTGCGCCTGTGCCACATTTTTCAATGCCTCACTCGCGTTGTCGAGAAAAGTCTCGCTGTGCTGGTCCACCCGCTATTTCCCTCGTCCGATAGCAGGGCCGTCCAGGTCCTGACAGAGCAATTCAGCGATATGGCGAACTTCAATATCTTCGCCCTGACGCTGCGCTCGCCCGGCGATATTCAGCAGGCAGCCCAGATCGCCACCGGCGAGAATGCTCGCACCGGTAGCCAGTACATTCTTGAGTTTGTCGTCCACCATCTTGCCTGAAATTTCCGGCATCTTGGCGCAAAACGTGCCGCCAAAGCCACAACAGACCTCTCCCTGTTGCAGTTCACTGACCTCGACGCCACACAGTTCCCGCAACAATTGCCGCGGCTGCTCCTTGATGTTGAGTTCGCGCAGCCCGGCACATCCATCGTGGTAGGCAACGGCGGGTAGTGCCGCCGACTTTTTTCTTCTGCGCGGTTTGATACGCGCGATATCCTTGAGAAACACTGTTAACTCGAAGGTCTTGGCGGCCAGTTCCAATGCCCGGTCGCGCCACTCACCCTCTAACAGAGTGGGGTAGTGATGAGAGATCATGCCAGCGCAGGAGCCGGAGGGTACTACGACATAATCCGACGCCTCCAGCAGCGTGATAACCTGCTGCGCCAGTAGCACCGTCTCCTCATAATTACCAGTATTGTACGCTGGCTGGCCACAACAGGTTTGTTGCAGCGGCACCGAGACTTCACAGCCGGCTTGTTCCAGTAGTCTTATACTGGCAAAGGCAACGGAGGGCCGAAATAGATCAGCCAGGCAAGTAACAAAAAGCGCAACGCGCTTTGAGCGTCGTGGCGGCGAGTGTCCTCTATCTCGCTCATTCATGCAGACGGCAACCCTTTATGTGATTCTGTGGTGGGGGAACGGCTGTCGCTGCTCCGAATAACGCAGTATATCCAAATGGGGGAACCGGTGTCGCCCCGTGTTGCACTGTTATAGCCTAGAAAACGCGCTGCAGGAACAGAAGTAAGACCGCGACCGCGACCGCAGTGACAATGGCGACCGTGCCGAGGGCGAGAGGATGTCGGCATTCGAGCAGTTTTATCGCAATTGTGCGGTAGTCTACCTTGATGGCGCCCAGCGCTGGCGGGCTGATATGTTTTTGCAGCGGGGCAGGGGAGAAGGCGGGCAGCAAGCGGCTGCCACAATAGACCACGATATCGTCGATTAACAGAAATGGGCCACGATAGTGCAGCCTGGGACCCCCGCCGAGGTGATACTGGCCGCTGTGATCCACCAATAATAGCTGGTCGCCCAGAATACCAATGTGTCCCACTGGCTGTCGACTCAGCAGTAGTAGCGCGATGACCGGGCCACTAAGTGCCAGTAACAGCGCCGCCAACTGCCACACACTCACACTCACGGCGATGGCCAACAACAGGGCGCCGGCGACCCCACAGCTATAGGAAATACCTGTGCGTCGCAACTGTAGCTGGCGACTTTGGACCGGTTCGATCCAGTGCAATGCGGCGGCGTGGTCGTCCAGGGATTCAGCGCCCTGCTCCCGCTGCGGGCGGTAGACCAGACCGCGCAGTCCATACAAATACCCAAACCCGAAACTCAGCACCGCTGCGAGCGCGCATATCAGCAAACCGCCGTGCCAGACAATATCCACGAGTCTGGCGTGCTGGTGTTGTCCGCTGATAAGGTCCTGCAGTTGTGTAGACACAAACGGCGCTTCCACCACCCCCTCGGCATTGTATCTCTGGATCGTTGGGTTACGCGGATCGTTGAGAAGTGTTTTCGTACCCCAGCGGATCAGTTGCAGTGGTCCATTCCCGGCCGCCAGTGGCACCGTGCTGAGGTAATTCCAGTTCTTGTCAAAACGGTTTAGCGCACCCGCGCCGGAGGCCGGGTCGCGCAGATCTACCCACCAGACATTGCCCGACCAGGCGAAATCACCGACTCGTGACTGCTCCAGTTGCTGCGCGGCGGGGGGCAGTAGCAAAATTTCATCCAATTGCTGTGCGAAGGCGTTGTCCTCGTATCGGAACACGCTGATCGCAGGGCCCTCTGCGCTGTTCATCAACAGTAGCCCACCGTGCAACCGCAGCACCGGAACGTCTGGGAGGATCACGGCGGCACGGGCCACGACTGTGCCCTGTCTGTCGACCTTCAGCAGTTGTCCGGCTGTACTATCGGCAAGCAATAAGCTGCCATCCAGCGGGTTTATCACGAGGGCGTTGATACTGCTGTCCTGCAAATAGGACGAAAACGGTACACAGTTTAAACGCGTGAGATCACAACGTAACACTTGCATCACAGTATTTGGGGCAGAGCTGGCACCTGTATCGATCAGTCGACCGAGGGCGATAAGCGCATCTGCGTTGTCAAACGCGAGAGGCGGTTGCAGCTCAGTGACCCCCAGAGCGCTCAGCGCAATATCGGTGGTGGCGACCCCGGCCCGATCGTGAACCAACAGCGTATTGCCCGCCAGTAATAGTGGCTGCGAATTCGAGTTAATCGCAACGGCGCTCGCACCTGTCATCACCGGATTGACGGTGTTACGTAAAAAACTGCCTCCGGCTATAAGCAATGTCGCCAGCGCAAGGACGCCGGTGGTGTAGGCTTGGCGCTTCCGCTGTCGGGCGTGTTTTGCCCGTATACGCACGGCTTCCGAATTGCGAAAGGGGCGCAGTTTGTACAGATTGGGCGCGCCGGATTGGCGCTTGCGTTGGCCGGGAGTACCCACCTCGGGTGTTTCACCCCGTCTGCGCAGCGGCACGTTCAGCAGCGTTCTTACGCGGACTTTTGCTGGTTTTCGAGTATCCTGTTGACTTCGCTCTGTTGTCGAAAACGGCTCAGCGCTATGGTGCTCGGTTGCTGTGCGCTGTGCTTGTTGCCGCAAACGCTGTGAAGCGTCCTTGTTCTGTGCGGCGTGAGCTGCTGCCAAACGACCTACTCCCTTTTCGGCCACGAGACGTTTTTGCTTCTCGAGTTCAGCTGTGTGGCGTGCCTCTTCCTCGGCCGCCTCGCGCTGCTTGACCGCGGCCCGGAGTGCCTTGTTCCTGGCGAGCGCCTCTTCTTCCACGCGTTTGCGCTGCGCGGTTTCTACGGCTTTGCGTGCAGCTTCTGCAGCGGTCAGACGCGCCTGCTCGGCGGCTTTTCGTGCCGTTTCTTCTTCAGCGAGACGAAGCCGTTCTGCGATATCACTGGCCGTGAGTATGACCAGCGTTGCGACCGCGCCCAATTGTTGGAGTTGGTGGTATAGCTGAGCCGCGTCCTTGCGTTCGAGGTTGCGCCGCAGGGTGATAGTCTCGCCGCTGAAGAACCGCGCGAGCCGGACCGGGTCATCGATGCCAAACAGATTGCCGAATTGAAGCTTTACCTGCTCCAAATCTGCGCCGGCAAGAATTTCGCCGCTGAACGTGAGGTTAAATTTGTTCACCTCGCGCCTGATATCTCCTGTGTTTTTTATCGTTTCTGGCAAGGAATGTACGAGGTTTCAAAGTGCATTACCAGTACCGCGAGTGTTGAATAGTTGTCTGGAAAGTCGCTACTCATGCCTGTATTCGCCTATTTCCTGGTGGCTGGATCAATGCTCTCGAAAGTCAGTCCAGCACTGGCCGTTAGACGCTGCAGATATTTTCCGCCCAGGGCCGAGGCCGGTGTCCAGCAGCCACCTCTCTCAGTGAGTTTATCCTTGGCCAGGCAAACAGCCGCCTCTCCCAGCATTTTGGAGGTTGAACCGTACCCGGGGTCCATATCACCAGAGACTTTGATCAGCGTATCCATGCTGCGATCCTGGGGATTAATACCAAGGAAAAAAAGTTCGTAATAACCGGCCTCGCGCTGCGCCAGCGTGGGCCCTTCACCGGGCTTGGGTAGAAAGCGCTGTGCCAGTTTTCGCGTTGGCCCCAGTGCCAGCGTCACCATCCCTGCCGCGCTGGCAACGCTGTTGCGGACGGCCGTATAGCGGGACGAGTCGAGAGTAGCCTCGTCGTAGCGAAAATTTTCGCCCCAGACGAAGTCCAGCAGCGCATTGCTGCGGCGCACGACACGGGTATTGACGGCCGCCATGATGAAAGGTGAGGTCCACTGTTTGAAATCGTCATCGTATATTGCGCGGCTCTGATCCGCCCCGTCTTTCCCTGCAGCCGCACCTGCCGGGTACAGCGAGTATGGATTTGCGACCTGGCGTCTGATCGAAGGATCGTGCCCGGCTTCTTCCATCATGTTCAGCACGCTGGCGATGGTGCCGCCGCTCGCTGTGCCACGGTTGCGTCCGACCCGCCCTTTGACCTGCTGCGCGTAAACGCCGTGGCGTTCGAACATCTGCTGTTGTAAATACCAGTTGCCCATATCAAACGGCACGGAATCGAAGCCGCACGTATGCACAATACGCGCGCCACTCGCCGCAGCTGCCTGCTGATATTGCGGGATGATACGCGCCATCCACTGCACCTCGCCGGTGAGGTCACAGTAGTGCGTACCGGCCTCGACGCAGGCCGCGACCAGTGGCGTACCATATTTCGCGTAGGGGCCAACGGTGGTGCATATCACCTTTGTCTGTCGCACCAGTTTAGCCAAGCTGGCCGCGTCGTCGCTGTCGGCCAGCAGTATGGGGAGCTTGTCGCGCTGCGCAGCGGGCAGGCAGGCGTCTCGCACGGCGTCGAGCTTATTGCGATTGCGCCCGGCGATGGCCCAGCGCAATGCGCCGTCCACGCCATAGGTCTCTGACAGATACGCTACAACCAGCTGACCGGTAAAGCCGGTGGCGCCCCAGACGATCACATCAAACTCGCGCTTTTTCATATCGGTCTCCTAGTGAATACCATGCATCATTTTCTTTAGCAGGGGGGACAGCAGCAGCAAAAATACCGCCATGCCGAGGCCCACGTAGAGTAGGCCGCTGAACAATTCCGTATAACTGGCCAGCGCTGCGCCAATATCGGTGACTGCGCCGTTGACTGTTTCTATGTGCGCCATTTTTGCCAGCTGTACGGCGACGAACTCCGAGTAGGCCGTAGCCAAAAACCAGGCCCCCATCATTACGCCTACAACACTGGGCACCGCCAGTTTGGTCACCGCGGACAGGCCTACCGGCGACAGGCAGAGTTCACCGGTGGTATGCAGTAAATAGGCGAGTACCATCCAGTACCCCGCTACCAGGCCAGCCTCATTGGGGCTGGCAGCGCCGATCACCAGCGCACCGAAACCCAGCCCGGCCTGGGCAATACCCAGTGCAAATTTGACCGGCGTACTGGGCTCCAGGCCGCGCCGTCCCAGAAACATCCACAGCCAGGCGAACAGCGGTGCAAACAGGAAGATAAACATGGCGTTGAGCGCGCCAAACTGTGAGGCGTTCAGCTCCCAGCCGAGAATGTTGCGGTCCAGCACGCGGTCGGCATACAGTGTCATCGATGCGGCGGCTTGCTCGAACAGCGCCCAGAACACCACGGTAGACATTGTCAGGATCACCAGTACCAACATACGGCTGCGTTCTACCGGATTGCATTTGACGGCGATAAACCAGCTCAGTCCGAGTAGTACCGCGACTGACAACACATTCAGCATGAGTCCCACCGCGCCATGAAACTGCAGCATCTGCCACGCGACGAACACTGCGAGTAGGCCGCACAGGTAAATAGTGCGTTCCACGCTAATGCCCAGTGGCGATTTCTGTAGCAGCAGGGCACTGTCATGCGGCTCTGCCAGACCGTGCAGATGCTTTTGACCGAACAGAAAGGTGAGCAGCCCAATCACCATTCCAATCCCTGCCACGCCAAAGCCATAGTGCCAGCCAAAGGTCTCCCCCAGGTAGCCGCACAGCAAGGTGGCGGCGAATGCGCCGATGTTGATGCCCATGTAGAAGATGGTAAAGCCCGCGTCGCGACGGGGATCGTCGGCACTGTAAAGTCGGCCCACAATGGTGGAGATATTCGGCTTCAGGAAGCCAACGCCGATGACAATTAATGCCAGCGAGAAATAGAACGCCTGTAATGCGGTTTCATCGCGCACGATCTGGCCGTTGACCACACGCGCCTGTTCGCCCTCCACTGCCATGCCCAGGTGGCCTAGCGCCAGCAGCACGCCACCGAAAATCACCGCTTTGCGCATGCCCAGATAACGGTCGGCCAACAGGCCGCCCAGTACCGGCATGGCATACACCAGCGCGGCGTAACCGCCTAGCACTTCCAGCCCATTGCTGTCGTTGAACAGGTGGTATTTGGTCAAATACAGGAGTAGCAGGAATTTCATGCCGTAGAATGAAAACCGTTCCCACAGTTCCGTAGCGAAACAGACAAAAAGTCCGCGCGGATGACCGAGAAAGCTTGTGTCGGTTAGCAGCGGCGCAGCAGCTGCATTGGTGTTGGCCATTGTTATTATGTGCTCCTTCGGTCGGTGTGGTGTGAAATGCGCTCCATTATAGGGATTAATGTTCGTGTGTCGCAGCCCTTTTTCGGGGTGCACGCTACGCGCCAACAGGTTATGCTTGCGCGCTTGCAAAAATGTCACCTACCGCACAGCGAATGACAGCCAATAACACTATCCATAACACGACTGCCACCCACCGATGCGTGCACGCGCTGCTGGCTTGGGCGCTATTGACTCTGGCGCTTATGATACTCGTAGCCTGTGGCGAGCCCCCCTGGAACAGTCCCAACCCGTCGGCCCGGGATGAGAAACTCACTTATCAGTCGATGATGTCGCCCGCCCCGCCCAAACACCTGGATCCCGCGCTGTCCTATGCTGCGGACGAATCGCTGTTCATCATGCAGATCTACGAGCCGCCGATGAGTTACCACTTTCTCAAACGGCCGTACGAGTTGATTCCGGGCGCATTGGACTCCGCGCCGCAAGTCACCTATCTCGATGCAGAAGGGCAGCCGGTGCCGGAGAGCGACGACGCAGTGGCGTTCACACGGTATACCCTGCATCTGCGCGATGATCTGCGTTATCAGCCGCACCCCGCTTTTGCACTCGATGAACAGGGGGAACCGCTCTACCTGTTTGACACCGCAGCAGAGGGAGCGCGCTTTAAGCAAATACCTGATTTTCCAACTATCGGCGATCGGCCTGTCAGCGCCGATGACTATGCCTATGCCATCAAGCGGCTCGCCGACCCCCTCAATGCATCCCCCATGTTGAGTCTTATGGGCCAGTATATTGTCGGTATGAAGGCTTTTTCCGAACGCTTGGCAGAACTTCCCAGAGATGCATGGCTGAATCTCGATGACTACCCCATGGAGGGGTTGGATGTGGTGGATGCGCTCACACTCAGTATCACCATTAAAGGCCGCTATCCGCAGTTTGTGTACTGGCTGGCGATGCCATTTTTTTCTCCCATTGCGCCCGAAGTGGATCGCTTCTATCACAATCCAGGTTTTGCTGATCGCAACCTCACGCTGGATTGGTGGCCGGTGGGCTCCGGTCCGTTCATGATGGTGAAGAACGACCCCAACAGCGAGATCGTGCTGGAGCGCAACCCCAACTATCACGAAGACTTTTTCCCCAGCGAGGGCGCCCCGGGCGACCTGGAAGCGGGTAACCTGTTGGATGCAGGCAAGCCGGTCCCCTTTGTCGACCGCGCGGTTTATCGCCTGGAGAAATCAGGCTTGTCGTTGTGGACCAAATTCATGCAGGGGTTCTATGATCGCTCCGGGGAGGTTAATTCCAATACCACGGGGGTGTTCGACCAGGCGTTTGTGGTGCGTCCGGATGGCGTGGAGATGTCGCCCGAACTGGCACAACACCGCATCACCATGTCGCCAGATGTCAAACCCGGTATCTACTACTACGGATTTAATATGCGCGATCCCGTGGTTGGCGGCTACACACAGGATAAGCGAAAATTGCGCCAGGCGCTGCAGATAGCCTTTTTGACAGAGGAATACCTCAATGTCTTTTACAAGGGCAACGGCATCGCCGCGCAAAACCTGATACCACCGGGAATACCTGGCAACCTGGAGGGGGAGGAAGGTATTAATCCTTACGTGTACGATTGGGTGAATGGCGAGCCCAAACGCAAGCCCATCGAATATGCCCGTCAATTACTAGCGGAAGCCGGTTATCCCAATGGACGCGATGCGCGGACGGGGGAGCCGCTCAAGATCTTTATCGATGTTCAATCGCAAGCGATCAGTAATACCTCAATGAACTGGATTAATCGGATTTTCTCCGATATTGGTGTGCAGGTGGAGTTTCGTCCTGCTGATTTCAATCGCACGCGTGAAAAATTGCTCACCGGGAATACCCAGATCTATTCGCACGGTTGGCTTGCCGACTATCCTGACCCCGAAAACTTTTTGTTCCTGCTGTACGGCCCTGAGAGTCCACTGCAGTGTAACTGTGATGGCGCCAATAACTCCAACTACGCAAGCGCGGAGTTTGACGCGCTATTCCGTGAAATGCGCGTGTTACCACCGGGGGCAGAGCGTGATGAACTGGTCGCGCGTATGGTGGAGCTTTACCGTCGCGATGCGGTGTGGCTATACGCGTTTTTCCCCAAGCAAATTTTCCTCAACAACAGCTGGGTTTACAACAACAAGCGTCATGGTATTTCCAAAGCCACGCTCAAATACACACGAGTGGATGAAGTCGAGCGCGAGGAAATGCAAACACTGTGGAATCAGCCGGTCATCTGGCCGCTATATGCCGCGGTGCTGTTACTAGCAAGCCTGTTATTGCCGGGCATTGTCGCCTATCGGCGCCGCCAGAACGCCACGGGCAGGCGCACAGGGAGATAATCGTGTTCGCATATATCATCAGACGCTTGCTCTACGCTATTCCTATTCTCATAGGCGTTAATCTGCTCACCTTTATGTTGTTTTTTGTGGTCAACTCACCGGACGATATGGCCGTTTCGCAGCTGGGCGAAAAATACGTAACCCCTGAAGCTATTCAGGCCTGGAAGAAAAAGAATGGTTACGACCTTCCACTATTTTATAATTCGCAAACACGCGGCAGCGGTGCGCTGACGGATACGATATTTTTTACCAAGTCAGTGAAGTTGTTTGTGTTTGATTTTGGCCGTTCCGAGAGTGGTCGTGATATCACCACGGATGTGTCCACGCGCATGTGGCCCAGTCTTGCCGTGGCAGTGCCGACATTTATAGTGGGCATTTGGGTCAATATTTGCGTAGCGTTGATGGTGGTGATGTTTCACGCCACGCGTTTGGATCGCTGGGCCGTGTTCGTGTTCGTCGCGTTGATGTCGATTTCCTCGCTGTTTTATATCATCGGTGGTCAGTACCTCGTGGCCAAGACCTGGAAGTTGGTGCCCATTTCCGGATTCAACGGCGAGATCCAGCCCTGGAAGTTTCTGCTGTTGCCTGTTCTGGTCGGGGTGATTGCCGGTATTGGTGCAGGCGCGCGTTGGTATCGTACCCTGTTTCTGGAGGAGTCCAATCAGGATTATGTGCGCACTGCCAGAGCCAAGGGCGCGAGTGAGATCCGCATCCTGTTCCGGCACATTCTGCCCAACGCGCTGATCCCGATTCTTACTGGCGTGGTGGTGATCATACCAGCCCTGTTTATGGGCGGCCTGCTGATCGAATCGTTTTTTGGTATTCCGGGCCTTGGCAGTTATATGCTCGATGCGATAAATTCACAGGATTTCGCGATCGTGCGAAGCATGGTATTCCTTGGCTCCATCCTCTACATCATTGGCCTGATCCTCACCGATATCTCCTATACCTGGGCCGATCCCAGGCTGCGGCTGGATTAGCCCATGAAGCCGCTGCTGTTGTGGTCAGACCTCCTGATTTACCTACTGGTCTTCGTACTGTGCATTTTTTTTCTGCGGCTGCGGCGCGATCCGCAGACGCGAGAGCACTGGCGACAGGTGTTCAACACCCGATTGGGAATGGTCACCATGACGCTGATTCTGGTCTACGTGGGAATCGCGCTACTCGATTCGCTGCACTTTCGCCGGGCGCTTGAACCCGTGGCGGGATCCCCGCACGGCGAGGTTTTTTACGACAACAATGTTACCAGCGTCCTGGATGTGATGCTGGGGGGTATGGGTGATCGCTTTGAGCGGACCTACTCCGCGCCGTTCGCACTCGATTCGTTCGAAAAACAGGATATGAAGGACGACAATGGTGACACCTATCGGGATTTTCCGCCGCTGGAACATGCCGGATACCACCTCGTGCAGCCCGGCGATCGCTTGGCTGATGTGCTATCCCGGTCCGCCACCGCGCTGTTGTGGGGTGTGCTGATTTCTTTACTGGTGGTTGGATTTCAGTGGCTTATCCTGCGTCATAGTCTGTTTCCGTGGTCCGCGTCCTGGGCCACGCAGGCCGCTGTGATCTGTCTCGCGGTGTGGCTGGTGCATATCAGCCGCTATTACCATGTGCTCGGCACGGATCTGGGCGGTGCCGATGTGGCCTACCAAAGCATCAAGGGCATCCGCACCGGGGTATTGTTAGGGACTCTGGCCACGCTGATCATGCTGCCTATCGCTGTCTCACTTGGAGTGATGGCAGGATACTTCAAGGGCTGGGTGGATGATGTAGTGCAGTACCTGTACACCACATTGAGCTCCATTCCGGGTATTCTTCTGATTGCCGCCTCTGTGCTGTTGTTCCAGGTGTATATCGATCTGCATCCAGATTTCTTTTCCGTCGGGCTGGAAAAAGCCGACGCGCGCTTTCTCGCTCTTTGTTTTATTCTCGGCGTGACGAGTTGGTCCTCCCTGTGTCGATTGATTCGCGCGGAAACGCTCAAGATCAGCCAGCTCGGCTACGTGCAGGCTGCGCATGCGTTCGGCGTCAGTCACCAGCGCATACTGGTGCGCCACATCTTACCCAACGTCACACACATCATTCTTATTACCTTCGTGCTGGATTTCAGTGCGCTGGTATTGGCGGAGGCGGTGTTGTCCTATATCGGCGTGGGCATTGATCCCAATATGGCCAGTTGGGGCAATATGATCAACGGTGCGCGTTCGGAATTGTCCCGCGAGCCCGTCGTATGGTGGACGCTGAGCGGGGCCTTCTTCTTTATGTTCGTACTGGTGCTGGCGGCCAACCTGTTTTCAGATTTGGTGCGCGATGCGTTTGATCCGCGCTCAAGTGCCGGGAGGTCCGCTAAATGACGGCGCTGTCTCCCCCGGTCATGCAAGTGAAGAATCTTACAGTAGAGGTTGTCGAGACGGGCGCTGCGATCCTGAAAGGCGTGAGTCTGGAGTTGCGCGCCGGCGAGATATTTGCGCTGGTCGGAGAGTCCGGCAGCGGTAAATCGGTGACCTCGCTGGCCGCTATGCGGTTGCTGCCCAATGCCCTGCGAATCACCGGCGGTGAAGTGCGGGTGGGGGAGGAGGATTTATTCGATTTGTCTGAGGCCAACATGCAGACCGTGCGTGGCGAGCGTGTGGCGATGATTTTCCAGAATGCGATGAGCGCGCTGAATCCGGTGCAAACTGCGGGTGAGCAAGTGGCAGAAACCCTGCGCTTGCACACGAAACTGGCGGGTAATGCACTGCGTCAGCGTGTTGTACAATTATTTGCAGAGGTGGGCATACAGGACGCCGCAGCGCGTTATGCGTTCTATCCGCATCAATTGTCGGGGGGGCAGCAGCAGCGGGTGATGATCGCGATGGCACTGGCCTGCGAGCCCGATATTCTGATTGCCGATGAACCCACTACAGCACTGGATGTCACCATACAGGCACAGGTACTCGATCTGATTCGCGGGCTGACGCGCTCGCGCCAACTGGCGGTGCTGTTGATCACTCACGACATGGGTATTGTCAAAAATACCGCCGACGAGGTGGCGGTGATGTACCGCGGTGAGATCATCGAGCGCGCCCCGGTAGAGGAATTTTTTCGCAATCCCCGCGAGGCGTATAGCCGTCGTCTTATCGCCGCGTTGCCCGATCTCACACACTTCCACGACAGTCGCGTGGGGGAAGCCCTGCTGCAACTGGACGACGTCAAGGTGCACTTTCCCATTCGCAGGGGCGTGCTGCAGCGGGTAGTCGATTACACCCGGGCGGTGGATGGCGTGTCACTGAAAATTGGCCGCGGTGAAACCTATGCGTTGGTGGGTGAATCCGGCAGTGGCAAGTCGACACTGGGGCGGGCCATACTCAATCTGGAACCGATTA